>Ga0265293_10002517_pt1 | contig 36425 bp, 23 predicted proteins | sample Munlanlewell138R_FD_192505 | JGI IMG/M metagenome (GOLD analysis project Ga0265293, IMG submission 192505) | Leachate microbial communities from a municipal landfill in Southern Ontario, Canada - Leachate well 138R | ecosystem: Engineered > Solid waste > Landfill > Unclassified | place: Canada... | reverse complement strand
AGCCAGCGTCGCGGTGCACGAGTGCTCAAGCTCATGAAGAACCACGGCATCCCACTGCAGTACAGCGTCTTTCTCGTACGAGCCACAGGTGCGGCCATGCACGCACTGATGCGCGAGCTACGCGAGATCGTCCACCCACGTGCAGATGACGTTCGTGCATACCGACTTCCGGTTGACCTGGAATGCCACCGTATCGGTGATGGATCCCTACCCGAGGGAATTCTGATCGACCTGTCCTTTTCCACCCCGTCACCTGCACACGCGAAGTCAGCCCTGATCCCGTAAAATGTATGTGCGTATTACCAGTTTCTTCGCATGACGGCGCGTGTCAACTTCGGGAGCACCTCAAAAATCTTCAACCAGCCTGCCATGTGCTTGATGATGAAGACGTTTTCGGACGCGGGAGGTTCGAAGGAATGCCCTGATATCGAAGGGATTAAGACGCACCTCGCCGTCGCAAGCGTCGGCGGCCTCCGGTTCGAAGGAATGCCCTGATATCGAAGGGATTAAGACGGGTTTTGTCGATTTACTCGCTGATGGATACCGGTTCGAAGGAATGCCCTGATATCGAAGGGATTAAGACATACGCGCAAGATCCAGGCCATGATACAGATCGGTTCGAAGGAATGCCCTGATATCGAAGGGATTAAGACCAGATAAAGATTGATGCTTTTCGTTGGCTTGTTGGTTCGAAGGAATGCCCTGATATCGAAGGGATTAAGACGCAGGCAGCGCAGGTGATCCCGCTCGCAGCCGGTTCGAAGGAATGCCCTGATATCGAAGGGATTAAGACCACGCGGCGGCGCACCTGCAGACGCTGTTCGGGTTCGAAGGAATGCCCTGATATCGAAGGGATTAAGACATCATGACCGGAACGCCGCCGATGGCGATGCCGGTTCGAAGGAATGCCCTGATATCGAAGGGATTAAGACTCGACCTGACGCTCGGTGAGCTGCGTTACCTGCGGTTCGAAGGAATGCCCTGATATCGAAGGGATTAAGACATAACGGGTTTTCCCCCGATCTTGTGCACGGTGGTTCGAAGGAATGCCCTGATATCGAAGGGATTAAGACCGTCGCGGTCGACTCCGGAAAGTACCGCATTGGTTCGAAGGAATGCCCTGATATCGAAGGGATTAAGACTCAGGATTTACACCGTCGAAAATAACGGGTTTTCGGTTCGAAGGAATGCCCTGATATCGAAGGGATTAAGACCCGAAGGGCAATAGCGAGGGTGTTTAGTGTGATGAGTTCGAAGGAATGCCCTGATATCGAAGGGATTAAGACTTTAAAAATGGGCTTCTGCCCGGTTTTGCCAACGTTCGAAGGAATGCCCTGATATCGAAGGGATTAAGACTTCCAGACTGGCACGCGAACCGTAGAACGGGTGGGTTCGAAGGAATGCCCTGATATCGAAGGGATTAAGACACGGCTGCCCGGTTCAGCTTCCGCACGATGGCGTTCGAAGGAATGCCCTGATATCGAAGGGATTAAGACTGCGCCATCTGCTCGAATACCCGATGATCGAGTTCGAAGGAATGCCCTGATATCGAAGGGATTAAGACTCAGGGTCGATTCCATCAAAAATGATGGATTTGTTCGAAGGAATGCCCTGATATCGAAGGGATTAAGACTCGCCGTCGGTCGCGGTTTTCTCTTTCACCCTGTTCGAAGGAATGCCCTGATATCGAAGGGATTAAGACCTTTGTCGGTCTTTCCCGCCTGCCGGCATCTCGGTTCGAAGGAATGCCCTGATATCGAAGGGATTAAGACTTTTCATCGCGTCCTTTACTTCGGACGCGATGATGTTCGAAGGAATGCCCTGATATCGAAGGGATTAAGACTCATCTTCCGCTGCTATATCTTCAGGGTTAACCCGTTCGAAGGAATGCCCTGATATCGAAGGGATTAAGACGCTAAGACAGCATTCCTGCAAGCCTCAAACAAGTTCGAAGGAATGCCCTGATATCGAAGGGATTAAGACGTCCTTGATTCGGCGGATTTTCATGACCGTTCCTGTTCGAAGGAATGCCCTGATATCGAAGGGATTAAGACCCTTGACGGAGTTGTAAGCATTGCCGGAGAAGGTTCGAAGGAATGCCCTGATATCGAAGGGATTAAGACGAGGATTCCCTTGCTCGCCAGCACGCGCGCGACCTGTTCGAAGGAATGCCCTGATATCGAAGGGATTAAGACCGGGACGGAACCGCCAAGTGTGATCGTCGTACTGGTTCGAAGGAATGCCCTGATATCGAAGGGATTAAGACTCATCTGTTCATTCGATACGTCGCCCCGGAACGGTTCGAAGGAATGCCCTGATATCGAAGGGATTAAGACGTTGATCTTGTGTGCGGTATTTGTGTTATTGGTGTTCGAAGGAATGCCCTGATATCGAAGGGATTAAGACCCCCCATTCTGTTCTTTTTTTTTCCGCATTAAGTTCGAAGGAATGCCCTGATATCGAAGGGATTAAGACCCGATCAATCAGATCGACGAACGACAAACGATTCGTTCGAAGGAATGCCCTGATATCGAAGGGATTAAGACTTGATGCCGCTGGCCGAGAGCGCATCGACGGCGAGTTCGAAGGAATGCCCTGATATCGAAGGGATTAAGACACGGGCAACATTTGCCTGCTTCATAGCAATGCGTTCGAAGGAATGCCCTGATATCGAAGGGATTAAGACGTCGGATGGGAGCGCGCTTGCGCGCCGTGCTTGTTCGAAGGAATGCCCTGATATCGAAGGGATTAAGACCGCCACGCCTGCCCTGCCTTGCCCTGCCCGGGTTCGAAGGAATGCCCTGATATCGAAGGGATTAAGACGCCGTCTCGTTGTCGGTGAAGGACGCACCAGGGTTCGAAGGAATGCCCTGATATCGAAGGGATTAAGACGCCACTGGCTGCCGCTGTCGACGAGACGCTGCAGTTCGAAGGAATGCCCTGATATCGAAGGGATTAAGACACAGCTGCGACCAGTAAACCGACCACGAGCCACGTTCGAAGGAATGCCCTGATATCGAAGGGATTAAGACCGCTGGCGGATGCTGCTGTGTGCATGGCTGCCTCGTTCGAAGGAATGCCCTGATATCGAAGGGATTAAGACTCATCGCAGCGCCCCCGGCAGATCGAACAGCCCGTTCGAAGGAATGCCCTGATATCGAAGGGATTAAGACATCGTCGGCCGGTCCTTTCCGGGGCTGTCGGCGTTCGAAGGAATGCCCTGATATCGAAGGGATTAAGACCCTCCGTGATAGTGATTCCGGCTTTTTTCGCTGTTCGAAGGAATGCCCTGATATCGAAGGGATTAAGACTGCGGGCGCGTCACTCCTCGCACTCGTCCGGGGTTCGAAGGAATGCCCTGATATCGAAGGGATTAAGACTCGATCTGTCCGTCGCCATGCTGGTGGCCTGGGAGTTCGAAGGAATGCCCTGATATCGAAGGGATTAAGACCGGCGGCTTTCAGCAGCTTGATTTCCGTTTCGGTTCGAAGGAATGCCCTGATATCGAAGGGATTAAGACTCGGGTTCGACCGGCGACGCCGCGAGAGCAGGCGGTTCGAAGGAATGCCCTGATATCGAAGGGATTAAGACCGGGCTTGCCGTGCGGGTTGAAAACGGCGAGCGTTCGAAGGAATGCCCTGATATCGAAGGGATTAAGACAGGTAGGTATTGACCTTCTTTCCACCGTCCATGGGTTCGAAGGAATGCCCTGATATCGAAGGGATTAAGACTCGAGTTCGCTGTCGATGCGGTCAAGGATGGCGTTCGAAGGAATGCCCTGATATCGAAGGGATTAAGACGTCGGCGAGGAGTTTGTACTTGCGCCGCTTGGGTTCGAAGGAATGCCCTGATATCGAAGGGATTAAGACATTAAATGATGCCGGCGCCCATAAGGGCGACCAGGTTCGAAGGAATGCCCTGATATCGAAGGGATTAAGACTGCGGCAAGCTTTGCAATGTCTCTCTGCGACAGTTCGAAGGAATGCCCTGATATCGAAGGGATTAAGACGGTTTCCCGTCCGCGTCCAGCGATGCGGCAAGCTGTTCGAAGGAATGCCCTGATATCGAAGGGATTAAGACTCATGGTCACGGCTGCATCGGTGATGGTCAGATGTTCGAAGGAATGCCCTGATATCGAAGGGATTAAGACTCTTGCCCCCCGCTTCAACCACCATACCGTCATGTTCGAAGGAATGCCCTGATATCGAAGGGATTAAGACCATGGCGTCCGCCAAGACTTTCATCCTCGCCGGGTTCGAAGGAATGCCCTGATATCGAAGGGATTAAGACTTGTCAGCCGTGCTCATGGCTGACGCCGCTACTGTTCGAAGGAATGCCCTGATATCGAAGGGATTAAGACCGGCAGCGTAGGCTGTCCGGAAGTCACGGGAGACGTTCGAAGGAATGCCCTGATATCGAAGGGATTAAGACTCGGCCGTGCTCATCGTGGCCGCGGCTACTTCGGTTCGAAGGAATGCCCTGATATCGAAGGGATTAAGACGGGCCGCTTGATCCTGTGCGCCCCACGCGCGCAGTTCGAAGGAATGCCCTGATATCGAAGGGATTAAGACATCTTCCCCTCGTTCGATGAGAACGAGCGGATCGGTTCGAAGGAATGCCCTGATATCGAAGGGATTAAGACAAGGGCGCTCCAGTCCGCCTCATTGGCGAATTGGACGTTCGAAGGAATGCCCTGATATCGAAGGGATTAAGACTCATCCAGATCTTCCCCTCGTTCGATGAGAACGTTCGAAGGAATGCCCTGATATCGAAGGGATTAAGACGTCGGCTGGCCAGCCGTCGCCTCGCGGCCTGTAGTTCGAAGGAATGCCCTGATATCGAAGGGATTAAGACGGGTGACCTGATCTTGCGCGGCCCACGCGCGCGTTCGAAGGAATGCCCTGATATCGAAGGGATTAAGACACATCGTCGCGGCTGCATCGGCGATGGTCAGGTAGTTCGAAGGAATGCCCTGATATCGAAGGGATTACTAATTTTTTCGAAAGTAAAGCCATATTCTCTGTATAATTGCCGACATGCAATGCAAACGAGATTCGGACGGCCGCGCGCTCGATCACCACACGCTGCAGGTGATGCGCCAGCAGGCCGTCAAGGCCGTGCGCGAGGGCCAGAGCGTGGCCAGCGTGGCGGCCGCCTACGGACTGAACGAACGCACCGTCTTTCGTTGGCTGGCGGCCTTCGCCGGGGGCGGCCAGAAGGCACTGCTGGCCAAGCCAATACCGGGGCGCCCGGCAAAGCTCGATGCTGCGCAGATGGCCTGGATTGCACACACCGTGCGCGAGAACACGCCGCAGCAACTGAAGTTCGAGTTCGGGCTGTGGACGCTGAAGCTGATTCGTGAGCTGATCCGACGTCAGTTCGGCGTTCAGCTGTCCACCGCCACCGCCCACCGGGTGATGAAGCTGCTGGGCTTCAGTGCCCAGCGCCCGCAGTATCAGGCCTGGCAGCAGGACGCGGCACTGGTTCGTACGTGGGAGAGCGAGACCTTTCCGGAGATTGCGCGAGAAGCCCGACAGGCGGGTGCAACGATCTGGTTTGCCGATGAGTCGGGGATCCGCTCGGACTACCACACCGGCACGACCTGGGCGCCACGCGGGCGCACGCCGGTGGTAGGGGCAACGGGCCGGCGTTTTTCTCTGAACATGCTCTCGGCGATCAGCCCCAGAGGCGAGCTGCGCTTCATGCTGCACGAGGGTACGGTGACGGCACCGGTCTTCAATGAGTTCCTGCGCCGGCTGATGATCGGCGCAACAGGGCCCGTGTTTCTGATCGTCGACGGCCATCCGGTGCACCGCTCGCGAGCGGTGCGTGCGTACGTGGACAGCCTTGACGGGCAGTTGCGCCTGTTCTTTCTGCCGCCGTACTCGCCCCAGCTCAATCCGGATGAAGTCGTCTGGGCGCACGTCAAGCGCACGGTCTCGGGCCGGCTGGTGCAAAGCGCGGCGGACATGAAGCGCTTCGCCTTGGGAGCCTTGCGTCGGATCCAGAAGCTGCCCGCGCTGATCCGCTCCTTCTTCGGGCAGCCTGAGTGCCACTATATCCGGCAGCATGTCTTCATCTGACATTACTTTCCGAAAGTTTAGTAAGACCGCACGGTCGGCCGTCGACATCGTCGCGGCTGGTTCGAAGGAATGCCCTGATATCGAAGGGATTAAGACGGGCCACGGCTACGCTGTCCACGACAGCGTCGGTTCGAAGGAATGCCCTGATATCGAAGGGATTAAGACGTAGACCCGGCAACCGGGTGCCTGCTGTATTGCAGTTCGAAGGAATGCCCTGATATCGAAGGGATTAAGACTCAAATGAAAGCATGTTAGTTCCTTAGTGAGTCGTTCGAAGGAATGCCCTGATATCGAAGGGATTAAGACCGCGGACAAGAGCAGTTTTCTTCTCTGCTTCGCGTTCGAAGGAATGCCCTGATATCGAAGGGATTAAGACTCGCGCTTTGCCGCTTTCTCTTTCGCCTGCAGTTCGAAGGAATGCCCTGATATCGAAGGGATTAAGACTCGCTCAGAAAATCCCAATCCCATAACGGGAATGTTCGAAGGAATGCCCTGATATCGAAGGGATTAAGACGTCTTGCAGGTCGCTCAGAAAATCCCAATCCCAGTTCGAAGGAATGCCCTGATATCGAAGGGATTAAGACGCCCACAGAGTGCGCCAGTCTGCCTCGCTTGCGAAGTTCGAAGGAATGCCCTGATATCGAAGGGATTAAGACTGGGCTTGTCCAGCCCGCACCGGTCGGAGAGCGTTCGAAGGAATGCCCTGATATCGAAGGGATTAAGACTGATCCTGTGCGCCCCAGGCGCGCAGGACGGCGTGTTCGAAGGAATGCCCTGATATCGAAGGGATTAAGACCCCGTAATCCTTTTCTTTCATGGTGTCAGTAGTTCGAAGGAATGCCCTGATATCGAAGGGATTAAGACTGAGCTGCCACGATGCCAGCAATCATTGCGGTGTTCGAAGGAATGCCCTGATATCGAAGGGATTAAGACCCTTTACTTCGGACGCCACGATGCCGCCGATGGTTCGAAGGAATGCCCTGATATCGAAGGGATTAAGACCCGATGACGGCGTTCCTGCAAGCCTCAAACAGGGTTCGAAGGAATGCCCTGATATCGAAGGGATTAAGACGATAGCGGGCCATCCCTTTTTGAGCTGCCACGATGTTCGAAGGAATGCCCTGATATCGAAGGGATTAAGACTTTCTCTTTCACCTTGCCATCGGCGTCCAGCGTTCGAAGGAATGCCCTGATATCGAAGGGATTAAGACGTTCGGTTCCGAGAGCGACAGCAACGCTGTCGAGTTCGAAGGAATGCCCTGATATCGAAGGGATTAAGACTCCTGCACGGCGGCCGGTGGCGGCACGGAGGTGAGTTCGAAGGAATGCCCTGATATCGAAGGGATTAAGACTTTACCGCCGATCTTGTACACGGCGCCGTCGCCGTTCGAAGGAATGCCCTGATATCGAAGGGATTAAGACCGAGGACAGCAACGTCGCCTTCTTCGTCCGGGGTTCGAAGGAATGCCCTGATATCGAAGGGATTAAGACTAATTGCTTCACTCTTCGCTGTTGCTGCTGCGTTCGAAGGAATGCCCTGATATCGAAGGGATTAAGACCATATCCATCTGCCCATAACAATACAAGAAAACGTTCGAAGGAATGCCCTGATATCGAAGGGATTAAGACACCGCATTGCGGACGGCGCCAAACAGGGAGATTGTTCGAAGGAATGCCCTGATATCGAAGGGATTAAGACATGACAAGATTACCCTTGTCATCTTCAGCGAAAAGTTCGAAGGAATGCCCTGATATCGAAGGGATTAAGACCGTTCTCGTGGAACGCCCGGAGTGCGACCGCAGTTCGAAGGAATGCCCTGATATCGAAGGGATTAAGACCCGATACTTGGCCTTGTGGAGCCGATTGCATTCGGTTCGAAGGAATGCCCTGATATCGAAGGGATTAAGACCCTGATTCTGCGCGGCCCAGCCGCGCAGAACGGTGTTCGAAGGAATGCCCTGATATCGAAGGGATTAAGACCGAAGATCGATGTATTCCATTCCGCTACTTTCGTTCGAAGGAATGCCCTGATATCGAAGGGATTAAGACGACGGTTCCGTGCCGAGGGCTACTGCTATGCTGGTTCGAAGGAATGCCCTGATATCGAAGGGATTAAGACGCCTGCACCGTTTCTGCCTTGGGCTTGTCAAGGTTCGAAGGAATGCCCTGATATCGAAGGGATTAAGACCGTTCTCGTGGAACGCCCGGAGTGCGACCGCAGTTCGAAGGAATGCCCTGATATCGAAGGGATTAAGACCCGATACTTGGCCTTGTGGAGCCGATTGCATTCGGTTCGAAGGAATGCCCTGATATCGAAGGGATTAAGACATTCTCGAGGAAGCCGACGCCATCGCGTGGCGGGGTTCGAAGGAATGCCCTGATATCGAAGGGATTAAGACGGCATGCACCTCGCGGGCCAGACGCTCCGCGTCGGTTCGAAGGAATGCCCTGATATCGAAGGGATTAAGACTCTAAGAATGGAAACCAGTCGCTCAGACAGACCGGTTCGAAGGAATGCCCTGATATCGAAGGGATTAAGACCGCGATCTGGGCGTTGGTGCGGCGCACCCGCTGTTCGAAGGAATGCCCTGATATCCCAAGTTCCGCAGTTAGCCGACGGAATTCGTGCGTTTCCATGTCTGTAGTGGTACATGAATCAAGGACTTGGAGCAATTCAAGGCTTAGTTTCGAGCGAAGCTTTGTTGTGCCACGTTTTCGTTAATTTGTCTTATTTGGCATGCTTGTCGTGTGATACCGTTGTGCTGTGTACGCACGCATCAAGAAGTCCGGCTCGCGCAGCTACCTGCAGCTCGTCGAGGGCCACCGCGACGCCGAGGGCAAGGTGCGCCAGCGCGTCGTCGCCACACTCGGGCGCGTCGACCAGCTGCAAGACGGCAAGCTCGATGCGCTGATCGCCGGCCTGCAGCGCGCCGCGGGCCACACGCCCGGGCAAGAGGCCGAGCCGCAGTTTCTCGCCGCACTGGGCTTCGGACACGTCTATGCTCTGCACGAGCTGTGGAGCTCGCTCGGGCTCGATGAGGCGCTGGCGCGCGCGCTGCGCTCGTCGCGCCGGCAGTTCGACGCAGCAGCGCTGGTGCGCGCAATGGTCTTCAACCGGCTGAGCGAGCCGAGCTCCAAGCTCGGGGTGCTGCGCTGGCTGCAAACGGTCAGCCTGCCCGAGGCGCCGCAGGCGGCAACGCACGACCAGTTGCTGCGCGCCATGGACGCGCTGATGGACCGACTCGAAGTGGTTGAAGCCGCCGTGGCCGCGCAGCTGCGCCCGCTGCTGGATCGATCGCTCTCCATTGTCTTCTACGATCTGACGACCGTACGCATTCATGGCGAAGGCACAACGCGCGGCGATCTGCGCGCCTTCGGCATGAACAAGGACACGGGCGGCATTGCGCGCCAGTTCGTGCTCGGCGTCATCCAGACCGCCGGGGGGCTGCCGATCGCGCACCAGGTGCATGCGGGCAACGTGGCAGAAGTGGCAACGCTGCTGCCGGCCATCGAGCAGGCGGTGGCTCGCTACCGGATCGAGCAGGTCGTGCTCGTGGCCGATCGGGGACTGCTCAGTCTGGATAACCTGGAAGCGGTCGAAGCACTCAAGACTCCGGCCGGCCAGCCGCTGCAGTACATTCTTGCCGTGCCCGCGCGGCGCTACTCGGAGTTTGCCGAGATTGTTGCAGCAATGGACTTCGGCACGGCGGGGCTGGCCGAGGCGCACTGGCGCGGGCGCAGGCTGGTTGTGGCGCACGACGATGCGCGCGCAGCGCAGCACACGGCCCGTCGGCGCACGGACATCGAGCGCATCGAGGCCGAGGGCGAGCGCATGGCGCGCCGGCTCGACGATGCCGAGGCGGGCAAGGCGCTGCGCGGGCGCCGCTCGAACGATCGGCGCGCATATCTGCGCTTCTCGGAGCTGGTCAAGGATGCCGGCCTGTCGCGCATCGTCAAGGCCGATCTGGCTGCCGAGCGCTTCAGCTTCAGCCGGGACGAGACAGCGCTCGATGCCGCCCAGCGCCTGGACGGCAAGCTGCTGCTCGTGACCAACACCGATCTTGCGCCCGACGAAGTCCTCGCCCGCTACAAGGCGCTGGCCGACATCGAGCGCGGCTTTCGGGTGCTCAAGAGCGACATCGAGATCGCGCCGGTTCATCACCGCCTGCCCGAGCGTATCCGGGCGCACGCGCTCATCTGCTTTCTGGCGCTCGTGCTGCATCGGGTCATGCGTCAGAGATTGCGCGCCGCCGGCGTCGACCAGACGCCCACGGCAGTGCTGAAGATACTGGCCACGATCCAGCGCCATCAGGTCAGGCTCGGGCGCGACACCCTGGCAGGCATCAATGCGCCCAGCGCGCAGCAGCTCGAGCTCTTTGAGGCACTCGGCACGAAGGCACCACCAAAACACTGACGTTGTGCCATAAATGACTCTACGGAGTCAGCAATATCAAAGACTTGCGACAGTAACTGCGGAACTTGGGTGATATCTAAGGGATTAAGACCCGGAAAATCAATCATTGCCCTGCCCCGCTGGGGTTCGAAGGAATGCCCTGATATCGAAGGGATTAAGACGAGCCAGCGGAGACCACCGGACCCACCCCCGACGTTCGAAGGAATGCCCTGATATCGAAGGGATTAAGACCCTGTCTCCGGCTTCTCGGGCGAGAACTCGCCGAGTTCGAAGGAATGCCCTGATATCGAAGGGATTAAGACGGTCCGCGCCGCGCAGGTCCGCCTCGCCCAGGGTTCGAAGGAATGCCCTGATATCGAAGGGATTAAGACCCTCGCCCATTTCGGCGAGACTGTCGTATCCGTTCGAAGGAATGCCCTGATATCGAAGGGATTAAGACTCCACGATCACACCGTGTGCCTGAGACACGCGCCGTTCGAAGGAATGCCCTGATATCGAAGGGATTAAGACGACTGCCTTTCGGCAGGCTTCCTCAACATCGTTCGAAGGAATGCCCTGATATCGAAGGGATTAAGACATCCGATCTTTCCACGCGTTGGCGCTCTCGAGTTCGAAGGAATGCCCTGATATCGAGGGGATTACAAGGCCAGGAAGCGATTGCCCACTTGTAGTTCGAAAAAGAGGGTTAAACCTGAACTGGTGTTTTGCGATACAGATCAGCCTGAACTCAGCTCTATCTGGATCGCACTTCCTGCGATGGGTAGCACAATCCACGCCTCGCTGACAGCCCGTTGCGTCACCTGAAGAAGTGCCTCAGCATAAACGGACAGTTGGTCGCCATGCGTGGCCGCGACCTGCTTCCACCGATTTCGTGGTGCTGGATTGGCCTTGTGATCGAGCAAGATCCAGCCGTCCTTCGTATCCAGCAGCAAGTCGATGCGGCCTTGCATGACCTGGCTGTTGAAAAAAATCGATTCGATGGGAAGCTCGGTGTGACGCCGGCAGTCCGGCCAGCGTTCAGTAATCCATCGGTCAATCGCCAGAAGCTGGCGAACGACTATCGAGGGTTCGATTGCTCCGGTGAGTCTGAAGCCATCCAGAATGCGCGCTGCCCGTTCGTCGTCAAAGGGCACGTCCGGATCAGTAAATGCCGTAGCAATACAGCCGTGAATCGCGTTGCCGAGAGCACGCATGTCGATTCCCGGCGGTAGTGCGACGCGATCTCCGAAAGTCACGGAATCCGTGATCCTGCAAGCCCGTGCCGCAATAGCCGAGGCAACCAGGGTCGCAGGTTGTCGCTCGGTGCGCGATTCAGTGCCACGGAACCAATGGAGCGGCGCATCCGATTCAAGCGCGGCGGATGGTGCGTTCGGTGGCTCGAAGCTTCGAAAATCGCACCGGACGCGTGAACCGTCGGGCAGGATGACTGCGTCGACACCACCGTCCGGCGTGAGCCATGATGCATTCAGCGAACCGAGCCACTCAGACCCAGAGTTGCCGCGCTTCGGCGGAAGCGCGAGGATCAGGCAGTCCCGTGCGCGCGTTACGCTCACGTAGAGAAGTCTCCTGGCCTCGTCGAGCGCCTCAGTACGCAGCCGAACGCCCTCAGCCGACTGGGCTATGGTCTCGGCCAGATCGATCTCTTTTTTTTGCAGACCAAATGGCCACGGCCAGTACCGGATCCAACGATTCTTGAGCGGTGCGGAAGGGTCGAGATCGCCTTCGGAACGAGCGCGAACCGATGACCAGATGTGATCCTGAACGCCCTTTTCCAGGTCGAGAAGGATGACCACGGGCCATTCAAGCCCCTTGGCTGCGTGGTGCGTCATGATCCTGACGGCATCAACAGGTGGCTGCGCGAGCATATCCTGCCCGGAGTTGGCCTGCTCGCCGAGCCAGAGAATGAGCCCGGAGACAGTTGCCGGGTCGCGCCGTGCGAGGCAGGCGTCCTCGTAGCTTTTTGCAAGATGAAGCAGCGCCTGAAGGTTGGCGAGGCGCACCCGAGCCACGAGTTTGTTGCTCCCCCAGCGCAGGACGCGGCCCGCGAGGTCACATTGGACGACAATAAGTTCCGTCGCGGCACAGGGCGAGAGTAATGGGGCCTGCTCTCGCAGCTTCGCGATGCGCGCAAGCAGCGGATGCCCGTCCTGGGCGCCGTCCCGCCATTGTGCGCTGTCGCCCCCGGCTTCGAGGTGGCGCAAACGGTCTGCAAGCCAGGACTCTGGTTCCTCGCAGTCAGCCAACGAAATAATCTCGGCGCTCGCAAGAGTGTCGTGCGGGTCGTTGAATCGGCGCAGGCACGCGAGCGCGAGAACTGCCTCCGGGGTGGAGAGCAATCCAGGTTGCTGCGTGGCCCAGGGAACTGACGCGAATCGTAAGGCCTGCGCCACCTTCTGGACGCCATCATTCATCTTGCACAACACCGCGATGTCCCCGAAGTGGACCGGCCGGAGCTCGCCGTTCGCCGGATCGACGATGCGGTAGCCGGACGCAACGAAGGCCTTGACGCCCTCGGCGAGAGCGGCGGACCGCTCTGCCACGTTCCTGCCGTTTAGCACCCAGTTCGCGAGCGGGGCGTAATCAGGCACCAGCTCTTCGCGCAAAGGGGTGAGCTCCACCTCCTCTCGCGAGAGCGCGGAAGAAAACGCATCGCAAAATACACTGTTTACCAGGTGAACGAGGTCCGGGCGGGACCGCCGTGACTGAGCGAGTACTTCCGTCGTGCCACCCATTGCCGGAATCCTGGCAAGCACCGTCTTCATGAGCTCCGCGTCGCTGCCCCGAAAGCCGTAGATGGCCTGTTTGATGTCGCCAACCCAAACGCTTTCGCGGGCGATGCGCGACAGGCGCACGAAGAGATCGAGCTGGATGGGACTCGTGTCCTGGAACTCGTCCACGAGCAGCAGATCCAGTTCTTCGGAGAGCACTTCGACGACCGCCGGCTTCTCCAGCAGACTGAGAAAGAGATGCTCCTGGTCCACAAAGTCGATCACGCCCAGCTCGCGCTTTCTCTGGGAATAGGCGTCCAGAGCCCTCGCACCCAGCGCGAAGATCATCGTCAGGTAACGCCCGATGTCCTGGCGCAGACGTGGATGCGCCGCGAAGCGGGCGGCAACGTCGATCGCAGGCTGCGCGATGGCCTTCAGTTCCGCCTCGGGCTTGCCCTTGGAGAGCCTGACCCAGTCAGACCAAGAGGCGGTTCCACCGCGCACCAAACGAAGTGTCTCGCGCGCAAGCGCGATGAAGGCGGCCGTGTTCTTCCTGCCCGTGGTGCGCTTCTCAAGCTCGGGTATCGCGGTCTCGATCGCACTCACGAGCAGTGCGTCGAGGTCGTCCGTAGCCGGTGCGGAAAAGTGGGTGAGGAGCTCTCTCGCGTTGTGTTCCCCGAACGCGGTGAGGCGCGGGTGTGCGATGTCGTTGGCGCGGGCCTCGTCGATGATCGACTTGAGTACATCTTCCCAGCTCTCGATGCCGAGGCGCCGCGCAAGTTCGACCAGTTCCTGCACCGTTGCGCTGTCGGAGACCGCATCGATGGCCTGCCTCACGAGTGCGCCTGACTGCGCCTCGTCCAGCACGCGCTGTTCGGTGGCGAGCCCCGCCTCGAACGCGAAGCGCTCAAGATAACCGCCGCAGACGCTGTTGACCGTACCAATGCGCGCCTGCCCGATCGAATTGGCCAGCACGAACTCGCCCTTCTCGATGAGCGCCATTCGGACCCGCTCGCGAAGCTCGGTCGCAGCCTTGCGCGTGAAGGTGGTCGCGATCACGCCGGCCGGCCTGGCCTGCCCCGAGCTGAGCTTCTCGTGCAGGATCTGCGTGAGGCGCCAGGTCTTGCCGCTTCCCGCGCCTGCGCTGATAAATCTGATCGTGCCGACCACTACTCAGCCTTCCCAGCCCGTCAGCCACCGGTAGTCATCGTACTCCTCCCGCAGCTCCTCCGGCTCGAGCGCATCGGCTGGCGGAATCGATTCGACAGTGGGTTCTGTGCCTGAAACTACAACTTCGATCAAGCCGGCGTCGATCTGGGAGCGGCGCCAGATCCAGGCTGCGACGAACCGGTCCCACAGCGTCGCGGTGGATCCCGGGTCGGCGGACTGAACCACCCGCGCCTCCGGAAAGAACGCTCGGTCCAGCGCGATGAGGCGCGAAGCTTCGAGGATGAAGTACGCGACCTGCGGCCACGCTCCCGTCTCCTGCCGGAACAGCTCCCCATACACCGCGAGTTGCAGATGGCGATTCTTCGCGAGCCGGTCCTGGTGGTAGTTGCCGCCGGACCACTTCATGTCGACGATCGCGCGCTGGCCGGACTGTTTGCGCACGACGAGATCGGCGACGCCTTCCAGCTCGCCGCCGGTGAACGTCCCGCTGAGCGCACGCTCGGGCTCGACGGTATCGACGGCGGCCGCCGCGAACTGCCGCTGGAACTCCGCAATGGCGCGCTCCATCGCGGAACGAAGCCGTTCGTAATCTCCACGCCGCCCGGGCATGAGGAGAACGGCGCCCTCCTCGGCCACGACCGCTGCGAATTCGCGTGCGAACCAGGCCCTCAACGCATCGCCGCGAAGATCGAGCGCACCGTCTGTGCTGAAGAACCGATCGATCAACCGATGGGCGAGGTTGCCGTAGAGCAGGTTCGCGTCGGCGACCGCAAGGAGATTGGAGGGGTTGAGCCGGGCCGCATACTTCAGTACCCACTGATGGGGCGCATTCAGGAACGCGCCGAGGCTGGAATAGGACTCGCGGGAGCGCGGCGGAATCTTCGCCTGCGGCGGGAGTTGCCACCACCGTCTGCGTGCCGGCAGCGCCGCGTGCGCGATCGCCGGCAGGTCGTCGCCGGGGCGCCCGGTCAGGAGGCCTTCCAGAGGCTCCGGCCGTACGCCATCGACGAACCACTGGATCTCCTGCCACAGAGGGTGCAACTCCTCCGCGTGCGGCGGGAGCACGAGCACGAGCTGCCTGCGTGCGTTCAAGACCGGCCTGAGCCAATCATCGCCGCGCCGCTTCAGGACGTCCGCGAGCGGGGGCAGTTCCACGCCGGCGACCGCGAGCGAGGCGATCTCGCCGACGCTCCACGGGTAGTGGCCCGGCAATGCCGGTGCGCCCATCTGCCACCAGACGACGCGGTCGAACGGTTCCACCAACGCGCCCGGATCGGACACCGACGGTACGCGCCCGACCTGCGCGTGCATCGCGAAGTTGGGGGCGCCTTGCGACGTGCACTGCGCCACCAGCGCCTCGAGTTCCGCTGGAGCGATCGAGGATTCGCCGTTCGCGACGAGCGTCTCGAGCGCGGCCGCCACCGCGCCGGCCTGAGTCAAACCCGTCGCGGCAGCCGCGCTTCGATTGGCGTCCTGATCGGCGAGGCGCGCGCCGAAATAGTCGCGAATCGCTCGGGTTCTTTCGAGCAGCGCGGATATCGGCGCACCCTGCTCCGGCACGAAACGCGTGTGCTCGACCCAGAACGACAGTGCCTTTCGGACATCGGCGGCGCGATCCGGATGGCGACGCACGATCTCCTCGACCGCTTCCCGCCATCGCGGGCCACCAATGCCGGGATACTGCGCCACCACTTCGGCCAACCGCCGACGTGCATAGCCGGGCACCGGTCCGATCGGGTGCGAGAGAAACTGGAGCAGCGCATAGACGTCGAGCGGCTCCCAGACAGTGGCGAGCGCCAGAGGCAGGACCTGAAGCGCAGGTGCCAGGGGACTCGCATCCTGGAAACCCTGCCGTGCGACGTCGGCGGCATCGAGCGTCGCATCGAGCAGAGAACGGCTCTGCTCGGCGACGATCGCGGCCCCTTGCTGCGGCCCTGCAAATTCGTGAGCGACCCAACGCGCGGCGACAAGGCCGGTCTCGCCACGCACGACGCGCAGACTGCCGTCGTCGGACCAAGGGATCTTCTCGCCTCGCTTCTCCCCGTCGTGCGCCGCCTTGAGGGCGATCTGGAGCCTCCCCAGCAAGGTACCCGGGTTCGCCGACGGTGCGTACGCCCTGACCGAACGCACCGGCAGCTTCGCGAGTACCTCCCGCCAGCGCTTGGGAAAGGCATCAATCGGGTCGACGAGCTCGATGCTCTCGATCTTCGGCTGCTGTCGGTCAAGAAACTCGGCGACGCGGGCCAGTCGCTCGCCGATCGACGGGAACAGAAGCTTCCGTGAAACGGCCTCGACGGCGGCCATGTCGGTGATCCGGACGCCGGCCGCTGGCGGCGACTTGCCGTTCCAGCCGTGCAGATACCAGGCATCGCGCCACGACAGCAGCGACGCGGATGTACCGATCGGATCGATGCCGAACGACGCGTGGTAGAAGCGATCCTCCGTGTCGACCTGTTTGAGGCACTCCCTGTACTGCGTCACCCGCTGAGCGTGTGCGCAGTCAGCGCGCAGCAATCCGAGCCGGGTCTCGAGCAGGTTGAGCAGTCCGAGCGGGCCGCAAATCGGCATCCCGAGGCGATCCGCGGGGCGCCAGCCCAGTTCTCCATCCAGGCGCAAGCCGAAAGTGACGTTCATCCTGTTATCGTCGCACGCCGGCAGCCGGACGTGCGAACGCAACTGCGCATAACGCGAGCGGCCGTCAAAGGGTCCCGGATCTCCGCGATCAGAGCAGCCAGTCCCGTGTCCGGGGCGCGCTCACCCGCGCCCGACCACCGCAGGCACCCTCTCAGCCACGCACCCCCGGGACCATACCCTCCCTGTGCGTCACCCGTGCCTGCAGGCGCTCCGGCAGGTGCACCCGGTAGCCGACCGGCAGCAGGTTGACCCCGAAGCGGCGCTCGATCACGCCCCAGATTCCATGCGGGACGAAGAGCGCGAAAACCAGGGCGGCTGCGCCGAGCGTGATCAGATACCAGACGCCGCTTGCGCCGAGAAAGTGCTCGATCAGGAAAAAGACCAGCGCGCCGATCAGCGCACCTTCGAAAGTACCGATGCCGCCGACCAGGACCATGAAGATCATGATCGCCGACCACTGCACGGAAAAGAAGGACTCCGGCTGGAACGTGATCGTCGCGGCAAGCCACAGCCCGCCTGCGGCAGCGGCGCCGAACGCGGCCAGCACGAACAGGATGCGCTTGGTTTCGGTGACCCGGACACCGACCGCAGCAGCGGCGCCGGCGTCGTCGCGTATCGCCTGGACGGCCGCGCCGACGCGGCTGCGCAGCAGCGCGAACACGATGGCGAGCACGACGACCATCGTCGCGAGCGCCAGCCAGTAGGTCAGCGAGCGGCGCACCGGTGCCGCATACGCCATGATCTGCGCCAGTGAGGTGCCGGTGAAGCCGTGCACGGCCGGGTCGAGCAGCACGAGCAGCATCGTCAGTTCCGCGGCCACCCAGGTTGCGATCGCGAAGCGGCCTTCGGCCAGTTGCAGCATGAACGCCGATATCACGATCGAGATCACGCCGCTGCCAACGGCGGCCAGCGGAATCGCCAGATACGGGTCGATGCCTGCGCCCGCCAGGCGCACCGTCAGGTAAGCGCCAAGCCCGAAAAAGCCCTGTTGTCCGATCGACAGCAGGCCGCCGTAGCCGGCCAGTGCATTCCACATGACCGCGAGAATCACGTAGATGAACAGTCGGGTGAGCGCATCCGCCATGCCGGCGCCGAGAAAGAGCGGCCCGAGCGCGAGAGCAACGAGCACGACAACGATGACGACAGCGGCGACGCCGGCCGTTCGCGTCCAGCGTTCGATGCGCAGGCTGCGGACGGCCGCGACGCGGTTCTCGTTCAGTTCCACCGCAGCAGCCTCGCGCCAACCTGTCCGAGGACCGAGCGGGAAAGCGCGACCCGCGCGATGAGGATCACCAGGAACACGCTGTGCCCGGCAATCAGGAAACCCTGCGGATGAACGAGCGCGCCAAACGACTGCGCAACGCCGAGCACGATTCCGCCGGCAAGCACGCGCCACAACGAACCGGGGCCTCCGATTTCCACCGCCTCGAACGCAAAAAGCAGCACGCCGAAGCCCGAATACGGCGTTACCGTGCCGCGCATTGGCAGAAACAGGCCGGCGACGCCCACCGTGCCCAGCGCGATCGCTGCGGCAAAGGCGTTGATGCGGTGCGCATCGATGCCAACGAGGCCGACCACGTCAGGATCTTCCGAGGTGGCCCGGATTGCCCGGCCCAGCGGCGTGCGGGCCAGAAAGAGGCTGAGTCCGCCGAGCAGCACCAGCGCAACGACGAAGATCAGTACCGCAAGCTTGCCGACGTACAGTTCGTCGGCGAGCTCCCAGCTGTCGTAGGACAACGAGCCGATGAAATTGGCCAGCGAGCGCGGATCGGCGCCGAACTGCAGGAAGAGCAGGTTGTCGATGACAACCGCCAGCCCGAACGTTGCCAGCAGCGGCACCAGTTGGCCGTGGTGCAGGCTGCGTTCCAGTATGCCGCGTTCCAGCGCCCAGCCGATCAGGGTCATTGCCGGCACGATTGCCAGCAGCGCGATGAACGGGTTGATTCCCCAGCGTCCGGCAAGCAGCCAGAACGCGAAGCTTGCAATCACGACCAGCGACCCGTGGGCCAGATTGATGATGCGCATGACCTGGTACATGAACGCAAGCCCGCACGCGATCAGCGCGTAATAGCCGCCCAGGAGCACTCCCTGAAGCAGGGCGTTGATGGCACTCATCCAGCCGTTGCTCCGTTCACCGGACGGTCGCCTGATTCGCCCGAGCCGTCACGCGAGTCAACCGATCGGTCACGCGAGCCAACCGAATGGTCATGCGAGCCGACCGGGCGTTCACGCGAGCCAAAATATGCATCGATGATCTCCGCACGCGTCAACTCCCCTGCCCTGCCACTGGCGACGATCCGGCCTTCGAGCATGCACACGACCCGGGTGGCCACGGACAGCGCACGGTCCAGATCCTGCTCGACCAGCAGGATGGTCACGTTGCCGGCGACCAGGCGCCGGATCGATTCGTACACCCTGTCGACGGCGGCTGGCGACAGCCCGAGCGAGACTTCATCGAGCAGCAGGATGTCCGGATTCGTCATCAGGGCGCGGCCAATGGCGGTTGCCTGCTGCTCTCCACCCGAGAGCACCTTCGCTTTGTGCCCGATGCGCGCGGCAAGATTCGGGAAAACCTCGAGTACGGCATCGATTTCCCATGGGCCCTTGCGCCCGGCCGCCCTGGCGAGCGCCAGGTTTTCGCGCACGGTCAGGTCGGCAAACAGTCGGCGCCCCTCCGGCACGAGCGCGATTCCCATCCGGGTGCGCCGGTGCGCGGGGATGCCGGTGACATCAGCACCGTGCAGCAACACCCGCCCCGAAGTCGGCAGATGCGCGCCGACAAGTGCGCGGAACAGCGTCGACTTGCCGGCACCGTTGGCTCCAACGAATGCGACGATATCGCCGGCCTGAACCTCGAAACTCACGTTCCGGACCGCACGCAGGAGCCCGTGGCGAACGTCCAGATCCTGTGTCTGCAGCAGGCTCACGGGATGCCGCCTCCGAGGTAGGCACTCCTTACCACCGGGTCTTCGATGACGGCTTCAGGCCGGCCGTCAGCGATGATCCGCCCGCCGTGCAGGCACAGCAGCCGGCTAGCGCCCTTCAGGAGCAGCGAGACAATGTGCTCCACCCAGACGATGGTAATGCCCTGCTTCGACAATGCGCGGATCATGTCGAGCAGTTCGAGGGCTTCGACATCGCTCAGCCCGCCGCCGATCTCGTCGAGCAGAAGCATCTTCGGTTGGGTCGCGAGCGCACGTGACAACTCGAGGCGCTTGCGATCGAGCAACCCGAGCTCGCCCGCGCGGCGGTTGGCAGCCCACAGCATTTCCGTGTACGCAAGGGACGCAATCGCCCGGTCCTGGCGGTCCTGGCGCTCCTGGCGGCCTGAACTGCGGCTGACCGAAGCCGCGACCAGGACGTTCTCGAAGACGGTCATTTCGTTGAACGGACGCGGAATCTGATGCGTCCTGACGAGCCCCTGGCGACAGCGGGCAGCAACCGGCAGCCCGGTCACGTCGTGACCATCGAACGCGACCGAGCCGGAGCGCGGGCGCAGCGCGCCCACCAGAACACTGAACAGCGTTGTCTTCCCGGCGCCGTTCGGCCCGATGATCCCTACGAGTTCGCCCTCGGACACCTCGACGCTGAGGTTTGAAAGGACCTGCAGCGCGCCGAAACTGACATTGATGCCGGTGGCGACCAGTTGCGCCGGCCGGGCGCGCAGGCTGGCTTCGGGCGTCCGCGCGCTCGCAGCGGCAGTCATCAACGATACGGTACCGGCTTGCGTTGAACCGGAACGTTCGGATCCTCCGCGTTGTCGACGATGACCCGATCCAGCGGGAATTTCGATCCGGGCGCTGTCTTCACATACTGCGTGCCGAGCATGTTCGTCGTCGCCGTGTTCGGATACGGGCCGCCCTCCTTGAAGTTGATCCGGCCAATGATCGTCATCGTGTCAACGGTCGGGATCACCTCGCGGATTGCGTTTCGGTCAAGCGGATTCGCAGCCTGCTTCAGCACGTGCACCGCCACTTCGAAAACGGAGAGCGTCTGACCCTGCTGGTTGTCCCAGATGCGGTTCGTCGCCTGCTCGTAGCCTCGCGCGAGTTCCTCCGAAGTCAGCCCCGTCAGCGGCGATCGGTACGGATATACCGGCGACCAGACCGTGAGCGAGCAGGTTCCGACACCCAGTTCGCCGAGTTCCGCCACCTGCGACGTGAAGAAGCCGGACTTCGTCAACTGGGCAATCTTCAGCCTGCGCAGGAAGTTCTGCTGCGCGGCCTGGCGCCAGAAAACCTGGATGTCGTTCGGCATCCCGACTTCATTGAAAATCTCGCAGCGTTCCCGGTTGAAGAGCGCGATCTGCGACGAAAAATCGGTGGTGCCATTGGTGTATGCGCCGGGATCGATCACCTGGTAACCGTTCTTCTCCAGCATGGGTACGAGCGCAGCGCGGAACCCGTTTCCGTCGGCGTCGTTCGGATACATCACGGCGACTTTCTTGTTCGTCTGCACCTGCGGCCACTGGGCGAGATAGCCGGCGCCAAACTGCGCAATGCCGAAACTCATGTCAAAAGCCCAGTGGAAACGGCCCTTTTCTCCGCCGCGCCCGAAATAAAAAGCCTCGAGCGGGCAGTTCGTTGCAATGCTTGGCACGGCAGCCGCCTCACAGGCGTCCGATACCGGATTGACGGTCTCCGGCGTGGAGCTCGTCAACATCAGGTGAATGTTTTCCCTGGTGATCAGCTCCTGCGCCAACTGGGCGGCCCGGGCTGGATTCGACTGGCTGTCGCGATCGATGATTGTGACTCTGTACGTCTTTCCGCCCACCTCGAGCCCGTTTTCCAGCGCCTTGCGAATCACCCCGAGCATGTACGGGTCGGATTCGTTGAAAAGCCCGAGAACGCCCGAACGGGGCGTGATCCAGCCAATCCGGATTTCGCCGTCGGCACTTGCCGCCCGTGCAAGGCGACGGCCCGACAGCAACGCTGCGCCGGAAAGCGCGATCGAACCGCCTACCAGGATCTTGCGGCGCTCTTTCGAATCGGGCTGGTCACCTGGGTAGTGCTGCCGGCAACCATTCGAAAAATGATCCGGTCTGTACATTTTTTGCATGATGGTCTCCACATCTGTTATCGATTCTTGGTACGTTGCAAAAATTTCGTGCGTAGAATGTCGACCCCGAAGAATGACAGACGGCCTGAATCACTGCGCGCGCCGGTACGCCGTCGGAGTGGTGCCGACTTGACGCTGAAAGGCGTTCGCGAAATGACTTGGGGTCGAGAAACCCGTCTGCAGCGCAATTTCGGATACGGTTGCGCGAGTGGCTATCAGCAGTTGTCGCGCGCGGGCAATTCGTTCACGCAGCAGATACTGATACGGGGTGAATCCGGTGCGCAACCGGAATACGCGTATGAACCCGGCCGTACTGATGCCGGCAACCTGGGCCAGCCTCTGCACGGTCAGGGGTTCGGCGAGACATGCGCGCATATATTCGATCGCACGTAGCACGCCATCGACAGCGGCCACTTCGTCGCCTGTCCGATCTTCGGTCAGCGGCAATACTGCATGATGCGTGACCAGGTGCAGCATGGCTGTTTGCGCGAGCTGGTCTGCGTACGGGGCGAGGCGCGGCTCGCGCAGACTGCCCAGCAGCGCGACACATAATTGCTCCAGCAGTGGATCGAATTGGGCCAGCCGGGGAGCCAGCTCGCCCTGCCGCCCGTGCACTGCGCGAATCTGCTCACGCAACTGTCGATGCAGGTAAAGCAGGATGATCTCGGGTCGCCCGTTGATCGACCAGGCGGAGCTCCGGCCACTCGGAATCAGGCTGAACATCCGTGGCCTGAGCACTGCCTGTTCGATCCCACTCATGCCATCGATGCGGCGCTCGATGTGGACCGGCCCGTTGACGCAATAGACGAGGCAATCATGCTGCAGCGGGGGCAGTTCGGCCGACCAGGGCCGCTCGGCCGCCAGCGACATGTACGCCCAGCTCCAGCCAAGCCCGCGACTGTCGGCAATCAGCCGATTCTGGTGCAGCGCCGGGATTTGATGAGTATCCCGCTCGGATAGTGAAGGCGCAATCGGCCACATGATGTTCTCGGACGACTGTATTCAGCCGCGTTGATCACCCCTGCGAAGTCAGACCTGCCGGCGCCGGCGCCGGTTCTGCTTCCGAAGCGACCACCTGCAGAGTTGGGGCTACCGTCATCGGTATGGACGGCGGGACAGCCGCTGCGGTGGGCGATATCGCTTTTGCTGGAGCCGCCGGTGCGAATCCGCTGAACTGTGTGACAAGAGGCTGACTCGTGAAGTTGGTCGACAGGCGCAGGATGTCAGGCCGCGCATAGTGGCCCGCGGAATCACATGCATATTTGAGGAAAACAATCTCGGAGAGATCGATGTCGGCAACCAGCATCGTCTCTTCGTCGACGTTCGGCCCGGCCAGCATGCGCCCCGTTGGCGAGATGATGGCGCTCCAGCCACCACCGGTGCGGATCATGTCGGGGCGATCCTCCAGTTCCAGGCGACGCAGTACCTCTTCGTCGATGCGCGAGCTGACGTTGATGACGAAGCATTGGCCTGCCCACGCGTGATAGCGTGCCGCTGTTTCGACTACATTATTGAAGTAGGACGAATTCGGGTCATGCGTCAAAGCCGAGATTGCAGGCCAGGCCGCGATGTGAATCTGCTGTTCCTGGCTGATCAATGCGTAACGCGCCAGATCCATCGAGTGCTCCCAGCAGGTCAAGCCGCTGATGCGGCCGATGTCACTGTTGAACACTGGCAGATCGGCTCCGTCGCCGCGACCCCAGACGGTGCGCTCCACGTGTGTGGGCTGCAACTTGCGTCGCCGACCGACGAGAGTGCCACTGCGGTCGAAGAACAACTGGGTGTTGTACAGGGTGCCGCCGTCAGCCTCGGACACTCCAAGCACGACATGTATGCCCGCCTTGCGGGCTGCCGCGCCGACTCGCTCGGTGGCCTCGCTGCCGACTGTCACGCTGTTGGTGAAAAGTTCGTAGAACAGCGGCGCACCACGCACAGGAGTATGGGTCCAGATCCAGAACGGGTAGCCCGGCACGAACGTCTCCGGGAAAGCCACGATGTCCGCCCCGCGCTCTGCAGCCTGCTCGATCAGATTGCAGACTTTGGTGATTGACTCGTCACGATTCAGGAATACCGAAGCGGCATGCACTGCGGCCGCACGGAATTTGGGAAAGGTATCAGCCATGGCTCGTCTCCAGAAGCGTTGACAGAAGCTGTTCCATTCTTGCAGATACCGGAGCCAGCGGCTATCGAAAACCTGTTAAAGATTGCATTAAACACAGGCAATCGCCAGGCCGCATGTGCAACGTTGCTCCATGCCCTGGCGCCATCTCGGCGATCTCCGCTCCATGCAGTAACCCCAAACCAGGAGACTCCTCGCATGCTCTCACTGACCTGCCTCGGCGGTGCCGGCACCGTCACCGGCTCGAAGCATCTGTTGACGTGCGGGAACACCCGTATCCTGATCGATTGCGGCCTGTTCCAGGGCCTGAAGAACCTGCGCGAGCTCAACTGGGAGCGGCTGCAGGTCAATCCGCACGAAATCGATGCGGTGGTGCTGACGCATGGCCATCTCGACCATTGCGGCTACCTGCCGCGGCTGGTGCTCGACGGGTTCCGCGGCAGGATCTTCTGCACACCGGCCACCCGGGACATCGCCGAACTGATCCTGCTCGACAGCGCCTGGCTGCAGGAAAAGGATGCCGAGTTCGCCAACCGCAAGGGTTTCTCGAAGCACGCACCGGCGCTGCCGCTGTATCGCGTATCCGACGCCGAGCGCGTACTCGGACAATTCCGCACCGTCGCACTGCACGAGGAAGTCATCCTGCCGGGCGATGCCCGGTTGCTGCTGCGCGGGGCCGGCCACATCCTCGGCGCTGCGAGCGTGCAGATCGATATCGACGGCACACGCATGGCGTTCTCCGGCGATCTGGGTCGCTACGACGATCCGGTGATGCACGATCCCGAAGCCGTCCCCGACGCCGACCATATCGTCATCGAGTCGACCTACGGCGACCGCCGGCACGACCGGACCGATCCGGTGCAGGCATTGGGCGAGATCATCCACCGCACCGTGGAACGCGGCGGCACCGTCGTCATACCGGCCTTTGCCGTGGGTCGCGCACAGATGCTCATCTACTTCCTGTGGCTGCTTCGCCGCCGCGGCGGACTGCGCAACGTGCCGGTCTATCTGGACAGCCCGATGGCAACCAGTGCGACCGAACTGCTGTGCAGATACGGCACCGGCCATCGCATCGCCCGGGCCGAGTGCGAAGCAGCGTGTGCAGCGGTGACCTATGTGCGCGACGTGGAGGAGTCCAAGGCGCTGTCGGCCAACCGCTACCCGAAAGTGATCCTCTCGGCCAGCGGCATGGCCACCGGTGGGCGGGTGCTGCACCACATCGTCGCGTTCGGCGCCGATCATCGCAACACCCTGCTCTTCTCCGGCTACCAGGCCGCCGGCACCCGCGGGCGCAAGCTGCTCGACGGCGCGCGCGAGACCCGGATCCACGGCCAGTGGCTGCCGGTCCATGCGGAAGTTGCCGAACTGCCAATGCTCTCGGCGCATGCCGACAGCGACGAGCTGATGCGCTGGCTCTCGGGGTTTCGCCGCGCGCCGCGACGGGTGTTCATCGTCCATGGCGAGCCGAAGGCATCCGAAGCGCTGCGTGAGCGCATCGGACGCGATCTGGGCTGGAATGCGACTGTTCCTCGACAGGATCAGGTGTTTGCGCTGTGAGTCCGTCCGGCCCGTCAGCTGACGAAATTCGCGGCAGGAAGAACCGTCACCGCCGCTGCTCCAGTCCCGGCAAGCCGCAAGCTGCCCCGGGATGGAATATCGACATCCTGAAATCTGCCCGCTTTCGCCACGAGTGACCCTGATGAGCGGCGCCGCACTAACCAGGGCAGCGATACGACGTCAGGGCACTGCCGCGATCGGCCCGAACAGTCTCGTGCAGCGCTGACGGAGCCCGCATTACGGCAGGCTCCCTGTACGAGGGCGAGGCGATCAGTGTGCGACCGACGGTGCCTCCCAGCCCGGGTGTTCGAAGTAGTTGCCGTACTGTTCGAGCGAATGCACGATCTTCACGATGCCGGCACTACGGTTCAGTTCCGCCATCTTGCCCTGGAGGATCTCGCTGCCCTCCATCAGATCGGCGAGGATCACATGCAGCACTTCGTCGGCCTTCGGATCGAGCTTGCAGTTCTGCACGATATGGGCGATCTGTGCGTCGATCTCACCGCTGAGGGCGGCGTACTGCGCAGCGCTCATCTTGCCGTCATGCACCGCCGACAGCTTCGCGTCCACCGCGTCACGGATCTTCGTCATGCCCTGGCGCAGCGGGTCGTCGGTCGCCCACTTCTTGCCGGCATTCAGCTCAAGCACGTGAGTGTCGTGCTCGTGAGCATGCCCGGTCGCAGCCCGGACTGCGGTGCCCGTGAATGCTCCAGCGGTGAGCAACACGGCCGCCAGCATGACGCCCAGACTGTGCCGGATCCGGATCGACGTACCGGTCGTGCCGTCGGTGTTTTGGTAATTCATCGCTTCATCTCCGAGTTCGGATGGTGCGGCAGACACGCCTTTCGCGCCTGCCATGATCCCTTCAACGAAGATCGACGCGAAATGTTCCCCTGCCCTCAATCAGATCAGTCGCGGTGCAGTTGCTCGAAGCCCGAAACGTCGGGCGGTTGACTGCGCAGCAGTTGTGCGAGCCGATCGCGCTGGCCCGCGTCGAGGATTTCGCGTTCACGCAGCAGTTGCTCGATCACGATTCGCTGGCGCTCGTCCTGCAACTGCGCGATGTGTGTGCGCTCGGCCTCGATTCGGGCCGCATCGGGTGTGTCGGCGAAGACTTCGTCGATCAGCCGGTTGCGCCGCTCCAGGATCTCCTCGCCGCTGTCGGCGAGCAATCCGATGAACGTGTTCTCGGCTTCGTGCCAGCGGCGCTGCTGCTCGGCTGACAGCGACAGGTATCGTGCCAATCGGGGAAAGCTGTCAGCGGCGCCGGCCTCGTAGAGTGCAGCACCGGTGCCCAGAATACGGTAGCCGACCGCGCCGAGTGCCCCGAGGTTCACCAGCAGCGACAGGGCCAGCGCCAGACGCAGCGTGGATACCTTCATCGCACGCCTCCCGGGCCCGCCACCGGCCAGCCAAAGCAGGCTTCAGCGCCCGCGCACAGGCTGCCCGGCGCAACCGGATCGAACACCGCCAGTGCAGCGACTCGCGGTGCGACCACGCCGGCCGAACCGGCCGTCAGCCCCATGCCGATGAACAGGCCGAGCGACAGCGCGGCACCAGCCCCCAGCCCCATCGGCACGAACTCGAACCAGCGTCGCCGTGACGGCGGTGCCGGGCGGGGCCTGGCGGTGGCTGCCAATCGGCCGCGAATCACTTCGGAGAGATCGAAGCCGAGTGTTTCCTCGGGAAGCTCGCGAAACTCGTCGCGCAACCCTCGCAAGCCCGCGAGCATTGCGCCGCACTGTGGGCAAACCGCGAGGTGAGACTGTAACCGCGCACGTTCGACCGCGCTTTGTTCGTGATCGAGGTATGCCGAGATCTCGACCGTCCTCGGGCAGGATTCATGCATCGCGGCGCTCTCCGGTTGCACGTCCATAGCGTTCAAGCAGCGCCGCCCGCGCTCTGGCGATACGCGACTTGACCGTTCCTTCCCGGATTTCCAGTGCCGTCGCGATTTCCGCGTACGACAGTTGCTCGATCTCGCGCAGCAGCAGGATCTCGCGATGCCCGGGTGGCAATTGGCGCAGCACCGCATCGAGCAGCCCGTAACGCTGCCGCAGATCGACCTGCTCTTCCGGCGTCGGTTGCTGCGCCGCGAAGTCCACATCTTCCTCGATCGGCACGAAGTCCACTGTCCCACGCCGGCGCAGCAGGTCGAGCGCGCCGTTGCGCGCGATCTGGAACAGCCAGGTGCGAAATTGCGCCTGCGGCTCCCAGCGGGGCAGCGCCTGCCATGCCTTCATGAAAGCGTCCTGCGTCAGGTCCATCGATTCGTCGCGCGATCCGGTCATCCGCAGCACGAAGCGGAAGACGCGGTCCTGGTGCCGACGAACCAACTCGGCGAACGCGTGCTCGTCTCCGTTCCGGGCTCGTTGCACCAGCTGGCTGTCTTCCGCCACCATCAAGGCGGGCATCCTCCACTGGTCAACGCCGCGACACCCGCTTCAACGAACGGGGCGGAAAAATGTTCCACCGATCGATCGGATCAGGGACCGGTGCAGAAGTCCGAACAATCCCACAATCGCCCGGCTTCGAGCATCAGTCGCCAGCGCGCCAGCCAGGCGTCGACTGCAGCGCCGGCGGCGCCGAGTTGCTGTTCGCTGGCGAGCCGCCTGGCCGCCAGCACGTCGACGAGCGAACCTTCGCCCAGCTGGTAGGCACGGGCGAGCCCCCGCGCGGCCTGATCGAGCCTGTCCTGCGCAAGACGGGCACGCTGCCATCCGCTCCGCACAAGCTGCGCTTCACGCAGCCGCAGTCCGGCGTCGGTTGCTGCGCGGCGCTGCACCTCTTCGCGCAGCAACGCGGCGGCCGCCGCGCGCGAGCCGGCCGCGCGTGCAGCGGCCGCACGGTATTCACCGCCGAACGGGATGCTGAATACCACGCCGACGAAATGCTCATTGGCGTTGCGTGCCTGACCCACGCGCAGACCGACCGTGGGATCGGGCCGCCGCTCGAGCTGCTCGAGGCGCAGCTGTTCCTCAGCCACCCGCAGCTCGCGGCGCGCCGATTCGAGTTCCGGCGCATGCGCAAGCTGTGCATCGATCCATTCGGCGTCCCCGGCGGGCGATGCCGGCGGATCGGGCAGCTGCGCGGGCTGCGGAAAAGTCAGTGCCGGAAACTGTCGCGTGAGCGCCTCGTGCGCCGCCTGGGCACGGCCTTCGGCCACGACGGCCTGGGCCTGTGCCTGCGCCAGCGCGGCCTCCACCTGCACCTGCTCGATACGCGCGGCGTCGCCCAGGCGCTGGCGCTTCGCCACCGCATCGGCCTGCGCCTCCAGCAGTGCGACCTGATCGACCCAGACCCGTGCGGCTTCGCGTTCGCGCAGCCACGACCCATAGCGATCCAGCAGAGCGCGCGCCTGCTCGCGCCAGGCGAGACTGCGCATCGCCCGCGCCAGTTCGACGCGCGAGCCTCCCAGCCGATCGGCCGCGTCGCGCTTGCCGGGCCAGCGCAGCGTGCGCTCCAGGCCCGCCTCCCACTCGATGGTGTTGACGGGCGACGCGTCGCGGATCTGCCGCTGCGCGACGCCCACACTCCCTACCCACTCATGCGGCCCGGTCAGTGCCTGCCGATGCGTTTCCTGCTCGGCGCCGATCGACTGGTCTGCGGCACGCCACGCGGGTGACTGCGACAGCACCGCCGCCACTTCGCGATCGGCAGGCAGCAGCGGTTCGTCGGCCGCGGCTGCGCTTGCCCGGACATGAGCCGCAATTGTGGTCGCCAGCACCAGTGCCAGCGCCAGCGCGCGACGCGCCGCCGTGCGCCTCATGCCGACTCCCGCACGAGTTCGTGGCGCGACAGATGCCCGAAGGTGCCAAACGCTTCCACCGGCAGCATCCAGTAGCCACCTTCGACGTTTTCGAGGAGCACGCGCAGCGAGCTCACCAGCGACAGGCACAGTTCGCGCTCCAGGACCAGTTTCACTTCCACACGCTCGGCGAAGCCCCGCACGCGCTCCTCGTCGGCCTGCAACCGGACCAGCGGCCCGCGCGCAGCCACTCGATGAACGCTGAACCCGATGAGCCGGTCGGGGTGCTCGAGCAGCCAGTCGACGACCCGGTCTTCGGCGCTCGCCGGGATCAGCAATACCAGGCACACGAGGGGTGAAAGGGCTGTCATGACAATACCTCCGCATCACGAGCGGGCGGTGGCGCACCGAAGCGCCGGAACATCGCCGGCAACAGCAACAGGGTCAGCGCGGTCGACGACACCAGCCCACCGATCACCACGATCGCGAGCGGGCGCTGGATCTCCGAGCCCGGGCCGGTGGCGAACAGCAGCGGCACCAGTCCGCCGGCGGTGATCACCGCAGTCATCATCACCGGACGCAGTCGCCGCTTCGCACCGTCGACCGCAGCTTGCGCAATCGGCATGCCCTGCGCGAGCAACTGGTTGAAATGGCTGACCAGCACCACACCGTTCAGCACGGCGATGCCCAGCAGCGCGATGAAACCAACCGAGGCCGGAACCGACACGTATTCGCCGGCGAGCGCGAGGCCGAACACACCGCCGACCAGCGCCAGCGGGATGTTCGAGAGCACCAGCAACGTCTGGCGCAGCGAACCGAAAGTGGAGAACAGCAGGAACGCGATCAACGCCAGCGCCACCGGAATCACGATCGACAGCCGCCGCGCCGCACGCTGCTGGTTCTCGAACTGGCCGCCCCAGGCAATCGCATAGCCTCCGGGCAACTCGACCACGCGCTCCACCGCCGCACGTGCCTCATCGACGAAGCCGACCAGGTCGCGGCCGCGCACGTTGGTCTGTACCACAGCGAAGCGTTGCGCCTGCTCGCGGTCGATACGCACTGGCCCGTCGGTACGCCGCAGGCTTGCCACCGAGGCAAGCGGGATCGAGACTCCCGTGTCGGTCGTGATCCGCAGCGCCTCGAAAGCAGCCGGCGACGCGCGCAGCGATTCGCTGCCGCGGATCACGATCGGCGTGCGCCGCCCGGCTTCGTGCACCACGCCGATCGGCTGGCCCTCGACCCAGCGCCGCAGGTCGGCCTGGATGCGCTCGGCATTCAGCCCGACGCGGCCGGCGGCGAGGCGATCGATGCCCACCTGCAGGTATTGCACGCCCTCGTTGCGCACCGTCAGCGTGTCGGTGGCCCCGGGCAGCGCGGCAAGCACGTCCTCGACCCGGGTCGCAAGGCGATTCAGGGTGGCGAGCTCCGGGCCGTAGATCTTGACCGCGACGTCGCCGCGCACCCCGGTGAGCATCTCCGAGACGCGCATGTCGATCGGCTGCGTGAAGCTGACCGCCAGGCCCGGAAAGTCTTCCGTCACCGCGCGCAACTCGCTGGTGAGCCATTCCTTGTCCGGACGGCGCCACTCGTCGCGCGGGGCCAGCACCAGGAAGGCGTCGCTCTCGTTCAACCCCATCGGATCGAGCCCGAGCTCGTCCGAGCCGCTGCGCGCCACGATGCTCTTCACCTCGGGTACGCGCTCGAGGATTTCACGCTGCAGCCGCAGGTCGAGCGCCACGGTGGTGTCCAGGCCGATCGAGGGGAGCTTCTCGATCTGCATGATGATGTCGCCTTCGTCGAGCGCCGGCATGAATGACTTGCCCAGCTGCGCGAACATCGCGCCGGCGGCAACGAATGAAACCAGTGCGATGCCCACGACCCAGCGCTCGTGCGCCATCGCCAGCGCAAGCACGCGATCGTAGGCACGCGCCAGGTGTCGCACCAGCCAGGGCTCGCGCGCCGGCGCGCTGCGCAGCAGCCACGAGGCGAGCACCGGCACCAGGGTGAACGACAACAGCAGCGAGACCGCCAGCGCGAACACGATGGTGAGCGCCACCGGCGCGAACATCTTGCCCTCGAACCCTTGCAGGCTGAGCAGCGGCAGGAACACGATGATGATGATCGCGATGCCCGAGGCGACCGGAGCGGCGACCTCGCGGGCCGCTCGATACACCAGGTGCAGCAGCGGCAGACGGCGCGCCCGCTCGCCGCTGGCCAGCGCGGTCTCGACGTTCTCGATGACCACCACGGGCCCGTCGATCAGCATGCCGATCGCGATCGCCAGGCCGCCCAGGCTCATCAGGTTGGCCGATAACCCGAATTGACGCATCAGCAGGAAGGTGCCGAGCGCCGACAGCGGCAGCATCAGCGCGACCACGATCGCCGCGCGCAGGTTGCCCAGGAAGGCGAGCAGGAGCGCGATCACCAGCACCACCGCCTCGAGCAGTGCCCTGCCCACCGTGTTCACCGCGCGATCGACCAGCCCACTGCGGTCGTAGAAAGGCACCACGGTCATGCCGGCCGGCAGCGAGGGCGCCATCGCGGCCAGCCGCGCCTTGACCGCGGCGACCACCTGGCGCGCATTGGCCCCGCGCAACCCGAGAACCAGTCCCTCGACCGCCTCGTCCTCGCCGTCGCGGGTGACCGCCCCGTAGCGGGTGAGCGCACCGATGCGGACCTGCGCAACATCACCGATGCGCACCACGCGGCCATCGACGGCATGGACCACCGTCTCGCGCAGGTCGTCGAGATCGTGCACTGCGCCTTCCGCACGCACGATCAATGCCTCCTCCCCGTTGTCCAGCCGCCCGGCGCCGTCGCTGCGATTGCCGGCCGCGATCGCCTCTTCGAGCTGTGCGAGCGTGATTCCCCGGGCCAGGAGCGCCACCGGGTCGGGCACCACCTCGAAAGTGCGAACCATGCCGCCCAGGCTGTTCACGTCGGCCACGCCGGGCAGCGTGCGCAGAGCCGGGCGCACCACCCAGTCGAGCACGCGCCGCTTCTCGTCGAGCGATTGCGGCCCCTCCAGCGTGAACATGTACATCTCGCCCAGCGGCGTGGTGATCGGCGCGAGCCCGCCGCTGGCGTTCGGCGGGAGATCGCTCATCACGCCGGCCAGCCGCTCGCTCACCTGCTGGCGCGCCCAGTAGACGTCGGTACCATCCTCGAAATCGATGGTGATGTCGACCAGCGCGTACTTGGAGACCGAGCGCAGCATCACCTGGCGCGGAATCCCGAGCAGTTCCTGCTCGATCGGCATCGTGATCCGCGTCTCGACTTCTTCCGGCGTCATGCCGGGTGCCTTCAGGATCAACTTCACCTGCGTGGTCGAGACATCCGGGAAGGCGTCGATCGGCAGGCCGCGGTACGCGACCACGCCGGCCGCGATCAGCGCGACTGCCAGCACCAGCACCAGCAGTCGCTGGCGCAGCGCGAACGAAATCAGTCGGGACAGCATCGCCGCGCCCCGGTCTATTGCGCCGCCGGGGGTGCCGCGAACACCGCCTTGAGCGCCGCCGTGCCATGAACGGCCACCTGCGCGCCGGCCGCGATGCCGCTCACCGTGACCACGCTGTCGGCGCTGTGCACGACGCCAACCGGCACACGCACAAAGCTGCCGGCCGCTTCCTGCACGAACACGACGGTCGCCCCGCCCTCTTCCACCACCGCCGCTGCAGGCAACCGAACCGTACCGGCGGCCGGCATCTCGACAGTCGCCACGACCGTCTGCCCGGGCCGCAGGATGCCGTTGGGCGCGCGTACCTCGGCGCGCACCAGCACGGTCTGGGTCGCCGCGTCCACGCTCTGGCCGAGCGCGATCACGCGGCCCTCGATCTCTCCGGGGTCGCGCGCCGCACCATCCCGGCCCGCCGTCGGCGACGCGTCAACCCGCACCGCGCGCCCGGGCGCGAGTGCAGCCGCGTCGGTGGCCGGCGCATGCAACTCGATCCACAGCCGGTCGAGCGTCGCGATCCGGTACAGCGGCGCGGCCTGTTCGACGCGCTGTCCGACCATCGCGTACTGCTCGAGGACCGCCCCTGCAATCGGCGCGCGCAGCACGATCTGGCCACTACCTGCGCTCACACCCGCCTGCTCGAGCGCGCGACGGCGCTCGATCTGCTGCGCCTGCGCCTGCCGCGCCTGCGCGCGTGCGGTGTCGAGCCGCGACTGCGCGATCAGCCCCTCGGCGAACAGCTGCTCGTCGCGCTCCAGGCTGCGGCGCGCGAGATCCACCTGGCTGGTCGCCTGCGCGACGTCGCGCTGCAATTCAGTCGCCTGTGTACTGCGAAGCACTGCCAGCGTCTGGCCGGCACGCACCGGATCGCCCGCCGCAACCTGCAGCGACTCGACCAGCGCAGGCAACGGTGCGGCCACCAGTCGCTGCCGCGCGACCGGCACGACGACCTGCGCCGGATAGCGCGCGAACGACGCCGCCTGCGCACCGTCGACCGGCTGTATCCGGATGCCCAGCGCCTCGATCTGTCGCGCAGTGAGTGTGCGACGCTCGTCGGTCTGCGCCTGGGCCGTCGCCGCGACGACGGCAAGGACGAACAGCAGGAAGGCAGCAGCCCTCGCGCTGCCGGTGCCTCGTGATTTCGGGCAGGTCACTTCATTCCTCGCCTGATGATCGATCCGTTCGACACTTGTTGCGAACGGGCTCGCGGCGAAGCTTTGCAGATTCTGGATGAACCGAAGATGAATATGAGTATTCGCGGGAATGGAAGGTTCAGCGCCCGCCCCTGCTGACGCAGCCCATTTTCGTACAGGCTGCGCTTGCCTCCCTGGCGAAAGACCCAAACGCAGAACCCGATCCTGTCTGCGAATAGGAAGTAACTTATTACTAATATATTACATGGAAAATAAGATGCAGCCTCTTTTGTGCCTGCTCGAGGAATCCGCCGGCCAGGTGTCGGTCGCGCGTATATAGCGACCGGTTCAAATTGCCACCCCTCCGGCGAGGCGAGCATGAAATGCGGATCTCCTGTTTAGGCAATCGATCTACGGCGACCTGACGCAGAGAGCCAGGAATCCATCCGCTTCGTGCGAAGTCTTTGAGGCTGGCACTTGTCTCCCCAGGATTTCAAGTAGTAAGATAGTAAGAAGTTACTTACTTTCAGGGAAAGACGATGAACCAACGCTCGCAGTACCTGCCCGCTGAAGAACGGCGTGCGGCCACGGTACAGGCCGTAGTCGATCTGGCTGCAGAGCAGAACCCCGCCGAGATCACGACTACTGCCATCGCGGATCGCATGGGCCTGACGCAAGGTGCACTGTTCCGTCACTTCTCGACCAAGGAAGCGATCGTCGAAGCCACGATGTCCTGGATCGGCGAGCGGCTGCTCCTTCGCGTGGACAAGGCGGCCGAAGGTGCAACCTCTTCCGTGGCGGCACTCGAAGCAATGTTCATGACGCACATCGATTTCGTCGCCAGGCATCCCGGCGTGCCGCGCATGTTGTTCGGCGAATTGCAGCGCGGCGGAGAAACCCTGCCCAAGCGGATGGTGCAGACACTCATCCGTCAGTACGAACAGCGTCTGCGCCGCGTGATGGAAGCCGGCAAGGCGGCCGGCGAACTCGACGCCGGGCTGGACGCTGATGCTGCAGCCGTGCTCTTCATCGGCACGATTCAGGGACTCGTCATGCAGTCACTGCTGGCCGGCAAGGGAAACCGGATCCGCCGCGAGGCACCGGCGGTATTCGCCATCTATCTGCGTGGCATCGTGAAAAATCCGTGACCGCGAGTGTCCGCGCGCGAATCGAGCGCCCGAACCGGGCGATCGGCCCGCTTGCGATGAAGCACGGCCCGGCCTGAATACCCTCATCCAGCAAAATCCGCCATGAAAGTTCCATACTCCGGCTCCAGGAGAACCCGCTGGAGCGTGATCATCTTCACGCTCGCGCTTGTCGGCGGGTTCGCGTTCTGGATGTTGCGCGATCACGTGGAAGACGATGCATTGCGCCTCTATGGCAACGTCGACATCCGGGAAGTCCAGATGGCTTTCCGTCAGCCGGGACGCATCATCCAGATGGCCTATGACGAGGGGGATACTGTCCGCGCCGGCACGCGGCTGGCAGCACTGGATGCACAGCCGTACCGCGATGCACTGGCAGCAGCCGAAGCTGAGGTCCAGGTGGCGCAGGCAGAACTGACCAAGCTGCGTCGCGGCCTGCGCCCGCAGGAAATCACTCAGGCGCGCGAAACGCTCAGGCAGGCGCAGGCGCTCGCCACCGAAACCGAGCGTAACTTCCAGCGCCAGAGCGCCTTGCTCACCTCGGGCGCGAGCAGTCAGCGCACAGTGGATTCAGCACGCGCCGCGCGTGACCAGGCCCTCGCCGGCGTTACGGCTGCCCGGGCAGCCCTGTCTCAGGCGACCGAGGGATTTCGCAAGGAAGACATCGCCGCCGCCGAAGCACGTCTGGCCGCAGCCCAGGCAGCGGCCGCGCAGGCCGCAACGGCCGTGGCCGATACCGAACTGACAGCCCCCAGCGACAGCACCGTGATCGCTCGCGTACGCGAACCCGGCAGCATGGTCGCCAGCCAGAGCACGGTCTACAGCCTGAGTCTGGACAGGCCGGTTTATGTGCGCGCCTACATTGGCGAACCGGATCTGGGGCGTATTGCGCCCGGTACTGCCGTATCCGTCAAAAGCGATTCATCGGACAAGAGCTATCGCGGCCGGATCGGCTTCATTTCGCCACGCGCCGAATTCACCCCCAAGACAGTCGAAACGACGAGCCTGCGTACCGATCTCGTGTATCGCCTGCGCATCGTCATCGACGAAGCCGACAGCGATTCCGGCCTGCGTCAGGGCATGCCGGTGACGATAACGGTCGACGGGCAATCTGGCGTGACCGCAGGCAGCGGAAAACACTGAGATGCCCGCGCACGATGCCGTACGCGCCTCGCCAGGCGAGACCGGGTCCGATGGTGAT
>Ga0265293_10002516_pt1 | contig 36437 bp, 36 predicted proteins | sample Munlanlewell138R_FD_192505 | JGI IMG/M metagenome (GOLD analysis project Ga0265293, IMG submission 192505) | Leachate microbial communities from a municipal landfill in Southern Ontario, Canada - Leachate well 138R | ecosystem: Engineered > Solid waste > Landfill > Unclassified | place: Canada... | reverse complement strand
CAAGGTGAGCGTCCATCTCGGCTTCCAGGGCGGCTTCCAAAAAGCCCTTGAGCATCGGAGCAAAAGCGCCTCCTTCTCCAAATAGTGGCTTCCCACTTTTAAACTGCTCTAAGGCTTTGGCTTGTAAATCGTCTAATTCTTGTTGTGTCATGATCGTCTAAGTTAACGTTATTTGTTGTTACTTAGACAGAGTTTGATTTACACTCTCTAAATTGATCCTCAACTCTTCTTTCAAGTTCATTTCGTTTAAAATCGAACCAAGCTTGCCTATGCTCTGATTCGTCGATGGCCTGTTTAAAATACCGGAATGGTTTTTCTCGTTGCAAAATATAGTCCAGTTTATCTTGAAAGTGTGGGTCAGTCATTTGTCCAACAAAGCGTTCCATAATTTTGAAGGCTTCAAAACTATCTAAGATTTCAAATATTATATAATCATCTTCATTACCCTCAACCTTCTCAATATCTGCTTTGAACTCCTCACGCATAAAATCTTCATCAAAAGAATCATCAAAATTTGGAAGCTTAACAATTTCTTTCGTTTTTAAATTGTAATAGCAGTTAAATCCAATATCAAGATCACCTGCAATTTCTTCTATTACTTTTCTGTCATAATTAGCCATAAAAACAACCTTGTGCGTCTTCATTTATAATTTCAATCAATTTTTCTAAATGCGTTGCTTCTGGAAATGGTTCATAAAGCTCCCATTTCCCACTTGCCCTCCTCCAGTATAACTTCCATATTTTTTTAGATTTTACAAACTGTATTTTTGCATATTCAATATTTAAAATTCTTTCTGGATTTTCGAAAAAAGGTCGGATTTCATAAAAAATAACAGTTTTACCATCATATGAATATCCAAAATCGAGTTGTGCAAGAATTTTAGGATCGTCAGGACGTATTGAATTCACATATTTTTGTATGGTAAATTCGTTAATGTCAGTAGTTTTGTTTTTCATTCAAACTATATTGTTTCAGCCAAACTTAAAAGTATTAGCATTGATTGATACAGATATTAAATATAAATATTAAATACTCTAAGCTAAATCTACTTTTATTAGCTTATCGAATAAATCTGTCTTTGTAATGTATATATCTTTAAAATATCCATTTCCTACTCTTTCTATTTCTATAAGCCCGAAATAATCTATAAATCTTTCAAAAGTTCGAATGGAATAACAACGTGTTGAATATTCTTCTACAGTGCTATAACCAGGCTCAAATGAATCTAATAGTGCTGGATAAGCATTGAAGTATTTCTTAGCATAGAAGGAATCTGGCTGTTTTTCATGTCCATATTTTGCCAAAAGAACTAGTGTAAATCCAAATCCAAGCCTGCCAATTTCTGGGGCTTCATAACCATCGAAATAACCCCAATTAAATTTAAGTGTAAATGCATCTATTATAGCTTCAAGTAACTTCTGGTCATCGGAAAGAATTTTCTCCCCTTTTTTTGTGAGGCTAAACTTACCCAGTCTTTTCTTAGCCAAACCAGCAATTTCGATTAATATCTTTGAAAGGTGAAGGGTATTAGAATCCGTCTCCTTGTAGAGTTTCGATATTCCACTTTCAATATCATCATCTTTCAAAAATCCTTGTTGATAAATATCTGCAACTACTTTTGTAGGTAGAAAACCCAGTTTAGTGAGTTTGATTTCCCCACTTTCAGCAATCAGATTCATTATGTACTTAACCTGATTGAGTATTGGAATAGATTTATAGTCAGCCTCAGAGAGTTTCTGCAGCGTAATGGGGCTATCTGGGCCAAATGTGAAATATAATATCTGTTGCATTTCATTAGGCGAATAACCCTCAAAATCAGGAGTCAGCCTGCGGTTATATTCATTAATTACATTTCCAATGTGTTTTTCTATGTCTTTAAAATCCATGATTTATAATGATTTTAGTTATCTATCTACGTTGTGCAACAAAGAGAATATCGACTAATTTACAGCCTATATATTTGCGGTCAAAAAGAGCAAAATTAATCTGCTTTTTAAACTAACTAAAAGATAAGACTATCAATAATTATAAAATTAGACTAGCCTAAACCAAATCTTCAATAAGAGATTTCTAAAACCTCAAAAATTCGTTCTTCTCTAGCAAGTTTTAGCACAGCTTTTTCACCCACTTTCTTACCTATTAATACTTTTGCAATGGGGGAGAGGAATGAGATCTTCTTTTTTGTGAAATTGGCCTCATCAACGCCCACAATTTGATAACGATGTTGTTTTGGATCGTTGCCTATTTTTAAAGTAACTTTGGCTCCAAAACGTACTTCATCTTGTTTTTGAGTGGCCAAATCCACCACCTGAGCGGTAGCAAGCCGCTTACTCAATAAGTTGAGTTTAGCATTGAGATGATTAATCGCTATTCGTTTTTCGTTTTCATTGCTAGTATCTACCTGCTCCTTTCGGTTTATAAGCTCTTGTTGTTCGGCTAAAAGTTCATCCAAGCCAGCTTGAGTGACGTAGTTGGTTACACCAGTCGGTAAATCAGCCCGAGGCGGTACAAGAGGAATTTCTTCCTGATCATCTTCGTTTACAAATCCTCTACTCATGGATGCTTTCTTTTAATATTAGTTTCTTTCTTTAACTCAAAAATCATCAACATAAATAACAGCATTTACGTTGGTTTTAAAACAGAATACAGACTTAATTCCCGCTAATATTATAGCTAATTCCAATCAGAAAGTTTGTAGAGTTGGTTTTAACAGTACCATCGTTATAAACTTCAACTGAGCTAGTATTAATAAGTCCAAGATTATTCCTAACTTCAAATGACAATGAAACATTAGATAAGATAGGAACTGAAGCTCCTAAACCAGTTGAGATGCCTATGTCATATCGTTTTGACATAGAAGTACCGTCTTCATTTCTAGTTGGTGCAATACTACTTTTTATCACCATGTTTTGTTTCAGTAAATATCCAAAATAAGGTCCAGCATTAACAAAGTATTTCACTCTTTTGCCAAAGGTTACTCGAGCAAGAATAGGCATAGTTAAATAATCATAATTAACTTTAACATCCTCTTCGTCTACCCAATTCCCAAAGAAGTCGAATCCTCGTATTGTTGCTTCTGAGCCTTTATGCTCAAATGCTATATTGGTGCGAAGTGATAGGTTTTTGCTGAAATTATATTGGAGAAAAAGCCCACCAGAAAACCTAGTAGTTGTTTCATGGAGACTGTCTATTGCCTCATTACCTCTCAATGACATGATGCTAGGACCGCCTTCTATGCCAACTTCAAATTTGCTTGTCTGCCCATAAGCCGTCCCTATCAACAAAAACAGCAATCCAATAAAAAGTGGTTTTATATACATCATGATATTTTATGTTAAACAATAAGAATTTAAAAATTTCTTCTTAGTTATTTTCAACTAATTATATTACTTAAGCACAAACATACTTGTTTTCTAAGTCAAAATCTTTTGTGAAGAAACTCTTTCCAAACATGATTCATAAACTGGTTTATTCACGGGGAGTAGGGTAGAAAGTGGGCCTCTAATTATTCGGGATGCAGCACTCGGAAATGGGGTGGAGAGGAATCAGACTAAAATTTTAATCACTAATAGTCTTCATCAGGCAACATTCTCTTCAGTGAATTCCTGAATATCATCGAATTCCTTTTCCTTGTTTTCCCTTTCATATTCGATGTCAAAATCATTTTGAAGTCCAAGCCAGAATTTTGCAGAATTCCCAAAATATTTACTCAGCCGTAAAGCAGTATCTGCTGTAATTCTACGTTTGTCCTTTAATATTTGTGAAATACGCGTTTGGGGAATATTCAAATCCTTAGAAAGCCTATACGCAGTTATATCGAGTGGCTCAAGAAATTAGTAGAGCAGAATTTCGCCAGGATGTATGTTAGATGGTTTTTCCATTTTAGTGATTGCTTAGATAAAATTAGTCCATACAATTAAAATTATAGGGATAATTGCAGGCAAGGCTTGCACGTAGAATATCTTTTTATCTGCTGTAAATGCCCCATAAATACCGGCAATAGCAACACAACTCAAGAAAAATAAAGAGACATTTACATTCCATTCCGCGTTTTGAATGAAAAAAGTCCAAATTAAGCCTGCAGCTAAAAACCCATTGTAAAGTCCCTGATTTGCAGCAAATACTTTCGTTTGTGCAAACTGATCACGGGGAATACTTTTAAAAACCTTTTTAGCCCTCGTTTCCCATGCAAACATTTCAAGCCACAAAATGTAGCAATGAATTAGTGCCACCAAGCCAATAAACAATTTAATTAGTAAATCCATTATTCTGTCTCCTTTGAATTATCTGTTTACTTGGTTTTATTTGCAATGAATTTGGCCTTATTTACTAACTTTTCTCGTAGCGTTAAAAGGGGATTAGTTAGGCAAAGGATAATAATTTCAACAATTATGGTAATTATTCATAATGCTAAAACGATACTTCAATTGAGGTTAAAAAATGGTTGTATAATTTATCAATAGGCACCAAAGGATTAGGATCGTATATATTCTGATACTGCAATAGTAACCCTAAGTGTTCAGTGAAGTTATATTTCACACTCGAACTACTAGCTAATCTTGGAAAACGTATTAAGCTATTAAATGTACTCTGATGGTAAATGCTAACATCGAAATCTAAGTTAAAATCGGTTTTTAATTTAAAGCTTAAATAGCTTCCTAATTTGATTTCATCACTTACAATATCTGTAGGATTTGCTGGGACAAGATGATCCTTTACACCATCATAATTCCATTTTTCGTGTTCATAAAAAAGGCCCTGTTCCAACAAAGAAACCAGCTTTTTCTGAGGAATAAACTCTATATCTAAGATTAATACCACCAGCGTATTTAAATGCTAACCCTCTAGCTTCTGCCCAATGTACTTGTGAAAATGGCTCGATAACAAATTTGTTATCAAAGATTCTACGGTATTCTAAATACATAAATCCACCACTTAAAAGCACCTCATCACCATATTTAGACAACTCAATTTTATTCGCAAGTGTGATGGCGTTGTTCTTTAATCGAAAAGAAATATCTGTAGTGTTTTCAAACTCAATTAAATCCTCTTTTAGATTCTGAAACTTGAAGTCAGGCACAATATTCCCTTTAATTACATTGCTAGTATCAAGTATTACTGCAAAGCTTTCGGTATGTAATATTTGGCCCATTGCAATTATACTATTCGTAATAAATAAGAATAGGATGAATAGTAAGCGTAATTTCATATAAACAAGGATTAGTTATGTTAATATTACGCATAAATTCTATAAACAAACGGATGCTATCCCAAAAGCGTGTAGGAATTATTTTTATTTACTTGATGTAATCTGAGTTGTTAACAAGGCTCATGAGTCCGTCATAATGAACGGGACGTTAGTGACGAGGGGAAGCCAGAGATTAGCTACTCTAGCTCCCTATAATTACTTTAATGTTCACCGCTTCTAATTTCATGATGTGTATTCCTTTGTATTTCAAATTTATTCTAACTTTTCAACTAAGATAGCAATCATTGTTTTAATGCCTTCTCTGTAATTTCCCAACCTAAGGTTTTCGTTAGGACTATGTTGATTATTGTCTCTATTAACGGTGGGAACCGTAACAGCTGGAATATTAAGTTCAAGCACAAATGGTGAAATTGGAATGGAGCCACCGCTCATACGTATCATAATTGGGTCGGATCCAAAAGCTCTTCTCATGGCTTTTTGTAGCCAAATACCAGGCTCTGAGTCAAAATTTGTTCTAAAAGATTGATAGGAGGTTTCGTAGGTGAAAGATGCGACCTTTTCGTTATTCATTCGTTGCTGCTTGGTTGGAACATCATCAGTAATAAAATAGCCTAGATCTTTTATGTGCTTCTTAACCAAACCAATTAAGCGATCAGGGTCTGACTCTAAAACTAGTCTAATATCTATTTCAGCCCTAGCCCAAGCAGGAACAATTGTTCGGGTTTGGGCATCAATCCACCCCGACTGCATCCCACGTATATTTAATGAGGGATATTGTATAGCTTCCTGATAATTATCACCCACTTTATCTATACTTCCCAATTGCAATCTATCCCTAATTTCATCTTCATCGTCTGGAACAGATTGAAGTATTTTCTTCACATTGGGTTCTAATGAAATACCGTCATAAAAGCCAGGAATTATAACCCGTCCATCATCATCTTTCATAGATGCCAGAATCTTGGATAATCTAAGCGCAGGGTTAGGTGCGTAGTTTCCAAAGTGGCCACTGTGTTGAGGGGTAATTGGTCCGTAGGTTGTTAATGTTATTGTTGAAATACCTCTAGCTCCAAATGTTAAGGTTGGTTTGTTGGTAATGTGTCGCGGGCCGTCAAATATGATGAGCATATCGGCTTCTAATAGCTCGGTATTTTTTGAGACTGTTTTAGGTAAACGTGGTGAACCTAATTCCTCCTCAAAATCCATTATAACCTTAATATTATAATTAGGACCAATATTTTCTTCTTCAATAGCATCTAGAGCGGTCAAAAACATTGCTATTGGACCTTTTGCATCGGAAGCTGACCTTGCAAAAATTCTCCATTCATCATCGTAATTCTCAATTGAGTCCCATGGTATTTCTTCCCAATCCCCATTATTTGCTTGCTTTTTTAAAGCAGGTTCATAAGGATTTTTCTGAAACCATCTTGAAGGATCTACGGGCTGGCCATCTACTTGAAGATAGATAAGAACCGTTTTTTCCGCATTTATCACTTTCCTTTCTGCCAGTAAAAGTGGCACCGTTTCGGTTTCAAGCCTTAAGGTGCTAAAATTTCTTTTTTGGAAAGCATTTTCACACCAAACTATATTTTTTTCAATATCATCAGGAAATAATGCATCATTTGGAATGCTCAATAAATCTTTGAGTAAGGAAAATGATTTTTGAGCATGAGTAGCAGATAATTTATCAAAATATTCTTGATTTAATTCTTGTGCCTGAATGCCCCTTACAAAAAGGAGTATGCAAAAAATGAGGAAGTACTTTTTCATAAAATGAGTTTTATTGGTATTTAGATATATATAAAGAATTTTTGCTAAAAAATAAGGGCTGCTTTATTTAACAATAATTTTGGAATAAATGTAAGTAAGAGGGATTAGATTGACAGCTAAAACCCTAGTTTCACCAGTAATTAAGATATCTAAAAGTATGGCATTGAGGAATAGATAGTACTGAGCACAAGGTTTTAGTTAGAGTGCATAATTGTTTATAATAGCATTCAGCTACTGATTAAATTTCGAAATATTTTAAACATACAAGTAATGGGAAATGTTGTTAATCCAACCGTAAAATTATTGGCTAAAGGAGAAATGCTTTCTGCAAAGCAGATGAGTGCCAAAGCGGGAGACCTCTTGCCAAAACACACTGCCAATACAGAGTCTGTGGTACTTATGATGGAAGGAGAGTGCGTTATAGATTTAGACGGCACCAATCATATTTTGAAACCAGGTGATAGCATTATAATACCTCCAGCGGTAATGCACCAAATTCGAGCTGTTGAAGACTTTAAGGCCATTCATGTTATGACCAACGATATTAAGTTCGAATTCTTCAAATAAAGCCGGTTGAACTCAATATTTCAGGCTACGATTTACTAGAAGATGTACCCACAATAAATGAATCCATTTATGCCAAATCTCCGATTTTATGGAACTGGCTGACCTTGACTTTCCACTAATAACATAAACCAATCTTCCAAATCTAGTTGAATTTCTAAGGCTTTATTAGCGTTTAGAATTCGATCTTTATTCGTCGTACCAATAACAGGGGAGATGTTCGCAGGATGTTTTAAAATCCAACTTAAAAGAAGAGCATCTTCTGTTTGATTATACTTTTCTGTTAATGTATCTAGAGCTTTTGTTATTCGATAAGTTCGGTCGTTTACTTCTTTAAAATAACTTCCCAAAGGACTCCAACTCATAGCATGTATATTCTTTTGCATCATCTGATCTAAAACCCCATTATGCATTGCCTCATGTTGCGTGAGTGAAAACTCCACCTGATTTACGGATACTTCAATTTTATCTGAAATTAAATCAACTTGAGATGGTGTGAAATTAGATACTCCAAATTGGATGATTTTACCACTTTCTTGTAGATGGGTGATTGCTTCAGCAATTTCATTTGGCTCCATCAAAGGGCTTGGTCTATGCAATAGAAACGTATCTAAATAATCTGTTTTTAAATTCCTTAAAGACTCTTCTGCACTCCAAATAATATATTCTTTAGAATAATTATAGTGACCTATTTTGTTATTTCTTGTTTCACCTACATATTGAATTCCACATTTGGAAATAAGCTGTATTTCCTCTCTTTGAACATCGCTTTCAATGAGCGCTTTTCCAAAATCTGCTTCTGTTGTATAATCCCCGTAGATATCTGCGTGATCGAAAGTAGTATTTCCATTTTCCGTGCAAAACTGAATTAAAGCTGCCTGTTCTTTAGTTGATAATTGCTTCCCCCAAGCTCCCCAACTCATGCACCCAATAATTATTCTCGGCTTATTTTCCATATCAGTTTTTATTTATAATTCTTGTAATCTCACTGTTCACTTAAGTCTATGATTTAAAAATGGTAGCCCATCAAGCCTGCCTGCGGTAGGCAGGTTAGTAACTTTCATTAAGGATGATAATTATTTTTCAGTTCAATCTTATAGATGATAGCTAATTCGGTGGCATAATTTCTAAGAACTCCATCTTCATTGTGTCGATTCTACAAACAGTTCTTTGGATAATTCGAGGGGTGTTTGTGATAACGGCAATCATCGTTTATGGATCACAGATTTAAGTGATTACACTGATTGTTTGGATTTTAATATTTTCCGAATCTAATCCTGTGTATGTAAAAATCCTGTTCCCCAAAAAACAAAGATTTCTCAATACCGCCCATCCACTTGAACCGAGAGTAAAAGTATTAATTCTAATTGGATGCTTATTCAGAAACATCTGTATCTTCAACATAACAAGGGGTTGCAACCCCTTGCCCCGTTGGTGGACTTTTCCTTGGCAAATCCGCTGGTTCTAACGAAAATTGCCAATGTCCCATCCTTTCAAAAAACCAAAGCTGCCAAAGTCTCTCTCGCCAGAACGGGTACTCGTACTAGCCCAATAATTTGGCTTTTAAAATACGGGCATTCATTTCCGCAATATTGATTATAGAAATTCCTTCTGGACATTCGACCTCGCATGCCCCCGTAAACGAACAACTTCCAAAACCTTCTGCTTCCATTTGATGAGTCATTGCAGCTACACGTTTGTGTTCTTCTGCTTTACCTTGGGGCAAGCTATTTAAGTGATTAATTTTTGCCGATGTAAATAGGGCGGCGGAAGAATTCTTGCAAGCGGCCACACAAGCTCCACAGCCAATACAGGCCGCAGAATCCATAGATCTTTCCGATATTTCTTTGGAAATGGGAATGGCATTCGCCTCGGGTGCAGTACCAGTTTTAGAACTGATGAAAGCTCCTTGTTCTATAATTCTATCAAAGGAGGAGCGATCTACTATCAAATCCTTAATCACAGGAAAGGAAGTGGCGCGCAAAGGTTCAACTACAATGGTGTCGCCATCACTGAAACTACGCATGTGCAATTGACAAGTGGTTATATTGTCATGAGGCCCGTGTGCACGTCCATTTATAAACACCCCACACTGGCCACAAATCCCTTCACGGCAATCATGCTCATAAGCTATGACCTTTTCATCTTTAAGCACTAACAACTCATTTAAATGATCTAGCGCTTCTAAAAAAGACATTTCTTCGGTTAAACCATCAACTTCATAATCTTTTATGGAGCCTTTTGTATTAGGACCTTCCTGCCTCCAAATTTTGAATGTAACTTTCATAATATCCTATTTATAGCTTCTAACAGTAGGTTTAACATATTCGAACTCTAATGTTTCCTTGTGTAATTTAAAATCGCCATCGACGTATTCCCAAGCAGATACATAAGCATATTCTGCATCGTTACGAACAGCTTCGCCTTCTTCAGTTTGATACTCTTCTCTAAAATGTGCTCCACACGATTCAGATCGTTCTAGTGCGTCAATGCACATCAAAATCCCTAGTTCAATAAAATCTGCAAGTCGTAGAGCTTTTTCCAGTTCAGTATTCAATTCATTCTGATGTCCAGTAACTTTTACATCGCTCCAAAATTCCTCTCTAATCACTTTAATCTGCTCGATTGCTTTTTCTAAGCCAGATTTATTGCGACTCATGGCACATTCTTGCCACATCACTTTACCGAGCTCTCTATGGAAATGATCCACTGTTTTAGTGCCATTTATGGCAAGGACGCGTTCAATAAACTCCTTTGTTTCCTGTTCAGATTTTTCAAACTCCGGATGATCTGTACTAGGGCAATCTGTTTTAATTTCGGTAGCCAAATAATTGTTTATGGTATTCGGCAATATGAAATATCCATCAACACTGGCTTGCAATAGGGAGTTAGCACCCAATCTGTTTGCGCCGTGATCGGAGAAATTACATTCCCCAATAGCATATAATCCGGGAATGGTGGTCATTAACTCATAATCGACCCAAAGGCCACCCATCGAGAAATGCGCTGCGGGCGAAATTTGCATTGGTTCTTTATATGCGTCTATTCCAGTAATCTTTTTATACATAGTGAATAGGTTGCCATAGCGATCTTGGATGGTTTCTAAGCCATTCTTTTCAATTGCTGATTTAAAATCGAGATACACGGCATTTTTCAGTTTACCTACTCCATAACCAGCGTCAATACGTTCTTTTGCAGCCCGGGACGAAATATCTCGTGGAGCTAAATTCCCAAAACTAGGATAGCGTCGCTCTAAATAATAATCGCGTTCTTCTTCAGGGATATCCTTCGCTTTTCGGGGGTCATCTTTTTGTTTAGGAACCCAAATCCGGCCATCATTACGGAGAGATTCCGACATCAAGGTAAGCTTAGATTGTGCTTCGCTTGTTTGAGGTAGGGCAGTAGGGTGAATTTGAGTGAAACTTGGAGCTCCAAATAAAGCTCCCTTTTTATGCGCTTTCCATAATGCACTTCCATTACATCCAATGGCTAAAGTGGAGAGCCTAAAAACGCGAGAATAACCGCCCGTTGCCAATACAACTGCATCAGCAGCAAATCGTTTTAGCTCTCCCGTCACTAAATCTCTAACAATAATTCCTTTCGCCTTTCCATCAATAACCACCAAATCTACCATTTCGCTTCGTACAAACATTTCTACTTTTTTAGCCTGAACCATTTTGTATAGTTGAGAATAAGCAGCTAAAAGCAACTGTTGACCTGTTTGTCCACGGGCATAAAATGTACGTTGAACTTGCACTCCGCCAAAACTACGGTTGGCTAAAGTGCCACCATATTCTCGTGCAAAAGGAACTCCTTGCTGTACAAAATGATCGATAAGTGGAGCTGATAATTCTGCTAACCTATAAGTGTTGGCTTCACGTGATCGGAAGTCGCCACCTTTCAAAGCATCGTAAAACATACGATACACACTATCCCCATCGTGCTGATAATTCTTGGCGGCATTAATTCCACCTTGGGCAGCAACAGAGTGTGCACGTCGAGCAGAATCTTGATAACAAAAGCATTTAACATCGTAGCCCGATTCAGCTAGGGTAGCAGCGGCACTAGCGCCCGCCAAGCCAGAGCCCACCACAATAATGTTGAGTTTTTTCTTATTAGCAGGATTTATTAACTGCGATTTAAACTGGTAGTTACGCCACTTATCCTCGAGTTTCCCTTCTGGTATTTTTGAATCTAATTTCATTTTCTAATTATTTGAAATAAACGATAAAGGGGATAATTCCAAAGCCAACAGCCATTATAACTGCAAATATTACAGATACTTTGGCTACAATATTCAATCCCTTTTTATGATAAAAGCCTAAGGTTTTAAAAGCACTTTTTAAGCCGTGATGTATATGCAAGGCAAGCGGAATAGCTATGACGGTATAAAAAATCACATAATAGATATTTTGGAATAAGCTGTAGGTCACCTCATACACATCTTTATTCCCCAGGCTATCCAAACGAACTTCTTCGCCCATACCTAATTTTATGCGTGCCCAGAAATTTGCTAAATGCACTACAATAAATAGCAAAATGACTATGCCAATCAGCCCCATATTTTGAGAAGTCCAAGTGCTATTCTCTTTTGAGTGATTAACCACATACTTCTCTGCTTTAGCCTTTCGATTTTTAAGCGTCACTAATAACGCATAAAACGCATGCAGAATAATGGAGAGGTACAATAAATACGCTATTATTTTTATAAATGGACTTTCACGCAAGGTAGTTGAATAGGAGTTATATAAATCTCTAGCAATACTTTCTGGTAATAAAAGAATGGAATTTGCAGACAGATGTACCAATAAAAACGCGCAAAGAAAAAGACCAGTGAGCGCAATAATCGTTTTTCTAAAAAATTGTGAATCCATTAAAGCTACTTTTGAATGTTTCGTTTATAAATCTGCATTCTAACTAAGAAGAATAATGACTTAATTTTTCTTCATGTATTCTAAATGCCATGATATTTAATCCTCATAGCATTACAAAATTGTAATCAATCTATATGTATTTATAATGAAGGGAGGAGGGAGATGTTTAGATGGAAGTACACATCTAGAACCCTGAACTTAAAGGAGATCGAAGTTTTTAATTCATTATTTCAAAAGCAACGATCTGCCAAATACATACCCTAACTAGTAATATGGTGCAAATTATACAGTAACTTTATTTGATAAAACAAACTGTTACCTAACAATGCTGGAGTTTAAAAAAATATTATTTTGCAACATTCTTGCTATTCTTACCTCCTTATAAGTAGCCAAGCTTTTTAATTCAAAATATAAAAGTAAGGTTCATGTGTGGTAAGTATGAATCTATATGTTAAACTGTTTTAATAATTCATTGGATTAAATAAACTTAATAGCAATTAGTGTCAATAATCATTAGTCTTATTATTAATAAATTGAGGTAAAGATATGTCAGGTTATACTGAGGTTTTATACGTCACCTTTGCAATGATCATTATTTCGACTATGGCGCTTAATGCAAATCGCTTAATCAAAGTAAATAATATAGTGATGATTGAAGGGCAACTAGAAGCACAAGTGATTGCTTATGCTCAGGATATTATAGAGGAGTCACGTGCCCTCGCTTTTGATGAAAATGCCTCTTATGGAGCTAGTGGAAACAGTATTGTACCAGTTAATATACCCAATGGATTTTCTACTCTAGGTCCAGATTTTGGCGAAAGCACTCGCACATCGTTTAACGATTTCGATGATTTTGACGGATATTCAGAAACCGTGACTATCTCAGGGGTAGAATATCAGGTGAATGTAGAAGTTAACTACGTACGCACCAATGATTATGCCACTTATACTGTTAGTGGTAGTAAATCAACGCTGAAGCGAATTACTGTTAACATACAAACCGCCTACTTAAAGAGAAATCAATCTGCTGACAATACGAACTATAATTTCAGTTTTATAAGAAGCTATTACGCTGACTAACTTAATACTGAGCTATGAATTTTGGAATAACAATAAGTTACATAATTGCGGGATTCTTGATACTTATCATACTATCTGTAAATAACAGTGTAAATAGTAGTAATCAAGAACTTACCATTTCCCTCGTCAAAAGCACGCACTCCAAAGTAATCAATGAGGTGCTAGAAAGTGATGTGTTAAAAATAGGGTATAAACAAAATGGTTTTATTGCTCCCTCCGATATTTTCATAAGCGCAACCAACCGTAAAATATCCTACCGTAGTGACCTTGATAATGACGGGAACATTGACATTATAACGTGGGAGTTTAAACCAGATATGACTCCAGAGCATGCAAATAATCCAAATGTTCATACATTAACTCGAACGGTTAAGGATGAAGTTACAGGCACCACAGATGTTACAGATATCCAAATGGGGGTAGCTGATTTTAAGATTTTCTACTATGACGAGTACGGAAGTGCCACGCCAATGAGTCACCCGGTAAATGGTAGAGATGTTCGGCAAATTGAGTTCAGAATTGAGCTGCAAAGTGATTTTCAGCTAAACTCTCGTTCAAGCGGGGGTGGTGACTATATGGTTACTAAATGGCAAAAAAGATTTTCCCCTCCAAACCTAAGATCAAAATAGAGGATTTATATTATGGGACGAGCCATGTTAATATTTAGTGCCGGAGCTGTAATAGTTCTAGGAATTATTCAAGTTGGAATTCAGTCTCAACGCAGTGCTATTTCTCAAAATTCTATCGTTGCAGCTAACAATGTGGAAATTCGCAATAAAGCTTACACAGCGGTTCAGCTTGCCATGGAGCGTATCAACACGAGCAACGGAAGCTGGCATCCCCAGAAAAATTCGCCATGGATAGAAGCCATTGCAGGCGATTCAATATCACTTTATTATACCGTTCATCCACCTTCCACACCGGGCGTGGGTGCATTCGCTTATCTTGACGAAGACACTGTTGTTATCCATGCCAAATCTTGGTACTCAAGTAATAATAATCAGCGTAAAGAAATTGAAATCATTACTTCTTACAAGAAGTCTGCGATGCATTTTGTGCCAGAATTTAAATCAGCGATGAGTTTTGCTACCGATGATTTTACATTAAGTGCAGGGGGGAATTCTCATATTTCTGGAAATGATGCAAGCGGCCAATGTGGTGGAGACCGGCCAGCCGTCACAACTATCAGCGAGAGAAAAGCCATAGAGGTTGCAGGTAGCGTTGGTTCTAAACACCTGAGCAGCGATAGTGTCAATGTGGCGTTTGATTCAAATCTGTCTTACCAACCCGTAGATGAATTAATTGCTCGTTTAGCTGAATCTCAAAATACTAGGTATATACAAGGGAATTACAAAGGAGATCTTGGGTCAGAAACAAACCCGGGTGTATTTTTTGTAGAAAATAATGCTAAACTCACCGGTGGAATTTCAGAGGGCTTTGGCATTCTTGTTGTTAGAAATAATGGCTTTCTTGGCTATGAACTAGAAGGGGTTGAATTAGACATTGGCGGTAATTTCAAATTTAACGGACTGGTTGTTTTTGAAGATGCCTACAACCTCAAAGGTAGAGGAACACCAAGAATAAATGGCTCTGTTTTGGTTGGTAAAAAGGATGAAAATACTAGTAATATTATAGATGTAGATCTTTCTGGTAATCTGCGTATTCAATATAACTGTGATGCCGAAAAATATGCACAGGTAGCATCAGCCAAAGAGCTTAAACAAAACCGATACAAACACGTTAGCACTTACGAGTAATATCAACTTTGCAGAGATTTGAGGAATATTAGCCTATCTAAGATTTTATTTTCTCTTCAATTTCTGCAAAATGCCCGATGTTCTCTTAAATCTATGACTTAATAGCGGAAGCCCAGTAAGCCTGCCTGCGGCAGACAGGTTTGCAATTTGCATTACGGGTAACAACTTCTAAATTACAGAGTGCCTTTCATAATTTACACTCATTAAATATGGATTGATTCTTGGTGTTTGGAATTTATTATGATTTCCTTTTTAGAACCCAAACTATAGGCTTTCCCATCTATAAAACTAGATTGTATCTAAACCTAACTCTTCCACAAACCCAGGAAACCGCAACTCAGGTATTAACTTTATTTCATTACCCATTGCCAATTTCCATTAATATGTTCTTCACTGAATTCTTATCTAATTTTGAAAAAGCAAACCACTTTTTACCCAAGTCTTTTAAGGAAGCCCCCAAATGATAAACTTTTTCGTGGTCAATAATTAAAAAACGGTCGTGACTTTTATGAAATGCTTTAATCTCAAAATTCCCATACTGTTCATTGGCTTTTTTAACATCCAAATTTAGTTGTTTAGAAATGATTTTGCTCAATAAAACAACTTTCACTTGTTTGTTCTTTTTGCTTAGCTGAACCAGTGTATCCTCGTTGATGTAATTATCAATAAGAACCACACTTTTTTGGGCTGAGCGAATAATTTTTGAAACCAGCTCATAGGCATCAAACACTTGCCCATCAAAAAATACACCTTGATTTGGAATCTCTGAAGATTGAATTTGTAAGGAAATGGCATCCACCTTTTCCACAAGGTGCTCCATACTATTTTCCACTCTATTCATACGTTGGTTAAGAGCATATCCTTTTAATAGATAATTTCTTAAAACATTGGTTGCCCAAATTCTAAACTGTGTACCTTGTTTTGATTTCACCCTATAACCTACTGATATAATAACATCTAGATTGTAAAAGGCTACAGGTTTATCGGAATTTGCAATATGCATTTTTTGCATAGTGCTTTTTTCTTCCAATTCACCTTCTTTGTAAATATTGCGGATATGACGAGAAATAACAGACTGGTCGCGATTAAAAAGCTGAACCATTTGGTCTTGGCTCAACCATACCGTGTCTTCATCTACTCTAACTTCAATTCGTTCAGGCAGCTCATTGGTTTGGTATAAAACAATTTCGTTATTCATAAGCAGCCAATCCGTTTATTTCTCTGCCCTCTGCCAACTTTTTTAATAGTTGTCTGAACATGATTTGTAAGATTTTTAAGATGGTCAAGATTTGTTGTTTTTTAGCTTCTTATTGAAGACTCGATGATATTGTAATCTTTTCCCAATGTTCTCTTAAGTCTGTGCCTTAAGAGTTGTAGCCTAGCAAGCCCGCCTGCGGTAGACAGGCTTGTAACATGCATTAAGGGCAACAACTTCTAAATTACAGAGTGCCTTTCATAATCCACACTCATTAAATCTGAACTGTTTATTGATGTTTGAGCCCTCATGGAAGTCGGAGACTTCCTACGCTAGAACTTTTAAGTTTCAAGCTTAAAAGAATTCTGAGTGTTCTGAAGCAGTCTTTCTTAGAAACATTTCAAGTAAGACGCGCTTTTTAGGTAATGTTCTCAAAATATTTCTAAGTTAATTATTTCTATAAATAAAAAAATCAAATACGCTTATGAATCCCTTCCTAAAGTAAAGCCATTCCAATCATTAAAGGATTAAGAGTGTGGTTTTGGATGGGAAGAGTGGGTTAGCTTTCGATCAGAATGATTTTATGGTAGGAGTTATTTAAAAATCACAAAATTAAATCTGTTGCATATTCGGATACTGGTTCATTTGCTAGAAACAAATCAAGTTCCTTTTGATTATTAAATCCTCGCAACTTCTTGCGGTAATTGGCAGCGATTTTAGGATCTACTATTTCTAATTTTCGATTCTTGCTTATTTCTAAATACTCTGCCTCTTGGTCTATTCCAAGCAATTTACCTCCTCGCTATTATTCGGTTAATGCATCAATTTCAAATGAAATAAAATCTTCGCTTCCTAAAATTATCTCTTCTTTTTCATACATTTTACTTGCTTTTGAAATAGCTTCTTCAATGTCCATAGCCTTAATTTCAATAATCATTGAAAGCAGTTCTTTGATTTCGATTTTATAAGTTTTTTCCATCATTGTGTTTCCATAGTTTTTTATACTGTCCATTCCCCAAAAACTCTATTAAACTTATATCTCGTAAAAATTGAAGTTGTTGTCTTATTTTGTCTTTTATATTTTTATTTTTTGGATAAATATGAGATAAATGGTTCTCAAGTGAATAAATTTGTTGCAGGTTAAAATTTTGGGATTCTATTTTATTAGCAATAAGAAAGACTTCTTTTTTCCATCCTGATAAACTACTAGAAATATTAGTGATGTCGGTGGAGACTACTTCAAATTCAACATTATTTTGTAAAGAGTATTTTGGAATATTTAAGGTTAAATGTATTGGAATTTTTGCAAGAATTTTACGAACAGTTATTAAGTCTGATTTTTTTATCGTACCTGTATCTTCGTGTTCAAGTAGCAACTCAAAATCGCTAATAACATCATAAACTACTTTTTTATCATCTATTAAAATTCCATATTCATAATTATTCACCAAGCCTCCATTATTTAGATTACTTGATGTTATAACCGCTTTTTTATCGTCAAAAATATAAATTTTAGAATGAAGTTTTGAATGATTACTAACATTAGATGCGTTATCAATTAGTTTCTCAATACCATTAATATCTAACGAACCAGAATAAAGATTTATCAGCTTGAAAGAAGTAATTAATTCAATAGAGCTACTTCTTTTTTTAATAGATAATATATCGTCACAAATGTTTTCTTTTATAAAAGGAGATGTGATTCTGATTTTATTTTTTGAATCTTTTATGAGATTCAAAAAATCGGACCTCCAAGGTGTTTTTATTAGCTTCATTACACTTATAAAATATATTTATTCATCATCGTTCAATTATTACAGGGTATTCTAAATATTCCATTCAATCAGGTTCTAATAAACTAAATAACCATTGTGTTTTCAACAGTTTGATTAGATGTTTTAATATTAAAAATCGCAATAATAAAGCCTAATTAATTATAAGTTACAACAAGTAACTTATTGCTAGGTATGATTTTATTGAAGTAGCTTCCAGAAAAATACCACATCCCACCATCCACCCACCCAAAACATCCCCTTAAATTCATACTAAAATTACGTTATCTTCAGGGCTATGGGCGATGAGAAAAACATAGTTTCACTTTCAGAAAAGGTTGCAAATTTACCGCTTGCACCAGGTGTGTATATATATAAGGACGCTGCAGGTAGCATTCTATATGTGGGTAAAGCAAAAAGATTAAGAAATAGAGTGCAATCCTATTTCCATGAATCGCGGCCAACAGATGGGCGTATAAAAACGATGGTTAACAGAATTGCCGACATAGAGGTAATGGTAACCGACTCGGAGGCAGAAGCCCTCATCTTAGAGAATAACTTCATTAAGCAGTACGAGCCTCGCTACAATATTATGTATCGCGACGATAAGTCGTATCCATATATCTGTGTAACGGCCGATTCCAAACCACGAGTTTTCCCTACACGCACCGTACTAAAGGATGGAAGTAAATATTACGGTCCCTACGATAGTGTGGTAAATATGAGACGGATGTTGGAAACTATCCGGAAAGCATTTGGGCTGTGTACCTGCGCTGTATCCATAAAAAATTTAGATCGAACTCGAGGCATCCCCAAATGGCATTCGTGTTTTGATGATTATCTACAAAATTGTTCGGGTGATTTAGACAATGAATACTATCAAGAGATTATCAAAAAAGTAGAGCGATTGCTGCACGGTAAAACGGATGGTTTGCTTAGAGATATAAAAGACGAAATGCAGATTGCCTCGGAAGCCTTAGCTTTTGAAGAAGCCGCCAAATTACGAGACAGCTACATTGCCGTTGAGCGGTACAGCCATAAAATGAAAATTGTAGCCGATAAAAAAGTAGATCGCGATATCTTTGCCCTCGGCGTAGATGAGGAGATAGGCGAGGCGTGTGGAGTGCTATTCAAAGTACGCGAAGGTAAGTTGATGAGTAAATTCCGCAAATTCCTGAGAAATATTGAGGGATTAAGTGTAAATCAGATGCTTCAATCTTTTGTGGAAGAATATTACACCGGCCAATATATGGCGGCCATACCCGACGAGGTGTATCTAAGCCATGAGTTGGATGATGAAGAGCCTTTGCTCGAATATCTAGCCCAAGAAAGAGGGAAGAAGGTGCCCATTCATGTGCCTCAGATTGGCGAAAAAGCTCAACTTATTCAGATGGCTTTAACAAATACCAAACTGCATTTGAATGAACGAAGGCTGGAGAAAGCTAAATATGAAAAGGATCGCATTCCGCATGCCCTCAAAGAATTAAAGGAGCATCTAAGACTCAAAACCTTGCCCCGTAGAATCGAGTGTTTTGATATCTCAAATCTACAAGGAACCGATACCGTGGCATCTATGGTGTGCTTTGTGGATGCCAAACCTCGCAAGAGTGAATACAAGCGCTTCCATATTAAAACAGTGGAAGGACCAGACGATTTTGCATCCATGCAAGAAGTATTGGGACGTAGATATTCCCAAGTGATGAAAGACAAAGAACAAATACCTGACCTCATTGTTGTAGATGGGGGAAAGGGACAGTTGAGTTCAGCCGTGGCTACACTCAAAGAGATTGGCTTTTATGGTCAATGTGAAATCATTGGTTTGGCTAAGCGACTAGAGGAAGTATTTTTCCCAGGAAACTCAGAACCTGTAATGATTCCAAAAACATCCAGTGCTCTAAAATTATTGCAACAAGTCCGCGATGAGGCACATCGCTTTGCAATCACCTTCCATCGCCAAAAAAGAGCCAAACGAACCTTCGTAACCGAACTCAACGACATCCCAGGAATAGGCGCTAAAAAAGCCCAACAACTCCTCAAAGAACTAGGTTCCGTCGCCAACATTAAAAACACCCCCCTCGAAGATCTCCAAAAAATCGTAGGCCAAAAACTCGGCGAAAGAGTCTATTTACACTTCCTAGAAGCGGAGTAGTAGTTAGTAATTAGTACAGAGTATTTAGTAGTTAGTATTGGGAATAAAACCTATTTAGTCTAATATTTAATAATCACTTAGAACCTGTACCACCTAGGGGAGGGACAGGTTTCTTCCCGAGTATTCGGGACGAGAAATCAGGGAGAGGACGCTGGGGCTCAAATTGACGAAAGACTAGCTTTGAGCTGTGAGAAGTGCGGTTTAAGCTAAGGAACCTCTTTCTTACATCTTATGTCCTGCTACTTAGTACTAATCCTTCAATGCTAGCCCCTAGCATCAATATGTTATTTGTAGCATCGAATCATATAGTTACAATAGTACAAGCTGATTACGATAATGTTTCAGTGTTCAAAACTGTGATATAAAATATCGCGCTTTGTAAAAGGATGTTTTACCTTGAATCAAATAGAAGATTTTGTGGTAAAAAAATAGCATTCTACCAAAGAGCAAAACCCCAAAAATAGGGTGAATAAAATGAAACTAATTAGAAGAAGTACTAAGGCAACATACAAAGACTTAAGAGATCAAGACTTGGTTAGGCTATTCAGACGCAAAGCTGATAACGACGCGTTTAACGAATTATTGAATCGCCACCAGACAAAAATATACTCCTATATTTATAGTATGGTTAATAATGCCGAAACAGCTAACGACATTTTTCAGGAGACTTTTACTAAGGTTGTTACTAAGATGGATGACACCTATAATGAGCAAGGTAAATGGATTGCTTGGGTAATGAGAATTGCACATAATGCAACAATTGATTATTTAAGAAAACAAAAGCGGTACACTGACGTTAACTCATGGTACGACGACGATAGCTCAACCGATTATTTTGGAAGATTGAGTGACGAGAGTTGGGTAGATGCTGATGAAAAGATGATAACCAGCGAAACTAATTCTAGCTTAATGTCGCATATTGCGAAATTGCCGGAAGAGCAAAGAAGCGTTGTACTTTTGAGGCATTATTATGAGATGCCCTTTAAAGAAATTGCTGAATTAACGAATGTGTCTATAAATACTGCTTTAGGCCGTATGAGATACGCTCTTATTAATTTGCGCAAGCACTTTGAAGAAGAAAGACAACATGAGATAAAACATGCAAATAAATGAAGTAAATAGTATTCGATATCTGATGAGGGAAATGGATCCCTCTGAAGAAATTGAGTTCGAACGTGAAATGATGAGCGATGAAAACTTGCTCATTGAAGTTGAGAGCTTGCGATGTACTTTACAGAAGGTAGGTAAATTGCCAGCTCGCTCAGCTCCCAAACTGGTGTTAGATAATGTGGTTGCAGATGCTATTAAAGCACAGCAGCAAAATATAAAAGAATCTCAACGGTTTGCAGGCTGGTTAACTAGAAGTGTAGCCGCCGCAGCCGTTGTTATACTTACTGTTTCTACCGGGTATTATGTGATGAATGATACTCCCACAAATAGTGCAGAAACACCCTCCACTGTATCAACAAGCTCTATGAGCCCACAAATTAAGACCAAAAATATTCAACCATGGGTAGATAGAAATGAGGTTATTAGCGTAACCGATCAAACCAATGCTATCCGCTCACAAAAACTGGATCAAGATTATACCGAAAGCTACAATAAATTAATATTAGTAAGAGATTCACAGCAAAGCTCGTCTCCAAATAGAGAAATTCTATATACTAATTCACCCATTAAATAATGCGTAAAGTCTCAAAATTGTGGATAACTTTGCGCACTTGTGTGTATAAGTATTTTTGTAATGAACGACGTCTCGCATTATATTAATGTTTATGCCAACAATTAAAGTATAAAGCAGGAAATTAATGGGTAAAGTGATCTCTATAGCCAATCAAAAGGGTGGGGTTGGTAAAACAACCACATCAATAAATCTGGCAGCTAGTTTGGCGGCAATCGAACACCCAACGTTGGTGATAGACATTGATCCTCAAAGCAATACCACCAGTGGGTTGGGTATTGATGTGAAAACAGTGACGAACTCGATTTACGAGGTAATGATTGGAAGCGCAGACATTAACGATGCTATTCGCAAAACTGAACTTGAGTTTCTAGATCTAGTACCTTCGCATATAAATTTAGTGGGCGCAGAAATTGAGATGATTGATCGCGATGAGCGAGAACGCATCCTACAAAAAGCTGTGGCTGATGTACGTGAAAAATATGACTTTGTAATAATTGACTGTCCACCTTCGCTGGGCCTGTTAACTATAAATGCGTTAACGGCTTCCGATTCTATTGTTATTCCCGTTCAGTGCGAATATTTTGCACTCGAAGGTCTAGGCCAGTTATTGAACACCATTAAGATTGTACGCCAACACTTAAACCCATCACTTGATATTGAAGGCGTTTTATTAACCATGTACGACACTCGTACTCGACTTTCAAATCAGGTTGCCGACGAGGTAAAGCGTTACTTCGACGAAAGAGTTTTTAAATCGGTAATTACAAGAAATATTAGGCTAGCTGAAGCGCCAAGTTTTGGTAAACCTGCTTTACTGTACGACTCAACAAGTGCGGGCTCAAAAAATTATCTTTCGCTAGCGCGTGAAATCATTAAGAAGAACAGGAAAATGTTTAAAGATAGTCCGGTTCTATCTAAATAGGAGTTTTAAAAATGGCTGCAAAGAAAGTGCTAGGAAGAGGCTTAGGAGTTTATTTCCCTGAGTATGATGTAGATAATAAAGACAAAGGTACGACCAAAGAAAGTACCGACAAAACTAGCACAGATGAACAAGAAAAGAAGAAAATAACCCCTTCTGAAAGAGTAAACGTAGTGCTTCATGTACCCGTAAATCACATCCGTGCGAACCCTCATCAACCACGAACAGAGTTTGATGAAGAACGTTTGCAAGAATTAGCCGATTCGATTAAAACTCATGGGCTTATTCAACCGCTTACAGTTCGTTACATTGGCGAAAAGCGCTTTGAACTTATTAGTGGAGAGCGACGCTTAAGAGCTGCAAAGCTAGCTGGCTTAGAGGAGATACCAGCATACATTCGCGAAGCTGACGATGAGCAAAGCATGGCGTTTGCGCTCATCGAGAATATTCAACGAGAAGATCTTAGTGCGCTTGAAGTTGCATTGGCTTACAAAAGATTGCTAGAAGAGTTCGACTATACCCAAGCACAAGTTGCTGAAAGAGTAGGTAAGAATAGAACTACCGTAACCAATATGCTAAGGTTACTTACTCTGCCCGACTTTATACAAAGTGCTCTCAGAGATAACTTGATATCGATGGGGCATGCACGAACGCTTATTACTGTTGAGGCTGAAAACGACCAACGAACTTTACTAAAAAAAGCCATTCAAAATGAGTGGTCGGTAAGGCAAATGGAAGATGCCGTTCGTACCGTTGGCACACCAGCTATTAATAAAAAGGCTGTAAAAGAATCGCCAGACCCATTTTTTGCAGATATATCTACAAGATTAAGAAAAACATTTAGTACAAAAGTAGAAGTGAAACCTAAAAAGAATGGTGGCGAGATTAAAATCGAATACTATTCTGACGATGATTTGGAGCGAATACTTGGTATCATCGATTCGTTATAGCAGTATTGTTATTGCGATATCATTGCTTTCTACTATTGTGGTAGAAGCTCAAAACCTTTCAATGAACGAGAGGTTTATGCCAAGGAATACGACTTTTTTAGAGATGAAATTGCAACAGCACGAAAAGGAAACTTTTCCTAACCCTAAAACTGTTATGAGGCAGTCTCTAATTATTCCAGGCTGGGGGCAAGTAACCAATGGGCAAATTTGGAAAGTGCCTATTATATATGGTTTAATAGGAGGGTTAAGCTATTATAGTGTAACTCTAACAAAAGATTATCACGACTATAGAGCTGCTTATTACAATTCATTTCCAGAAAATACAGATTTAAGGTTTGGAGCAACACCGGAGGTATTAGTTGGTTCTTCACCTAATTTTTTGAAAGACCAACGCAATTTTTTAAGAAATAGAAGAGATTTTATATATATCACCATTGCCCTAGCTCATATACTTAATGTGGTAGATGCCTACGTGTTTGCGCATCTACGATCATTTGATGTGTCGGACGATTTATCTATGAGCCCATCAATAAACCCAAGCACAATACATACAAATACTTTTGGCAGTGTACCTGCTATTACTTTTAGTTTACAATTATATAAATAAAGATTGAATGAATAATAATAACAACGATACTTTAGAGGTTCCAAGAACCTATAAAGACGACAATAATAAAGACATCTGGCGCGTTTTTAAAATTATGGGCGAGCTTGTAGAAGGTTTTGATATGCTCCATAAAGTTGGGCCATGTATATCTATTTTTGGTTCTGCTCGCACTAATCCAGATGATGAATATTATGAGTTAGCAGTTAAAACCTCTGCACTAATTACCAAAAAAGGATTTGGCATCATTACTGGTGGTGGCCCAGGCATTATGGAGGCCGGCAACAAAGGAGCCATGCAGGCTAATGGTAAATCGGTTGGACTCGGTATAGATTTACCCTTTGAACAAGGCATAAACCAATATGTGGCACGCGAATATGAGATTAACTTTCACTATTTCTTTGTTAGAAAGCTTATGTTTGTAAAATATGCGCAGGGTTTTGTGGTTTTTCCAGGAGGATTTGGTACACTTGATGAACTATTTGAAAGCCTAACTTTGATACAAACCCATAAGATTTCTAAATTCCCTATTGTACTATTTGGTAGTGAGTATTGGAAAGGACTAGTGGACTGGATAAAGGGCACTATGGTAGAGTCTGGAGCTATTTCTGCGGGAGATGTAGACCTGTTTAAGATAACCGATAGCCCAGAAGAAGTGGTCGATATTATTTGTGAATTCTACAAAGAAGAAGACCTAAAACCCAACTTTTCAATATAAATAGAAACAAAAAACACTTTATAAAATAAAAAAAGCAATAAATTTTAACATTAAATAGTTTATAGCTTTAGATTATGAAGCAATTTTACTTAAATTCCACGCTTTATCAGTATGAACAAAATAAAAAATAATAATATGAAGGTTTTCTACAAAAGTTTTTTAGTGCTCTTAGTGGGCTTAATTAGTCTAAATGTGACGGCTCAAGAGTACTCTGATGCTGTTAAGTTATATAATGAAGGTCTAGTTCAAGCTAAGGCTAAGCATTATGATGAAGCCATCAGCGCTTTTACCCAAACCATTAGTATTGGTGAACAATTGGGAACTGAACAAGGCGTTAGCATTAAGACTCAAGCTGAAAGACAAATTCCAAAAATGTATTACCAAAAAGCGGTAATAGCATTTAATACATTCAAGACATCTAAGTCTACAAGTGATTTAGATGCAGCTATTATCAGTTTTGACGAGACTGCAGACATTGCCAAAGAATATGGCGATAGTGATATTTCTAGAAGAGCAGTTGGTATTATACCTCAGCTATACTATCAGAAAGCTACATTATTGTATAACAGAGACGATTTTGAAGGCGCTAATAAAGCTTTAGATAAAGCAATTAATGCTAACTCTAATTATGCAGTAGCTTATTATCAAAAAGGGCTTGTTGCAAAAAAAGTTAACCCAGATGATATTGATACTATTCTAAACTGGTACAACCAAGCTATTACTGTTGCTGAGAAAGTTAATGATTCACGTGTTTTACGTTCTGCTAATAACTCAGCACATGACGAGTTACTATTTAGAGGTGCTAAATCAACCGAAGCTAAGCATTATTCTGAAGCAATAGAGCTACTTGAGCTTGCTACTACCTACAATGATGAGTCTGCTGATGTACATTACCGCCTAGCGGAAGTGTTCAATAAACAAGGTAAATCTGACGACGCTATTAAGCATGCAAATGAAGCTTTGAAATACGAAAAAGGTGGAAAAACCGACAAAGCTAAAATTTACTTTGAGATTGGATTAGCCCAACAAAGAAAAGGCAATGTAGGCGCTGCCTGCCAAGCTTTCGGAAATGCACTTTATGGTTCATTTAAAGCCCCAGCTTCACATATTATGGAGTTTGAACTAAAGTGTAAAACAAGCTAAGTAAACACTAGTTTTTTAAAGCCCTGATTTTTAATCAGGGCTTTATTTTTTGCCTCAATTATTTGGGTATTTACGTTTAATCTGAAGGTGGCTTTCGTTATATTGTGAGTTGACAAAATTTTGATTATTAAACTAACCTCTTTTAAATGTCTTCCTCGCTCGATCAACTCTGCGTAAACACCATAAGAACCCTTTCAATTGACGCTGTTCAAAAAGCAAATTCTGGCCACCCAGGTATGCCTATGGGAATTGCTGATGTAGCCTACGTACTATGGACAAAATATCTAAAGCATAACCCAAAAAATCCTGATTGGGCGAATAGAGATAGATTTATACTCTCTGCTGGGCACGGTTCAATGCTAATTTATAGCTTGCTGCACCTTACGGGATATGATCTCAGTTTAGATGAGATTAAAAACTTCCGCCAAATGGGAAGTAAAACTCCAGGTCACCCCGAGTATGGTGTAACGCCAGGTGTGGAAACTACAACAGGACCACTAGGACAAGGTTTTGCAACAGGTGTAGGAATGGCAATGGCAGAAAAGTATTTATCTAGCCATTTCAACTATGAAGCTCATAAAGTTGTGGATCATTTCACCTATGCTATAGTTAGTGATGGTGATTTGATGGAAGGTATCTCGCACGAATCTGCTTCGTTAGCGGGGCATTTAGGGCTCGGCAAGCTTATTTACTTGTACGACTCAAACCGTATTTCTATTGAAGGTTCTACTGATTTAGCTTACACTGAAGATGCTGCTAAAAGATTTGAATCGTACGGCTGGCATGTAGTAGATATTGACGGACATAATCATGAACAAATTAGTTCTGCTATTGAAGAGTCGCAAAAAGTAACAGATAAGCCTTCGCTTATAATTTGTAATACCCACATTGGTTATGGCTCACCGAACAAACAAGATAGTGAGACCTCTCATGGTTCGCCTTTAGGTGAAGAAGAAATCCGATTAACAAAAGAGTTTTATAATTGGCCATCAGAAGAACCATTTTTTATTCCTGAAGAAGCACTTGCTCATTTCAGAAACGAAGTAGTGAAAGGAGAAGAGGCTGAAAAAGAATGGCAAGCTGGATTCGAAGAATATGAAAATTCAGATCCTGAATTAGCTGAAGAATATGAAAGCTGGATGAAAAGAGAGCTTCCTACTAATTTAGAAAAGTTATTACCTGAATTCCCTGTCTCAGAAAAAGGGGAAGCAAGTAGAAATGCTTCAGGAAAAGTAATTCAAGCACTAAAAGGAGCAATCCCGAATTTATTTGGGGGATCTGCTGACCTTGCGGGAAGCAACAAAACCGATATTGATGGTGGCAAATCCTTCATCGTAGAAAGTCCTACGGGTAGAATTGTACATTATGGCGTTCGCGAGCATGCAATGGGTGCCGCAATAAATGGTATTAACCTACATGGCGGCTTGATTCCTTACGGTGGAACATTCTTCGTATTTACAGATTATATGCGCCCAGCTATTCGCTTAGCAGCGCTCATGAAAACTCCTTCCATATTTGTTATGACTCACGATAGTATTGGTCTCGGTGAAGATGGACCAACGCATCAGCCAGTAGAGCATTTAGCAAGCTTAAGAGCTATGCCAAACGTGTTAGTTCTACGTCCAGGTGATGCTAATGAAGTCTCGTACGCTTGGAAAGCTGCCCTAGAAAATACAACAGGACCAAGCTTACTTGTTCTTACTCGCCAGAATATGCCAACTTATGCAAGAGATTCAAAAAATCCTGCGTCATTGGTACAGAAAGGAGCATACGTCTTCTCTGATTCAGAGAAAGAAACTCCAGATGCTATTTTAATTGGAACGGGTTCTGAGCTTCATCTTGCAGTAAATGCCAAAGAAGTATTAAAAGCGATTGGCATCGACGCACGTGTGGTAAGTATGCCGAGTTGGGAACTGTTTGCTGCACAAAGTGATGAGTACAAAGAGAAAGTACTTCCAAAAGTGGTAACTAATCGTGTTTCTGTTGAAGCAGGCTCTACCTTTGGTTGGGAGCGCTGGATTGGTGACAAAGGTACAGCAGTTGGAATGGATAGCTTTGGCGACTCAGCGCCGTTTGAAGTGCTTTACGAGCATTTCGGCATTACAACCAAAAATGTTGTAGAAGCTGCATCAAAGAAATAATATAATGAGTTTACTCCGGTCGATGTACACACGTAAAAGTGATGTCATCGAGCGGAGATTCTTGTCCTATAAATTCTTCAAGTGAGGTTTGTACTTTAAGTACTATAGTTTTGGCATATAAAGAGCCATAAATATCCATCAGTGATTGAATACGATCTTCGCCATACTCTTCTCCTCTAGCATTTCTAGCCTCGCTTAGGCCATCGGTATAAAAGAGCACAGAATCACCGGGTTTAAAGTGAAACTTTTTTACTTCAAGGTGTTTTTCAAGCATTGCGCTAGTAGTCATGCCCAAAGCAAAACCGTCTGATTTCAAATTAAAAGTCGAATCACTCGCACGGCTGTAGTACACGGGTATATTATGCCCAGCACGTACATATTCAAACTCTTCCTTATCTTTTGGAAAGAAGGCGACGCATCCTGTAACAAATGTTTTGTCTTTGCTATTACTTTTAACGTAATCGTTAAGCTGAATAAATAAATCTTTAGGGGAGGGATGTTCTTTGGCAACAAGCATTTTTACTAAGGCTTGCATTCTAACCATGTATAGAGCGGCAGATAAGCCTTTACCCGATACATCTGCAATTACAACATAAGTTCCGCTATTGGTTTCAATTACATCTAAATAATCGCCACCAACTTCTAAAGCGGTGTGGGCAAAAGAATAAATCTCAAGATTTTCTTTATTTATAGCAGTGCTCGGAAGTAAACTAAGCTGAATTTCACGCGCTAAGTCAATTTCTTTTTGAACATCCGATTTCTCCAATAATTCCACTAAAAGGAGAAAAAACATAGATAAGAAACCTATAGGTAGTAATAGGTTAGAGAAGAATAGGAAGTTTAATCCAATAAAATTGAAAAGATAATAACCCACAAAACTTATAGCCCCGACTCCAAAGGCAAGCCTGCGCGTTGGATTAAGGCGTTGGGTTAAATCGGAAAATAAGCGCAGAAATTTAACATGACCGGGTAACTGTTCGCCTTGTTGGCGTTCAATATCTTCAACGGCTTCTTTATAGAGTAATTTTAATCGATCTGTATCGGCTGAAAGTTCTTTTGAAAATCGGTCTTTACTCATGCCAGACACATATTCTTTGTAGAACTTCTTAGTGCCGTAACCTGATTGTGCTTCGTTTTTTAAACCCAAAATAGAAAGATTGTTTTAGTTTGAAGATGTGTCTTCGTAATTAGCTACAAAAAGTTTAGTTTCCAAGTCATATTGTACGGAAATTAACGGAATTCATGTCAAAGAAACTTCTTTTTTTACTCGATGGGATGGCATTAGCCTATAGAGCCCATTTCGCTTTTGTAAACTCTCGCCTTAAAAACTCAGAAGGCGTAGCAACGGGCCCGGTTTTAGGCTTTGCCAACACCTTACAGCGTATGCTAGATGTAGATAAACCTACGCACATTGCCGTAGCTTGGGATACGCAAGCACCCACATTTAGGCATATAATGGACGAAAGTTATAAGGCTCAACGTCCACCAATGCCCGATGAGTTACGCTCTGGAATTCCATTAATTAAAGAAATGGTTGAGAAATGGGGTATAAAAAACATTGAGAAAGATGGTTTTGAGGCCGATGATTTAATTGGAACTATAGCCGACGGGGCAAATGCAGATGACGTTGATGTATATCTGGTAACGCCCGACAAAGATTTTATGCAGTTGATACACGACCATGTGAAGATGCTGAAACCAGATAATAAAAATGGTGGTTTTGATATTATTGATCGCGAAGGCGTGATGGAATATTTTGGAGTATATCCTGAGCAAGTCATTGATGTGTTGGCAATTATTGGGGATGCCTCCGATAATATCCCTGGCGTTCCTGGAATAGGTAAAAAAGGAGCCCCAAAACTTATCAACGAATATGGTACTCTCGAAAATTTACTCGAAAAAGCAGGGGAGATCAAAGCTAAGCGTCAACGCGAAACACTGCTTGAAAATGCGGATATGGCCAAGCATGCTAAAACCATGGTTACTATAAAAGTGGATATTCCAGATGTAGTGGAATGGGAGGAGCTAGAGTGGAACGGTCCTGTAGATGAAGAGTTGGGTGAGTTTTTTAAACGAATGGAATTTAGAACGCTCACTAAAAAGTTTACGGGCGAAGATTCTGTAGCTCCAGCCGCAACACCTAAAAAAACTGCAAAAAAGATTGAAGGCCAAGGAGATTTATTTAGCGCAGCTCCAGTAAAAGAGGAGCCAAAAGAGCAGCTCAACGAAAATAATAACGGCTATAAATTAGTAAACACAAAAGAAGGTGTAGCTGATTTAGTTAAAAAATTAAGTCCTTCCAATGTGCTTTGTTTCGATACAGAGACAAATAGCCCTGATCCTGTATCAGCAAAATTAGTTGGTATTTCTTTTAGTATTGAAAGTGGTACAGGTTTTTATATTCCTATATATGTAGAAGGTGGATTGGATGAGCAGGGAGTGATAGAGCAAATTCGTCCTTTATTCGAGAACGAAAAAACCACTATTGTCGCTCATAACTACAAATTCGATTATTTGATGTTAAGTCGCTCTGGATTGGTGATAAAGGGGAAGCCATTCGATACTATGATTGCGGCTTATTTGGTTGATTCAGATCAGAGACTTAGGATGGATGATTTATCCAAAACTTATCTGAATTACGAGCCTGTTCCCATTGAGCAGCTGATTGGCAAAGGCAAAAAGCAGATTTCTATGGCAGATTTAAAGCCTGAAGAAGTGTATTTATATGCTTGTGAAGATGCCGATATCACTTTACGATTATACGAAATTCTAAAAGAGGCGCTTAAAAAAGATAAGCTCGAAGAAGTTGCTGATACCATAGAATTCCCATTGATGGCTGTACTTGCCGAAATGGAATACGCGGGCATTAAGCTTGATACAGAAATGCTGGCTGGCTTCTCTAGAGATTTAACGGATGATTTGCTAAAACTTCAAACTCAGATTTATGAAAAAGCGGGAGAGGAATTTAATATTAACTCTCCACAGCAGTTGGGTACTATTTTATTTGATAAACTAGGGCTGCCCGCGGGCAAGAAAACCAAAACTGGGCAGTATTCGACCAATGAGTCGGTGTTGACAAAACTGGCAGCTAAATATGAAATCCCCAGCTTAATACTAGAATTTCGTCAGCTAGCTAAATTAAAATCTACGTATGTAGATGCTATGCCTTTGTTGATTGATAAAGTTACGGGCCGAGTTCATACCGACTTCAACCAAAGTGTAGCCGCTACGGGCAGATTATCCTCATCAAAACCGAATCTTCAGAACATCCCCATTCGAACTACAAGAGGGCGCGAAATCAGAAAGGCTTTTATTGCTGATGAGGGTTTTAAAATATATTCAGCGGATTATTCTCAAGTCGAGCTTCGCATCATTGCGCACATGTCGAAGGATGAAGCTATGCTTACGGCTTTTAAGAATGGCGAGGATATTCATGCTAGAACTGCGAAGGAGATTTTTGGTTTAGAATCGCTAGAGGATGTAACTCAAGATCATCGTCGAAAGGCTAAAGAAGTGAACTTTGGTATTCCTTATGGATTGAGCGCTTTTGGTTTAGCTCAAAATTTAGGAATAGGGAATAATGAAGGGAAGGAAATGATTGATGAGTATTTCGTACGCTTTCCTAAGATTCTAGATTACATCAATGAAACTAAAGAATTTGCCAAAGAGCATGAGTACGTACAAACGCTTTTAGGGCGACGACGTTACGTACCTGAGATAAATGCTAGCAATTGGAACGTGCGTGGCTTTGCGGAGCGTGTAGCCATTAACATGCCCATTCAAGGCACTGCCGCCGATATTATTAAGCTCGCTATGATTAATATTCATAACTGGCTGAAAACCAATCAGAAGAAAAGCAGAATGTTGCTTCAGGTGCATGATGAGTTGGTATTCGAAATTCACGAAAGCGAGATTAAAGAAGTCCCCGCTAAAATTATAGAACTTATGGAAGGTGCCGTCACTTTAGATGTCCCACTGAGTGTGGAAGCAGGAATTGGAGATAATTGGCTAGAGGCGCATTAAGCTGAATTAGCACGTTTATACATGAAGGAGAATGGTACTAAAGCCTTCTCCTATTTATTGCAGTTAATACATTGTCATTCAAATAAAGATACAGTTCCCAAAAGCATATAAAGAGGCTGTGGAATTTTTGGTTTTTGATGTGGACTTCATCATAAAAGAGGTCACATAGTACGCTCAAGAGCCCTCCCTCTGAAATCTGACAAGTCATATTTCAGAGGGCTAGTCCTTACACACATCTTTTTATGTTTATAAATTTTTTTTAAAACAGTATGACGTACTCGTCATTGACGCCAACGGCGACACTAGAAAATTACCATTTGGCTCTGTCACCCTGAGGAATGAGTAAACTCCGATGGATATCGGAGGATACGAATGAATGCCGAATGCTCGGGACAGGCACCCGTCTTGAATATGGATTACTAGTTCGTTGCTTTAATATCCCAAGTTGATTCGGGGAGATTGCTTCGTCGGGTAGCTCCTAGACCTGCATTGGAAATCATAAACTTCTCGCAAAGACAGCCTTTTTTATAACTTCACTTGCTCCTCCAGCCAGCTGATACGTTCAGGATGACAGGGCTGTTGGGTAACACTCTAACCTCCCTGCGGTCGGTCATTGTCTATTATAATGTAGTAATTCCAGTTATACGACAGAGAAAGATATGTATAAGGATTAGCGCCAAAGGGAGAAAGTATTTGAATTCCGATATTTCAGGAAAGGTTCAAGACGTAATTTCTAAGGTTTTGCCTCTAAAATTTAGAATGTAGATATACTATAATTGAAAAACCACTGTCATTCATTTCTTATAATTTTAGAAATAAATAACAGCGGTAAATATATTCTAAATAGTAGAATAATGGGAATTATCCTATTTCATCGGCACTTGGGCCGTAGCTTCCAGGAATTGGGATATCCAATAAGCGAAGATAGACGCCTAACTGAGATCTGTGGTGGGCAACATGACCAATTGAATGTCGGATTACTTCGTACTTGGTAAATTCTTGAATTACATGCCCGTCGTTTTTTAAAGTCCAAGTAGGCAATAAGTCTTCTTCTTTTGCATTTTCAAGTGCACTCTTTGCAGCGGCATACGAGCTATCTAATATTTTAAGTAAATCTTTCGTAGAGTTAACAGATTTTGGCTCGTTGGGAGCAGTCGCAAAATCAAGTTCAGAGGTAGTTAATGCCATTGCAACCCAGCTAGGTAATTCAGCAATATGAACAGATAAATCTTTCATATTCATACTTTTTGCATGTGGCTTCCAATCAAAATTATCAGGAGTAACTAGTTTAAGAAACTTGCGTGTTATTTGAGCTTCTTGGTCTATTTCTTTAAGTAATAATGGGAGAACTTTCATAAATGTATTCTTTAAAATATATGAGTTAAATACTATGGTTATAACTGATGATTAGAGAGAACACAAATGACTATTTTATAATTCGTTGTAGAATTGAACAATATATGAAATAAGAATTTTCATCTTGGAGCGATTCAATCAATCCTTCAACTTGTAGAATCATTTTGGGAAACCACATAGTAGCCAGCAGTCATAAAGAAATTTCTAACAAACGGGATGGATGAAAAAAGCTTCCAACTAGTTCTTGGCTTTAAGCCAAATTTCACTTCATAATTGGGATTTATAAAGTAAAACAGCCTTTTGTCTTTCCTGTAATTATTCTCTCTTAAAATCCTTTCAAACCGTTCAATTGTTATGCCTGTTTCTTTGATTTCTAATAAGCCTTCAATTTTAGAATCAGTTTCACCAAACGATTTCAAAATAAATTTATATAGTGGGTTTGGTAAAATGTGGAAAAAGGGGAGGTGTGACAAAACCTTGCTTTCACATACTTGTTGATGTCCCCCAAAAGGATTGAACCATGGCGGGAAACCAAGAAAAAACTTAGCATCCGATTTCATAAACTTCTTAACAAAATTCATGAATTTCTCCTGATTATGGATGTGTTCGATTACATCACGAGTTATAATAATATCAAACTGACCAATATCTTCTACGCTAATATTGTAGATGTCGTCACAAATAAATTTGACATCATTGTCAATCTCCATTTCGCCGAAAAAGTTTTTGGCATTTTCAATTTTAACTTCTTCAATATCAATACCTACGATATTCTTACATCCTAGATTGAGAAAAGGAATTAAATTACCACCTTCGCCGCAACCAATTTCAAGCACAGCAGTAGATTCATCTATAGATTTCAATTCTTGTAGTAAAGGGAGTACATATTTTTGAGTAGTAATTTCTTGCTCCTCAAAATATTGATATCTATTTATGTGTCTTTCCTGCATAGTTTATTTAATTACTATTGCCTAGTTGTTGCTGATAATTAGTCGATTAAAGTAATGAATAAAAGCAGAATAGAAAATTTGAATGTTTGGATACTTTGGTAATTCTGAGGTGTGCATGCCTAGTAATTTATTGGCACTTGTAGATGTTTTGTCAACGAATTAGCTGACATCAACCCAACTAAAAGCCATGCAAATCGATATCACTCGCATCAACTCTGGTAACAGGGCGATCCATTTTCTTCTCAATCACGCTAAAGTGATGCTCTTCGCTGGGCGTAACCAAAGAGATAGCCACACCGGTAGACTCACTTCGTCCCGTTCTACCAATACGATGTATATAATCTTTAGGCGAGCGTGGTAGTTCGTAATTGACAACGTAGGGGAGATGTTGAACATCTATCCCACGGGAAAGTAAATCAGTTGTGACCAAGACACGAAGATGACCTATTTTAAATGAATTTAGTGCGCCTGTGCGGTATTCCATGCTTTTTTTACTGTGAATGGCTTTGGCATCAATTCCATTTTTGGCGAGTTTATTTGCCACAGCATCTGCTCTTTTGGCGGAAGAAGTAAAAACTAAAACCTGCTTCATCTTTTGCTCTGTAATGAGATAACGGAGTAGCGGTCCTTTCTTTTCTTCGCTGATAAAGTAAGCGCGTTGCTCTATCAAATCTATCTCATCTTTGCCCTCTTCTTGTGCGATTTGAATTACTACAGGCTGATGCAGTAGAATCTGATTGATAGCCTCGACATCTTGATTAAGAGTTGCTGAGAACAATAAGTTTTGTCGTTTTTTAGGAAGCAGTGCAAAGATTTGATTCATTTCATCAGCAAATCCCATATTCAGCATTTTATCTGCTTCATCCAGCACTAGCGTATGGATATCGGATAGATGAACCGCTTTTGAATTTACTAGGTCTAAAAGTCGACCAGGAGTAGCTACAAGAACATCAACACCTTGCATAGCCATCATTTGTGGATTGATAGACACACCGCCAAATACGGCTTGAGTTTTCACTCTTTGGGGAAGTTTGTTTAGGAATCCCCGAAATACTTCATTGACCTGTACCGCTAGTTCGCGAGTGGGAACCATCACCAAAGCTGTGATATGTCTGTTCTTTGATGAACGCTTAGTTTGAAGCTTGGTGAGAATAGGAAGTACATAACTTGCCGTTTTACCTGAGCCTGTTTTGGCAATTCCCAACACATCCTTATTGGCTAAAACAGCAGGAATTGCCTGCTCTTGGATGGGAGTAGGCTTAATGTGCTTTTGAGATACTAAAGTGCTTAATAATGGCTCTGATAAACCAAGTGATGAAAACGGCATAAATATGTACAAAGAAAGTTAGAACTAATACTAAACTCAATATACTTAGATTTAGAGTTTACTATGGAATCTAAATAGTGCTCTTTATGGGTGCCTAGTTTGTGGTTTGATAGAACCCTTGTAGCTAGGGAGTGTTCATTAAAGTGTGTCATCGGTTAAAAATCTATTCCCAAAGTAATCAACAAGGTCTCTTCTTACTGATGCCCATGCAAACATAGTTCCGTTCCATTTAGTTTGCACGTTTATTGTTG
>Ga0265293_10002515_pt1 | contig 36439 bp, 36 predicted proteins | sample Munlanlewell138R_FD_192505 | JGI IMG/M metagenome (GOLD analysis project Ga0265293, IMG submission 192505) | Leachate microbial communities from a municipal landfill in Southern Ontario, Canada - Leachate well 138R | ecosystem: Engineered > Solid waste > Landfill > Unclassified | place: Canada... | reverse complement strand
GGAGAGGCGGACTTGTGGGAATAGGCCACTTTCACGGGCGTGAAGGGAAACACCTGGGAACTGGCAAAGGCTGACGGCGACAACATGGCAGCGGGAACAAGTAGGGCTGCAAAACAGCAACACAAACGCTTTATGGCCCTTTTCATCACTACAAAACTCCCGACCCATTGTTATTAATCTGCGACAAAATTTACTCGCTCAGTAACCAACTGGCAAGCCCTCTGTGATTTTTTCTCCGGGTCTTCATCAACGGATAGTGATTCGCAGGAGCGGTGCTCACTCCTGCGAATCACGCAGACTAGCCAGCGAACCGAATACTGCCGTTATCGAGCCTGGCCTTGATGGTTTCCCCCGGGCCATAGGTGCCCGCCAACACCGCCTGGGCGAGGGGATTTTCCAGCAATTGCTGAATGGTTCTTTTCAGGGGACGGGCGCCATAGACGGGGTCGTAACCGGCTTCGCAGATTTTGTTCATGACCTCGTCGCTGAGTTCAAGGTGCAAATCCCTGTCCGCCAGCCGTTTTTTGAGCAGTCCCAGCTGAATTTCGGCAATGCCGCGAATCTGCTCCTGGCCGAGGGGATGAAATACCACCACCTCGTCGATACGGTTAATGAATTCAGGCCGGAAATGACTGCCTACCACATTCATCACCGCTGATTTCATGGCTTCATAATTTTCTTCACCGGCGAGCTGCTGAATAATGTCAGAACCCAGGTTGGAGGTCATGACAATGACCGTGTTGCGAAAATCCACGGTGCGCCCCTGGCCATCGGTAAGGCGGCCATCGTCGAGCACCTGGAGAAGAATATTGAACACATCCGGGTGGGCTTTTTCCACTTCGTCCAGCAACAGCACCGAATAGGGTCTGCGGCGCACGGCCTCCGTCAAATAGCCGCCCTCTTCATAGCCCACATAGCCGGGAGGCGCGCCGATAAGGCGAGCCACGGAATGCTTCTCCATAAACTCCGACATGTCGATGCGCACCATGGCTTCTTCACTGTCGAAAAGAAATTCCGCTAGGGATTTGCACAATTCCGTCTTGCCCACGCCGGTGGGACCAAGAAACAGGAATGAGCCGTTGGGTCTGTTGGGATCCGCCAGACCGGCGCGGGAACGGCGCACGGCGTTGGCCACAGAAACCACCGCCTCGTCCTGTCCCACCACCCGGTTGTGGAGACTGTCTTCCATGCGCAGCAGTTTTTCCCGTTCCCCTTCCAGCATTTTGCTCACCGGAATGCCTGTCCATTTTGACACTACTTCGGCGATTTCCTCCTCGGTGACCTTGTTGCGCAACAGCTGTTTTTCAACGACTTCTGCGGCGCCCGCGGCAGCGAGTTGCTTTTCCAGGCCGGGAATAACGCCGTACTGAATTTCCGACATGCGGCTTAAATCACCGGCGCGGCGCGCAGCGTCGAGATCGAGCCGGGCTTTTTCGAGATCACTTTTAATCTGGGCTTCACCCTGCAGTGAAGCTTTTTCCGCCTTCCAGATTTCTTCCAGGTCAGCATATTCCTTTTCGATCTGGCCAATATCGAGAAGGAGTTTTTCAAGGCGTTTTTTCGACGCCTCATCACTTTCCTTCTTAAGGGCCTCGCGCTCCATTTTCAGCTGAATCAGACGGCGCTCCAGGCGATCCATTTCCTCCGGCTTGGAATCGATTTCCATGCGAATGCGGCTCGCCGATTCGTCGATAAGATCGATAGCTTTGTCCGGCAACTGGCGATCCGTGATGTAGCGTTGGGACAGTTTGGTGGCGGCGACAATGGCGGAATCGGTAATATCGACGCCGTGGTGGACTTCGTAGCGCTCCTTGAGGCCGCGCAGAATGGCAATGGTGTCCTCTTCACTGGGCTCGTCCACCAGCACTTTTTGAAAGCGCCGCTCCAGCGCCGCATCTTTTTCAATGTATTTGCGGTACTCATCGAGAGTGGTTGCGCCGACACAGTGGAGCTCGCCGCGAGCCAGCGCAGGCTTGAGCATATTGCCCGCATCCATAGCGCCCTCGGCTTTACCGGCGCCCACCATGGTGTGCAGCTCATCAATAAAAAGAATAATGCGGCCTTCCTGCTTGGCCAGTTCGTTGAGCACCGCTTTTAGCCGCTCTTCAAACTCGCCGCGAAATTTGGCGCCCGCCAATAATGCGCCCATATCGAGGCTGAGGACGCGTTTGTCTTTCAGGCCTTCGGGCACTTCGCCGTTGATAATGCGCTGGGCAAGTCCTTCAACAATGGCGGTTTTACCAACACCGGGTTCACCAATCAGCACCGGATTGTTTTTGGTGCGCCGCTGCAACACTTGAATCGTGCGGCGAATTTCATCGTCGCGACCGATAACCGGATCTAATTTTCCTGCTTCTGCGCGCTCCGTCAGATCGATAGTGTATTTATCCAGCGCCTGGCGATTGCCTTCGGCTTCAGCGTTGTCCACGGATTCCCCTCCCCTCACCTGTTTAATGACCTGCTCCAGCTTTTTCAGTTCGCCATAGGGCTTGAGAAGCTTGCTGGTTTCACTGTCGTCAAATAATGCCAGTAACACAGTTTCACTGGAAATAAACTGATCGCCCTGCTGTTGGGCGCGCTTGTCGGCAAGGTTGAGCACCTTGCCCAGGTGCTGGGAAATACTGATTTCCCCCGTTGGCGACTGCAACCTGGCAAGGGTTTCCAGCTTTTCCGCAAGAGATTTTTCGATAGCGGCAATATTAAAACCCGCTTGCGACAGCATGGGGCGAAGCGAGCCGCCCTGCTGTTTGAGCATCACTGACAATAAATGAACCGGTTCGATGGCGGTGTGGTCTTTGCCAATGGCAAGGGACTGGGCATCGCCAAGGGCACTCTGCAATTGGTTGGTAAAACGATCAATACGCATTTTGACTCCTGATCAGGAATTTCTTCATTGCCAAAAATATGGGGGCACGCCCAAGGCATTTCAATTGCCAAGGGAAATTATGCGTTGTTAAACCTTTTCTCGTTGCGCCAAATCAATAAAGGGCGCTAACCCATATAGAGAAATTACAGGGTATACGCTGAAATCAAAACCAGGGGAATCTGCTCAGATTCCCCCCAGGCATAAATATTTTATTTCGACATAATCATCAATGCCGTATTTTGAACCTTCGCGGCCATTGCCGGATTCCTTGACGCCACCAAAAGGCGCCATTTCATTGGAGATAATACCTTCGTTAATACCGACGATGCCGTACTCCAGGGCTTCGCCGACCCGCCAGATGCGCCCGAGATCGCGGCTGTAAAAATAGGCGGCCAAACCAAATTCGGTATCGTTGGCCATGGCGATGGCTTGTTCTTCACTGGAGAATTTAAACAGGGGCGCCACCGGGCCAAAGATTTCCTCCCGGTAGAGGCGCATGTTGGCGCTGGCGTCGGCAAGAATAGTGGGTTGATAAAAACAGCTGTCGGGGTCAAAGGGCGCACCGCCGACAATGACCCTGGCGCCTTTTGAAACAGCGTCCGCAACCAGGTCGTCGACATCGCTAACCGCTTTGCGGTTGATCAATGGCCCCATGGTGGTGGCTTTGTCGGCGCCATTGCCGAGGCGGAATTTTCCGACCTCTTCGGCAAACCGGTCGACAAACTGGTCGTAGATGCCTTCCTGCACCAGAATGCGGTTGCTGCAGACACAGGTTTGCCCGGCGTTGCGGTATTTTGACGCCAGCGCTCCGGCAACGGCGGCGTCCACATCAGCATCATCGAAGACAATGAAGGGAGCATTGCCGCCCAACTCCATTGAGGTTTTCTTGACCGTTGCCGCACACTGCGCCAGCAACAACTTGCCGACGGCGGTGGAGCCGGTAAAGGTGAGTTTTTTAACCGCGGGATTGGCGGTCAGCTCGCCGCCAATGGCGCTTGCAGAGGAACCGCAAACCACATTGAAAACACCGGGGGGAATGCCCGCCTGCTCCGCCAGCACCGCCAGGGCGAGAGCGGACAGCGGCGTTTCTTTAGCGGGTTTGGCGACGAAGGTGCAACCAGCCGCGAGCGCCGGCGCCACTTTTCTCGCCAGCATCGCATTGGGAAAGTTCCACGGGGTAATGGCTGCCACCACACCCACGGGCTGTTTGATCACCAAAATGCGTTTGTCGCCACTGGGGGGCGCGATTACGTCACCGTAAATGCGCTTGGCTTCTTCGCCAAACCACTCGATATAACTGGCGCCGTAGGCGATTTCCCCCTTTGCCTCCACCAGCGGCTTGCCCTGTTCCGCGGTGAGAATAGCGGCCAGGTCGTCCTGGTTTGCCATCACCAGATCAAACCAGTTGCGCAACAGCTGCGCCCGCTGCTTCGCGGTTTTACTGCGCCAGGGCGCAAGAGCCTGTTGTGCCGCCGCGATGGCCTGGCGCGTTTCGAGCGCGCCCATATCACTCACCAAAGCCAGGCTTGCGCCAGTAGCCGGATTGGTGACCGCAAAGGTTTTTTCGCCGGAGGCAGCGAGCCACTGGCCGTCAATGTAGGCTTGACTGCGCAGCAGCGCCGGGTTTTTCAGGTTCATCGTTATCTCTAGGGCAGCCGGGAATCTTCCTGGCCTTTTAAGTAGAGTCTTAAGGGAATATTGCCGTCCTTGCCAAGATAAAGAATCAGGCCGTAATTGTCCTTGTCGTAGTCTGCAACCCACTCGTGGCGAATCTTGATCTCGGCTTCGCTTTTATCCGCCCGGCGACCGTAAACCACAACCTCTTCCATATCGCTATCGTCGGTCACAGAGGTTTTGGGAATGGAGATTGTCACTGTGGTGGAGCCGTCTTCGGGGGAGACGTCCACCGCCTTCAGAATGGCGCCAAGGGCATTTTCCTGATAGCCCTCCACGGGTTCGATCCAGTCTGTCTGCAACTCCGCCGCGGACAGCGGCAGGGACAGGGTTGCCGTCAGCCATAGGGCACGGTTTAGTAATTTCAGATTCTGTTTAAACATCGAATTTCTCCAGTTGCTATTAGAGGTTGATTTATAGTTTCAATGACAGCGTTTACAGGGTTGTTCTTTGCAAGTGTCAGTAGCGCTGCCCCCGCAGCGGGAGCGAAATTCAATGGTGGTGATGGTGGCTGCCACCCTCGGCACCGCCGCCCTGATCACCCCAAAGGGGGCGAAGATGATTGATACTGTCCACCAATGCCCAAACACCCAGGGCGATCATCATGACCGCCAGTAGGTTGCGAACTTTGGCGCTTTGCATCAAACGCCGCAACCTGTCTGAAAATACGCTTCCGGCTATCATGGCCGGCGCAGTGCCAAGGCCAAAAGCAACCATCATCAGCGCCCCGCCCAGCGGATTTGCCGATGTGGCCGCATAGGCCAGAGCCGTGTATACCAGGCCGCAGGGCAACCAGCCCCAGAGGGCGCCCAGGACGAGGGCATGGCCAAAGGAAGTCACCGGCATCAGTTTTTTACCCAGGGGCTGAACAAGCCGCCAAAGGTGGGAACCAGCCTTTTCGAGATAACCAAGAATGCCCCACCAGCCAGCCAAATAAAACCCCATTAGCACCAGAATGATGGCAGCCGCAATGCGCAGCACAGACCCCAGGGCGAGATAGCTACTTCCCCAGTAACCCAGGCTGGCCACCAGGATTCCGGCGCTGGCATAGCTGGCAATGCGGCCGATATTGTAACCTGCGATGAGAGGGAGGCTGCGTTTGCCCTGGGCAGCAAAACCAAGCCCGGTGGCAATACCGCCACACATACCGACGCAGTGGCCGGAGCCGAGAAGGCCAATCACAAACATGGCGAGCACTGACACGGATTCAACGGGCGCCATGGTCATCCACGCTCCGGGTTATCGTCGTTTTTATCGTCGCTTTCAGGGGGCACGTCTTTTGCGACAGACTGCTGCTTTGCGAGCCTGACATCGTCCTCAAAGAGAATTCTCTCCCCTTCCCGGTCTATATCATCGTACTGGCCGGAGTTTACCGCCCAGATAAAAATCACCACCACCAATGCCAGTATCAGCAGCGACAGGGGGATCAGAAAATACAGACTTTCCATTGAGCTCTTTCCTCGGAATTAGCCGGGCTGGGGGGAAATCCCTTTGCGGGAAAGCCGCAGGCCGTTGGCGACCACGATCAGCGAGCTTGCCGACATACCTATAGCCGCCGCCCAGGGGGGCACATGTCCGGTGGCGGCCAACGGCAGCGCCAACAGATTATAGCCCAGTGCCCAGGCCAGGTTCTGGCGAATAATGACCGTGGTTTTGCGGGCGATGGCAACGGCATCGGCGAGAACATCGAGATTGCCAGATACCAGCAGGGCATCCGCATGCAGGCGCGTCAAATCTACCGCATCGCCCATGGCCACAGAAACATTGGCGCCGCTGAGCACAGGCACATCGTTGATGCCGTCCCCTACCATCATCACCTGGCGACCATTGTCCTGAAGTTTGCGCAGCCGCGCCAGCTTGTCCTCCGGCAATGCGCCCCCCTGCCAATGGTCAATACCCAGGGAGTCGGCAACCGCCGCCACAGTTGCGGCGCGGTCACCGCTGAGCAGCGTCACCTCGAGGTTCATGGCCGCCAGATCAGCCACCGCCTTGCGGGCGCCGGGGCGCAACTCGTCCACCAGGTGAATGCTGGCGAGCAAACCGTCTTCATTGGCAAGAAACAGCCAAAGCCCTTCGCCGGACTCGGCAACCGCCATTGTCTCTAGAGGAATACCCAGTTCGCGGTGACAGAATTCCGCCTTGCCCAGGATATGGCGCTGACCTTCGATAGTACCACTGACCCCCATACCCACCACGATCTCATTGCCGACAACTTCCGGCAGGGGCGCGTCAATGTGGCGAAAGGCCTTGGCAATCGGGTGGCTGGTGCCGCTTTCCAGGGCGGCTGCTCGGCGCAGCAGATCCTCATCCCCCGCACCCCCATGGGGAATCACAGTGTCAATCACCATTCGTCCCTGGGTCAGGGTTCCGGTTTTATCAAAAATACAATCGCTGACGGTGGCCAGGGTTTCCAGAACATGGGCTTTGCGAATCAGAAACCCGCGGCGGCGCAGCTCCGCCGTCGCCACGGTCAATGCCGCCGGCGTTGCCAGGGACAGGGCACAGGGACAGGTGACCACCAACACGGAAAGGGTTACCCACAGCGCCCGCGAGGGGTCTATATACAGCCACGCCAGGGTCACGCCAACACTGATCACCAGCAGGCGGGCAACGAACCAGCCGGAAAGTTTGTCAGCCATGGCAGCAAAACGGGGTTTCACCGCCTGGGCTTCAGAAACCAGATCGAGAATGGCGGCGAGCCTTGTTTTGTTGCCGGTGGCCGAAACCCGTATTTCCAGGGGATTGGCCATATTGAGGGTACCGGCGCTGACAGCGTCGCCACTGTGTTTGGCGACAGGGCGCTCTTCGCCGGTGAGAATGGCTTCGACAATCTCGCTTGAGCCCCGCCATACTTCACCATCGCTGGGCAGGGTTTCGCCGTTGCGCACCAGAATCAAATCCCCCACCTGCAGGGATTTAACCGGCACCAGCTCCTGGCCATCCCTGGTTAACCTCGTCGCCACCGGGGGAATCAGCTGCGCCATGCTGCCCGCGTAACTGTCGTTGCGGTGGCGCACCCGCATCTCCAGATAGCGGCCGAGGAGAAGGAAAAAAGTGAACATGGCCACGGAGTCAAAATAGACTTCCCCGGTATTGGTCAGCGTCGCCCAGACACTGGCGCTGAAGGCCAGGGTAATGGCAATAGCGACGGGAACATCCATCACCAGCTGGCGAACTTTGAGGCTGCGCCAGGCGGCGCTGTAGAAGGGTCTGGCCGAGTAGAGCACCACGGGAATGGCCAGCAGCATACTCAACCAGCGAAACAGTTGCTGCCACTCGTCATCAATACCAGAAAAATGGCCTGCATAAAGGGCAATGGCGACCATGCCCGCCTGCATCATACCCAGTCCCGCCAGTCCGAGGCGCAGCAAAAATGTTTTGTTTTCGCGAATGCGTTGCTTTTCCGCATCCACATCGCCAGCGGGGCGAGCCTCGTAACCGATCTCTTCAAAGTCGGCGAGAATCGTGCTCAGCTTGATTTGCTCCGGCCGCCAAACAATTCTGCAGCGATGGGAGGAGACATTCACCCCCACCGAGATAACCGCCTCAAGGCGGGAGAGATGATGCTCAATCAGCCAGGCGCAGGCGGAGCAGGTGATGCCCGATATCGCCAGCTCGGCAGCGACCGTGCCCTCTTCCTCCTGAATGCGGACAAAATCCGCCTGAATTTCCGGCAGATCGTAAAAAGACAGCTGCTCGACCCTGTCTTTCACGGGGGTTGCCGAGGTATCTGAGCGGTACTGGTAAAATTTTTCAAGACCGCCATCAACAATGGCCGTGGCCACCGCCTGGCAGCCGATACAACACATGGGCTGGACAGTGCCGTCGATGGTGACGGAGAAATCCGCGCTGGGGGGAACTGGCAGACCGCAGTGATAACAGCTTTGTGCAGACATCAGCTATCGGCGCTGGCGGGCTCGAGCAGCACTTGCCGGAATCTGTCCAGGTCGATTTCACCATTAAGGCGCCACTGGGATGACTCAGCGGGAGCCTGATCGCCACCCTGCTGCCGACGGAGGTCTGCGGGTTGCAGGCGCAGATAGTAGCGATGTTGCGGTTTGGCGCCCAGATCCCCGCGGTAACGACCTGCGGCAACCAGCGTCAAATCAATGGCCATGTCCCTGCTCTGGTCGACGGGATGAATGAGCAAGAGCTGCAGATCGTCATGGCGCGCAGCCGCGCCGAAAAGTTCGACAATGACCTCACCGGAGAGATCATCGATAACCACTTTTGCGCTGAGACCCAACTCCTCGGCAAGGCGATCCTGATCGAGCTGGGCATTGATGGCCAGCCCCTCCTTGTAGTAGTTGTCCCTCACCAGGGTGTCGGCGTTATTAAAGGCGATATAAACCGTGGTCAATCCCGCCACCACCGCTGTCGCCGGCAGGGCGATTAGAAACCAGGGCCAGAATTGGCGATACCAGGGTACTGTCGAACTGTGGCTCAAAGGCACGTTTTAATCACTCCCACACTTGTGTTACTGCAAACGGATATTGTCGAGCTGGCGTACCAGCAGCCTGTGCCCAAGAAGCAAGGCACCGCTCTGGCCGCTGTCAATAGCGCCTCGAAGGGCCGATAAAACGGCTTTCCTGGGTTGCACTGACACTGGGGTCATCCACGGATTCCACTTCGAAATAGACCTTGGCGTTGGGCTCGCGCAACAGTCCCGGGTCGAGCTCCAGCCGCACCAGAAGACTGTAGACCTCACCGCCGGCAACCTCAACCTGGCGATCGCCAGAGTAGGTAAAGTCATAATCGCCGACAGCTTTAATGACGTAACTATGACTGACGTTTTCCATATTGTTGATTTTGAGGGTATAAATGTTTTCGACAAAGCCCTCGGGGGTTTCCCGGTAGAGCAGATTGCGATCGCGAATAATATCCACTTGTAGCGGTATGCGGCTGGCAATGGTGTAAAGAAACAGGCTCACCATCACCGTCAGCACCAGAGCGTACCCAATAAATCTGGGGCGGAAAATCTCCGTTTTATTGCCAGCAAGATTGTGTTCCGTGGTAAAGCTGATGAGATTGCGCGGGTAACCCATTTTATCCATGACGGAATCGCAGGCATCAACGCAGAGGCCGCAGTTAATACATTCGTACTGAATGCCGTCGCGGATATCGATGCCTGTCGGGCACACCTGCACACAGAGACTGCAGTCGACGCAATCCCCCAGACCTTCTTCAAGATGATCCTGACCTTTCTTGCGCGCCCCTCGAGGCTCGCCGCGGCGCGGATCGTAGGATACGATCATGGTGTCCTTGTCAAACATCACCGACTGGAAACGGGCATAGGGACACATATAAAGGCAGACCTGCTCGCGGAGAAAGCCCGCGTTCATATAGGTCATAAAGGCAAAAAATGCCGTCCAGAATACCGCTGCGGGGTGGGCGTCAAAGGTCAAAAACCCCATGGTCAGATCGCGGATGGGATTAAAATAGCCCACAAAGGTAAATCCGGTAACAAAGGCGATCAGCAACCAGGACACCTGCTTGCCGGTTTTGCGAATCACCTTGTTGGCGGACCAGGGTGCATTATCGAGTTTAATGCGCTGATTGCGGTCGCCTTCCCAGACGTGCTCCGCATACATAAACCACAGCGTCCACACGGTTTGCGGGCACGAAAAACCACACCAGACTCGCCCCACGAGGACGGTGACCGTAAACAGTGCAAATGCGCAAATAATGAGGAGCCAGGCGAGGAGCATAAAATCCTGGGGCCAGAAGGTCAGCCAGAAAATGTGGAACTTGCGTTCCGGCAGATCAAACCATATGGCCTGGCGGCCATCGATGTTAAGCCAGGGAAGGAGAAAATAGGCCGCCATCATTGGCATCAATGTGTATTTTCTGACATCCCGAAAAAAGCCCTTCAGGCGTCTTGTATAAATCTTTTCGCGGGTCTCATAGAGGTCGAGAATCTTGATGACTTCTTCAGACCCTTGCTGATTTTCATGCTGGTGTTCGTGGCTCACAGTGCCTCCGACAATACCGACTCATCAAACTGACGAACCTTCACGCTGATTCTGTTGCCCTTGGCTCAGGCTAACCCGAGTCGAGGGAACAAAAATAGAAGGAGTACCAGTCAACGGTTGAGCAATTTTGCTGCCCGCCACTGCACTGTTCGACCAACCCGGCAGTTCAAGCTCCGGGACAAGCAGGCAGCACGGGCTTGCCCTTTAGTAACAACTACTGGGACAGGCTGTAAACATAGGCTGTCAGCAGATGGATTTTATCGTCCTTGAGCAATTCCTTGTGGGCTGGCATCTTGCCCGCACGGCCATTGCGAATGGTATGTTTGACATACTCCGGGGATGCGCCATAAAGCCAGATATCATCGGTGAGATTGGGTGCGCCCACCATCTGGTTACCCTTGGCGTCGGCGCCGTGACAGGCGGAGCAGTAGGTGGCAAAAACTTTCGCCCCCTCTTCCGCCTTGGCGGCGTCGTGCTTGCGGCCACTGAGGCTGAAAACATATTCGGCGGCGTTTTCAACGCCCGCCTCGCCAATCATATTGCCCCAGGGATTCATCACGCCATTGCGACCCTCGGCAATAGATATTTTGATGGCTTCGGGGCTGCCGCCGTAGAGCCAGTCATTGTCGGCAAGGTTGGGAAAGCCATAGGCGCCACGACCGTCGCTGCCATGGCAAACCGAACAGTTGTTGGCAAAGAGACGACCACCCATTTTCAGTGCTTCCGGATTGGTGGCCAGTTCCTCAATGGGGGTTTCATTGAAGCGGGCGTAGATAGGCCCGTATTTCTCCTCCGCTTCCTGAACCTGTTCCTGCCATTGGCCGGCAGACGTCCAGCCCAGCACACCCTTGAAATTGCCAAGGCCGGGATAGAGCACCAGATAAACCACAGAGAAAACCACCGTCAGCAGGAACATTTTAAACCACCAGCCGGGTAGCGGGTTGTCGTATTCCTCAATGCCGTCGTAGACATGGCCGGTTGTCGGCGGTTCGCCGGCGGCAGCGGCCTTGGCCTGTTCCCCGGTAATTTTTATTTTCCTCGTGGCAAGCAAAAGCCAGACAGAGCCGACGATATTGATTGCTACAATGACAATTACCCATACACTCCAAAAAGTGCTCATTTCAATTTTGCCTCTCGTTGCTGTTCTCGGTCGCGCGCCGCTTCATGCTCTTGATTTCGTCATCATCAAAAGGCAGGTGGGACGCTTCTTCGAAATCTTTTTTCTTGTGCTTGCTGAAAGCCCACCAGCAAACCGCCAGAAATGCGACCATGGCCAGTATTGTGCCTATGCCCTGCATGGTACCCTGATCCATGATTCGCTCCCGTTAACGCTTTTGTTTGATCAGCAGGCCAAGCTGCTGAAGGTAGGCGACAAGGGCGTCCACTTCCTTGACATCGCCGTTGGCAAATGGCTCGGCAGCGGTGGCGATATCCTCATCGGTATAGGGTACGCCCACCAGGCGCAGCGCCTTCATCTTGGCCGCGGTGTGCTCACCGCTGACCACTTTCTCGAACAACCACGGGAATCCGGGCATATTGGACTCTGGCACCACATCCCGCGGATTGTAGAGGTGAGCCCTCTGCCAGTCGTCACTGTAGCGGCCACCGACACGGGCGAGATCAGGCCCGGTGCGCTTTGAACCCCACAGGAAGGGGTGCTCGTAAACCGTTTCCCCAGCGACCGAGTAATGACCATAGCGCTCAGTCTCGGCGCGGAATGGCCTCACCATCTGGGTGTGGCAAACGTGACAGCCTTCGCGAATATAGATATCGCGCCCTTCAAGCTCCATGGCCGTATAGGGTTTCAAGCCCTCCACGGGTTCGGTGGTTGCCTTGCTGAAAAACAGGGGAACGATCTGCGCCAGACCGCCCCAGCTTACGGCGATGAGAATGAGGACAATCATCAGGCCAATATTTTTTTCGATAATTTCGTGTTTCATGCCTGAATCTCCTTAAGCAGTTCTGGGTTCTGCGGCAAGAGCAGCTTCTTTGCTGTCGCCGAGAGTGCGCCAAACGTTGTAGGCCATGACCAGCATGCCCGAGAAGAAGATAAAACCACCCAACAGACGCACATAGTAGCCGGGGTAGCTGGCTTCAATAGATTCGACAAAGCTGTAAGTGAGGGTGCCGTCAGTATTGAACGCCCGCCACATCAGCCCCTGGGCGATACCGTTTACCCACATGGAGGCGATATAGAGAACAGTGCCGATGGTCGCCATCCAAAAGTGGAGATTGATGAGGCCAACGCTGTACATTTCCTTGCGGTTCCACAGGGTGGGAATCAGGTTGTAGAGCATGCCGATGGAAACCATCGCCACCCAGCCGAGGGCGCCGGAGTGAACGTGACCTATGGTCCAGTCGGTATTGTGGGAGAGGGCATTGACGGTTTTGATGGCCATCATGGGACCCTCAAAGGTGGACATGCCGTAGAACGACAGCGACACCACCAAAAAGCGCAGCGTGGGGTCAGTGCGCAGCTTGTCCCAGGCACCGGACAGGGTCATCATGCCGTTGATCATACCACCCCAGGAGGGTGCCAGCAGAATCAGGGACATCACCATACCCAGGCTCTGCACCCAGTCGGGCAGAGCCGAATAGTGGAGGTGGTGGGGACCCGCCCAGATATAGATAGCGATCAACGCCCAGAAGTGGACGATGGACAAGCGGTAGGAGTACACCGGACGACCCGCCTGCTTGGGCACAAAGTAATACATCATGCCGAGAAAGCCCGCGGTCAGGAAAAAGCCCACCGCATTATGGCCATACCACCATTGCACCATGGCGTCGATGGCGCCGGGGTATACGGAATAGGATTTGGTAAGGCTGACCGGCACGGCGAGATTATTGACGATATGGAGCAGCGCAATGGTGAGAATGAAAGCGCCAAAAAACCAGTTCGCCACATAAATGTGCTTGGCCCTGCGCTTCATGATGGTGCCAAAAAAGACAACCGCATAGGACACCCAGACAATCGCAATGGCGATATCGATGGGCCACTCAAGCTCGGCGTATTCCTTGGTCGAGGTCATCCCCAGCGGCAGGGTAATTGCCGCCGCCACAATAATGGCGTTCCAGCCCCAGAAGGTAAACGCCGCCAGGGGGCCGCCAAACAGCCGCGCCTGACAGGTTCGCTGTACCACCCAGTAGGATGCGGCAAAGAGTGCGCAGCCGCCAAAGGCAAAGATCACCGCATTGGTATGCAGGGGTCGCAAACGGCCGAAGTGAAACCATTCCAGGGGTGGATTTAATTGGGGAAACGCCAGTTGTGCCGCGATAATGACACCCACCAGCATTCCGACGATACCCCAGACCACCGTCATAATGGCGAATTGCTTCACCACTTTGACGTTGTAATCCGGCACATGGCCGGTTGAAGTGACATGGTTCATTGCTTAGTTCCCATTTCTCAGTATTAAAAAGGTGGTACATCTACAGAAGGTTAGCTAGTTCGCCAACTACCCCATTATTTCCCATTGTGGGTATAAAGAGTTTGACTTGAATCAAGTGGCTCTGAAGGATAGATCATAACCACAGATAAAACTTCGAGAACTCGCCTGAATTTATCAACGAGTTCAGCCTAACTACAATCTGAGCAATACCTGGCAGCCTCGGCAAGGAGCGCCAAGGCAGCGATTGGTAGTTTGCAGATATCAAGACAACCGCTTTCAGCCTGACTTCCGACGCGGATGCAAGTATCCCGTGCCCCCTGGCGCCAGTGGCGCGACAGGGGGCAATTTTCCACAGTGCACGGGCGGAACTGCTGGTAGGAACAGTTGCCGCGGGTGCGGTTTTAACAAAATCTAGAGCAAGCTGCGGTTTTTGTTGGCCGCAATACGCAAACGCAGGGCATTGAGCTTGATAAAACCCTCAGCGTCCTTCTGGTTGTAGGCGCCGGCATCATCGTCAAAGGTGGCAATTTTCTCATCAAAGAGGCTGTCGGCAGACTTGCGGCCGACCACGGTGACATTGCCCTTGTAGAGCTTGACGCGAACAAAGCCATTCACAAACTGCTGGGAAGCGTCGATCATGGTTTGCAGCATTTCCCTTTCCGGCGACCACCAGTAGCCGTTGTAAATCAGCTTGGCGTAACGGGGCATCAGCTCATCTTTGAGGTGAGCCACTTCCCGATCCAGAGTCAGGGATTCGATCGCCCGGTGTGCGGGCATCATTACAGTGCCCGCCGGAGTTTCATAGCAACCCCTGGACTTCATACCCACATAGCGGTTTTCAACGATGTCGAGGCGGCCAACGCCATTGGCGCCCGCAACCTTGTTCAGATGTTCAATGACCTGCGCTGGGGACATGGCCTGGCCGTCGATGGCGACAATATCGCCCCTGCGGTATTCCAGCTCCACATAGGTGGGCGTATTTGGCGCCGCTTCGGGAGAGACCGTCCAGCGCCACATATCCTCCTCCGGCTCGCACCAGGGATCTTCCAGATTAGCGCCCTCGTAGGAAATATGGAGCAGATTGGCATCCATGGAATAAGGGGATTTCTTGCCCCTTTTCATTTCCACGGGAATATTGTGGGTCTGGCAGTAATCCATAAGCTTGTCGCGGGAGAGCAGATCCCATTCCCGCCAGGGAGCGATCACCTTGATGCCCGGTTTCAAGGCATAGGCTCCCAGCTCAAAGCGAACCTGGTCGTTGCCTTTGCCGGTGGCGCCGTGGGAAATGGCATCGGCGCCGGTGTCATTGGCAATTTCGATGAGTCGCTTGGCGATCAGCGGGCGGGCAATGGAGGTGCCGAGGAGGTATTCGCCCTCGTAAATGGTATTGGCGCGAAACATGGGGAAGACAAAATCCCGAGCAAATTCTTCGCGCAAATCATCGATATAAATTTCTTTTACGCCCATTTGCAGCGCTTTGGCGCGGGCGGGCTCAACTTCCTCACCCTGGCCGATATCGGCGGTAAAGGTGACCACCTCACACTGATAGTTTTCCTGTAGCCATCTAACGATAACCGAAGTATCCAGACCACCGGAGTAGGCTAGCACGACTTTTTTAATCTCAGACACTGATGTCTCCCGGAGTGGCAATGAAAATTTGGACTGGAGGTACTGTATTGAATATCAGGGCGCACGATTTTAATGCTTTGAAGCGACAAATAACAGGGCGAAGCCCCTTCGGACAGCAAAAGTTTTGTCCGCAATCCCTTCCGACGCGCTACAGCCTGTAAAGGAGGAGCACTTTCAGGTAGGATTCCGCCCCAACCAGACAAAACACCCACCAACCGCCAACCCACCACTACGGGACTACGGATTTCATGGAAAAGCTTGTTATTACCCGCCCCGATGACTGGCACGCCCACCTTCGGGACAACGAAGCCCTGACCACCACAGTGCCCGCCGCTGCCCGCTATTTTGGCCGCACCATTGTCATGCCCAACCTTGTCCCTCCGGTGCTGACAACACCCCAGGCAGAGGAATATCAACAGCGAATTCTGGCGCAGCGTCCTGCCGGCAGTCGCTGGCAGCCCCTCATGGTGCTCTACCTCACCGATCGCACCACGCCCCAGGATATTCGCAGCGCCAAAGCCAGCGGTTTTGTCAAAGCGGCAAAATACTATCCCGCCGGGGCAACCACCAATTCCGATTCCGGCGTTACCAGCCTCAACAATATCTATCCGGTATTGGCCACTATGGAAGAAGTGGGATTGCCTCTTTTGCTCCACGGCGAAGTGACCGATGGCGATATTGATATTTTTGATCGCGAAGCGGTTTTTATCGAGCGCCACCTCAGCGCCATCGTCTCCCGGTTTCCCGACCTGAAAATCGTCCTTGAACATATCACCACCCAAGAGGGCGCCCAGTTTGTCGCTGCGGCGAGCGCCAACGTTGCCGCCACCATTACCCCCCAGCACCTGCTCTTTAACCGCAACGCCATGCTCGCTGGAGGCATTCGCCCCCACTTTTACTGCCTGCCCATTCTCAAGCGCAATATCCATCAGGAGGCGCTGATTCATGCCGCCACCAGCGGCAATCCCAAGTTTTTCCTGGGCACAGACTCCGCCCCCCACACCACCGCCAACAAGGAGGCCGCCTGCGGCTGCGCCGGCTGTTATTCCCACCACGCCCCCCTTGAACTTTACGCCGAACTTTTTGATCGCGAAAACGCCCTCGACAAACTGGAGGGTTTTGCCAGTTGCCACGGCTCCGACTTCTACGGCCTGCCCCGCAACACAGACACCATCACCCTGATCAAAAAACCCTGGCAAGTGCCAAACTCGGTTATGCTGGGCAACGACGCCATGACTCCCCTGTGGGCAGGCAATGCACTCAACTGGCAAATACTCGATGGCATCAACAGCGATGGACAATAGCTCGTTTGCAGACAGCATGGACTGTTTTACCACCCTAGCCACACGTTTTCGCGGCTTTTTGCCCGTGGTGGTGGATGTGGAAACCGGCGGCTTCAATGCCCGCGAGCACGCCTTGCTGGAAATTGCTGCGGTAACCCTGGAAATGGATGACAACGGCCACCTGCGGCGCGGAGAAACCGTGGCCGCCGCCGTCATTCCCCACCCCGACACCCGCATGGAGCAAGCGGCCCTGGATTTCACCGGCATAGACCCCAGCGACCCGAAACGGGATGCAATGCTGGAAAAAGACGCCCTCAACCATGTCTTCAGCAAGGTTCGCCACTGCGTCCGCGACAACGAATGCACCAGGGCAGTTATCGTCGCCCACAATGCCCATTTTGATCTGGGTTTTGTCAATGCGGCGTCGGAGCGGGCGGGCATCAAGCGCAATCCCTTTCACCCTTTCTCCTGTTTTGATACCGCAACCCTGGCGGGTCTCGCCTATGGCCAAACCGTGCTCGCCAGAGCCTGTGCGGCGGCGGGGATTCCTTTCAATAATCGCGAAGCCCACAGCGCCGCCTACGACGCCGAGCGCACCGCCGAATTATTCTGCACCATTGTCAACCGCTGGCGGGATCTGGGCGGCTGGCCTTAACCGCCTGACTGAATCTTAAGGAACCTGTCAGACTCAGGGTTTAGTGTTGTTTATGCCTTGATTCGGACTTTTACTGGTGAAGCGCAACAGTACATAACCACCGACGGCAGAAAGCAAGGTGCCGACCAGAATGCCCAGGCGGTCATCCACAGGAATACTGCTTTGATCACCCTGGCCAAAGGCGAGAGAGCTGATGAATAGACTCATGGTAAAGCCGATACCGCAAAGCATGCCAACCCCGTAGAGTTGCACCCAGGTGGCACCTGCCGGCAGTTTGGCGATACCGAGCTTTACGGCAAGCCAGGACAGGCTAAAAATGCCCAACTGGTTGCCTAGAAAAAGACCGGCGGCGATTCCCAGGGGTACCGGGTGAAACAGCGAATCCAGGCCGATTCCGGCCAGCGGCACACCGGTATTGGCAAACGCGAACACCGGCAGTATGCCGTAGACCACCGCCGGGTGAAGATCGTGCTCGATGCGCTCCAGCTGGGTCAGACTTTCCCCCGGCAGCTTTTTGTAGGGCACGAACATGGCAATCAGGACACCGGCAAGGGTGGCGTGAACACCGGATTTAAGCACCGCCGCCCACAGCACCAAGCCCACCAGCAAATAGGGCGCGATACCAAGCACCCCCCTGCGATTCATTAAAAACAACATCACCACCGCAGCACAGGCCACTGTCAGCGATAGCAGGGACAGGTCAGAGGTATAAAAAATCGCGATAATAATGATGGCACCGAGGTCGTCCACCACCGCCAGAGTCATCAAAAATAACTTGAGGGAATGGGGGACGCGGCTACCCAACAGGGCGAGCACGCCGAGGGCAAAGGCGATATCCGTGGCAGAGGGAATCGCCCACCCCCTCATCGCCACGGGATCGTTCCAGTTAATAAAGGCGTAAATCGCCGCGGGCGCCGCCATACCGCCGACAGCGGCGATAATCGGTAATGTCACCCGCGCGGGATCGGAGAGCTCGCCCACCAGCACTTCGCGCTTGACCTCAAGACCAATAAGAAAAAAGAAAATGGCCATGAGGCCGTCGTTAATCCACAGCAACAGGGGTTTGGCAATGGCGAAATCAGCCACACGAATTTCAACGGGAACCGACAGCAAGGCATCATAGAAAGGCACCAGGGGAGAGTTGACCGCCACCATGGCGAGAATGGCGGCAATCACCAGAAGAATGCCGCTGGAGGATTCGAGGCGGAGAAAATCGCGAATAAAATCGGCGACTGAAGAGCCGCGGCCATCGCCGGGGGATTGGGTGCCGGATATTTTTTGTGACTCCATGTGACCTCACTATCAACTCAAAGCCAAGTGAACTGCAAATCAACCACAGGGCTACAATAACGTGTTTGACAGCCTCTTGAAAAGCATTTCCGGCTCGGCGCCCACCCGCCCAACCCCGGCCACAGCGCAATCCGAGAGCCTGCTCCTTTTTATCGGATATCAATCAGCTGCAACTTGTAACCGGGAAATTGCTGTGCAGTAACCGTTTGCCACCGCCTAGTTTTTCACAGGATACTGGCGAATTCCGGCGCGCAAATTCAGCCAGCGGGTGCAGCATCCAGGCCAGGATTTTCAGCGATTGCCCCGGGCGTCAATGCCTGCTACTGATTCAGCCGCCAGGGAGCCAAGAGCTTTGCTGGCCATAAAGAAGCAGCACCGCTATAATCCGCGCCTGTAGACCCCCCATTGATTCAGTTAACGGAAGGCACCTTATGAGCTTCAATTCCATTCCAGCGGGTAACGATCTGCCCAACGACATTAATGTCATCATCGAAATTCCCGCCAATCATGACCCCATCAAGTACGAAATCGATAAAGAGCACGATGCGATTTTTGTCGATCGCTTTGTTGCCACCCCCATGTTTTACCCCGCCAACTACGGCTTTATTCCCGCCACCCTGTCTGAAGATGGCGATCCCCTGGATGTGCTGGTTATCTCCCCCTATCCTGTGATGCCCGGTTCAGTGATTCGCAGCCGCCCCGTGGGCATCCTCAACATGACGGATGAATCCGGCAGCGACGCCAAGCTGATTGCCGTGCCCCACAGCAAACTGTCAAAAGAGTATGAACATATTCAGGATATCGATGACGTTCCCCAGTTGCTGCGCAAACAGATTGCCCACTACTTTGAGAACTACAAGGATCTGGAAGAAGGCAAATGGGTCAAAGTGGAAAGCTGGTCCCACGCTGAAGATGCCCGCAAGGAAATTCTCGCCTCCCGCGAGCGCTACCTCAAGGAAAACACCTGATTCCAAAGGCGATCCCCACAAAAAACCCCGCATTCATGCGGGGTTTTTTGTGGGATCCAACAATTTCCGGATCAGAGGGATGCGGAATTTTCCGCCAGATAAGAAGCCACTCCATCGGGGGTCGCATTCATACCTTTGTCGCCAGACTTCCAGCCAGCGGGACAAACTTCGCCGTGCTCCTGGTGGAAGCTGAGGGCGTCAACCATACGCAGCATTTCATCCACATTGCGACCCAGAGGCAGATCATTGACCACCTGATGGCGAACGATACCCTCTTCGTCGATTAGGAAAGAGCCGCGGAAAGCGACACCGGCGGCAGACTCGACATCGTAGGCCTGGCAGATTTCGTGCTTGATATCGGCAACCAGGGTGTATTTTACCGCACCGATGCCACCGTCATTGATGGCGGTGTTGCGCCAGGCGTTGTGGGTCCAGTGGCTGTCAATGGAAACACCAATGACTTCTACACCGCGCTTTTGAAACTCTTCATAGCGATTGTCAAAGGCAATCAGCTCTGAGGGGCAGACAAAGGTGAAGTCCAGTGGATAGAAGAAGATAACTGCTTTTTTGCCCTTGATGGCTTGAGACAGGGTATAAGAATCAGCGATTTCGCCGGAACCCAATACAGCAGACGCCGTAAAATCCGGGGCGGGTTTACCTACAAGTACAGCCATTTAAATTAACTCCTGTTAAGTGCCTGTTAAAAATATGCGACAAAAAGGAAAAGCGTCCACCGCCAGCAGGCTTCTCCTGACGGGCTTTCCCAGGGGTGGATATTGGCCAAATGGCCAACCCAGGCCTCTGAAGCACAGGAAAAATTTACACATTTTCACGATGGCTTCAAGAGGCGTGGCAAACCCATCAGGTCGACGGGGTTTGCGACCGGGCTAATAGTACACAAAAGGCCAGACATTTCTCATTGAAAATAACAATAGCGGCAATAGCCCCACGTCTGGCGGTTTATTCGGCCACTGCTTCGTCAATCAATGTCTGCAATTCGCCGCTCTCTTTCATTTCAACAATAATGTCTGAACCGCCGATAAGCTCGCCTTTTATCCACAACTGGGGAAAGGTGGGCCAGTTGCCGTAAGCAGGCAGGTTGGCGCGAATTTCGGGATTGGAAAGGATATCGACATAAGCAAAGCGCTTGCCGCAACCCACCAGAGCTTCAATGGCGCGGGCGGAGAAACCACACTGGGGCTGATTGGGGTTGCCCTTCATATAAAGAATGACGGGATTGGATTCAATTTGTTGCTTGATGGTTTCCATAATATCCATGGGGACGACACCTCAAATGGTTGCGAACGAAATAACTGAGCATTGAAGTCGGGTATTTTACCCGTTTTTCCCGCCCACCGAAACCGCCCCGCGACGCCCATTACGACAAATACCCCGCCATCATTTCCAGACAATTGCAATGACCCAATAAACCTTATAAGATCACCCGCTTTTCTTCAGGCAGCTGGCGCTGCCTGTTTTGTTTTTGGAGTCGCCAATGGCCACAGAAGCGCTGATGAACACTTACGGCATCCGCAAATTAACCCTGACAAAAGGTCAGGGCAGCCGCGTCTGGGATGTCGATGGCAAAGAATATCTGGATGCCCTTGCGGGCATTGCGGTTTGTGGACTGGGACATGCCCACCCCGCCGTTACTGCGGCTGTCAGCCAACAAGCAGCAACTCTGGTACATTGCTCGAACCTCTACAACATACCGGTTCAGGAACAGCTTGCCGACAAACTCCACAGCCTGTCCGGTATGACCAATGTTTTTTTTGGCAATTCCGGCGCCGAAGCCAACGAAGCTGCCATTAAACTGGCGAGACTTTACGGCAATAACCGCAACATTAAGATGCCCACCATTATTGTCATGGAAAAATCCTTCCACGGCAGAACCATGGCAACCCTGAGCGCCACCGGCAATCGCAAGGTTCAGGCCGGCTTTGAGCCGCTGGTCAGCGGTTTTGTCCGTGCGCCCTACAACAATATCGACGCCGTCAATACCATTGCCGCCAACAACCCCGACATTGTCGCCGTTCTGGTGGAGCCGATTCTCGGGGAAGGCGGCATCTCTATTCCCGACGCCAACTACCTGGGCACCTTGCGGGAAATTTGTGACCGCAACCAATGGCTGCTGATGCTCGACGAAATTCAAACCGGCAACGGCAGAACCGGCTCCTGGTTCAACTACCAGCAACAGGGTATTCTTCCCGATGTGGTGACCACCGCAAAAGGGCTTGGCAACGGCCTGCCCATTGGCGCCTGCCTCGCCAGCGGCGTTGCCGCCACCCTGCTGAAACCCGGAAATCACGGCTCCACCTTTGGCGGCAACCCCATCGCCTGCGCGGCCGCGCTCGCCACTCTCGAAGTGATTGAAAAGGAAGGTCTCTGCGCCAGAGCCGCGCAACTGGGCAGCCAGCTTCTCGCCCGCTTTAGGGAAACCCTTGGCCATTGCGAGGGCGTCAAAGACATTCGCGGCCAGGGTTTAATGATTGGTATTGAGCTGGACAGACCCTGTGGCGAATTGGTGGCCATGGCCGCCGACGCTGGCTTGCTGATTAATGTCACCTCAGAAACGGTGATTCGGCTGTTGCCGCCACTGACCTTTTCCGACGACGAGGGCGAACAGCTGGTATCAATCCTGTCGCCACTGGTAGACAACTTTCTCAAAGCCTGAAGGCATAGATAAAGACGAGGCGCCCCATGGCCACAAGACACTTCCTTACCCTCACCGATCTGTCCGTCGCTGAACTCAAGGCGCTGATCGCCCGCGCCATTGAACTCAAGACACAGCGCCGCAACGGCACCGAAACCAAACCCCTGGCGGGCAAGGTTCTGGGGATGATCTTTGAAAAAGCTTCCACCCGCACCAGGGTGTCTTTTGAGGCCGGAATGGCACAACTCGGTGGCAGCGCCATCTTTCTGTCGCCGGACGACACTCAGCTGGGACGCGGAGAGCCCATCGAAGACACCGCCCGCGTGCTGGCGCGCATGGTTGATATTGTCATGATCCGCACCTTTGGCCACGACAAGGTTCAGCGCTTTGCAGAATTTTCCTCAGTGCCGGTAATCAACGCCCTCACCGACAGTTTTCACCCCTGCCAGTTGCTGGCAGATATTCAGACCTTTGTCGAGCACCGCGGCAGTCTCGAAGGTAAAACCGTGGCCTGGGTTGGCGACGGCAACAATATGACCAACTCCTATATCAACGCCGCCGCCATGCTCAACTTTGAACTGCGTATCGCCTGCCCGCCGGGCTACGAACCCAATGCGGAGTTGATGAAAAAACACGCCGCGCGCATTCACCTCACCCGCTCCCCCAGGGACGCTGTGCAGGGCGCCAATCTCGTGGTGACTGACACCTGGGCCTCCATGGGGCAGGAAGACGAAAAACAGCAGCGCCTCAACGATTTTGCCGGCTATCAGGTAGACCATGAACTAATGAGTCACGCGGCGCAAGACGTGCTTTTTATGCATTGCCTTCCGGCTTACAGGGGCATGGAAGTCAGCAATGAGGTTATGGAAGACAGCAACATTTCCGTTATCTGGGACGAAGCCGAAAATCGCCTCCACGCCCAAAAAGCGCTGATGGAATTTCTCCTCAGCCAGTAAAGCCCCTGTCAATGCCGAAAAACAGGGCTGGGTGGTGCTATTAACCGGCAAATACTCAATGAGTTGCTGTAACCCCATGGATCAACGCGCAACAGCTGCAGCCTCTAGTTTAGAAGCATCTTTTACACTGCTGGAGTCCTACCTGCAGCAGCGCATTCCGGGAAGCCGCCTGGAGGCTGCCGCCCTGCCCCAGGTGCCGGAACTCCGTCTTTATCTCATCAACAGCGATTACCCCCGCGACGGCCTCAGTCGCGAGCAGGCGGAAGCCCTGATGGACAATCCGCCCTATTGGGCATTCTGCTGGGCGAGCGGCCAGGTGCTGGCGCGACTGATTCTCGACAACCCCCAGTGGGTGAGCGGCAAAACCCTGGTGGATTTTGGCGCTGGCTCCGGGGTTGTCGGCATTGCCGCGAAAATGGCGGGGGCACAACGAGTCATTCTCTGCGACCTTGACAGCCAGGCACTGGCAGTGGCGGAGCTCAATGCCGCCCTCTGCGGCGTGAATGTGGAGTTGTCGACATCCCTGGACGATATTGTTGCCCTGAAGCTGGAGAACAGTCTGGTTACCGTGGCCGATGTCTTTTACGACCGGGACAATCTCCCCCTGCTGGCCAGCCTTCAAACCCATTTCACCGCAGTGCTGGTTGCAGACTCCAGGCTTAAGGGTCAGCCTTTGCCGAGAATGGACATCATTGCCCGCCACAGCAGTCACACTGTTCCCGACCTCGACGAGTCCGTGGAATTCAACCGGGTTGTGGTCTACAAATCCCGCTAACCCGGATATTGCCCCAGTTGCCGGAATTTAGCCGGCTCTCTTGATGGCGCCCTGCTCGCCCAGGGTTTACCGCCAAGTCTCCCGCCTCAAGGGAGCGTATTGAAAAACGCTTTGCTGACAGCCTATTATCGCCGGGGGTACCCGGTTCCTGACGGTGATGGAATGTCATTTAAGCCATCCTCGTCAGCCCGCCCCGCAGGTGAAACGGTGGGCGGCGATCCATGTTTTCGCCAAAGTGTTCGATTTCTAATGGCCATTGATTGATTTCGTTGCGCAACAGCGAACCTTCTTCATATCGCCTTTATTAGAATTTTATTATAATGCGATTAACATCCTTACCCTGGTGGTGACTATGCTGGCCATACTTGAAGCCCATCGCGCTGGATTGCTTGGCCGTCGCCACTGGCTCGGCAATATTGTTTCCGGGATTATCGTCGGCGTGGTCGCCCTGCCCCTGGCCATGGCCTTTGCCATCGCCTCTGGCGCCAAACCCGAACAGGGGATTTATACCGCCATTATTGCCGGTGTGGTTGTTTCCCTGTGTGGCGGTTCGCGGCTGCAGATTGCCGGCCCCACGGGCGCCTTTATCGTTGTCCTTTCCGCCATCACGGCCAAATACGGCATCAACGGCCTGCAAATTGCCACCATCATGGCGGGTATCATGTTGCTGCTGCTGGGGCTGGCGCGCATGGGCTCCATTATTAAATTTATTCCGGATCCGGTAATTCTCGGTTTCACCGCCGGAATAGGTGTCATTATCTGGGTGGGGCAGTGGCAGTATTTTTTCGGCCTCCCCCCTGTGGAAGGGGATCACTTTCACAGCAAAATCGTGCATTTGCTGGCGGCTTTTCCCCAGCTCCACCTCACCACCACAGCCATCGCAATTGGCTCCCTCGCCCTTGCCATCTACGCTCCCAAGATCAAGGCGCTGAGGAAAATTCCCGGCCCCCTGGTGGCTCTGGTGGCAGCAACCACAGCCCAGTACATCTTTGGCTTTGACGGCATCGCCACCATAGGCTCCGCGTTTGGCGGCATTCCCAAAGGCCTGCCCTCGTTCCAGCTGCCCAGTGTCACCACAGCACAGGTGGTGGAGCTTATAGGCCCCGCATTTACCATCGCCATGCTCGGCTCCATCGAGTCACTGCTTTCCGCGGTGGTGGCCGACGGCATGGCGGGCACCCGACACAATTCCAACCAGGAATTGATTGGCCAGGGTCTCGCCAATATGCTCGCGCCATTTTTCGGCGGTTTTGCCGCCACTGGCGCCATTGCCCGCACCGCCACCAATATTCGCAACGGCGGCACCAGCCCCATTGCCGGTATTGTCCACGCCCTGGTGCTGGTGCTGATTCTGCTGTTTCTGGCACCTCTGGCTGTCCATATCCCCCTCGCCGCCCTCGCCGCCATCCTGTTTTTGGTCGCCTGGAACATGAGCGAAGCGCGGCATTTTGTCAAAATGGTGAAACGGGCACCCCGCGCCGATGTCGCCATTCTTCTCATCACCTTTACCCTCACGGTGTTTGCCGACCTGGTGGTGGCGGTGAATATAGGGGTTATTCTCGCCACCCTCCATTTTCTTCGCCGCATGGCCACCAGCGTTGAAGTCAGGGAAGCGAGCGAACAGGAGCTGATGCAGGAATTCGCCCATCAGGGTATGACCAGCCTTCCCCCCGGCGTTCTCGTCTTCGCCATTGAAGGACCGTTCTTTTTTGGCGCGGTGGAAAATTTTGAACGCGCCCTGGCAGGAACCCATACGGATCCCCGCATCCTCATCATTCGCCTCAAATGGGTGCCCTTTATCGACGCCACCGGTTTGCAAACCCTCGAAGAAGTCATTCAGGATCTCCACCGCCGCAGCGTCCGCGTTATGCTGTCCGGCGCCAATGACCGCGTTCAGAGCAAATTGATAAAGTCGGGAATTATCAGCCTGGTTGGCGAGGACAACAGTTTCGGGAGTTTCGACCTTGCCCTCGCAGAATGCCAAATCCTGGCTCAACAGGATGAAACTCTGGTAGGGGAAAAGGTGATGGTTCTAAGCTCAACGGACAAGATTGATCCAGATGCTCCGCCTAAAACCGCTGGCTCGCCCAGCAACTGAGTACGCAACAGTCAACTGATATGGGGATTGGATTTCTGGACATCGTTGCCGTAATCCACCCCGTACTTGGCGAGATAATCGCGGATCAGCTGACGCACTACCTGGGAAGGCGTCAGATCCTGGGAAGCGCAGAGGCTTTCAAAGGCTTTTTTCTTTTCCGGATCAATCAGAACCGTTAAACGTGCAGTCTTGGTTTCCACGGGCCACCTTAGTGGTATTTGTGATAATAAAATTATAATCAAATTAGCATTCAAAAACATCGACGACCGCACCCTGATAAACCCCCAGCCTGCCCTGGCACCCGCATGCCCGCAGAGACCCATGCCTCGCTGCCCAACGTAACAACGCCGATCAAGGTTTTCGGAATTGCGCGCGCAAAAACCGGCCAGACTCGCCAATAGTGAACTAATCTTGTACAAGGTGTCTGTGGAGGATCCCCTTATGAAAACATTAACATCCACCTGCCTATCAATGCTTGTGGCTACCCTTGTCATCGCTTCGGCAAGTGCCCAGGAAAACGGCCAGTCAAACCCGCCGACCCTCTATGAGCGACTGGGCGGACTACCAGCCATTTCCGTGGTCGTCAGTGATCTCCTCGACGTTGTGGTGCCCGATCCTATGTTGAATGAAAATCCCGCCATCAAGGCCTCCAGGGAGCAAGTGCCCGCCCCCTATCTGAAATATCAGGTTACCGCCATGGTCTGCGAGGCCAGCGGCGGGCCCTGCAAATACCACGGCCGGGACATGAAATCCTCCCACGCCCACCTCAATATCACTGAGGCGGAGTGGCAGCGCTTCATCACCCTGTTCGAGGAAATACTGACACAGCACCAGGTGCCTGCCCAGGAAAGCCAGGAATTGCTGGAGATCGTCGACTCTACCAAAGCGGATATCGTCAAATCCTGATATCCCTGGTTGGTGGCGCCGGCACAGTCAGGCGGCTGGCCGCCTGTTGGCGCTGGCTGCGTCTGTGTCGCAGCCATAGCAACCCTTTTTTTCATCCTTCCACGGGGCGCGAGTCAAGGAGATATTGACTGCCCTGTGGAATCAAACACATCCCTGCCTTCCGTTAAGTATTTGTTAAGAATTGCCCTTTATTCTCTGAACCCTAGCCAACTACCAGGGTGCCAAACCCGGAGAGAAAGGATGGATGCAACCGTCGTTAGCATCGAGAACAGCTACAGAGAGCGCAACCATAGAGAGCACCGCGTGATTTCCCGTTCGCTGCAAAAGCTGCTGATTCCCGGCCCCGACTTCAGGCTGACCACAGCAAATGACAGCGAGCGCGGCGAAGTGGAGGCCTTTATTGCAAAGAAATTCCGCGACCACCACAATGCTCGAATTTCAACTTTTCTCCCCGCTCTTCTCAGTATCCACTGCGGCGGCGCCTACACTGCGGCACTGGGACTCAACCCCGCGACCCAGGGCGCCATGTTTCTCGAACAATATCTGGATCAGCCCGCTGAGCAGGTCATCGCTGCCCTCAGCCACCAGCCTATTTCCCGCAACAGTATTGTTGAAGTGGGCAATCTGGTGTCCAGCCTCAACGGCGCCACCGCCCTGCTCTATTTGATGTTGCTGGCTGTGGTACAGCGCAGTGGCTTTCAATGGGTAATATTTACCGCAACCCCGGAAGTGCAGCGCAGTATTGAAAAAATCGGCTTTAAAATTGCCTCTATCTGCGAAGCCAATCCCGAGCGTCTCAATACAGATAGCAGGCAGTGGGGCAGTTACTACGATGCCAAGCCCTGGGTAACCCTTGGTTATGTCAGTGAGAGTCTGCAATCCTGCCACCAAAATTTGATGTTGGAGTCTGTACTCAGCTTAACAGCACCCGCCATTGCCAAACTGGCGGACAAATTGGCATCACTCTAATGGCGACGGCAATTGCTTTAACGGACACCCTGTTCGAGCTTGTGCCCGCAGAGTTTGAACACAGGCCAGCGGCTGTCAGTGACGGCAACACAACCCTGAGCGGCATCCAGCTGAGGCAGGAGTGCGAGAATCTTGCCCGCCAATTATTATCAGCAAAGATCACCAGGGCAGCGCTGCTGGCAAGAAACAGCGCCACCTGGGTCATTGCCGATCTTGCCTGCCAAATGGCCAGAATAAGCAGTCTGCCACTGCCTGGTTTTTTTAGCCTTGAGCAAAAAATTCACGCTCTCAACGACAGCGGTGTCGAGCTGATGGTTTGCGACAGCCATTGCGACACTGATTACCTCGACTTTTATCGCTGGCTGACCAGTCATTTCGCCCGTATACACAGCCAAGCCGACCTTGATATCTGGCAGCGCTCGCTGTCAGAAAAAGGTTCTTCACTGCCAAAGGGCACAGGCAAAATCACCTATACCTCAGGCTCCACAGGAGCACCCAAAGGGGTTTGCCTCGGCAATAATCAGCTTCTCGTCCAGGCGCGGGCACTTGCCGAAAAAACCGCGCTGCACAACCCCAAACATCTGTGTCTGTTACCCCTCAGCGTGCTCCTCGAAAATGTCGCCGGCCTCTACACAGCGCTGGTTGCCGGTGGCAAGGTTTTGGTTCCCGATCAGGCTCTGCTGGGTTTTAGCGGCAGCACCAGGGTAAATGCAGAAAAACTGCTCAACGGGTTAACCAACCACAATCCGGACTCAATAATTTTAACGCCACAATTACTGGCTCTCGTGACCAACGCCTGCGATCAGGGCTGGCAGCCGCCCCCCAACCTCAAATTTATTGCCGTGGGCGGCAGCCGCGTATCTGCAGAACTCATCGCCAAAGCCCGCCACTTCAAGTTGCCGGTTTACGAGGGTTATGGTCTGTCGGAATGCGCTTCGGTGGTCAGTCTCAATACACCAAACGCCGACCTGCCCGGATCTGCGGGCAAACCTCTGGATCATCTCAGGGTCAGCATCAGGGATGGCGAAGTGATGGTCGCTGGCAACAGTTTTCTCGGCTATGTCGGCGATCCCTCAAGCTGGAATAAAACCACCGTCGCCACTGGCGATATTGGCCATCTCGATGGGCGCGGTTTTCTCCACCTCGATGGTCGCAAAAAAAACCTGATCATTAACAGCTTTGGCCGCAACATCAGCCCGGAATGGGTTGAAAGTGAAGTGATGTCAGGGGACGTGATTGATGAATGTCTGGTTTTTGGTGATGCCAAACCCTGGCTGGTGGCGTTGATACTGCCAGGAAAAAGTGCCGACAAAACAGCCATTGAGCAATGGCTGAGTACTGTCAATGAGCGCCTTCCCGACTATGCCCGCATACATCAATGGCACCAACTTGACGCGCCCATGGCGACCATAAATGGCTTGTTTACCTCCACAGGAAAACCGCGCCGCGAGGCAATTTGTGCCTATTTTCACCGTGAAATAGCACAGCTTTACGCTGCTATCGGCGCCAGCAATTCAGACGCACCCCCAACCCCGAAGGCTGTGACGCAATGACTTTTTATCAACAACTGAGCCAGGCAACTGTCAGCGAACGGCAACATTTGTTGCAGTCCGCGATTATTCGTAAAGCCCTTCATGGCGGCATCAGCCTTGACGATTACGTGGCTTTTCTCACCCAGGCTTATCACCACGTCAAACACACGGTTCCCCTGCTGATGGCCGCAGGCTCAAGATTGCCGCAATCAAAAGAGTGGTTGCGGGTTGCTCTGGCGGAATACATTGGAGAGGAAATCGGCCATCAGGAGTGGATTCTCAACGATATCGCCGCCTGCGGCTTTGACAAGGAAACCGCCCGCAACAGCACCCCCAACCCGGCAACGGAATTAATGGTGGCCTATGCCTACGACATGATTGCGCGGGTCAACCCTGTGGGGTTTTTCGGCATGGTGTTTGTGCTCGAAGGCACCAGCATCAGCGTCGCCACCGCTGCCGCCAGCAGCATTCGCCGGCAACTCAACTTGCCCGCCAATGCTTTTTCGTATCTCAATTCCCACGGCTCCCTGGATATTGAGCATATGAAATTTTTTGAAAGCCTGATCAACCGTGTGGATGAACCCGCTGATCAAAGCCAGATTATCCATTGCGCCAAAATGTTTTTTACATTCTACGGCAACATTTTTCGCTCACTCACAGCGGAGTAAACTGGGTCAATGGATATCAAGGGCAAAACCATTCTCGTCACCGGCGCCAGTGGCGGCATCGGCGGCGAAATCGCCAGGGCACTGGCCGCAAAAGGTGGCCGTCTGATTATCAGCGGCCGCAACAGCAATACTCTTGCCCAACTGGCAACACAGCTGGGCGGCAGCCCGGTGGTGGTCAATGCCGACATCTGCACTGACGCCGGCCGCACAGCGATAGTAGCCGTGTGCGCACGGGAAAATGTCGATATGGTCATTCACAGCGCCGGCACTCTGGATTTCGCCCTTGTCAGCGCCCAGAACCCGAATAATATCCAAACCATGATCGATCTCAATGTTGCCGCGCCGATTTTACTGAGCCAGGCTCTGCTGCCCCTTCTTGAAAAGCGACCCGAAGCGGCCATGGTGTTTGTCGGCTCCACCTTTGGCAGCATCGGCCATCCCGGTTTTGCGGTTTACTGCGCCAGCAAATTTGGTTTGCGCGGTTTTGCCGAAAGCCTGCGGCGGGAATTGGCCGACAGCCAGATTCGCATTCACTATCTCGCCCCCAGGGCGACAACCACCGAACTCAACAGCGACAATGTGGTGGCTCTCAATCAGGCACTGGGTAACGCCAGCGACGAGCCGGGACTTGTTGCCGCCAATGTGGTTGAAATTCTGGCTTCATCAGCGAGCCGCAGCATCGACATGGGCTGGCCGGAAAAATTGTTTATTCGCGTCAATGCCTTATTTCCCGCTATGGTAGACGCAGCATTGGCGAAAAAACTTGCTATCATTCGCCGCTTTGCCGAAAAACAACAGAGCTAATACCCATGCCCATTCACCACGGAGGAATTATGGCGACAACAAAAAACCTGTTCATCACCCTGGCGCTGCTTTTTGCCAGCGCCACCGCTTGCGCCGATCTCAATAGCGACATCCACCACCTGCAAACCCGGTGGGCGCAAGTCAATTATGAATTGCAGGGCGATCCACAACTTGAAGCCTTTGAACAGCTTATCGCTGAGGCCGAAAAGGTTACCGAACTCTATTCGAGCAGGGCTGAGGCCTGGATCTGGAGCGGCATTATCAAATCCACCTTCGCTGGCGCCAAAGGTGGTCTCGGCGCGCTCAAATTTGCCAAGGCCTCAAAAAAAGATCTGGAAAAAGCCCTGGAACTGGATGTCAAAGCTCTGCAAGGATCTGCCTATACCAGTCTCGGCACCCTTTACGCCAACGTTCCCGGATGGCCGGTGGGGTTTGGCGATAGCGAAAAAGCCGAAGAGCTGCTCAAGCAGGCGATAGCCATTAATCCCGATGGCATCGACAGCAATTATTTTTACGGCAAATTTTTGCTCACCGAAAAACGTTACCCCGAAGCCCGCGAATACCTGACAAAAGCGCAGAACGCAGCGCCAAGAGTCGACAGACCCCTCGCCGACGCCGGTCGTCAAAAAGAGATTGCAGCGGCACTGGCCAACGTCAACAAAAAACTCAAAATCTAGCGGCCATGCAAATACTTCTGGTTGAAGATGATTTACCCCTTGCCCAAAGCCTCTGCCAGGCTCTGGGCAATAAGGGCTATGTAATTAACCACGTCAACCGGGGACAGCTCGCCATCAATACGGTTAAAACAGTACCGCCGGATATTATTATTCTCGACCTGGGTTTGCCGGATATGGACGGCTTACAGGTGTTGCGCCAGATTCGCCATAACACAAGGGCGCTCCCTGTATTACTGCTGACAGCACGGGATTCCACCGATGATGTGGTGGCGGGACTGGACGCCGGCGCCGATGACTATCTGGCCAAACCTTTTGAAATGTCCGAATTGCTGGCGCGCCTGCGAGTTCTTGAAAGGCGCTTGGGCAACAGCAAAGACAGTGAAATTATCCTTGGCGCTGTCGCCATCAACACCAGAGATATGGAAGTGTGCATGGACGGCAAGCCCCTGGAACTGCCAAAAAGAGAGTATATGCTGCTCAAAGCCCTCATGGAAAATGCCGGAAAAGTGGTAACCCGCAGCAGTCTGGAATCCCGTCTTTATGGCTGGGGAGAAGAAGTGGCCAGCAATGCCATCGAGGTTCATATTCATCACCTGAGAAAAAAATTGGGTACAGACTTTATTCAGACCGTTCGCGGCGTTGGCTACAAAGTAAAAAAATCAGCACCGCCGCCGCTGTGAATTGATTACTCAAGCAGAAGGAATAAATACTCCCGTTTCAGGCCGTCAAAAAAGGGATCTTTTTGCCGAGCCTACAGGGATGTATTCACCACGCGCCTGAAACGGGGGGTATTCATTCTGGACATCTGGTTATTAACCCGGCAATAAAGATTGCCGGGTTAATAGTATACTCAACAGCCACCCACGGAATTTGTCAGCACATTGAAATCCATTCGCAGCTTTCTGATTATCGCCACCCTGGCCATGCTGGTGTTGGTGGTTTTTGTGTCGGCGGTTTTGGGATTTCAGTCGAGCATGCGCGAGGCGGAGCAACTCTTCGACGACCAGCTTATCGAGCAAGCCCATTTCGCAATAAATTTGCGTACTGACAAATTGCTGACAACAGAAAATAATGCCCACATCGCCTATCAGTTATGGCGAAAAACAGCGACAAACGACGCCGATTTATTGGCCGCCACGGACAATATTCCCGCTGCGGCGGTCACCGCCCTTCAGCCCGGTTTTGACTACGCCAATTTTTCTGGCTACCGCTGGCGAACCTACGTCTATTTTCCTGAAAATAGCGACCTGATCGTAGTGGCCGCAGCGAGAACCGACATTCGCTATCAACTCGCGGAAAACATTATTACCGAAGCCATCCTGCCGGTGGTTATCTGGCTGCCCCTCGCGGGCGTGTTGATTTGGTTGATCATGGGGCGCGGGCTTATGCCCCTTAAGGAATTGGCAAATCAACTCAGGCGCAAGGAGTCCAGGGATCTTTCCGCCATTCAACTGTCCCAGCATCCCAGGGAATTGAATCAGGTCGTCAACTCGGTCAACGCCCTGTTGCAACGACTGCAATCCGCTTTTGAGCGCGAAAAACGTTTTGCCTCCGATGCTGCCCACGAATTGCGCACCCCCATCAGCGCACTGAAAATACAGCTTCACAATCTCGAACAGAAATACCCCCAGCAACTGGAGGAATTGCGCCCGCTCTGTGCTGGTGTAGAGCGAATGCAGCATCTTGTCGAACAGATTCTCGCCCTGTACAGGGTCACGCCAGAGCAATTTTCAGCGACCTTTACGCCCGTGAATTTGTACCAGTTGGTGCAAGCGGTCATCGCCGACAATTACAACCGCTTCGAAGATAAAGATCAGCATATTGAACTCACGGCAAACGGCAAAGACCAGAGTCTCTCGATTTACATCGAAGGCGATCGCTTCGCCCTTGAAACCCTGGTGGCCAACCTGCTCACCAATGCCAACAAATACACCCAGCGGGCGGGAAAAATTCATGTCGATATCAGCCACACCGCCAACGCCGTGATCCTCAAAGTGGAAGACAACGGCTCAGGCATTGCCCCTGCAGACCGGGAGCGCATATTCGCCCGCTTTCATCGCGTCGGCGGCGACCGTCACAGTTCCGGCGAATCTGGCTGTGGCCTGGGGCTTGCCATTGTCAAAAACATTGCCGACCTCCACAGCGCAACCATTAGCGTAGAGGAGTCATCGTTTGAAAGCGGCACCTGTTTTACACTGATATTTTCACCGTTGAGGAGCGAACCTTGATCACTGCCCCGTTGCGGCCAATCGCTGCCTTTTTAAGCTTGTTTTTTGTCCAGCTGATTTTTCAGGCGAACCTCTATGGCGATACGGCCATGATAACCATTGAAATCAAAGATCATTTGTTCTTTCCGTCGCGGGTGGAAATTCCCGCCCACACCAAAGTCAAACTTTTAGTTATTAATCGCGACAACACCGCCGAAGAATTTGAAAGCTACGAGCTCAATCGCGAAAAAATTATTCCCGGCGGCGCTAAAGCCGTTATTTTTATCGGCCCGCTGCAGCCTGGAGAATACCCATTTTTTGGTGAATTTTTTCCCAAAACCGCTCAGGGCAAAGTGATTGCCAGATAATTCAGGTTAAAAACATGCTGCTCACCTCAGTCATTTTAATTCTCCAGGAAATTCTCGAAGCCGCGCTGATTATTAGTGTGCTGCTGGCTTTTTCCGTTATCAATCATCTGTCACGGCAATGGATCAAAAGTGCGCTCATTCTCGGCATAATCAGCGCCCTTGGCTACGCCAGTCAGGTGGAGAGGGTTTCAGAATGGTTTGATTATGTCGGTCTCGAAATTGTCAATGCCGCCATTCAATTTACCACTGCACTTTTCCTGGTGGTTTTTGCCTCTCTGCGTTTCAAAGAAAAAACGCCAGCCAGCGCACAACTCAGCGATCGTATCTGGCAAATACTGATGGCGTTAATCGTATGCCTGGCTATTGCTCGGGAAGGATTTGAAATTCTGCTCTATGAATCCGGGTTTTTCGGCAACCCTGCCCTCTGGTCACCGGTATTTGTTGGCAGCCTGATCGGCGCTGGTATTGGCGTCAGTGTTGGCGCACTGCTGTACTACAGCCTTGTCAATATCAATGCCTACGCCGGCGAGTGTCTGGCGCTGATATTGCTGGCTCTGTTTACAGGCAATATGGCCGCTCAGGGCGCATTATTATTGATTCAGGCTGATTTTTTACCTTCAGGGCAACCCTTATGGAACAGTTCCTGGCTGATTGCCGAAGACTCAATGATCGGACAGCTGCTCTATGCCCTCATCGGTTATGAAGCATCGCCGACCGCCATCCAGGCGGGCGCCTACGGTGTTTTTTTTACCCTTATGCTGGTTCTGTTCGCTTTGCGCTGGCCAAAAAAACCCCACTCCGGACAATAATCCTATGGGCAACAAAATCTTGTTCAGCCATGCTTTTGTTTATTTGCTGCTTGTTGTTGTCAGCGCAGCATCCTGGGCAGACGGCTTTACTGTGGACAAAGTCTATCACCCCTATGTGGAAGCCATGGAACAGGAAATCGAGTGGCGGGTTGTCGCCCAGAGCGGCGAATCCACCAACAAACCGCGCAGCCAATTGCACCGTTTCGCCTATGGCCGCGCCTTTGGTGATCGCTGGTTTGGCGAATTCTATGTTGTCGGCGAAAAAGACCAGGATGAAAGCCTCGAGGTCAGCGCCTACGAAATTGAAGCCATTTATCAACTATCAGAGCAAGGGGAATACTGGGCAGACTGGGGACTCATATTTGAATTGGAAAAAGAAGACGGCCTGGATATATGGGAAGCCGGAAGCGGTATTCTGGTGGAAAAAGAGCATGGCCGCTGGAGCACCACGGCCAACTTGCTGATTGTTCAGGAATGGGGTCAAGACATTGACGACGAGATTGAAAGCAGTCTCGCCGTGCAAACCCGCTACCGCTATTCAGCGCTTTTTGAGCCCGCCATTGAATTTCATAGCGCCCAGAACAGCAAAGCCCTGGGGCCTGTGTTTTTGGGCGATATACGACTTGGCAGTCGCCGCAACCTTCATTGGGAGCTGGGCGCCTTTGCCGGACTGGAATCCGACACGCCGGATTACAGTTTTCGCGGCGGCATTGAGTTCGAATTCTAAATTGCTACCTGCGTCTAACAGGCACCGGCGACACCAGATCACCAGGGTTTTGTCGCCGCACAGCGCTGCTCACCACCATAGTTAACGTCTGCACCCCCAAAAGCCCCTTTCGTCACTCCAACTTTGCCCCCGGCAATATTCTGTACAACCCTTGTACTGCGCATGGTGTTTTGTAGCCTTGAAAAGTTTTCTTCAAATAACGACAACAGGATACAGAAAATGAACGATGCAAAGCGTATTACCTCAACGGTTATTTGGGTCTTTAGTCTTTTTTTTGCCAGCCTGGTCTGTGCCGCTGACGACTCACCTGAAGCCAGGCCGACATCGGTTATTCAGGTCAGCGCTGTCACTGAGGCTATGCGCCTTGAAATTGAGCAGATGGCACTGTCGCAACTGGAAACCACAGTCAATCAGCCAGAGATAAAATTGCCGCCAACTATTGAGTATTACATAACTATATGACATCAAAACAACTCCGCCTGTTTCCAGAATGCAGCAATCAATGTCGGGCGCCTCTGTGCGGAACGCAGCTTTCCGCGAGCGGTGTGCGTCAGCTCAGTAATC
>Ga0265293_10002514_pt1 | contig 36465 bp, 46 predicted proteins | sample Munlanlewell138R_FD_192505 | JGI IMG/M metagenome (GOLD analysis project Ga0265293, IMG submission 192505) | Leachate microbial communities from a municipal landfill in Southern Ontario, Canada - Leachate well 138R | ecosystem: Engineered > Solid waste > Landfill > Unclassified | place: Canada... | reverse complement strand
AGACCTGTACAGGGCGGACCTGAGCGGGGCAAGCCTGCGTGGGGCAGACCTGTACGGGGCAAACCTGCGTGGGGCGGACCTGAGCAGGGCAGACATGAGTGGGGCGGACCTGAGCGGGGCGAACCTGTACGGGGCGGACCTGTACGGGGCGAACCTGTACGGGGCGAACCTGCGCTGGGCAAACCTGCTCGGGGCGGACCTGCGCTGGGCAAACCTGAGCGGGGCGGACCTGGCTGGGGCAAACCTGTTCGTGGCGCGAGGGCTCTACCTGCTTGGAGAAACCCCATCAGGCTTGGTGTTTCTGCAAGCGCACCCCGGACGCTGGCTCATGAAAGTCGGCTGTTGGGACGGCACTCCCGATGAACTCCGAGATCTCATCGCGTCCGACGATGGTTGGCCCGAGGCAGAGGGCGACGAGATTTCTCGACGCAGGCCCTATCTGGAAGCCGTCCTGGCGTACGCCGAAGTATTCATGGCTGATCACTCAGACGACATCAAGGAGAGCGGCGATGAGTGACCTCGTTCCGCTCGCCAGGGTCCGGGAGGTGGCCGACGAGCGGGACGTGTTCTACCCACCAAAGTTCGAGCCGACTCCGAGCCAGAACTACGTCCGAGGCTGGCGTGACTTGCAGCGGAAACTCCGCACCGTACTGGACGAGGACGGTGCGCAGTGAGCGCCGTGGAAACCCTCCCCAAGATTGGCCCCGCCCTCAAGGTCGCGGGGGCGTATCTGCGGATGAGTAGGGACGAAGACAAGTGAGTGAAAACCTAGAGCAATACCGACGGTGGATTTACCGGCTTGCTCACGATATGTTGTGGGAAGACAGTGCTGCACGTCGTATTTTGACGGTCGATGATCTTGCACAAGAAGGCTGGATAGCCATGTGGCGGGCGGATCAGAATTACGACCCGAAGCGGGGAAACAGGCCGGCGCACTTAACGAACGCGGCGCGTAAACGGATGCTGGATGTAGTTTCAAGCAAGAAACCCTTGTTCGGTACAGAAGGGAACCGGGGAAGATGGAGGGTTCCAGAACAAAACTACGAGTATTTACCAGAACCGGGATCTTGGAACGAGCCATACGATTTGGATCACCGAATCGAAAGAATCGAAAATGGTTCGCGGTACGTCGATCTTCATGAAACGATAAACGATCTTCCCGAAGACTCCAAAGAGTATTTAGAGAGAGTGTTCTGGGGTGGAGAACGTCTAAGAAAAGACCGGGCCGCATGGAAAAAGGCTGAGGCTGTGTTGAAGGAGAAGATGAGTGGTTGAAGCGAAAGTAATCGCGGACAGTGTTTCCCCCGATGGTGTTCGGTTGACAACCGTGCAGGCAACAATGCACAGGTTCGTCCTTGCAGAACTGAATACTCACCGGGTGTTTTCTCGAAACTCTGCATCCAGTCGCGCGATCTCGTTTAAAAAGCAGTTTACGAGGGTGCAGAATGATCCGGCAATTCCTGTTTCGTTCCCGGCAGAGCAAAAGGGGATGCAGGGGGGAGAGGAACTTCCTTTTAAAGAAAGACTGTTGGCGGAAGATGTTTGGCGTAATGCTGCAAACGATGCTGCAAAGTACGCACAACAGCTACATGAGTTGGGTGTGCATAAGTCCGTAGCCAACCGACTTCTAGAGCCGTTCCTCCTGCACACGGTGGTTATCACTTCAACGGCGTGGGAGAACTTTTTCAACCAACGTTGCGACGATGCGGCACAGCCCGAAATTAGGGTGGTGGCGGAGGCAATTCGTGTTGCAATGGGTGAAAGTGAAGCCACCGAGAAAGATTTGGGCGACTGGCACCTTCCGTACACGGATGACTTGCAAGGATTCGATACACACGATTTGAAGCGTATTTCGGCGGCCAGGTGTGCGCGGGTTTCGTACGAGACGCAGGAAGGAACGCGGGACCCACAAGCAGACTTGGATTTGTTTGACCGACTTATGGAGGGATCTAACGGAGTGATTCATTGGTCACCGTTGGAGCACGTTGCGACCCCGTGTAGGGATAATCGTCAGTTCCGGGGGTCCGTGAGGAATACTTCCGCTACGATTCTGACTGAACATTTGCCGAAAATGGGCAACCTGTTGGGGTGGATGCAGTTCCGTGCCGAAGCAGAAGCGGGCCTCAAAGAGACTACGTTCGTATAGTCCGAACGGGCTATATTAGTTCTCCACAAAGAACAGTATTGTTTCTTACACAAGAACAAAGAAAGGCAGGTCAGATCGAATGAACGCCCAAGACATTATGGACAAGATCATTCAGTACCGGGATGACGCTCACGATGCAGCCGTAGTGATGTACGAGAGCAAGAACCACGAGAAGTATTTCACCTGGCGGCAGGTTGAGGATGTTCTTTCTGACCTGATCTACGATATCGAGAACGGGTAAAGATAATGGTTGTTTTGGGGGTTATTTTCGCGGCCTCGTTTTTCGTATACGGGATTGTTCTTGGAGTGAGGGTTTTAGGGCGGGATGAGTAAAACATTCTTGGAACGGTTGTTCACGATTGAGTCTGATCGGGATAAACAACTTAAGATCGGCCCAAGCGAAATCGGATCACCCTGCGATATCTGCGTGCAGGAGGCGTTGTTTCGCACGGAGGCGAGCAAGCGGGGTCGGTGGTGGGTGGCTGCCCGCATCGGCACGGCTGTTCACCTGGACCAGGAGCACACGATTAATGATCTTAACGTGGACTATGGGGTGTCCGAAAAGATCCGTACAGAATGCAAGACGACGGTTGGACACCTTGAAGGTTACGGAGATATCCGTGGGTCTTATGACGCACTGATTCCTCCGAACAAGAACACGTTCTATCCGACCAACGAGTGGACCCTGGAAGACACGAAGACCACGGACAAGGATAAGTTGAAGTGGATCAAACAAGCAGTCCTGTTTGAGCCTAAAGAGAACGAGAACAAGTTTCTCCGGCGGGCTCGGTTCAACCTTGAAAAGTATGTGGGACAAGGACACATGTACGCACGGGGGGTTCGGGCGGAAGGTGTGCCTGTTGAAAAGATCTTGTTCTCGTTTCTCGCACGAGACGTGAAAGATGACACCGCGTTTTTTGATTGGGAGATTCCGTTCATCCACGAGCACGCGGAAAGCGTGTGGGGGAGACTAGAAGAAATCTGGTGTGCGGGTGCTAACGTGGAGTACGAGGCACACCCCGACTGTTTCGAGCACGGAGGAGTGCATTGATTACTGTTAACCTGAACGGACCAAAGTTCATGACATACGGCGTGTACGATGCACGCACAGGAGAACTCGTGTCAGAGCATGGAACACGCCGGGAGGCGAAGAACGCGGCAAGCAATCGTTCTCACCGCGTACGGGGGTGCAGGAAGTGGCCGCGATGAACGACCCCGTGAATCATCCGACGCATTACACGTCATACAAGAACCTAGAAGTTATTGATCTCACCGAGCAAATGAACTTCAACCGGGGAAACGTTGTTAAATACGTTGCCCGTGCGGGTCTAAAGGATGCCGGCACCGAAATTGAAGATTTGCATAAAGCCGCGTGGTATCTGTGTCGGGAGATAGAGAGGATCTCTAACAATGAGTAGTGTTACGCGGGAATTGTTTGAAATTCGCGCTGAGATCAAGTCTTTGCAGGAACGAGAGAAGGAACTCCGGGAAGACTTGTTGGCGGAGAACAACCACCAGGACGGCACGTGGAGTGAAGGTTACTTCTTGGTCGAGGTTCGACCGAACAGGCGGTTCAACCCCAACAAGGCTGTGAAGGTCTTGGGGGAAGATGCGTTGAAGCCGTGTTTTAAGCAGGTTCTTGATTCCGTCAAGGTCAAGGCGTTGTTTGGAGATCGGTACGAAGATTTTCAGGATGAGGTTGGCAAGGTGGTAACTATTAAGTTTGATGAGGAGAATATTTAATGGCAATGGACTGGTCAAAGTTCATTAAGAAGCCGAGCGAGTTGACGGAACCGAGCCTTGCTCTCCTTTACAGTGTTCCAGGTTCAGGTAAGTCTTATCTTGCGGCCACGGTTTCGGAGGTTCCCGGCTTCAACAAGACTTTGATTATCGACACCGAGGGTTCCACTGTCGGATCTCTGGTCGGGTTCGATGACGACAAGATTGACATTATCCCTGTAACCACGATTGAGGGATTCGAGAGTGTTCTTGATGCGGCACTCAACGATGAAATGCCCGACAAGTACGACGCAATCGTGATTGACACTTTTGACGTGGCGCAGGGGTGGGCTAAGACTGCGTATCTTGAGCAGAACACGGCTAACAAGTTCAAGGCTTGGGACGATATCGCGGACTGGTCAAAGGATGTTGCGGTGCAACTCCGGGATTCAGACAAGTTTGGTATCCTCGTTCTCCACCTTAAGAGGATTGAACTTGAAACAGGCGGGTATGTCGATGGGATCATGTTGGCGGGTAGTGCAAAAGACACACTCCCCGGAATCCCGGACATGGTGCTCAAGGTGGAGCGAGACAAGGGTGTGACTACCGCGTACTGTGAGAGCAGTAAGAAATCGGTGAGCAAGAACCGGCACGGTTTGCCTGAGAAGATGGTTGACCCGACGTTCGCAGAGATTTTCGAGATCGCACGGAACCGTAACAACACGAAGAAGGAAGACAAGTAATGAGCAACAGCTTGAAGTTTGGCAAGAGTGCGGTTGATTCGGCCAAGGAGGATTCTTTTGGTTTGATTCCGGCCGGCACGTACGAGGCAACCATTTTCTCCGTAAAGGAGGGTAAGTTCGGTCCAGGTCGAAACGAGGGGCGACCGTTCTGGAACGTGCAGTACCGAATCTCGGAGGGGGACTACGAGAATCGTCGGGTGTTTCAGCGGATCGGGTTGTTCACGAACTGGGCACCCACCGAGAAGAACCCGGATGGTGCAAGCAACTTCACCCTGATTCAGTTTCTTGACGCTCTCGGGGCTATCGACGAGGACGGTGACGCGGAGATCCCCGAGATTGACGACGTGGTGGGGGAGCCGGTCACGATCCGTATCAAGGTTCAGAAGGGAACCGACCAGTACCCGGACGATCGGAACGAGGTTCAGCGGGTCATGACCGGGGGCGCTTCGGTGAAGGAGTCCAAGACGGAGACCCCGCCCAAGAAGTCGCGGAACCGAACCCTGTAGGATCACAACACAACTGAATAGCCCTTCGGGGCACCCTGGGGCGCGATTGGTTTCGACGTAGGCGTAAGACCGCACGCGGAACGTTTACGGACAGGAGTTCGACTCTCCTGCGCTCCACGAGTCTTGCCATTGACTACTGAGAAGACTCTCAAACAGGCAAGTAGGGACGCAGAGTAAACTGCTGTAAACAAATCCTCCACGACGGGGATGTCCCCCGCACTAGGAGACACCTGGGCAATTGTCTAAACTGCCTTCAACTTATACCTTGAGAATGGAGGATCGGTGACCCAAAGCACGACAGTAAATTCTGCGTACGGAGATTCAGACGGGTACGCGCAGATCGTGGTGGGTCACTTTGAGTCAGGAAAACTCAGGATCGACCAGACCGCTTTCTATGTGTGGCCGGACGAGCGGGAAAACCTGCACGAGTTCATTGAGGGCAACAAGTCTCATGACGTGTACTACTGCACGAGCCTTCTTAATGATCGTAAAAGGTCCGTAGACACCGCGACAGTCACGAACGTGGTTTATGTCGATGCGGACGCATGTGAACCCGCGAACTTCCGGGTCGAACCAAGCATCGTGGTTGAGACTTCCCCCAACACATATCAGTGCTACTGGATTCTGTCTGAGCCTGTTCTCGCTACTGATTCAGCCCGTGTTGCACAAAGAATGTGTAGGGCGCACAAGGACCAAGGGTGCGACCCGTCCGGGTGGACGGTAGCAAAACTTATGCGCGTGCCGGGAACCACTCACGGTAAGACGGACACCGAGTACGAGGTACGGGAGACGGTAAACGGAACCGTCTACACGCTGGCAGAGATCGAGAACGAGTATCTAGACGTTCACGTTGACCCCGTGGTTCGCGTGGAGTCGTCAAATCTTCCAGAGGATCTGCCGGAACTTCAAAAGGTGATCGAAAGATTCGATTCTGGGTTGTTCGATCTGTTCGCGCACGACCCGACAGAATCCGATGACTGGTCAAAGTTGCGGTGGCGCTTGTCGCTGGACATGCTTCGTGCGGGATTCTCGAAGGTGGAAACCTTCGTAGCCGTAAAAGCAACCAAGTACAACAAGTACGACCGTGACAACCGGCCCGACTCTGATTTGTGGAAAGAGATCGAGAAGGCTTTCGCAACCTTCGTTTCCGAACAAGGGACAAGTGTCGGGGTTGAAGACACGGATGGGGAAGTAAACCAGGCGTACAAGAACGTCTCGTTTCTGTCTGAAGATGAACGAGGCATGATTACCCCAACGTTTATTGATGATTTCGCCGCGTGGGTTAGCACTAGGTCACCGTTGGCTTCCCAGAAGTATGCGAGGTTTGTTGGTTTCTTCGTTTTGGCGAACGTGTTTGGTGGGTGGGCAACCATTCAACCCCAAATGGGGCCGATGAAGTTGAATCTGTGGGGCCTCATGCTGGGTCCGTCTTCGGAGTTGAAGAAGACAACTGTTGTGAACCTGGGTCGGTCGTTGTTGAGGACCTGGGAGGCACGACTACCCGACAGTCAGCAAGGATTCGATATTGGATCAGATTTCACTCCGGAAGGATTGAACGCAACGCTTGCAGAAAGAGACGGAAAGGTTTCGTTCATTCATCGAGACGAGATCTCGGGTTTCTTCAACGAAGCGTTCAACAAGAACTACATGGCGGGAGCGGTGGAACGCATGACCGCTTTGTACGATGGTGAGGTTCTACGGACCATGCGGGCTACGACTGGTTCAAGTCAGAAGAAGACCGCATCGACAACACTCAACTTCCTGGGGCTCGGGATTGAACGGCACACGGCTCAAGTGTTGTCGAGCACGCAGTTCCAGTCTGGGTTTCTTCCCCGGTTCATTTGGTGCGTGGATGATGCACCCGACTGGACACCAGACCGGGAAAAGATCGGGCAGGGTGTTAAAGAGCGCCTAAAAATGAGTGAAGACCCAGCTGTTATTTCTTTCTGCCGTGCGTTTAGTCGGGCACGAAAGGATTGGGACTACGGAGGTAACCCGGATGACGTGAGTATCTTGCTTTCTGATTCGGCTTTAAGTCGTCTCAACCAGTTTGCGTTGGATTCAAAGTACGCCATTATTGGTTCCGATATTGAGGAACTGATCGAACCTTCTCGCGTGCGGATGGTGTGGGTCGTGTGGAAGGCCGCTGCACTGATCGCAATGTACGAGAGGTCTAAGAAAATTGAGTTGAACCATCTACTATACGTGTTGAGGGAATCCGAAGAATGGTTCTCGGACCTGATTCGTATGGCTCGGCAGGTGGCGGCTAGTGAGTTCGAGTCAAAGGTTAACGATGTTTTCAAGTACATGTCGGGATTCAAAAACAAGGTTCACGGTGCTCAGGTGTACCGGAAGTTCTCATCGTTCCGTAAGGGAGAGATTGACGAAATGTTGGCTACGCTCCGGGCACAAGGGCGGATCGTGTATACGGACAAGGGATACGAGGTGAAAGAGTGACTAAGGCGACATTGACGGAGGTGGCCCGCACGTTGGGGGTGACCGTGAACCAGGTTTACATGTGGCACCAACGGAGGGACAAGAACAAGTTCCCCGACGTGGTTGCTTATTCACCTGAAGGTTCTCGGCTGGGTGGACGAAAGAACACCAAGTTGTTTAATCTTGAAGACGTACAGGAGTGGTATGACCGACATTATAAGAAAGTTTGAGGACGCACCATGCGTTGGGTTGGGGGTCATTTTCACGTCTGAAAACCTGGAGGACCATCTTTCGGCTAGAAAGTTTTGCACAACGTGCAGGTGGACCAAGGATTGCGAAGAACTCGCTGTTAACGAACGCGACATGCCTCAGCCAACGTATTCAAATAGTGGAGTAAAAATGAGGGTTCAACCAAACGGAACGTACGCAGGAAAGTTCTGGTTGAGTGGGGTTGTGAAGGAAATTGTTGAGGATTGAGAGACAAGAATTCCGTCTAGCAGACGTGAAAGGAACACTCACTGTTCAATCTAAAGACGGAATGGTGATTGGGGTGTGGGTGGATATTGAGGAAGAGGGAAAATGGAGCATTACCCCGAACTTGAACAACGGGGCGTCACTAAAGATGTAACGCACACACCGCTAGAACGAATTCCTCCGGGGTACCCGTCTTACTGTTGCCGGGAGTGGGAACTGATCTACGGAGCACGAGTGGGGAAATGCGGGCTTTGCGGACAAACCCCCACCAGGTCGGAGGTAAAAGAATGAAGGCACTGGTGTTGTATTCAGGCGCGGGAGGCGTGTGTGAGGGCCTGCGGAACGCGGGTATCACCACGTGGGGGATCGAACTGAACAAGGATGCAGCCGCGACTGCCCGCGCTGCGGGGCATCAGGTGATCGAGGCCGACGTGCTGGATCTTGACCCCTGGGTGGTCTGGCCGTCTCCGCATCTTGATTTGTTGCAAGCGTCTCCGCCGTGTCCGTCGTTCTCGGCGGCAGGGAAAGGTGCGGGGACGAAGCAGGACCGGCCCGTCATTATTGAGGCGTTGAATCGAATGCGGGACGGAAGCACCTTTAACGACGAGGCGTTTTTTGTTCATGAACGAGTTGTCGATGAGCGGTCGTATCTGACATTCGACGTGGCCCGCTGGATCGGTAAGTTGCTTCCCAACCATGTGATGCTCGAACAAGTGCCGGCGGTTCTCCCGATTTGGGAAGCGTATGCAGAGTGGATGCGGACACTCGGGTACGGCGTGTGGGTGGGGTATGTGAACTCTGAGCAGTTCGGTGTACCCCAAACGCGGAAGAGGGCGTTCCTGCTGGCGAGCCACGGCAAGGAGGTCAGTCCTCCGGTGCCGACTCACTCAAAGTATTACCCGCGCACCCCATACAAGCTGGACCCTGGTGTAAAGAAGTGGGTGAGCATGGCCGAAGCATTGGGTTGGGGCATGACGGAGCGACCCTCCTGCACAGTAACCGGGGGGGGCGCAGAGACGGGAGGAGCGGAGCCGTTTGCGACTGGTGCGAGGGCCAGAATGCGGACCGAGATTGCAAACGGTCGGTGGGTCGAATGATCAGCAACTACGGAACCGGCGGGGATGCATCTAACCGGGGTGAACGACTCATGACTGAGCCTGCCTTCACGGTGACAAGCAAGGTCGGAAGGAACAGGATCGAATGGTGACGGAAGAGGACTTCCAAGAGTGGCTTGAAGAGAACGGGAAAGTTGTGGTTCCTGGTTCAGCGACTTGGCCGATGCACCGCCCCTCACCAACAGTGGTCGGGTCGTTCAATCTGGAGGTTGTTGCGGCTCCCGGGTACAGGACGGAGGTTTCACGGCAGAAGGCCCCGGGAAGTGTGCGCGTTACAGTCCAGGAAGCGGGCATCTTGCAGTCTTTCCCTGCTGATTACGACTGGCAGGGTGGAAAGACGGCACAGTATTTGCAAGTCGGGAACGCCGTTCCTCCGCTTGTGGTCACGGCTTTGGCTGAACACCTAATTGGGGGAGAACTGGACTCCGATTGAGCGAGAGAAGGAGTTTTGAATAATGCTTTTGAGTGATCGTGATATTAAGTCACACGTTAAGTCTGGTCTTATCGTGGTGCTCCCGTTTGACGAGAACATGATTCAACCGTCAAGTATTGACGTTTGTCTTGACAACGAGTTTCTGACTTTCCCCCGAGGGGGAGTGATTGACCCGGCCAGTTCGGACACGACGGGAACTATTCGTCATGCGGTTGATTGGGATGACTACTTTCTTCTGCACCCTCAACAAGTTGTCCTTGCGGCAACAGTAGAGGTTGTAGGGTTGTCGGGCAGGATCGCTGCCCGACTAGAAGGAAAGTCTTCTCTCGGACGACTTGGGCTTATGACTCACGTGACTGCCGGGTTCATTGACCCTGGGTTCCACGGGAACATCACCTTGGAACTGGTGAACGTGAACAACAGACCAATCAAGTTGTACCCTGGGATGAAGATAGGTCAACTATGTTTCTTTGAAATGTCTTCTGACGTGGATTCTCTTTACGGATCAGTAAAGTACGGGTCACACTATCAAGGTCAAACTGGGCCGGTTTCTAGTAGGTCTTACGAAAACTTTTACAGAATGGATAACCCCCATGACTGAGAGTGAACTACTGGCGATCCTGCGGAACACCCACCACTTGTCTAAGTGTGTGGGCCATGCGTGTTTCGTACACAACAGAACTGAACACCACATGCGCGACTGGCCGGTTTACTGGCGGGACGACCGGAAGATCGTGGAGCGTATCTGTGTCCACGGAATCGGGCACCCAGACCCGGACCAGGCTGACTTCCTGATCGACGCGGGCATGACCCACGGCTGCGACGGCTGCTGCTAGAAAGAAACGGAGACGAACAAAATGACGACGATCCAGTATTCGTCCCAGAAGGATCTAACTGAAGCGAACTGGAACATTGTCTCAGTAGCCAAAGACTACGTTCTTGGCGATGCTCCCCTCCACTTTGAGTACGACCCGGAGGGGAGTTTTGCGTTCGGGCTTGAAGCAGACGCCGCGACCCGCACACTCGGTCGCTATGAGCTATCTAACTACGTTAACCCGCAGGCGTTCGTGGCGTACGCACTCGGCAAACACTTGGGCGTGCAGATGCACGAGTTTAGTGACAAGACACTGTTCCCGGACACCGAGACGCATGACGCCGACCAACGTTGGAACAACAAGCCTCAAGAACACTTCCGGCTCGGACAGTACGCCTGGGGTGAGGGAGACGTAGTGCTCACCGAAGACTACGACGAAATCATTGACGTGTGCCGACAAGCGGACATGATCGTTGGGCACAACCACATTTCGTACGATCTTTCGTATCTGCTTGGTGACGAATCGCTTTACCTCCCCGTCCTGGACACGATGGTGTACGCGAGCCTCGCAGTCCCTGCCCCACCGTTGACAACAATGAGGGATGGAAAGACGTATAAGACCGACAAGCCCGAATCTATGATGCGATTCTTTGGTCTCGATAATCTCGCGTTCACCTTCGGAATTGAAGGGAAGATTGGGGACCTACAGGGAATGGCTAAAGAGTTCGGTGGGTTCGGTCTCATTCCCACCGATCACCCCGAGTTCCGTGCGTACGCAGAGCAGGATGTAATCGTGGGGCGGGAACTAGCCCGTGCTCTCCTGTACGTGGAACCACCCACGGACTACCACTGGCGGGAACAAGAAATCTGGCAGGTGAACGCCCAAATCACCCGCAACGGTTTCCGTCTTGACGTGGATGCCGCACGGCGCAGGGTGGAAGAGCTGAGGCAACGGAAGGAGGAACTGCTTTCACACCTGGCCGAAGAGTACGACATGCCAACAGAAGGAAAGATGCCTTGGCGCACTAATGCCGGCAAAGAAGCAATCAAGAAGATTTTGGCGGACAACGGGATTAGTGAGGACCAACTCCCCCGGACCAAGACGGGTAATCCGTCCTTGGGTGGTGAAGCGTTGATCTCTGTGACGGAGGGAACAAATGCGGAAGACCTGGGTCGTAGTCTGGCTGAAATGATGGGGCAACGATCCTTGGCGGAACAAGCCTTGAACTGCGTGCAGGATGATGGGTTCGTTCACCCCGAGATTACGACGTTCCAGCGTTCGGGCCGCACGTCGGTGACGAAACCAGCCCTCACCGTGTGGACTTCCCGTGGGGAGGGAGCGATTGAGAAATCCTACTTTCTGGCGGACTCTGACGATCATGTCTTAATGGAGGCGGATTATAGTGCAGCCGATGCTCGTGTTGTTGCCGCTTACAGCGGTGACGAAGAGTACGCTAAAAGATTCCAACCGGGAGCCCCAAGCACGCACGAGATCAACGGCAGGATCGTGTTTGGAGACGAGAAGTACGATTCCAACCCCGAGCATTACCGACAGATTGCTAAGGCTCTCGGACACGCTTACGCTTATGGTGCTCAGGCAGCAACTCTTACGAGAACGTCCGGCCAACCGCGAGAGATTGCGGAACAATTCATTTACCGAATGGATGTTGCATTCCCCGACGTGAAGCGGTGGCGGGAAGAGTCAACCCGCACGGCGGAAAGTGGTTGGATCGTCAATGATTGGGGACGAGAAATGCCGATCGAGAAGGGACGAGAGTTCACCCAGGCGCCGGCACTTCTAGGGCAGTCTGGGACACGAGAAATCATGTACGACGGTCTCCTTGAAATGCGGGATTTGGGTTTATTGAAGTACGTGAAGTGTCCTGTTCACGATGCGATCGCATTCAGTTTCCCGAAGAATGATTCAGAGAAAAACAGGGATCTTGTTGTTTCGTGCATGGAGACAGAATTCAGGGGGATCGAGTTCACGGTGGATCACGGAAAGTTTGCTGACAACTGGATGGAGGCGGGGCATTGATTATTCTGTCTGTTGATCCTGGCGGATCAGGTCGTGGAACCTCTGGGGTAGTCGTTCTGCGCGCCCCAGAAGATTCCCCCGCACAAGTGGTGTACCGGACGGCAGTCAAGGAGGGTCTTGACGGTTTCAGTGCATGGCTGAATTATGAATTTCGGTCCATGTGCTCAGACCCCAAGATCTCTCCCGATGTTGTGGTGTGCGAGCATTTCATCAACAGAAACATCCCAGGATCGGATTTGACGCCCGTACTGATCGAAGGGGCACTTCGGTACGTCATGAACGATTGGGGAAAGGGGAAACTGATCCTGCAAGCAGCGTCAGGTAAGAACACCCTGGTTCCAGACAAGATTCTTAAGCGTGTCGGCATGTGGTGGACTGACGACAACCACCGGGATCAAACCGAAGCTGCACGACACGCTCTCGTTTATCTTCGGAGCATTAAACACAAGCCAACACTGGAAAGGATGTACGGGGAGTGACTATTGAAGAATTGAACCGCGATCTTCACGAATTAGTGGAGTCGTGTGTTTCAACGATAAACAGCCTAGAGTCGAACGGGTTCCACGAGTACCATTACGCAGTTCAGTATTACCAGGGATTGGTTAGTGCGTACGGACACGTGATTGAATTGATGGAGGACCTAAGCGTCTGAGAAACAAGTGTTCCTTTAAAGAACGCTCAAATTCTGCCATTCACCCGCAAACGTACTAAACGCAGTGATCCCCGGCTTGCTTGATTCTCCCGTTCCCTTGGAGTGCCAAAGTGAGCCGGGATCAATGCTTGTCGTGCCGATTGCGAACCGACCATTACCAATAGTTGTGACACGAAGGTTATGGAAGTGGTTGGTGATCCAAATATCTGCATCCCATCCGGGCCTCCGCCCGTGATCTTGACCCATGATCCACTTCTTGAGTGAGTCTTGACTCCCCGCTTGGTGTCCGTGGGTGACTGCAAGACGTGATCCGTCCACGGTGTCGTGGACCGCTGTTTCCTCTAATTCGTCGGGCCGAACAAACGTGATGCCAAGATCGTATTCTTCCGACACGTCTTGAATTGCTTCCTGGATGTGTAGACCCCAGTCCGCGTCAGAAGTCCAGGGGGCGTTCTTCGCACCAATACGTACTTCTCCATGGTTGCTCGGCACAGCGATGTAAGTCAACTTCGGAGCAAGAGGACGCAGGATTTTGAGTATTTCGAGAACGATCCTGCGTGCCGTCTGAATCTGATCCGGCAAGGAAAGATCATTGGTTGCTAGTTGTTTTGGGGTGTTGAAGCAATTCTCGATAATATCCCCACCGTCAACAAACACGATCTCGGCGGGCTGGGTTTCCTGATACCTGTTGACCGCACGCGAGAGGGACTCCTTGATCCGTTCAATCGTCTCCTCCGTACCTCCACCGATCTCCATCGCCTTCCCGATCTGTGCGTAAGCGAAACAGAAGACCTCAGATCCTGGACCAGACGAGTCCGGCGAATACCAGGAGAAATCACTCAGGGATTCGTGTAGATCCGTATAAGAGATTTGCGGGGCTTGTTCTTCCACCGCGTATGAACGGAGAGTTTGGATTTCACCGTCTTTGGTGAGAACTTCCCATTCTCTCCGCACACGACGGTTAGGCTCTATGTGTTGCTTGTGCCGGCGAACTGAAGACTCGGAGCAGTCAACCATGTCTGCGATTCTAGTGTTCGGAAGACTCCAATTGAGTTTTTCATGATTCTTTTCGTACAAGCAAACCTTGCAGGAGGTCATGAGTCAGGCAGCCTGGCCGATAGCGAACCAGGAGGTCGTTGCTCCGCCAGAGTGGGACGACCCTAGGCGTACGTCCCCAGGAGGACCACCGGATCCGTTCTCAAGCCACTGTGCCATCCACGTGAAGCCATCTACATAGCGGGCTCTGACGGCAAAGAGGATGAAGGACGCTGCGCTGTTGTCTGCGTTACTGAGAGCGACAGAGGGGGGAGAGGAAAACGGCGTTGCGAAGAGTGCTGTCCCCGTCCAAACCGTCCTGGTGCCACTCGTCGTTATGGTCCCCCACTGCAAAAGATGCGGGCCAAACCGAATCGAGTTTGAACTTGGCCCCCCACCCTCGAAAATATCAGTCAAGGCCGCTGACTGGCGGTTCAACAGCCCGGCGAAATCTGACAATGGTCCATCCGAGTTGTCGTACTCGTAAACCCCTACGTCGTTAATAGAACCCACTTGGTTTCTCCTTTAAATGATTGGGACTCGTTCCGGGAAAAAGGATACAGGACTTAAATCAACATGGTCCCCTGCTTCAGACTGCGTTTCAATCCAGACCATGTTAGACAAAATTCTGACTGTTGAGTTCAAAGAAAACTCGTTGGGGGTACCCATGTTGATTATTTGGTTCACTGGGAAACGCAAATCCCGGATCGGGTCGGGTGCGAAATCGTCGGGGATAGCAAACAGTAATCTAACGTCACTGGCAGAACTAGTTGTGAACCTAACCTTTCCGTCCATGTAGACCCGTCCTCCCAGTCGTCTAACCTGGAGCACTGCTTCATCCAGTGAAGCGGCAACACCTGCCGCGAAAGAACTCGGAGGAATAGGAACCGGGATCGGGTTGGCTTCCTCAAGAATGGTGACACGAGATTGAAGCCGTGCGAGCTGGTTTTCGAGTTGCATGATTCTCCGGGATTGTGATGATGCATCCCGGTCAACTTGGCGAGCCCACGCTGTGGATTCGGGAGAAACTTTAGATCTCGGATTAGACATTATTGCTCCATAAATAGGGGACGAAGATTGAAATCAAATATTGTATCGTCCCCAACAAATTTTGAGTTAAGCCACAACGAATTGAAATCGTCAATTGTTTCCGACCCCCACGAGTTTGAGAATTGCTCAATTTGAGAGAACGGAACAGACGAAATAGATACGATCCCCTCGGATTGAACATAAACAGAAGAAACAACCCAGTAATCGTTTCGGTAATAGAACCTTCTGTTAATCCACTCGTTTACAATCCAAATAGAATTATCCCGGTATTCGGGTTCACCGTAATCCACGGTGAGATTAAGTGCCCTATCCAACCCACTCTGGGTTGCAGAGACCCGGTGTGCGACGTCAATTGCTTGACCTAGGGTTGCAATCGTGTGTAAGTCAATAACGGTTGGTTCCACATCCGGGTCCACTAGATTGTCGGATGCCCCAGTTTTGAATCGAACAGACTTTTCCTCAAACAAAACCCCAGACGTGGCAACCAAACGTAGAGAGTTGTAGAACGAATCCCCGGAAGCTGCAATACGGTACGGGGCTGACGCCGCATAAGCTCCCCCCGAGGGAGCAACGATGCGGACAATGACTCGGGACGAATCCTCTGGGTCAACCTGGGTTGTAATGCTACCGCCACTCGCGTTCCACCAGGCAGCAGGTAGTGGCCGACCATCAGCCAAAGAGACGCAGTAAACCCCCGTTGACCCAGGGTTGGTTGAAGGCGTAACCAGATCAATGCAAACCGGGTTTGCGACACTATTAACCCAAGCCCCAACATCGAGGGTTGTTTCGTAGACCTCACCCGCGTCAACCTGGATGACGTCGTTGTATCCCTGCCTCAGCGTGGGATAAATCAGCGAAGGGGTGGTTATCTCCTTGTTGTTGTAGTAGTGAACCTCCACGTAAGGGGTGGGGTTGCCCTTGTCAGCCGTCAGTTGGGGGGATTGGACAACCTGGTTCCAGAGAAGAAAGTCCTTGTCATACCCAAAATCGGGGTTGTCTTCAAGGTTAACCACAGAAATTTCGGGGGGACCTTGAGACAGATATAAGGTGCTCAACGAGTTTTTGGTAGAAGACAAACCAATATTCAAGAAATGCCACACATTACCCGACCATGAAGGCATAACTACGGGGTTGGGTGTAACGTCATCTTGCACGAAATCTGCGTACTCGGTTGCACCCACGGTGTTGAACAACAACTTCAACCATGCGCTCGCTGTGCCGCTGAACGCAGGGACAGTCTTGTTTACGTTCATAACCTCAAAAAAATTAGACGCAGTGACCGTAGTTGAACCAAACTCGTCTACGTCAACATTTGTTACAAGGCCCGGAACGTACACAGGAGTCGGAGACGCTGGATATTTGATCCCCAAGTACGTTTCCTTGTTAACGAGACGCAAGGCGTGGTCTCCGTCGTCTTGGTCCGTGTCGAACGTGTACGAGAACGAGCCAACAGGGGGAACACTTTGGGGGTCAACCGGAATCCCGCTTTTAGACAGATTCCAGTCTGTTAGGTCGCGTGGTTCAGGTTTTGCGTGACTTCCTTCCGCATACATTTATGGTCCCACCTCTACAAGAGAAACCGACAACGCCTGCAAATCCAGCTCGGAACTATAACCAGACAATGCAGGCTCACCGAATACGGCAAGCGCAGACGAACCCTGTCCTGGGGTCCACCTCTGCACGGCGGGCGGGGAAGAATCCTGGGTAACCACCGCCATGCATCCTGCCAGGGTCACTTCACCAGGGGTCTCTAGGTCTGTGCCATAGTATCGAACCAGGATTCCCCCGTCGGCTCCTGCCTGAACCGTGGTGTTAAGGAACGTGGTTGCATCAGGAAGCCACGAAACGGAAGTCTCTACTCCGCTCGGAGCAGGTTTGATCCCGAAACTTCCTAGGTCTGACGAACCAAGAGCCCCGAAATGGAAATACCAGAACGGGGGGACGGGGATGAAAAATTCATGACTCTCTAGGGTTGCGGGCAGGGTGTTTGTCTCAATCTTCACCGCGTGTGCGGGGTATGTGTCGCCTGTTGACCTAACAACATCCTCCGACGTGACGGAACCTTTCATCAAGTTTCGACCGTTGAACATCGACTTCCACGGCGATGCAAGCATGTCGGGGAGGACGTTCCTTTTTGCCGCGAACGGGTCGAAGAAGTAAATCTCGGGTTTCTCTTCGTTAGGGTTTACGTCGTAATCCCCATTCAGCACGGCAAGCAGGTAAGAAATGTCGTCGTAGTTTTTCAGGGACCACTCAAGGTCGTACACCCGGTGCTTTCCGGCAGAACGACGAACACCAATAGACCCGTTGAGGCGTTGAGAGGAAGTAGACCAACCCGACAACCCGCGAGGCATATTCACCTTGGGTGCAGGAACCCACGCCATTCTCCCCCGCGTACCGAAGTAAACCATGCGGTTAGACATTAACCTGATCCCCTCACGCTTTGCCTAGCGTTAAAGCCGTTCACGGAACTAGCCAATTCCTTTCCATCAATCGAAACCTTAAGGTCACCCGCACGGCGCAGGAGAGTCCGGTCATAAGGTGACAACTCCACCATCATAACCCCAGGAATAGATGTGGAAACGTTGACGGGTCCACCGTTGGCGTAACCCCTTTCCGTCGTGCGACCAAGAGCATTCAGGAACGGCACGCCCAACTTGCTAACTCGTTCCCTCTCAATGACGTATTCACCGCCATGCACAACACCCTTCGGCTCGTATTTGCCGCCGGCACCCGTGTAACCTCCGGTCCACAAGTTTTTGAGTTGGCTTTGCAAACTACTCAGTTTTTTTAGGGCTTCGGCTAGTTTAGCGAAATCCATTCGGACTCCCGCAGCAACGGCGAACGCACTCCACGCACCCACCTGAGCCATTAAGACGTTGCGCTGAGCCTCCTTAGAACTAGGGACCTTTCCTGTCGATGTATACCTAGTTTCAACCGTGTTGGTGATCTTCTTGTTGTTGTTTTTAGCGAAAAATTGGTTTAAAGCCTTCTGTGCGGGAGAAGTATTAGAGTTAACTGAAACCGTCAGGTTCCGGGGAACCCGATCAATGATGGTCTTGAAGTCAGAGAAAGACTTCGCATACTTGTTAACTTCTCTTCGAGACAAACCCAAGTCTCTTGCCTGTTCCCGGAACCTCTTGTTAAGGGTTTTGGCGTACCTGGCAATTTGACCCTGAGTTTTACCCGTGTTCGCGTAAGCGACAATCTGGTCCTGGTAAGCACTTACCAGATCCAGGACGTGAGCCCGGTTTTCGATTGCGGCATCCGAGTTTCCAGTAATCTTGAACGAAGCGAGATCCGTGTAGTACGCCACGTCCTTTTGGGCGTCCGATAGTTTGTCTTGAGCCTTCGCCATATCGGCAGAGTTCTTCTCCAACTTGGCAAGAATGTTCTGTTCACCAAGAGAATCACCGTACTGTCGGCTAACCGCCAGTTGGTACTCAAGCAAACTACGGTCTGCCGCCAACCCGCTCAGCTCTGCACGGGCGTCAGATGCGCTTCGGGCCAAATCACGGAGCCGCTGGTTGGCATCCTCGATCGACCGAGCAATATCACTGAACGTCTTCGTGGTGTTGTCCCGAGAAATTTGCAGTCCCCAACGGTACTCAAATGTTGACTGCAAAACAGAACGAAGGTCGTTCACGTAGTCAGTGAGGGTACGGATTTCCTTGGCGGCAGATCCCGCATCCTTTCCGGCCTTTCGAGCAGACTTTCCGAAGCGTTCCGCCGCGGCAGCAGCGGCAAGAAGGGCCGCCGCGTTTCGGGAACCCTCTGTTGCCGTGCCTGCAAGACCACCCAACAAGCGAGCCCGAACGTCATCAACCTCGGCGGCAGCCACTAGACCAAGAGAAACCAACTGGTTAAGCATGGCATCTACGTAAGCAACAAACTTACCCGTGTCTTCGCCGGCATATTCGGCAGCGGCGGAGACAGCCTTTTGCAACGCATCCATCCCCGTGCGTCCCTCTTCCGTCAAAACACTGAGGGCACCCCCGTTGTCTTGCATCGTTCGGAACAACGAGGTCATGGCGGATTGAAGATCGGACAGGGCGTACTCCCCTGATCCGAAGAATTCTTCCACAGCACTACGGGCCTTCGTCATCGTCTGACCAAGGCCGTCCGCGTCTCCGCTGAGTTCGTTCAGCTCCGTTCCGAGAACAGCCGCTTCTTTCTGGTTCCGCTTCATGGCCTCGCCAGTGGCGTCGCTTACTTCCTTGTTAGCCTTAACCGCTTGCTTCACGTAATTCCACAAAGCCACTAAGGCTTCCTGGTTCGCAACCATTTCCTTGGTGGCAGTTCCTTGTCTTACCGCCATGTCGAGGTCGCGCTGGCCCCTCATAACTTCGTCGTTGAGTGCGTCAAACATTGCTTGAGTCTCCCCGCGAACCATTTCGGGGTCACCAATGATTGCCCGAATGAGGGAGTTGGGGTCTAGTCCACGAGAACGCAGCTCTTCAAGTGAGAAGTAACCCAGAACGCGGTCAATCGCTTCGTTAAAGTCCTTGAACGCTCCCTCTGCCTCTGGGTCGAGGATGCTGTTCTGCAACCACGCCAGAGACAACTCACCGACCGAGCGAGTAAGTTGCCGAGTCTTGGAGTCCGCGTCTTCGAGTTGATCAGTGGTGTCAGAGATTTTGCCCGTAATCGCCTCTGCGACGGTGACTGTTCTTTCGCCCTCGTCGTTGAAGTCCTCCATGTCCTTTTGGAGAACGCCAAACGACGAGTCACCTGCTTGGGTGTCTTGGTTCAACGCCTCGCGTAGAGATGCGCCGAGAGCACGAGTACGCTCCTCCGCCTCCTTGGCCGACTTGTTCCAGTTAACCAAGCGCTCTACCGCAAACGTTGCACCCACGAGAGCAGCGCCAACACCAGTGGAAATAAGCGCCCCACGCAAGACCTTGGCGGACAGGCTCGCAGCGTGCATCTGGGACCGAAGTAGACCCATTGCTCCTGCTTGCCGCGTGGTTGCAGCGGAAGAGTATCCAAGGCTAACGGTCAGTTCCCTGATCTGAGCACGAAGCAGGCCAGTAATACCGACCGACTGATTCATGGTTGTGTTCAAACCCTTGAGAGCAGTAATCATTGCCGCCATAGAGGCAGCCGCCAACGCAGCACCGGCACCGAGAGCAGCAATGCCACCCACCACGAATCCGATTGTCAATACGATTCCGGTAAGGACTCGTCCAGGCCGAGTAGAAATGATTACCTGAATTGCCTTGCCAACCTCGACAAGAAGGTTTACGAATTCCTTGAACGGACCCGTGTCAATACCGGACGAAACTATTGCACCAATTACGTTTTGCAAGCGCTGTAGGGAAGCGTTCAGGGTATCGGTCTGCTGGGCGTATCCTTCCGCAAACGCTGTTCCCTCGTACCAACCGCCATTGGCTTCACGGATAGCGTCTGCGTAAACCTCAGTGTTCTGTGCAAGACGTTTCATGGTGTCCACATCACGAACCGCGTTAATACCGAGATCGCTCATGATGGAAGTCAAGTTTTGACCCTCATCAGCGGCTCGTGACATTCCGCTCACCAGTCCCAGGAACGCCCCTTGGGCATCCGTGCTCCACTGAGCAATAAAATCTTCAGAGGTTTTACCGCTGATTTCTGCAAACCGGGTAAGATTTTCTCCGCCCTCGTCTACAGACTTTTGAATGAGGGCAAAAATTCTCTCCATCGAACCGCGAGCCCGCTCCGGCTGCACGCCGAGAGAGGCCAAAGCAGAAGCCAAAGCAATGACTTCTTGGGTTGCAAATCCAGCGCCACGGGCCGCAACAGAAATCTGAGTGGCAACGGATAGAATGTCAGACTCGGTTGAGACAGACGTAATACCAACCTGGTAAATAGACGCAGCCAGTTGGTCGTACTGGTCCCCGGTGACCCCGGTCAACTGCGCTACTCGACCTAGAGATTCGGCAGCAGCGTCGGCAGTAACATCCGTGGTTGCCGAGAATTTCAAGACTGACTCGGTAAACGAGTCAATGTCTTCTGCCGCAATATTCAATTGGCCGGCAAGAGACGCAATCCGGGCCAAGTCATCAATGGTTGCCGGAATCTGCATGGACAGGTCGATCAAACTGTCCTTCAGGTTGTCCCAATCGTCCCCCGAGACCTGGGCGGTGCGCTGAATCTGTGCGAACAACGTCTCGTAATCTGCCGCCGACTTAACCGCCATGACTCCTGTACCCAGGGTGGCAGCAGAAATAATTCCTAGCGTGGTGGCAACGTCATACAACGCATAACGAGTGTTGGCGAGAGAGTTTAGGGCAGCCTCTGTCTGCTTTGCCGCGTGAACTTCGTCAAGCATGGAGGCTTGCAAAGCACGACTAAAATTGCGTGCTTGCTCCTCGCGGACCTTGATCTGACTGTCAAACCCTGAACCCCACTGAAGGTCTTGGGCCTGCTGAATGATCTTTTGCTGATTCCTCAGACTTTGATCTTGGGCTTGCGCGTTCTTGTATCTTGCTTGGTTAATCCGGTCCTGGTTCTTTGCCAGGGATTCGGTTTGCCGGGTTACGCTGTTGAGTTCCCGAGCGTACTTAGATGCCTCTCCGGCACTCGTTCCGAACGTCGCTTGGATGGATTTGGCGAGCTCCTTATGCGCCTTGTCCGCAGCCATTGCGGATTCAACAATTTGTTTCTCCGTGTCGCTCAAACCGCGAGCACTAGAATCCGCATCCCTAAAAGCGTTCGCCTGCTTGGCGATAGTTCTTTCAAGTTGTTCGAGTTTACCGTCAAGTTCAGAAGAACCAGTAGTAGCCGACGCTAGGGCGTCAATGAAAGAGTTTAGATCGTCGTCTTGGACCTTAAGGACAATCTCATACTGGATCTTATCGTCGGCCATAGTTACACCATTTTATCAGTCTTCTAGTTTGAAAAAATCCGCCCGGGAAGGCAAGTTATCGTAGTCGGGGGACATTACCCCGCGTTCATCCGACGATAAAACATAAGGAACAGTGCGGGGGTGAACTCCCGGCTTTTCTTTAGTTTGCTTCTTATGCCAGGATTCAATTTCCTTCTCCGCTGCACACAGGTCAGTGCGTACTTCCCAAAACACGTCTGGATTCCTGCACAGCCAAAGAGGGTGTCCGCAATTTCCGCAGGTTTCGTCCTGCAAGATTTGGTATGCCTCAAGCAAACGGAAATCTGCGTGGTCCCACGGGTCGCTTGGTTGTTTCTCAAAAACCGTTGCGGTGGGGCGAATCCCCACCGAAATAGCGGTCCTAATCTTACGTGCCACCCATGAGTATTCAGGCCACGTCAGGAGTTCGGAAAAAAACCGGCATCAGCACCCTCTTCGAAAGCAGCGGATGCGACAACAAGCTCCAACACGCTCGCGTGCAAGCGAGAGAACGACGGTGCCGGCAGAAGATCACGAAGGCGCTCCACATCCGCACGCGAGTAGGAAACATCCGTTCGCTTTCCGTCCGGGCTTTCGGTTGCCACAACCACTGCCCCGATGAGACGCAGGAAATCAATTCCCTTGGTGTCATCATCGGTGAGTTCCTTGATGACGTGGTTCGGCACGCCGCGAAGGTGGAACCTGACAGCGGTTTCTTCCGCCTTGGCCCGGATCTCTTCGCGTTCCTTCTCGATCTCCTTCAACCGACTCTTCTGGGCGGTGGTCGGGTTCTTTACTTCGGACAATTCCTTGTACTCATTAATGAGGTCTCGGGCGGAATAGGCTACCTTCTCGTCCGTGTAAACCTTAACGGAGTCTTCGGGGAAAGTGCGGCCCTCAAGAAAGCCAAAAAGATCGAAATCGTCAGACATTGGGTTCTCCTTTATTGTGAGTTACTGATTACTCATTGATTCTACCAAAAGGAAACCCCCGCGCCTGGGGAAAGGGAGGAAAACCCGGCGCGGGGGCGACTAATGTCAGGAACCAACAGTTACAGAAACGGTCCCTGGCGAGTCAGCAGACGGATAGTTCGCGGTAATCGTAGCGGTTCCGTCCGAGTGTGCCGTGATTACCCCGGTGGACGAGACGGTGGCAACAGCGGAATTGCTGGTGCTCCACGTGGCGTCGGCAGTGATGTTGTACCCGTCAAGTTTAGCAACAATTGCCTGCACGTCTCCCGCCGTCATCGTGGGGGAGGCCGGAGTAACGACCACCGAATTAGACGACTTAATCAGAACCGGGCCACTCATGTCGCCCTGGGGGAGGAAGTTCACAGTGAACTTGGTGGAGTCCTCACCTTCCGTGTCGTGCTCGGTGTAGTCGGCCATGACCTTGAACACCTCAACCCAGTCCTCCTCGTCGGCGGAGTTCATGTAGGTTGCAGTATTCGTGTCTTCAGGCTTAAACCGTCGAACCACGAAGCCTTCAACCCGACCAGGCGCAAACGTCTCGTAAGCAATGACCTGGGGGTCAGTGGACAAAGACATGTCCTTCGGGTAGAAGAACTGCAATGCGACCCCGAACTGGTCAAAACCGGGCTCAACAGCAGTAGCCGCGTCCGTGATTGCTGCATCGTCCAGATCACTAGACTCGGACGGGTTAACGTCCGTGCCGTCCCAGGCGATAGCCTCGGACAAGTTAACTCCCGAATTAATCTGAATCGCGGTCGGAGCCTTGATGTTAGAAATACCACCCGCAGGCACGAACCAGTAGGTAAGGTGCTTATCGGGGTAAACCTTTGTGTCCGCCATTACGACTGAACCTCCACGTTCTCGTAGATTTCACCCATCGGCTTGAATCGGTTACCGTACATTACGGCCTCTCCTCGCCCAATAAGCATTTGCTGGTTGTCGGTCTTCACCTTGTAAAGATACAAGACATGACCCGCAAGAGCAGCAGTCCCCTGGGCGATGTTGAGACGCTTAATCAGGAAATACTCGTTGTTCTTCGCACGGAACAAATCGCGGGCCAGGTTGTAAACACCCGCTGCAAGAGGGTCCTCATCTGCGAACGTGTCGATAGACGCTTCATAGTTAGCGAAGGTCGGAGTAGAAATATCTCCCGTATCGCAAATCGACATTGAATCATCAGTATCCGAAGACGAAGCGTTAAGCGTGTACCCGTCCTCGACGGCGCAGGAAATATCAAACACCAAAGATGCGTTCGCCATTTCGGCTACGGTGGGAGCGCTCGGGTCGCTAAAAGCCTCCGGGTAAGCAGCCCAAATGGTCGTATCGCCCCGAAGTACGCGGTTGGACGCCATTAGACCTCACCCTCAAAGACGAAATCCATATTCTCATCCTCAATCTGATCGGTGAGGATTTCTGTTTCCTCATCCACGTGGTTGCAGTCGCATGGCGCGTCGTCAACCAACTCCATGTGTTGGCCGTAAACCGGGTGCTCAAAAATGAACTGAGGAACAAGCCCGTAAAGACCCGTCTCCTTGTTCTTAATGTAAACCTTGTTCTTTCGCGCCATAGTATTGCCTATTCTACCATTCCGTGTTTTATAGATTTGTGGTGAACGAGTAGAGCATATTCCGGGTAATCAACGTTGGCTTAAACTTGCTTTCCACTGGTTCATATCCTCGTGCAACGTCCCCCTTCAAGCCCGACACCCCAGGCCCCGGACTCCATCCACGAAGCAACTTATGAACCTTCCCGGCCTCGTATTTCACTGCATCCGGTGTGCGTGCGACAACAGAAATAAGAATCTGCCCGATCTCTGGTTGTTTCTCAATGCCGCAAATAGATTGGTCGTACCTGGACTCGAATGGTCCGGTCACGGAAACAATCCCGTACGGATCGTCAGTCATGTCCTCGTTGTCCGGGGAGAACCACTCGTACCACGTGATGTTCGTGTTGCTACGTACGTGAGACACGACGGAAGACATTACTTCCTCAACAGTTAGGCCCACTTGTTTCTCAACCCCTTTAGACGATCGGAAACAAATTTCTTCACAACAGGTTTCGACTTCTCCTGTGCATTCATCCCCGGAACCCAACCCGCGAACTCGTGCTCAAACCCATGCTCCTGATCCGCAGCGTAAGAGGGTGCTCCGTAAACCCACCCGATCTCCACGGATTTCTCGTCACGGGAATCTTTAATGACATGGAACGAGTACATTTCACGCATGTGTCCTGTTTCGTTTCGGCCTGTTCCTTCACGCACAGACTCCTTCCAACGGGGGTTGTTGCGGAAACGACGAGACCAGTCTCCGGGGGTGGGGGACGTGTCGATAATGTGTCGTCCCGCCTCCTGGCCCTCCTGGCCGGCCTCACGAATGACAGCACTCAATTCTTGGTCCACGTTGTCCCGCAGACGGTCAATACCAAGCGCTTTAGCCAAATCTTTTGGTCCTTTAACGCCCATCGTTGACCGTCGCAAAAAACGTCTTCTCAAACGACCCACCCGAGTTAAATGATTCGGTCACGTTAAACTCAAAACCAGTCAAATCAGTGTTCTGTAGGTTCCCGAACAGAACCCTTGCCCTCATCCGACCATCAATGTTTGGCGCTGTGCGGGGGATTTGGAACCTAAATCGTTGGGTCAAAGAGTCAGACCCGTCCACCAGATCTCGCAAAGCGAGAGTTGTCGCTTGAATAGACGCAGTGCCCTCGTAAATAAGGTCTTCTGGTCCCTCCGAGTAGGTTCCCGTGTTGGTGTCGTACACGGGGTTACTCGGGATGTAAACCTGAATCCTGCAATCACTCAAGGCCGACCAGACCCCGTAGGCCGCATCAGCCCACGCTTCAGTACGAATCACCCCGCTCAGCACGGGAGCCCCCGCGTGTGCAGGTGTGGGACAGTCTCCCCGCCCACCAGACGCCACGGGTATAGTTCGTCCAACGCTTCCGCACGCAGGGCTCGCGCTCGCTCCAAGTACAACTTGGATTGTTCGCTTGCGGTGACCGACTCGTTATCGGATCGAACGTTCGCCTTAAACAAGAGCAGGTGTGAACCAGCCATTGCCTCCCACACGGAAGCGACCGCAAGTTTCACGTTCCCTTCGTTGTCCTCCAAATACCCTTCCAGGTCGTAATCTGAGAACAACGAGCAATCAAGATCGGGAATACGTCGTCGCATCGACGCAATTTGTTGCTCAATCATCGTCTTCCACAATGTAAGTGTCCCGGCTGACAGCAGCTAGAAGAAACAACGTACTCTGCACGCGCGAGAAACCGGATAGACGATATGCACAGTAAACATCCCGCATCTGGTTAGCGTTCTCGCGGGCCGCGTAGGACGGTTCAATCATGGTCTTCATATCTACTCCCTAGTAGTTAGTTGCTACATTCTATCGCGCATAAAGCGAAAAAGCCCCGAGCCAAACTTTCGTCTGACTCGGGGCTCCCACGAGATACCGGCACCCCCTAACTTTAGAAGGAAACTAGGATCATCTTATCAGTGTTTTTAGAAAGACGAAACCCCCGGAAATTATCTCCGGGGGTTTCATCTAGGTGTTTAGACTCAGGACTTCGAGCCGTTGCTGATAACGATACCAGCGTTGATACCACGCCACGCAGGTCCAACAATGTGACGGACCTTGGTCTCGTAGGCGTCCAGATCGAAGTCACCGTCAGCGGGGTTTCCGTTGTGGGTGTTACGAACGAAGTAACGCGGGTTCTCGTGGCCCCGAAGGAACGCGAGAGCCGCACCACCCATGTCAAACGCCCCCGGCTTGGGAGCAATCATCCACGTGGTGGCACCGTTGGTGGAATCAAGAACCGAGAACCAGTCGTTGACGACAACGTCGAACCGACCCGACAACGGGTTTGGACCCTCGTAAGCAACCCCGCTACCCGATCCGGGAAGATCGGTAACGACGTTGCGACTCAGAATTCGCTCCGCCTCGAACGCGAGAGCCGAAGGAACAATCAAGTTCATTCGCGCAGGCATCCGAATACGCTGTCCGTCGATCTCGTGCTGGGTTGCCTGAATCCAGGCATCCTCAAGAGACGCAGCCGACAACACGGGGTTACCGCTAAGCAAGTTGTCGTTAGTGCCAAGCGCCCCGCTCGTCAAGTTAGCGGTGTTGATACCCGAAGAAGTGACGTACTGCCAAGTAGCCAGGTACTCCTCCTTCTCACGAGACATGCTCGCAAACTTCGAGATCGCACGCTCAATGAGACGAAGATCGCGGTTGTTAACGATCGACTCCCACGAAAGGGCAAACCGAACACCATTCTTCTGCGTCTTGAACGACACGTCGGAACCACGAATCCCCAGAAGCGGGTACTCGCCCAACTCCTCAACACGAGGAAGAATGTCGGGAACGAACTCCTCACCAGAAGTGCTGGCCGGGATGCCGTCGCCGGTGAGACCCATGCGAGCGACCTCCTGGGGACGGAAGTCATCCACCAGCTCGCGCTCTGCAAACGCCTCCCACGCGACCGGGATACGCTCGTACTCGTCCAGAACCTTCTTGTTCAGAGCCGGAGTAAGGGCGGCAGGGAGATCCGTAGTGACGAGTGCCTCAAAAAAAGCATTCTTATCCTTACGGTCACCCGAAAGTGCGCCCTCAAGCAGCTTGGCGGCCTCGAAGGTCCGCTCGTTCCAGAAAATACCGTCAGTCATTTGACGCAGCTCCAATACCGTTACCCTGAATCGGCACGACAAATGCCTCACCAGTGTTCTGACCAATTGCCGAAATGAAACCGAACACGTGGTTTTCGGTTGTGCCCTCCACGGTGGTCAAGTCAACCTCAACCGCACGCCCCCCAACGGGGGTTGCCTCGTCGGCGTACACGAGCGCGCCAATCGTGCGGGTACCCGCGACCGGAACCAACCATTCGCCAACCGTGGCAACCTGGACGTAGTCGTTCCCGTCCTGCCCATCGTGCGGACCACTGATAGCAACGCCCTTGACGTCACCGACAATAACCGGGGTACCAGGCCCGAAGTCCTCACCACTACCGATGCGGACATTAATGCTGTCACCCTTACGGATGTTACCAATCGGCATTACTTTCCACCCCCGTAGAGAGCCGCAGCCTTGGCAGCAAAGTCGCCACCAGAACCCTGAACTCGGAACCCGCCGTCCTCAGCGTCCTTCTTGAATGCCTCTCGGATCTGCTTCTCGTAGTCAGACTGAACCTTGATAGCCTCCTCAACAGCTACGCCAGACTCGACCTGTGCGTAAACTGCGTGGCGGCCATACTCGGTCAGATCAGACGTGGCGACAGCCTCGGCAACCGCCGCGATGGACGGGGCCTCAACCTCCGGCTCGACCGGCTTAAGACTCTCTGCGAGATCCTTAATCGCCTCAAGAAGCGGAGCCGAAGTAGCAGCCGCAATAGCAGCAATATCCTTCTCGTCCATCTTCGTCCTATCTGTATTTTGGTCTACCGTCTTTCGGTAAGACTCCATGAGTCCCTGTATTTTACCCCGAGCACCAGGAGTGGTGACTACGGCAAGGGAATTGTGGGGTGAAAACTGTAGTTCCTCAACTACTCGGTCTTCACCAAGGCGTCCGGCGTGAATCTCGATAGACACGCCGATATCGGTAAGCGCTTCCGCAATGAACGCAGGAACACTATTAAATTTAGGGGAATTCTCGTAGAACCGAACGTTAGCGTAACTCGCCTTCTCCGCCTCATCGAAATACGGATCAGACTCAAACACGCCAACCAAATTCTCCATTGAGCGAGCACGACCCGACATGGCCTCATACTCATCCATGTGGTCAAAGTAAACCTTGGTTCCCTTGGGGAGAGCAATAGGCAAGTCTCGACGCAGAACTTCCGCGCTGTAATAGCCGCTTGAGCCCGGACCCTCGGAAATCAGGCGGGTACGGAACACGTTGGGAGTCGCGGACTCAACCAACCCACTCTCTACGGATTCAATGAACTTACTCATGTTGATTCACAGTTTATCATTAAATGATTTCTCAGAAAGAATTTGCCGGACCATTGAAGTTAGCTGGTACCAACAGCACAGGGCAATAACCCAATACAGGGTCGATTCAATGTAATCCCACACACGAACTCCCCCTGGATCTTTAGTCCACGGTGGGTTCTCTGAAGCATATGAAATCACGTATCGGGAACACACGAGAAGAAGAAAGACTAAGAACAGAAAACTTTTAAGAAACTGAGATCTCGGAACGAAATGACTAAACGGGTTGCGGGTAGCCCACAACACAACAAATGCAAGTTGACCGAGTGTTCCAAAAAAGATAGCGAAATGCCGGGTCCAGTCTAGGAACGTCAATTTCTCTTCTTCCCTACGCTATCCAAGATAAGTTGGCTAAACCCGTTCAACCGTCGTTGCTGTTTTGCCTCCATCGTCACGGATTCAACATGTTCCCGCTGAGCAATAACACTACGTAGTTCGACTTCCGCTTTTTTGGCGTTAAATTCCGCGACCAGAGCACGCTCGTCTAGGAACCTACTTAGCCACGGAACCCTCATTTTTCTGCTGCCGATCTCAGCGCTTGCAGAACCGAGTTCGTCGTGGTTATTCCTTCTTCCAGCATTTTCCTGTGCTGGGTCTGCAACTCTAAGATGATTTGATCTTTGGTTTCGATCTGTCTTTCGAGCGCGTCGGCTTCCCTCCTGGTGATGAGTTTCCCCGTCAACAAGAGTCGAACTACATACGTCGCACCAGCTACGAGCAGGACCCAACCAGATGCCGCGTTGGTTATGTCCAGCCAAGTCAAAGGCGGTTCCATCAGCGGTCATATTCGCCAGAATCCCGAGCGTCGTTATTGCTACCAACACCCGCCCCAACAACACCCGAGTTGCCTTGACGGGCAATCGGGTCCGACTTTTCCTCGTTCGACTTAGGATCAGACCAAGCGTTGAACCCGTCAGCCTCCGGCAATCCGTCCTTCGGGTTGGGAAGGTTCATCCAATCCAACAACAAGTCCCGGAACTCAGACCGATAGAGCGCCCCCTGGGCGGTCCCTTGAGCAGCACTCTGCACACGGCGATACATGGGGTCAGTGTCCATCGTGGGGAAGTCAACTTCAAAGTTCTTGGACCCAATAACATCCAAGATCATTTTAGTCACTTCAACCTCGTCTTGCTGCAACAACTTCATGAGGGAAGACGTTGCCAAATCCAACAGGTCGCTTACGCTCTTAGTAGCACCAACCGTGCCGCTCAACAATGCGTCCACGCCAACACCAAGCCCGGCTGCAACCAAGGACGCCATTGGTCGTCCCGTGTTGAAGTCAACTTGAGACCCGGTTGCCGGCAAAACCGAGAAATCCCCTACCGCGATATTTCCCACCGAGCCAGTCTCCTGTGCGCTACGAACCTGGGCCGCCACTTCGTGTGACGTGGTGTTGTTCTTCCTCGTCACCTTTCCGGCGATACGAGAATAAGCCCGAACCAACTTGGCCTGGTTGTCGAGATACTCGGAGTAACCCTCCGCCCACCTCATCGCACTCAAAGCGTCCGGCACACCGAGAGGGGAACCTTCGGGTGCGTTGTACGCACGATGTACGCACACCCAGTTCTTGTCCAAGGTTGCTCCCTTGGAGTCAAAACTAGCGGGAAGTCTCCGTTGATCCGTGTTCGAGGAGACCCGGAACCACCGTGACTCCTGGCGATTTGCAGAACTAGCCCACTCCCTCTTTACAAACAAGAGGCGAGAAGTGTCCATCGTGTCCTGCATGATCTCCGTGATTTGAGCCACGGGAACATGAATAATCTGGTTCGTGGTGGTGTTCACCAAATAGAACAGGTTTCCTGTTGCAGCACGGGCTCGAATACGGCGCATCTGTGCTTGGGGACCAAAGAATGAGTCCCGGTTAACCTGGGAGTCAATGATCTTTCGGATACGGGAGTTAACCTGAATCTTTACTCCGTCACCGTACACGTACGCAGTTCGGAGTTGAATCGCTCGCTTGATAAGAACGTTCGACTCAGACATTTCGTTGAGCGGTTTAGACGCACGGTTAACACAATCAAGATCCCATTCGTCCCCTGTCACACCAAGAGAGGTCCAACCAATCTCGTCAATGCGAAGAGTTAGGTCCGAGAGGGATTCTTGAACCGTTTCGAGTTCTGATTTAAGGACAATGTTGTCCTTAATCAGTCCTTCCATTGTGTAACTCAAAGAATATCCCACATTTTCTCGTGTTCTTCAACGAAATAACCGTGATCCAAGGATACCATGACGTTTTTCTGATTTGCTGACTCGATAACGTCGTCCGGGATAGCGGCATAAATGAATGCATCTGCGTGGTCGGGTGACTTGATCCCACGCTTTCTCATGTCATCTTTGCTTTCGATAACCAACCCCCCGGAGTCAGCAAACCTGTACTCAATTCCCCCGAGTTCATCGGCTAGTTTTCTGTCCCCATAATCTAGGTCGATAAGTCCGTCCAGCATCATTCCGCGCACCTTGTCAAAAGACCATGCACGCCAGTTATGCCACTGCTTACGATCCGGGGATGCTGCACTACCCCTAATTTCCCGTACCGCGTATTTGCCTTCACTGTGTTGTAGAACAAGATCCACAATCGGCCCACCAAGTCCGAGACCATCAATCCGCACTTCCCGGGCTCCCGTGTCTATCGCTGCACGGTGAATGATGGAAGCAGTATCTGTTCCTGAAGTCTTCTCCCAGGAACTATAGAAACGTACTCGTCCGTCTTCATTCAGGTAGATGACGCTTGAATCCCCTCCGAACCGGGCCACATCGACACCCAGCACGGGGCGAGACTCATACCCTGGAGAAATATCGCAATCAAAGGCGACCGAGAATTCTCGATCCGTAAACAACGAGTTAGTGGTGTCGTAATCAAACTCACCTAAAACACGGGAATTCCAACGGGGAGAACCTTCCCCGTATTCTTGCCGTTTCGATTCAACAAAAGACTCGTCTGCGAGGGATTCTTTTGTCTCAACAGGTACTTCTTCCCCCGTGAAGTTGGGGTTGTCGAAAACCGAAATTGTAATGAAATTCCAGTTTTTCGGTTTCTCTTTAAACAATCTTCCAATGTAGGAGGAAGGATTAGTGGGGTTACAAACAATGACCCGTCTTGAAGTCTCGTTTGACGTGATGTTGCTGAGAGCGTCAATCAATTCTTCTGACAAACCAACAGCTTCGTCTCCGATAGCCAAGACGTATTTTCTGTGAATACCCTGAAACGCGCTATCAATATCCTGGTCCGGGGGCTTTCGTCCCCACCCAAGAATAGTTCCGTCGTCCTCCTTCCACATGTTGTCTGAGGTGATGTATCCGGGAGGGCCTGGGTATTCGTTTAGACCCGACTCATATCGTCGTTCAAGAGTCTTCCTGAACTTACGCACTTCAGCCCACACGGCACCCGAAATCTGGGCTACCGATGGGGCTGTGGACGCAACAAAAACGTCCGGGTATCGTGTGTCCAACCACCAGACGATTGCAAGCGCCACCGAGAAAGACTTGGAAACAGAGTGACCCGCCTTTACGGCAGTGTCCTTGTTCTTGGCGATGGATCGAAGAAGTTCTGCTTGGCTTCGTTTTGGATTACTCGGATTCATCCAAACAGTTACCCCAAGACGATCCTTTGCCCACAAAATAGGGTCGTCAAAGTATTGTTCCCGCCTCTTCATGTTGTCCAGCAATTCGAGGCTACGACGAATAGTGGGAACCAGGTTACTGCTCAATGGAAACTAGTCCTTCACGCAGTTTCTCATTAACCACTTCCCAAGGAACATCTGGGTACTCTTCCGCCAACCGGCTTTTGGCGTAATCGAAAGCTGAAACCACCACACCCACAAGAAACTTGGCTTGGGTTTCCGTGATTTTATCTGCAACCCGGTCGCTCATGGATGTAACGTCTTTCAACGTGCGCCCCAATTGATCTAGCGCACGGATGAGGTTCGAGTATGCCTGCTGATTGTTGGTTGCGCGGGCTTCAGTGTTAAGAACCTCTTTAAGAGAATAGAGGTCGTCAAGATACATAAGAAACCGCTCCCGCTCTGACCAAATATCGCGGGACGACAGGATTTCCCGCACACGCAGAAGGGCATCGGCGGGCAGCATGTTTACGGCTGTAGCCATTTCCTGGGCTGACTTACCTTGGCTGGCTAGTTTAAGTAGACGTTCGTCTAGTGGTGACAGCCCATCACTGTACGGCTCTACCTTATTGGAGTAGACGCTCAATATCGTTCACCACTTCCGTCCACAACTCCAGGCAAGTGTAATACTCAACGCTATCGGGATAATTCTCCCTGTTAACGCAATCAAGAGCGTCTTGGTATTTGTCCCTAAGTTCCTCTAATGCTTCCCGCATAAAGCGAGAATAACATCACTTGTCCACTTTTGCTCCAATGAAAGATGCAATGCGGAGAAACACATTGTAAACAAGGTCCCCGAAAGAGTATTCAAATTCATCGTCCCGTAGGGATTTGTAATAAAAGCAAAGAGGCTTCACCTTGCACCTGAGTACATGGTGAAGCCACTTCACGAGTGAAACCCTCATGGGGTTAGATTATTACAGAGTGCTGCCGTCGTCCCAGCGGTTGCCGGCCCACTGGTTGCCCGAAGCCCGTGGGTCGAAGTCGGTGAACGGCCCATAAACTCCGCATCTACGGTTGGGGCCGCGCTCGAACACGTTGTCAAGAATCTTGACGCCGCTGGCCTTGTGGGGCTTCGAGGAGGTCGCGCCCCCGTACAGGCAGTACGAGATCGAGGAGTTGTTGGCCTTGAACAGGTTGCCCTCCACGAGCACGTTGCGGACGGGCTCGAAGTCGCCGAACAGGCTCAGGTCGGCGGTGCAGCCGCCGCCGGTCCGGTTCAGGGTCGAGTCGCAGTGCAGGGTGTTTCCGCGCACGACCATGTTCGCGCCGCCGTTGGTGATGAACGCGTTGGTGTGGAAGTCCCTGCCGTCCGGGTTGTACTGGCCGTGAAGCCAGGACGCTTCGACGGTGCAGTCGCGGGCACAGTGGACCGAGTGCTGGCCCCCGGTGACCTCGCTGCGGATCACGGTCAAGTCGTAACCCCAGACCGCGCCCACGTTGACGTTGCCCGCTCGGACCTCGGAGTCGGTGATCGTCACGCCGGACAAGGCGTTCCAGCGGGCATCGACCTTCGTGGATTCCACGCGCGGGACGATGCTGTTCTCGATCTTCACGCCCTTGACGTTGACGATGATCTCGCCGCAGCGTCGAGTGGCATCCACGTTCCGGATCACGTAATTGGCCTGGTTGATCACACACGGACCCGTGTAGTTGGCGAGCGTTCCGGTCGGCCCGGTGTTGGAGGCGTCGGGGAATCCACCGTTGACGGGCTCGGTCGGCTCGGGCTCAGGGTCCGGCGTCGGTTCAGGAGTGGGAGTCGGCGTCGGCTCGGGGTCCGGGTCGGGAGTCGGGGTGGGCGTGGGCTCCGGCGTCGGCTCGGGCTCAGGCGCTTCGATCTCGGGGATCGGAACGGGCACAACGCAGTCAATACTGAACGACTGGGTACCTTCGTTCAAAGTAACTACCGGATTAGCCGTGCAATCTGCTACGACCTCATCCTTCAACGCAGCAGGAACAACAGCGAAAGCGGTAGACACGAGAGCGGAAACCCCGATCACCGCCGTACTGATACCCGCGATTCTCCAAAAATTGGACTTCATTGTTCTCCTAGAAATGTGGGGGCAATAGTAAAGACTTTACCTAAAAACAATCTTTAACGACGTGCGGGTGGAACATTTCACCGATTACGGACAACCAACTTGAATGTTCGATCATCAACCCGCCCCTGGGTTGTCTCGATCCTGTTGGTAATCGAATAAGTGTTCCGGTTTACTCCACCCGAAATCCACACCGTAGTAACCCGAGAATCAAAATACTCTTCATCCACAACAAGAGGGGTTGGAACGATCCAAGTTGAAGACGAAATCGAATCACCTGCGGGCAGCCAGAGTTTCCCCCAATCAACACTGTAGTCAAGAATAGCGTCCGGGTCTTTAAAAAACGTCTTACAACTCATCATAAAGTCCTATCGTCTGTTTCAATAATATAAACCCTATTGTCTTCCCCTACAACAAGGGTCCTCAAATCCGGGGCTACAGGTAGGGGCTCGGTCCGTAGTTGAGCGTTTCCTTCCGCGCTCGTGTACGAGGTTCCAGACCCGCTTACCGGGTGGAAAACCACCACCTGCACGGCGAGGGAAGCAGACGTGTACGACGTTTCTTCACCCGAAACCCGCGTGATCTGGCGTGCGACCCCGTACCCGTTGGTCTCGCTTACAGATTCCGAACTAACCCGAGAAACAGAGTGGACGCGACCAAAGCCACCAGTAGTGCTGGTTGATTCCCCCGACACTTGAATAATGGCGGGGGGAGCGACCTCCACTGAACCACGGGCTGACGTGTCACTGGTTGCTTCACCCGAAACAGGGAGCGTCTCAACGCCCGGAATCAGATTCACTGACCCTGTTGCGGAAGTCTCACTCTCGGTTTCAGCCGAAACGAACAACCAGGAAACCACACCCGCGTTCGCGTTGGTATCGCTTGTTCCTACACCCGAAACAAGATGAACCTTCGGACCCACTAGTAGGTCAACAGATCCGGCCCCACTGGTTACACTAGTCGCCCCACCCGTCACTGCACGGAGCAGGTGGGCTCCCCCGTTACTAGAGGTAAGGCTCGTTCCTACACCACCCACGACTTGGGTTGAGGTTGCATCCCCAGATGCATCGGTGGTGCTGGATGACTCCCCGGACACAAGGTAAGTCTTCGGTCCCGGCAAGAGGGTAACGGAACCGTTACCGCTTGTGTCACTCGTTGACTCACCTGTCACCGCACGGGCAACAGAAACCGACCCTTCCGCCGACGTGGAACTACTAACGTTTGACGATAGTGTTTGAGTCGAATTTGACTGCCCGCTCGCGTCAGTGAAACTCGTTGCATCCCCGCTAACCCCCGAGATCAAGGATGCAGCACCCAGTGCGGCGGTCACCGATGCCGCAACAGCACCTAGACCTCGAATCCTGGTGACGTTCCCCGTTGCCGTGGTGTTCGAGGAGGATGACCCGGACACTTGATGGGTTGTGGACGCAGGAGCAGGCCGCAGCGCGACAACGATCAGACCCCAAGGGTTCTGGTTACTAGAGTTGCCGTGCGGGATGCTCAGCGTTCCGGTCGGCCCCGCAGTCGGACGGACCTGGGTGTCGATCCGATCGCCGTCGTCGTAGCGTTCCGTCCACCCAGCCGACGGGCTGGTCTCTAGTCCGTCCCAGCCTTGTCGGCTGGAAACCAGCCATGCGCCGTCGGTGACCGTGGTTGGGCCGGTGACCGTTGCCGCGGGGAAGTTCCCCGAGATGTTGTTTTTCAGGTTACTGACGGTGGCCGCATCTAGCGGGTTGGCCAGGTCGACGCCCGTGAACGCGATCGCGTGCCCACCCGACCAGCAGGTGCTGTGGCTGAACGTCCACGAGTTCTCGCCCGCATAAGGCTTGACCAGCGTAGCCATG
>Ga0265293_10002512_pt1 | contig 36477 bp, 41 predicted proteins | sample Munlanlewell138R_FD_192505 | JGI IMG/M metagenome (GOLD analysis project Ga0265293, IMG submission 192505) | Leachate microbial communities from a municipal landfill in Southern Ontario, Canada - Leachate well 138R | ecosystem: Engineered > Solid waste > Landfill > Unclassified | place: Canada... | reverse complement strand
AGAGAGAAAAAAGCGTTATCCAGATCCACAAGTTTGAACTCTCTACATTTGCATAGTAAAGTGTAAATATAGCAACGCTGTAACCCAAAAGTGTACTTCCAACATCCCCCATGAAAATTTTTGCTCTATTGTAATTCCAAAACAAAAACCCTAAAACGGCGACACCTAAGACTATAAAGTGACTTCCGCCAAACAAGACTAAACCAGCCAAAGATAAAAACACAAATTCACTTCCTACATAGCCATTTATGCCATCTATGAAATTTGTAAGATTTATAAACCAGACTATAAGAAAAAAAGCAAAGATATTTGTGATGATTTGATTTTCAATAGTAAAAAAGCCAAATGATATACTATCAAGACCACCTAAGATATATATACCAAAAACTGCAACACTAGACTGAACTATGAGTCTTAACTTTGGACTTAAATCATACAAGTCATCAAAAAAACTAACTAAACTAATAATGACACCCAAAAGTAAAGCATAAAAAAGAGTTGTGTCAATGCTATTTTCAAAGTAAAGATAAACTAAACCAACAAACCAAGTAAAAGCAATAGCTATCCCACCCCCATGAGGAGTCGGTACACTATGAGAACTTCTTTCATTCACTTCTGCTACAAGTGACTTTTTTATATAGTAATTTTTTATAAAGTATGTTAAAGAGTAAGATAAAATCAGTAAAAACACATATATCATAATATTTAATATCCTTTTTTTATATCCACCTATCGGAACCACGAACTTGTTCGGGGCTGTGTGGTATTAAAGCCTAAGGCCCCGAAGAACTTCGAAGTTCAGAGAGAATAACTCATCTCTTAGGAACCGCGAACTTGTTCGGGGCTAAAGTTTCCCTTTTATCATCAATTTTATCCCCTCTTCTGCGCTATAAAGGTTATTAAGATTTAGTTTTTCTTTTGTTATGCTATTGTCAACTTCCAAACTTCCATATATCCTTTTATGAATAGATGGTTTTACTAGTTTTAATAAAATCTCAAAAAAAGGAATTTTAATCAAATAAATATTTTTATTTAAACTTTTTGCAATTAACATTATAAGTTTTGAAGTACTTAAAGGTTCATCATCACTTGCTAAAAATATTCCTGATTTTTCTTGAGTTATTATCTCATAAACTAAATGACAAAGATTTCCTATATAAACCATACTTCTTTTATTTTTTATATTTCCAAAAGGTAATAAAGGAACTTTATTTACCAAATTTATAAGAGATTTTATATTTGCTTTTACTCCATATCCATAAACAATCGGTGTTCTTATAATAGATATTTTAAAATTCTCATCTTCTAATTTTTGAAGTTCTTGTTCAGCTTTTAGTTTACTTTTTCCATAGTCATCTTCTGGATTACAGATACTATTTTCACTATATTTACTATCTGTTTCTTCTCCGTAAACCTTAACTGTACTCATAAAAACAAGCTGTTTAACTCCATTCTCTTTTGCTTTTTTAGCTAGCTGCAAAGTCTGTATTACATTTACTCTTTCATACTCTTCACAACTAGCTCCACCCATTTGATGAACCAAAGCTGAAAGATGAACAACTACATCTATATCACTATAATCTAAACTATTTATATCATCTTTTAAAAAACTAAAAGTTCTAATATCATATTTATCTTTGTATTTTTTTATAAAGTAGCTTCCTACAAAACCATTTGAGCCAGTGATTAATAGTTTTTTCATATATTATTTCTTTCTATATTTTTAAACTCTTTTAAAAGTTCTTTATAGAAATACTTCTGAGAATATCTATCTATAATATTTTTTCTTGAATTATCTTTAATTCTTTTATAAAAATCTTTATCTACTATAAATTTTTCTATAGCATTTAATAAATCTAGTTCATCTTTTTTATTAATTAAAAGCCCATTTAGTTCGTTAATTATAACTTCATTACATCCATTAATATTTGTTGCTATCAATGGAATTCCACAACTACCAGCTTCAATCAATACATTTGGTAATCCCTCTCTATAAGAAGGCAATACAAATAAACTACTAATTGCCAAATATTCTCTTATATCTTCTTTAAATTCAAGATATATTATTGAATTATTATTTTTAATAATTTGTTGAGTTTTGTCAGATACAATATCACTTTCATTTTTATAATCTCCTATTAAAAGTAATTTTAAAAAATTATACTTTGTACTTAATCTTTCAAATACACTCACAAGTTCATTTATCCCTTTATCTTTTACAATTCTTCCTACAAAAGTTATAATAAAATCATTATTATTTAGCCCTAACTTAGCTAAATTTTTCTCTTTTTCTTCTATTGAAAATACATCTTTAAAATAATTTGTATCAACACCATTTACAGAGCCATTTCCTATAATATATACATTTTTTTTAGTCATAGAAGAAATAATATCTCTTAGATTTAAGCTATTGCAAAAAAGTTTAGTTGAAAAAAAATATGTCAATTTTTCAGTATATTCTAAAATAATTTTTCTTTTACCTGTTGCTTCCAAATGCGGTAATCCAACAACATTGTGAATTCTATTTGGCACCTTTGCAAAAAAACCAGCAATCATACCTAGCAAACCTGCTTTTGGAGTTAATGTATAAATAATGCTTGGCTTAACTTTAAAAAAATACATTAATAACTGTAATAATACTTTCAAATCTTTAAAAATATTAATTTTCCTATTAAAATCTACAATATTAATATTTACATTCTCATATTTTTGTATATTATCAATATTATTAGAATTAGATGTAATTATTTCAACTTCATAATATTGAGATAGAAATTTAGCTTGTCCCTTGAGCCAAGTCTGTAAGACAACTGGAACAGTCACTATTATAATTAATTTTTTTTTCATATATTTAACTCCTTTTTTAGATAATCTTCAACTTCAAAAAAAGTATCTTTCTTAAGTAGCTCTTTTAATTTACTTATATCTGCTGTAGATATTTTAAGCTCTTCTCTTTGAATATTTTTTGTTTTAATTTTAATATTGTGATTATTTAAAAAATCTAAAATATTTTTTATGGAACTGCCATTTCCACTTCCTATATTTAATATTTTAATATCTTTTTTATCTAATATTTTAGAGTATATATCTACCACATCCTCTATATGAATAAAATCTCTTATAGCATTTCCATTATTTACTATATTTAGTTCTTCGTTATTTTTATATGCTTTTATAATTTTACTAATGATAGAGAAATTATCATCTCCACCATACATATTAAATATTCTAGCAATTGTATAGTCAATACTATTTTCTATACAAAATTTTTCAACAAGCTTTTCATTAGCAACTTTAAGTGAAGCATGAAGATTCATAGGTTTTAATTCATCATTTTCATTACATAGTATATTATTTCCATAGACAGAACTACTACTTGTGTAGATGATTTTATTTATCTGTATATCTTTAAAGTAGTCTAAAACTTTTGCTGTTACTAGAATAGAATTGGTTACATATTCTTCGGTATTGCTCAACAAATTTAATCTTGTAGCAGGTTGAAAATTATTAAATACTATATTTATTTCTTCATTTTTATATTTTGAAATAATATTTAGACTTTTCAAAACTTCTCTTGATGATATTGCTATACTAAATTTATCTTTTTCTAATAACTTAGTTGTCAGGTTGCTATTTTTACCAATTATTATATTCGACAATATTGCTCCTTACTATTTAGTGGACTATGCACTTTTTGTGAATAAAAAATCTTCATATAGCCTAAAAGAATTCCTAGATTAATATAAAATTTAGTAGTGTCTAAAAAATCATGTACCAAAAATACAGATATAATTACTAAAAATAAATAAATAAACCTCATCTTAACTCTATAATTACTTCTTATTAAATATAAAGCCGTTAACAAAAAGCCTAAAATAAAAATAATCACTATAGATTTTACATTTGAAGTGATTGTTGAGTTGGTAGACGAAAAATCCATTCGAGAATTAAAGCTAGCTATATAATTTTCCAAATCAAAATTATATAATGCAATAGAAGGATACATATTTAAGTATACAACTAACCAAAAAAATAAAAAAATAAAACTAGCCAATGTAATTTTTCTATTATTTGCATTATTTATGTAAGCAAAAATAGGAAGTATCATTAATAATAAAAATAAAGCTGTAGACCCAGAAAAAACTGCTAAAAAAGTTATTATTAAAAGTAGAGTATAACTTTTTATGCCATAATGTAAAATTGCGATTGTAAAACTCATTTCAAATGTTAAAAATATAGTTGTATGGTATATACCACTTGGTCTTATTTGATATAAGGGAAAATGAGTATTTTCTACAAATAAAGAGTTTTGATAACCCACAGGGTCATAATATATTTGAAAATTATCAAGGCCGTCTATTAAACCATTTAATTCAATAAAAATGAATATAGCATTTAACACTAAAATAAGTATCAATATTTTGCGAATAGTGGTGTAATAATGGAGCATCATGTTATAAGCTATGTAAAGTACTAGAGAAAAAGTAATAAACTTAATTAGTAGTAAATTGCTACTAATATATAAAGGGAAGATTAGAATAATAAAAGCAAACATCAACTTTTTATTAAGTATACCAGTTAATACTATAATATTAAGCATTATCAGTATTAGAAATAATTCTTTGAAAAAATCAATTTTAAGTGCTTCTAATGCTGAATTAAAGTAAAGTAATGTATTTAAAGTGATAAATAAAAAGATAGTAAAATATTTCATGAATTTTACTTTAAGCCTTTATGTATTGTATTCCAAACTCTTAAAGGAAAAAAAGAGATTAAAAATAATATAAAATACTCAATATTGACAAATTTAAAACTACTTAATTCTTTACTTGCTTCTTTCCTATGCTTAAGTGATATTAAATATCTAGCTTTATTGTATGAAACTTTTGCATAAGCCATTTTATATCCGTTAGGATATCTGTCTTTTAATTCTGGATATTTATCAAACAGTCTATCTAATGTATATTTCATCTCTAGCCACCATACATCAATGTTCTTAGATGTTAGTGAGTCCTTTAGTTTTCTGTATTTGACAATAGGCTCTTTGATAACATATACATTTGAGACAGAAGCAATTTCCATAAATAAATCAAAATCAGGAGAATGTCTAAGTTTCTCGTTAAATTTTACATCATCTCTATTACGCAGCAGCACGGATTGCATATTTATCTCATATCTTTTAAATTGCTGCGACAGAACATTTCCACTTTTGGCTTTTGGTATCATTGTTCCTATTATTTTACTAGCTTCATTAATATAAATTACTCCACCATAGCATAACTGATAGTTATTGTTCTCTTCCATTATTTGTGTTTGTTTTTCAAGTTTATCTTCCAACCAAATATCATCAGTATCTAAAAATGCTATGTACTCACTCTTGCAATGTTGAAGTCCAAAATTTCTAGCAGAACCTAACGGAACATTCCTATCAGTTTTATAATACTTTATTTTATTGTCATAATTATTTAATAGCTTTTTTGTATTATCAGTAGAACAATTGTCAACAAATATTATCTCCCAATCTTTAAAAGTTTGAGCGTAAACACTATCAATTGCTTCTTCTAAATATTTTTCTGCATTATAAGCATTCATTAAAATTGAAACTTTAGCCACTAAATTCGCTCTTTTAACTCTGATATATAACTACTGAGAGCTTCTTCCCAATTACCCATAATATTCAAATTTAACAAATTCAGTTTATAGTTAATTGCAGATTCATTATGTGATATGGGGGCCAATCGCGCAAACATACCTTTAGGTGCAACTTCTACTTTGCAATCAAGTTGAAAATTTTCAATTATTTTTTTTACATACTCATATCTTGAAATATTTTTAGCTTCATTAACACAGTTAAAAATTCCAAATTGATTGTTTTCAATAAGTATTTCAATTTGTTTCACAAAATCCTTTATATAAGTAGGATTACCTATTTGAGAATCATCACTATAAATTTCTTTATTATTTTTAGCTTCTAAGTATCTTTTATAAACAAAATTTTTATTGTGTGTTATATCTCCACCAAAAAGCCAACCTGTTCTTAATATAAGGTATTTTGATAAATGATTTTGAACTATTTTTTCTGCTTCATATTTTGATTTATGATGAATTGTAGTTGGATTTACTTCATCAAATTCATTATATGGTTGCTTTGATTTTTTTGTTCCATAGATACCAGTACTTGATATGTAAATAAATAATATATCTTTATTAATGCAATAGTTAACTAAGTTTTGAGTACCTATTGTATTTACTTTATATGTCTTATCAATATTTACTTCGCAATCTTCTACATTTGTATATGCAGCAGTATGAATTATAATATTTGGTTTTTCAATTTCTAAAATAGTTGAAATATTTTTAGAATCAGTTATATCTAATTCATTTGAAGTAAACCCAACTACTTTATATGGTAGTAATTTAAGTAAATTACTACCAAGCATACCATTAGATCCAGTTACAAATATTTTCATAATCATTTCCACCCATATTTAATTTCTTCTATTCCAATATTTATAGCTTCATTTGGGTCATGTTCTATACTAGCTAAATTCAAAAGCATATTATATTTATCTAAGCCTTTAAAAGCCATCCAAAGTCCAGCTTTTACTGTCAATCTTTGATAGTTGTTATGAGAAAGTTTTGTACTAAAAAACTCTTTTGAATTTTCATCATAAACAACAAATTCTATATTTCCTACTGGAACTACAATATTTAAAGTCATTTTAGTATGTTTTTTCCAACCTTTTATATCATTTTGATTAATAGTTGAAAAATAAGCTTCTCCAAACCCATCAAAGCCTATATCGCTCTTTTTCATAGCATGAAATATATCACCTTTTGGATGATATATTTGTTTAAGTGGTGTTAAAATTACTCCGTCCATTTTAAACCTTTTTGCTTTGCCATAGATTCATACTCTTCAATCTGTTCTAAAGTTTTATTCAAAATATTTTTATCTGTTTTATAAAAATCAAAATACCACTCACTAGTGAATTTGATAGTATCTTTATACTCTAAATTTGCTTGCCATTTAAGATAAAAAAGTGCTTTGTCACAGTTAAGCTTTAAAAGTCCTGCTTCATGAAAAGGAATATCTCCAGTAACCTTGTATGCATCCTTTATATCTTTAAAATCCCAATATTTACTTAAATCTATAAGCAACTCTTCTACTGTATGATTTTGTTCTGCTCTTGGACCAAAATTAAATGCTTCTCCATGTAAATTATCATTTTCATAAAGTTCAGCTCCAAGATTTAAATATCCACTAAGAGGTTCCAACACATGTTGCCAAGGTCTTGTTGCTTTTGGAGCTCGTATTTCTACAACCTTACCATCACTCCAAGCTTGCATACAATCTACTACTATCCTATCTTTTGCCCAATCTCCTCCACCGATAACATTTCCAGCTCTTCCAATAGCAAGTTTAACATTACAATTTTCAGCTTTAAAAAAAGAGTGATAATATGATTTTATAATAATCTCAGCTGCACCTTTACTTCCACTATAAATATCTTTACCACCCATCTTATCATCTTCTTTATATCCCCAAACTTGTTCAACATTATCATAAGCTTTATCACTTGTTATAATAATAGCTGTACATTTATGATTTGATATTTTTAAAGCCTCTAGAATATTTGCTGTACCCATAACATTTGATGATATTGTCTCTATTGGTTCAAAATATGAAGTAGAAACAATAGGTTGAGCTGCTAAATGAAATAAAAAATCAGGTTTTTCTTTAGATATTATTTCAATCATCTTAGATAAATCTCTAATATCTTCTTTATAATGTTTGATTTGTTCTTCTAATTTCAACTCTTCAAACATAGATGGATTTGTAGGTATATCTTTTGAAATACCCACTACTTTTGCACCAAGTTTTATAAGCCAAGTCGTTAGCCAACTTCCTTTAAAACCAGTATGTCCAGTAACTAAAACTTTTTTACCCTCGTAAACTCGGTTAAATAATTGAGAATTTAAAATTGAGAATTGAGAATTATTTTTTTGCATTATTGTCCTTTGTTGTTTTAATGATAGAAACTAGCAATTTTGTAATTTCATCCAAATCACTTAATATACTATTTGTTTCTAAACTTGTTAAATATTTGGTTTCTATTAGTAAATCAATCCAGTATTTACTCTCTCTTGCCTCTTTTAAAGAAATTGAAAGCTTAGAAATAAAGTCATTTGGACTTTGTGCATCTTGAGATTCACTAATATTTGCACCAATAGAAGTACCGCTTCTTAGAAGTTGTTTAGATAATACAAACTCTTTTTTTTCTTCACATAGATATTTATATAGATTAACTATTCGTACAGCAAATGCAAATGATTTTTCTACAACTGGATTATTTCTTTTCACCACTCACTCCTATTCTCAATTCTCAATTCTCAATTCTCAATTCTCCCCTACCATACTTTCCAAGGAGCTTTTTTTGATTCCCAAAGTTCATTTAATTTTATTTTATCTCTTAGAGTATCCATTGGTAACCAAAAGCCATTGTGTTTATATGTAAATATCTCACCATCTTTTGCCAAATTCATCAAAGGTTCTTGCTCAAAAACTGTACTATCTCCATTTAGTATATAATCAAAAACTTTTGGCTCACACACAAAAAAACCTGCATTTATCCAACTACCATCACCTTTTGGTTTTTCTTTAAATTCAAGTACCCTATTAGTATCATCAATATTTAAAGCACCAAACCTTCCATCAGGTTGTGCTGAAGTCATAGTTACAGCTTTTCCATGAGATTTATGAAACTTAACAAGTTCATTTATATCTATATTACTTACACCATCTCCATATGTAAGCATAAAAGGTTCATTTCCTACAAAATGTTGGGCTCTTTTGATTCTTCCACCTGTCATACTATCTAGTCCAGTATCAAGTAAAGTAACTTTCCAAGGCTCACTAGAATTATTTAATACTTCCATTTTACCATTTGACATATCTATTGTAACATCACTTTGATGTAAAAAATAGTTTGCAAAATACTCTTTTATGTAGTAACCCTTATATCCTAGTAAAACTACAAAATCATTAAAACCATAGTGACTATATATTTTCATAATATGCCATAGAATAGGCTTCCCACCTATTTCTACCATTGGTTTTGGTCTTATATCAGTCTCTTCACTAAGTCTCGTTCCAAATCCACCTGCTAATAGTAATACTTTCATAAAACTCCTCCCTATCTTATCTCAAAAACTTTTGTTATATTCTCTTTTGTAGGCTCTACAAAAAAATTATCTTTATACCATTTACTTATATTTTTTATCTCAATTTTATTTTCTGCTCTATATTCTAAAAGATTTTTTATCTTTATTTCCAAATCTTTAACATCATAAACTATATCCCAAATCTTACCTTTTCCAACTTCAATTAAAGGATTTGCAGTAAGATTATCTTTACTTGCTATTATCACTACTGATATTCCACATGCTACGGCTTCAACAGCGGTTCCAGATGCAGTTCCTATAACTATTTTTGCATTTTCAAAAAGCTTATAAATGCTCTCACTAGATACAATTATATTTTTACTAATATTTCCAAATCTTTTTATATCAACAGCTGGATGATTTTTAAAAATAACACTTTCAAAATTTCTTATATTTTCTAGCATATATTTTGCATCATTTTCCAAATAAGAACCCAATAAAAGTATATTTTTCTCTTCTTTTATACCATTAAAACTAAAAATATCTTTATATCTAAGAGAAACTCCAAAGTTGTAGTGTACCAAATCTCTATTTAAAATATAATATTTACCATTTACAAGCATTTTGTGAGGAGAACTAAGCATTTCATAATCTAAATCATCACAATATGTATTAAAATAAATTTCATAATTTAAATAAAATTGTAATCCTATCAACTCTATATTTGAATTACTTTTTCTTATTCCATAATTAAAACTTCTCTCTATTACTTGAAATTCAGACCAAGAATATATCTTTTCTATACTTTTTATTTTACTTAAATTTTTTCCTAAAATATATCTTGTAAATGATTCATAATTTATATATTTTAAATCATCTATTAAACTATAGTTGAAAAGTTTATTGTATTTATTATCTTTTTTCTGAAGAAGCCTTAAAGTTTTAAAAGGATAAAGGATAGATATATATATAAGTTTTATAAAATCAAAAATAGATACAAATTCATATTCAAAAACAAAATCTCTCTTATCTTGATTAATAATTTTAAAAAACTTTATTAACTTAAAAGGATTTTTCCAAATATTATATGGTCTAGGAAGTATCGTATACTCTGTTTTGTATTCTTCAAATATCTCATATATTCCAGTAAGATAGTTTTCATTAAACTTATTTTCTTTTATATTTTTATCTACAAGAGCAAAAGTATCTATAATAATTTTTAATTCATTTTTTCTTTTTTTCTTATAAAAAATTTTATATAAAATCGTAGCAAATATATATGAGATAAAAAAATAAAATATTCTTAGATAGTATTTTGATACTCTTCTTAGAAATAGAAAAAATAAATTTGTACTTTTTATCTCATTTCTAAAAAAGTTAATTGGAAAATCACTAGAAAATGGATTTTTTATAAGTGTAGGATTTATTATAGTGTATATATCCCATGGACTATTTTTCTTTATATTATTTATGAACTTATGAAATATATCTTTTTTTTCTAAATAACTTCTCTCTAACTCTTTTGAATTCATATTAAAAAATCTCCAAAAGTCTTAATATATTCATCAAGTTTTTTTAATTTTTCATTGTTATATCCATAAAATTTTATACCATTTACATTCGCTGCTTCATAGTCGTTTATACTATCACCTATTAAAATTGCTTCTTTTGGATTATAAGAGTAAATTTCTAATATTTTTTTAACTAAATCATTTTTAGGAGTTGGTGAACCTTCTATTGTTTTGAAATATTGAGTTAAATCAAGTTCTTTACAAAGATAATTTAACTCTTTTTCATCTGAACCTGAAACTATATGAAAGTTGTAGTTTTGATAGTTTTTTTCTATAAAATCTACTGTTTCTTTTATAAGATATTTTTTATTTGTAAGTTCAGATTTCATAATAGTAGAAAACTTATCTGCTAACTCCTGTACTTTTTCATCGTTTACTTCAACACCCAAAAGAATATTGTAAAAATATCTTATTTTTACATATCTACTCAAACCACCATTTAAAGTGTGATACTCCAAAAGCTTATCTACGAGCTCTTTATCAAACTCTTCAAATATTTTTCTAAATCCATAATCTCTTATTGGCATACTATCAAGTATTACTCCATCAAAATCCCAAAATATTGTTTTAATCATTTTTAATTACCCACCATATTACTATAAACTTTTATATCATCAATGTATAAATTTAGTTCAAATTGAACATTTATATACTCTTCTGGCAAATTAAATTTTGTAATAGAACTTATTGGATACCAGCTAAGTTTTTCCAATTTTTTTATTTGATTTGTTTCAAATAATATTATTTGAATATTTAATTTATATTTATTTGTACATTTTGTACTATTTCCACATAAATGCCACTTGATAACTAATTGTTCTTCAATTATTGCTACACTTTCTACATATATCCAGTCATTTGTAAATATACCTGTTTGTGGTTGTACAAAGATTTTATTTTGATATTTTTCTCTTAATTCATCTGACAATTGATAAAGCAATAGCTCTTTTTCGGCTTCTGATCGAACTGCTATTAATCTAAGATTATTTTCAAGCAAAAGCTCATCTTTTACCAATACTTCCGAATGTCTAGCATTTATGATTGTATTTCTATCTTCTGGATTAAACCAAGCGCGATGATATATAAGATTAAAATTCAATCTATTTAAATCTTGTATATCATCATATATATTTGGACTTGTTGCTAAATTGCCATCTGTAAATTTTGTACCATTTAATAAAAATACTTTTTTAAAATCAAAAATAAACATCACAGGTACTGGACAGTGAGCATTATTTGAGATTAATTCTTTTGGTTTTATACCTTCATTGTTTTTTTGAGTTGGCGTTGATGGACCAAAATATAGTCTTGCATATTTTTTATATTCATTACTTGTAAGTGTTATTACTTCATCATTTGCATTGTCATTTTGCATAAGCCTTGTCGCTATGGCTTTTTTTCTACTATATATTTTTCCATGATTGAGTATAGATATAGCATTAGTAATATCAGTAAAATGAAATAATGATTTAGTCCACCAGTTTTGTGTCCCAGTAAAATGAGTAGCTAAAGTTGTTTGAAAAGCATCTAAAAATTGCTCTTTATTCAAAATTAAGCACCTCAATAGTTTTTTGCTTTTTAGTATAGTTTAGAACTATCTTATCATCATTTTTCACTATATAAGAAAGCACTCCTATAAAATCAAAGATTTCATAAGTATTTTGTTGAAGTTCTGTATATAAATCTTTTATGCATACTTTTCCAAGTGTTTTAAGTGTATAGAATATATTTTTTAAATCTTCTATTGACAATTTAAATGATTTTTCTCTTGAATTAAGCTCAAAAAGTTCATTTGTTTCATCATATTGAACAGCATAATTAGTCTTATTAAGTATAACTGTTTTGGAAATTAGTCCATCTTTTATATTTGATTTTAAATCTTCTATAAAAACTGAAAAAGTCAAAGTCATAGGATCTGATTTCAGCCACTCTTCTATCTCTTTTGGTTTTAAATGTTCTGGAACTATATCTTTATCAAAATCATATATCGAGACATTGATAGGAGATTTTTTAAGATATTTTTCTACTATTGGTTTTACTTGCTTTTCCCAGTCTAGTCCACCATTACCACAACCTAATTTTGGCATTGCAATATCTGTTAGTTGTAGTTTTGTCGCTTGTTCAATAAGTTTTTGAAGACCTTTTTCTATGTACTCAACTGTTGATGGACTTTTCCAGTGTTTTTTTGTAGGAATATTCAACACCCATTTATTTGATGTTTTGTATAAAAAAAGCTCTCCAATATTTAGTTTTCCATTTTCACAAAGTGCTTTATACTCTTCAAACATCTTTGGGTATATCTTTTTAAAATCAGCTGCAATCCCTTTTCCCATAACTCCTACAGTGTTTACTGTATTTACAAGCACTTTTGCATTTGATGTAAATAAATTGCCTTGAATATACTGTATCAAATCATCTCCTGTTGCTTATTTTAATATTTATACACCTTGATTTTTTGAGTTTTGATTATACAAAAAGCTTTTAGAGTTTTGGCTTAGTAGCTCCGACATCAATCTTAAATCTAAAGATAGTTTCTTTTTATTCTTATGTTAATTTATAAATTTTATTATGCAAAAGCTCTTTATCAAACTCTTCAAATATTTTTACAAATCCATAATCTCGTATTGGCATACTATCAAGTATTACACCATCAAAATCCCAAAAAAATGTTTTTATTTTAGAATTAATCATTAATTTTTCCTATTATAGTACAAGGTAGTCCATCGCATTTAGATATTCTAAATGGAGCAATAATTATTTCTTTAAAAACTATATTTTCATCTATATCTTTTAAATTCATATCTTCTAAAAGTAAAATTGGATTTTCTGGATTTAAAAATCTTTTATGAGCTTCTCTTCCAAGCATTCTATTGGCAAAACTAGATACAGAAATAGAATCAAAACCAAGAATTCTTATATTTGAGAAATTTTCTATTAGATAATCATAAATATCTGGATGAAATCCAAAATTTTCAGTCCAAAATCTATCTTCCTCTCTAATATCAGATATCCCTGTTTTTACTATTAGTAATTTATAATTTATAATTGAGATTTGAGATTTTTTCTTAATTTGCTCTAATCTATCAATCAATTCATCTCTTATTATCAGTTTTTCCTTGTCAATTTTTAAATCTAAAAAAAGTATCTCTTCTTTTGAAAATAGCCAAAAATCAGCTGGAAAATCTTCTATAGTTTGTCCATTTTCAAAGAAATGATAAGGCATATCAATATGTGTTCCAATATGAACAGTAGTTTTTATAAAACTATCGTTTGCTACATCACCTTTTTGTATATCACTTTTTTTTTCAATTAAAAATTTATTTCTATTTCCATAAGATGGTGTATTCTCATCTAAAATATGTGATAAGAAAATAACTTTACTCACTTTCGAGCTCTTTATAAATCTCTTGAATACACTCCAAAAGTCCCTGTCCCATATCTATGAATGGATTTGCTACAAGTTTCTTTGCAGTTGTTGGATGAAAAGTGTATGGTGTTATTTTATAGTGACCAAAGTTATTATCATCTATTTGTTTTATATCTAATTTATTTTGTAAAATTTCATTTATCATAGTAAGCAGTTCTATTCTTTTTAATTTTTCAAGCCCAGTAAGTATTATATTATCATTTTCAAAACTACTATCCTCTAGAATATCTACGGATAATCTTGCGGCATCTGCAGCATGAATATACTCTCTTATATCTTCTCCGTCACCTTTATAATATAATTCTCCATTTGTTATAGCTTTATGTAAAAGATTATAAATATAGTTATTATGGCTAGCTCTTTCACCATATAATGAACCATATCTTATAATCGTATATTTCAATCCATATCTTGTATAGTACTCTTGAGTTAGTTTCTCTGATGAATATTTACTAATACCATAAAAAGAGCCATCTTTACTAGAAGCATAAGCACTACTTGCATATACAAATCGTTCTATGCATCCAGCACTTTTACAAGCTTCAAGTATATTTAAATTTCCAATAGTATTTATCATCATAGATTTTATTGGATCATGTATTGCATCTTCAATATTTGCAATAGCAACAAAATTGTAAACAATACTTGCATTTTTTACTATATTTTTAAGTTTTTCTAAATCATTTATATCTATTTGTATAAATTTTTGATTTGATTTTAAATACTTTGATTGATTTATATCTGCTATTGTTACACTGTATCCTCTATTAGCCAGCTCATCTGCAACGTAAGAACCTAAAAAACCACTTCCACCAAAAACAACCACTTTGGTTAATTGAGAGTTGAGAATTGAGAGTTGAGAATTATTCTCCATTGTTTTCGTTCCTTGCTTCTAAATTTTCAATTCTCAATTTTAAATTTTCAATTGCAGAGAGACCCATAGCCTCAACTGCTTCTCTAGAATTTCCACCTATATGGGGAGTACAAATAAGATTTGGTAAACTTAAAAGTTCTTTATCTGTAGGTGGTTCTTCTACATAAGCATCTATTGCTGCTCCTGCGATAAGATTATTTTGTAAAGCATATTTTAAATCATCTTCATTTATTATTCCACCTCTTGCACTATTGATTATAAAACTACTATTTTTCATTGTCTCAAATACTTTTTTGTTAATCAAATTATCCGTAGTACTATCAAAAGGAGTATGAATAGTAACAATATCACAAGTTTTAAATATTTCTTCTTTTGATACTTCTTTTAAGTAATTTTCCTTATAGTATTCTTTTTGATTTATAATATCATTTACTAAAATTTCACAATTAAATGGCTTTAAAAGCCTTATAAGTTCTTTACCTATATAACCTACACCAATAATTCCAATTCTTTTTTCACTTAACTGAAATCCACCTGATTTATTCCAAATACCATTTTTTAATTCATTTGAAGTAATAAATAAATTTCTACAAAGCATAAGCATGTATCCAAGTGTCATTTCTGCTACTGAAAGTTTATTTACACCCCCAGTCCAACCAATAGTTATATCTCTTTTTTTACAAGCTTCTAAATCAATATTATTAAGTCCTACTCCATATTTTGAAACTATTTTTAAATTTGGACATTGTTCTAAAACCTCTTTATCAATTGGTTCAAGTCCAACAATTATAGCATCTGCATCTTTGATATACTCTATTAAATCTTTTTTGTTAAATCTTTTACCATCTAAGTTTAACTTTGCCTTTGGAAAATATTTATATATTTCTTGTTGCAAAGTCTTATTTGATGAAAAAGATGGTGATGTAACCACAATATTCATATTAATCCTTAAATATTTTTAATATTAACGTATCACATTTCCAATTACTAATCAAATCTTTTCTATAAGATTCTAAAGTATCATTTGAGAATAATTCAAATTTTCCTTGTCCACCAGGTTTTCCATCCATTAACCATGTAATATGATTTGATAAATCATATCTTTGCTCAGGCTCAATAGAATATTGATAACCTAACTTTTTTACAATATATTCAATTGATTTTGGATTATAATAATAGTGATGTGCAATAGACCAATAAAACTTTTCAAAAGAAGGTATATTATAAACTGAAGTTAAGACATCTGTAGAAGATGGTATTTCTGCAACAATATTACCATTTGGTTCTAATAATTCATATGTACTTTTCAGAAAGGAAAATGGATCAGAAATATGTTCAAATACAAAAAAATGAACTATTAAATCAAATTTCTCATCTGGATTTTCTTTTATAAATTCTTCCAAACTTTCATAAGCTCTAAATCCTTCATTTCGTAAAAATGGTAAAAACTCTCCAGAAGGTTCAATCCCAACACATTCAGCTCCAAATTCCTTAAAAGCTTTCATCATAAATCCAGTCGAACATCCTATTTCTAATATTCTAATATTTGGTTTTAAATATTTTTCTAAAAATTTAAATCTTCGTTCAACTTGGTCTTGATTTGTTAGTATATGCTTTTTTGCATTACTCCAATCTCTTTCTCTACCACTCCTTGAAGACATAAACTTTTCAAACTCTTTGTTATAAAAATATTTTTCTTCTTCCTCTGATAAAAAAGGGTACAGAAATATTACACCACAATCACTACATTCCCAAAATTTGTGTTCTTCTTTTCCCCCAAATACAAAATCAGCTCTTTTTATTATATTTTTATTACTACCACATAATCTACAGTTCATTAATTCTCCTTTATCCAATCTATCATATTTTTTAATCCTATTTCAAAATTTAATAAAGGTTTTTTATATAGTGACTTCAATTTTCTGTTATCAGCAAAAATTCCAAATTGATCTCCCAAAGTACCTTGATGTATTTCAATCTCTTTGCTTGAATTTGTATATTTTTTTATAAGAGTTAATATTTCCTCTACTGTAGTTTTAATACCAGTTCCTACATTTAATATTTGATTATTATAATTTTGATTTTTCATAGAATCAATTGTTATGTTCACAACATCATCTATATAAATCAAATCTCTAAATCTATTTGTATTTCCTTTTACAATCACTTTATCAAAACTATCATCCAAAAACTGCTTAAGATATATGCTTACCATTCCTTGTTTAAGATTTTCAAGATTTTGCCCAGGTCCATAAACATTAAAATATCTCAATGACACATAATCTATACCAAACTGTTTTAAAAATATTTCCATATATTTTTCACTTGCAAGCTTACCTACTGCATAAAAAGATTTAGGATTTGTTTCATCTGTTTCACTAAACTGTTCTTTTCTTGCTTGCTCACCATATACAGACATGGTACTTGCATAAATAAATTTTTTGCAATTTGTTTTTACACAATATTGTAAAAGTTTCAAAGTAGATAATGTATTTGTATTTAAATCATATTCAGGGTCTTCAAAACTGATTTCACCAGAACTTTGTCCACCAATATGAAATATAGCATCAAATTTAGTTTCATTTAATCGAGAGATAACTTCATCTTTACTAAAGTCTCCTTCAATGAATATTGCATCTGATGGAATATTTAAAACATAGCCAGTATTTAGATTATCAATAATCCAAACTTCATTATTCTCTTCTATAAGCTTTTTTGCAATAGCACTACCTATAAAACCAGCCCCCCCAGTTACTAAATACTTCATGCATTAAATCCTTTTTTTAATCAATTTAGCAGGAACTCCACCCATTATCGAATAAGGTTCAACATTTTTTGTAACTACTGAACCAGCTCCAATAATAGACCCTTTTCCTATCCTTACATTTTTTAGCACCACACAATTATTTCCAATCCATACATCATCTTCTATAATTATTTTTCCAACATCGTGTCCTTGTAATCTCATTGGTTTAGTTAAATCAGAATATTTATGATTTGCTGGTTCCAAAAAAACTCCATTTGCTAACATTACATCATTACCAATTTCAATGCTTCCTCTATGCGAGCTTATTATACAAAAAGAACCTATATAACAATTATCTCCTATAGATAACTTACCACCATTTATTCCAACAAATATTGATGAATACCTATTTATTGTAAAATTATTGCCTACTATTATATCTTTGTGTCTATTTATTAAAACATTTTCAGCAATAGTGACGTTTGTTCCACAACTTTTAAATAATCTAGAATAAATCAATGATCTAATTTTTATTCCTATGTAAGTGGGAAATTTCTCAATCAACCAAGCAAATATATAATATGGTATTTTAATTATATTTTTAAGCAAAATTCATAACCTTCTTTTTATAAATTTAGCAGGGACCCCCCCATTATTGAATAAGGTTCAACATCTTTTGTAACTACTGAACCAGCTCCAATAATAGACCCTTTTCCTATATTTGTATTTGCAGTAATTACACAATTTGAAGCTATCCAAACATCATCCTCTATTATAATTTCACCATAGGTATGTCCTTGCTCTCTTATTGGAATATTAGTATCTCCAAAAGCATGATTTGAAGCTCTTAATACACAATTTGGAGCAATTGAGCAATCATTTCCTATAACGATTTTTCCAGAAGCAGCACCCAATTGTGAATTATTACCTAACGCAAAATTATCTCCAATTATTAAAACACCATTATCATTTGCATAGACATATGAATTTTTAGCGAAATTAACATTTTTCCCCAATTCAATATTATCAAAACCAAAAATAGTTACACCACTATCAATTCTAAATATTCCATTTGTTTGCTTAAACAAAGATCTGTATGCAAAATACCTCAATCTAACACCAATTTCTGTAGGAATTGAAGAAAGAATAGATATATAAATTTGAAATAATAATCTTAATATTTTTTTCATTTTATACTCACTTTAATTAATATATTAAATATTATATATATTGATTAAAGAATCTTTTTTCATCATCTCTTCTACTTGTTCCAAATCCTCTTTTGTATCTACACATTTTGTGATATATTTAGTAGGTACCATTTTTACTTTTTCACCATTTTCTAAAATTCTCATCATATCTACAGATTCTATTATCTCTAAAGGTGTTGGTTCCATTTGATTATACTCAAGTAAAAAGTCTCTTGTAAAAGGTATTACACAAACTTGCTTTTTCATAGGCACATCCAAAACACCTTTTTTTCTGCTCGGAATTGGTTCTCTACTAAAATATAGAGCATTTAATTCTTTATCCATCACAACTTTTACTTCATTTGGATTTTCAAAAGCTTCTAAAGTATTTATATCTGCTACTAGATTTGTGATTAAAATAGATTTATCTTTAAGCATTGGCTCAACAGCTTCATCAATCATCTCTGGGAAAGTTAATGGTTCATCACCTTGTACCATAACCATAATATCACATTTAATTCCAGTTTCATTCTCTATTTTAAGCATAGCTTCTGCACATCTATCACTACATCTTTCATGACAGTCACTTGTCATTACAGCTTTTCCACCAATACTTTCTATATAATCATAAATTATCTGGTCGCAGGTAGCTACATATACTTCACTTAGAGTTTTGCTCATTTTTACTCTTTTGTAAACATGCCCAATCATTGGCATACCTAAAATCTCTTTCATTGGTTTTCCTGGAAACCTACTAGAACCCATTCTTGCTGGTATTATTGATATTATGTTTAATTGGGAATTGAGAGTTGAGAATTTAGAATTTTTATTTTCCATTATTGTCCTTTGTTGTTTTTATTATTGTTACCAAAAGTTTAATTAATTCTATTAAATCATTTACTAAACTATCAGATTCTTTTTTCGTTAAATACTCTGTTTCTTTGAGTAATTCTATCCAATATTTGCTTTCTCTTGCTTCTTTAAGTGCTATCGATAGTTTTGAGATAAAATCATTAGTGCTTTGTGCATCTTGTGATTCACTTATATTTGCTCCTATAGAAGTTCCTCTCCTTAAAAGTTGTTTTGATAATACAAACTCTTTTTTATCACTACATAAATACTTGTACAAATTTACAATCCGAACAGCAAAAGAAAATGACTTATCAACTAAAATATTATCTCTCTTCATTCTCAATTCTCAATTCTAAATTATCAATTTTCAATCTATTCATTCCATTTACTGCAGCATCTCTAAGAAAAAAATAATCTATTCCATATGCTAAGAATATACAACCTTGTTCTATTTTTTGTTTTATAGATTCTGGATTTGTATCTACTACATGAAAGCCAGATGGAATTTTATACTCTTTACATTTATAAAGTACTTTTTGAACTGCATCTTTAACATCTTCTCTTTCAAATTCACCTGGAAATCCCATACTACCTGATAAATCATAAGGTCCTATGATGGTCGCATCTATACCATCAACTTGTAGTATCTCATCTATATTATTAACAGCATCAATATGTTCTATTTGAGCTATTATCACAAGCTCTTCATTGACCCATTTTTTATACTCTTCAAATTTTGTTCCATAACTAGAAGCTCTATAAAGTCCTACTCCTCTTTTACCTTGTGGTGGATATTTTGCATAATTTACAGCTTGTGTAGCATCTTCTTTAGAGCAAACCATAGGTACAATAATACCATCAGCACCCATATCCAAAACTCTTTTGATAATCACTTCTTCATTTTTACTCACTCTCACTAGTGCTTTTATATCATTTGCTTGTATCGTTCTTATAAGGTTTTCTGTTGTTTGTAAATCTATAGAAGTATGTTCGATATCTATCGCCAACCATTCAAATCCAGCAAGAGCCATAACCTCTACACTCATAGGATTACCCATCATTATCCAACTACCAAGTGTTAGTTGATTGTTTTTTAGTTTATTTTTTAATGACATTTTTTAACCTTATTAAATTTTCTTTTATCTCATCTCTATTTGTTGCAAAAACTTGTGGAAACATAAATGTAAAAAGTATAACTAAAATTGTATATATTATTCCCGATACAAGTAATTTTACTAATGGAGAATCTATTACAATCACATTAGAAGAGATCCAGGCTAATACAATAAAAAATATCATTGCATATAGTTGATGGTAAAAAAAGTATTTCAAATCAACCTTTAAAAACTTTGCTATGAAATACATCTGAATACTGATACTTATCAATTGTCCTATTATCATTTTAAAAGCAAGTCCAGCAGCTCCCAACTCAAAAATATATATAAATAAAAAAGATAATAATAATCCAATTGGGTAAGTTATATAAGAAATATTTCTTATTAATTTTGTTTGTCCTGATGCATAAAATAAGGAGCCTACGAATTGACCATAAGTTTGATGCATAGGATAAAAACCCATAATAATAAGCGCCATAAAGGCGTCTTTAAATTTTTCATCCGTAAAAATTAGTATAACGTTATCACTTTGTATTGATATAAATATTCCAAAAAAAGCAGCTATACTATATAGCATAGGTGCATACTGATAAAAAAGTTTTTTTATCTGTTCAAAATCCTTTATATGATAGTATTTAGAAAACTCTCTTGTTATGATTGAAGTCATTGCACTTGTAAATAAAAAACATATAGCGACAACACTATATGCAAGTCCATAAAATCCTGTTTCCGCACTACCTGCTATTTTTTGCAGTAACCAAATATCTAGCAAGCCAACGACTACCCCCATAATAGTATATATAACCAAAGGGCTACAATATTCTATAAATTCTTTGCTGATTTTTTTAAATCCAAAACGAATATTAAGAGTATTTTTATTCAAGATACCTTTTTTAATAAAGAGCCATGTAATTATACATAAGTATACGAGTAGAGATATATTAAGAAAATAGAAATACATACGCAGATCAAGGGTGTAACTATATATAAAATAATATAACAAAAATAGGGATGATATTTTATGTCCTATTCTAATCAATTCAACTGATGTTGTTAAAGCATAAGCATCAGAAATTTTTATAAATATGGTAGTTGTCCATGTAAAAAAACCAAAAATCAGCCCAGATAATACAAATTTTTTTGGTATGTTTGGTAGTACGTACTCCAAAGTTTCAGTATAATATAATAGGAGTACGACAATCAGTAGTAACAATAAAAGTCCCAAAGCATAAAAAAAATAAAATGTGATTAACTCTTTTCTCATATTTCTAGCAGAAAGTTTTGTAAAAAATGCCATGGGAGTACTCATTGCAAAAAATGTTATCATTTTCAAAAAAAAATCTTGAAGATACATAAACTGTCCGAAGGCAATTGGTCCCAATGCCTTCGGTATTATCCCTATCAATATAACACCAATAATTCCACTAACAATATTAGAAAATAATTTTATTGAATACCTTTTTTTTAAGCTATCTTCCATATTAGCGATTCTCATTTATCAATAATTTATCTTGCCCATATTTCAACATATAAGCATCATCCGCTTCTTTAATTTTATTTAATTTATTTTCTTCTTTTGAGTTTAAAATTAAATTAACATACTCTAGTATTCTACTCTGAGCTTTTCCATCTGCAAAAGAAACTATCCCAGAATTTACATCTACTATATTTGTAGAATAACTTTTTTTATCTACTTTTTCAATAAATTCACTTACACTATGCACAATTGAAGTATTTTTTGAAAGATACTTTTTATTTTTATCCACTATATTATTTTCATCATATAAAAAAGTTTTTTTACCAAATGCCGATGCAACATTCCCTAATGAACTCATTGAAAATGCATATACAAAGTCAGAAACAAGTGCAGGACCTAAGTCAGCCAATGTATCTATATAAAGAATTTTTTCATTATACTTATTGATATCACTTAATAGATTGCTATCTAAATATTTACTTAGTGTATTTCTTTTGTTTTTTATAATGCAGGCATAATTTTCTTTTTTTAGTATTTCTAATACTCCTTTGTAAAAATCATTTAAATGTAAATAAGTCAAAAATCCATCATCTCCTGCTACATTGTCATATACAGCTACTATTATAAAATGTTTATTTCTATATTTTAGAATTTTTTCTTCCATACTTAACTGCATACTGTCATTTGAATAATCACCAATATAACCTACACTAACTAAGCTTCTATATAGACTACCACATTCTAAGTATAAGTTTTGATGATATGCCCCCCATGCAAAAAATATATCTGAATTTTTATACACTGCAGAATCAAATTGCGGGAAATAATTTAAAGACCATGTTGCACACATTGAAATTGTATAATTATTTGTATATCCTATAATATTTAAAATGTTTGCTAAGTAGCTGCCTTCATAACATGTATAAATAAATTTTAGTTTATTTGTATCTATTATCTCATTTATAAAATAAATGTTTTTACTTTGTTCTAATAAATATGGATACATTAAAAAATGAGTATTTTTATTTTTATACAAATTAAAAAATATAGAGCTTACTTCTTTTATGTATTTTGTCAATTTTATTGGATTAATTGTAAATAAATGAAATTTTTCAGTTTTATTTGATAAATAGTACGTCAATGGATTTAATTTCAAATAACTAATTTCACTTCTTTCCAACCAATTGAGTTCATTTACATCATCTTCAATTTTTTTTTCGTTAATAACTTTCGAGTAAGTTAATATATCACATCTATTTCTTTTTTTAAGTGAAAACCTTAAATTAACGATAACTAATAATGCTTTAATTGTATTCTTAAAAATATATTTATTTTTATTAAAATATGTACCTCTATTAAAATAAACAAGTTTTTTATTATCTGCAAATAATGGTAAACTGTAGTATTTAAATTTTTTATAACTTGGACTTTTTTTAGCAAGCAAAGATATATAATTTGGATAATTTATTAAAATATAATCTATTTTTTTACTTTCAAATAATACTTTTAATTCTACAATAGGATGGATATTATCAAAATAAAATCTTTGATATAAGTATCTTGATAAATAATCATCATAAGAAAAGTTTTCATTTATCAAATGTTCTTTTTCTGCTTTTATTTTCATATAAATATGTGTATTTTTTGAGCTATATGTTAACTTTTCATATTTAGCTTCTATTTTTAATTTATATAACAAATACTCATAATGGTAATTAAAATACTTGTGTTTATATAAAATATGAACAACTTTATATTTATTTTTTATAACATAAAAAATAGTATAAAAATTTAAATAATCTATTACAATACTTTTACTCACTTATTTTATTCCGATTTAATATTTTTTTATTTATAGCCTCATAATCACTAGAGTTACCCATATCTATCCAATAATCAGTAATTTCAAAACTCTTAGTTCTTTTCATATTCTTCTTTAAAACATCAAATAAACTCGGTAAATCAAAAAAATCATTTTTTGGTACATATTCTAAAATTTTTGGATCGAGTACATAAATACCTGTATTTATAAAAAATTCTTTCTTTGGTTTCTCTTCCATAGACACTATAGTGTTATCACTATCTACTTCTATAACACCATATGGTATTTGATAGCTATCTTTTCTTATGCACATAGTTGCAGTTGAGTTTTCTTGATTATGAAAATTCAAAAGTTCTTCATAGTCAATAGAAGATAAGACATCACCGTTAGTGACAAAAAATGGCTCATTAAGTTTTATATCTATTAGACTTAAAGCTCCTCCGGTTCCAAGCCTTTGTTTTTCCTCTAAATATTTCACTTCTATACCAAAAGCACTTCCATCCTTAAAATATTCTTTTATCACCTCTGCTTTAAAGTTTACACTTAACATAAACTTTGTAAATCCATGAGAGACAAACATATCTATAATATGTTCTAGCATAGGTTTAGTTCCAACTTTCAACATTGGTTTGGGAGTATCTTTTGTAAGTTCTCCAAGCCTTGTACCAAGTCCTCCAGCCATTATTACTACCCAATTTGGTTTAAGGTTAAACTCATTCTCTTGTAATTCAACTACATCTTTTAAAATCATATTTTCATCAACTATTGGCATATGTTTTCTATGTAGTTCTTTTAATCTATGAATTATATTTCTTCTATTTTCTCCATATTTCATAGTCATCGGATTAGAATTCATTATTTCACATAATTCAGTCTTATTATTTAAAATAGCTCTTCTTATATCTCCATCTGTAAGAATTCCTACAAGTTGACTTTTTTCATTTATAATAGCTAAAAAACCATTTCCATTACTATCAAGTAGTTGTATAGCTTCTTTAAAAGTAGCCGTTTCTGAAAGTATTAAATTTTTCATAGAAAATCTCCTTTTGTAAACGGACTATCATTTTCTATATCTTTAAGAATTTTTTTTCCAATTATCTCATCAATAGAGTCAATAACATTTTCTTGGTTTATCATTTTGAGTTCAAGCATATCTGATGAGATAATTTCTCCTGCTTTTAATGTTCTCTTCGCAATTGGCATTTTTTGTCTATTTCTATATGTTAATTCTTTTTCACTCATATTAAAAGTTTCTTTAGGATCTATATTTAGAATTGACTCTAAATAATCAAGTTTCTTTCTAATAGTTACTATTTTCTCACTAGAAACTGCAGATTGAAAATCTATTCTTTCTATCCCTTCTTCATATGCAATATGTTTTTCAAAAACTCTTGCACCTAAAATATAAGCATATTCATTACTTGTAATACACATTTCACTCTCATAAGAAGAATGATCAGCATATCCTATTATGCAATTTGGATAAAGTTTTTTAAGTTCACTAATTCTTTCTAATTTTATATCTTTTAAATCAGAGGGAAATGATTGAAATCCAACCATTAAAATAATTTCTCTATCATTGTATTTTTTTACAATAGCATCAATCTCTTCAATTGTTCTACCTCCAATACCAAAAATTAGAGGCAATTTTGTCTTTTCTAACCTATTTAATAATTTTGTATCTTTAAATGAAACAGAGTGTATTTCAAGATATTTTATTTCAAATTCTTTCACTAAGTCAAAAGCTCTAACATCTACAGGCATTAAAATAATATCAAGATTTAAGTTTCTTGTATATTCAAAAACTTCCCTCCACTCATCTAAACTTAAAACCCAATTTTTTGCTTCTTCATAAGCACTATGTTTAAATGACATTAAAGCATTTAATTCAATTAATACTTGAAATTTAACACCTTGTGCTTCTGATTTTTTTGCCTCATCTACTAACTTTAGTAGATATTCCTTGTCACCTTCATGATGAAATGCAGTTTCAACGTATAAATAATATGGCATAACTATTTCCCTATTGTAAATTGTCTAGAATTGTTTATTCTATTTTGCATATCATTTTGAAATTCTTCAAATGTAATCTCTTTACCATAAGGCATTTTTATATTTCCAGAAGATTTTATTTTCGAATTTTTCAAATCATATTTATCTATTATATTTATTGCATCTTTTAATTTTATATTTAAAGGATTTCCTTCATAATATTTAAAAATATTTTTTGTTCTTTCCAAATCTTCTTTTGTATCTACTGTTAAAGTATAGTTTGAAGAATTTTTAATTTCTTCTAAATTAATCACCCCACATTTATAATGTTTAGGTTTAAACATATAAAGAAGTAAATATTCACTAATAGCAGGATCGATTAAATCATAACACTCTTTTACCGCACTTAATTTCATAACTTCAGCAGTAGCCCCAATAGGTATGTCAATTATTCGTGTATAATCTAATTCATTTTTATTATGAATATCTATCTGTTCTTGGATATATTCATATGATGTTAGAACATTATCTCCTGTAATTCTAATTACATTCTCAGCTTTTTCAAGTTCTCCAACAGCTATTAATCTTTCTATAACAGCATCAGGAGAACCTCTATAGATTTTAACTTTATTTTTAAATGCTACATCTTCTAAAATATCATCTACCATTTCATGTGATGTACATATATATATGTCATCTATATTTTTTACAAGTTTCAATCTTTGAATCATAAAATCAAGCATAGAATATTCATCAACAACATTTCGCAAAACTTTTAGAGGTAATCTTGTCGATACTGTCCTAGCTATTACGCAAGCTATAGTTTTTTTACTCATTAATAAATTCCTTTTCAAAAAATTCTTTTTTAATTTTTATAACAATTTTCTTTACTTTATTAATATTATTGTTGTGTTTTATTCCAACTTTATGAACATTAGAAAAATCAAAAACAACAAATTGGTTTTCATATAAAACCAATTCTTCAAAAGTTAAATTAGATTTGTATAGAAAATAGTCATTTTCTAGATTTTCTTCAAATGGTTTATTTATTTCATTTATATTTAGAAGAGCCATCTTTTCAGAACCTTCTACTATATAATGAATATCATAGAATTTTTTATGTGATTCATAAACAGTATCTTCAAAACTTTTTAATAAAACATTTTGTGGAATTACAAATAAATCCTCATTAAAAATATTCTTTTGGTATTCTCCACTTTCTAATGATACTGCAATATTTATATTTTCATCAATAAATTTATTTAAATCATCACTTTTAAATAAAGGTCTTATATTCCTTATTTTACTTTTTATACTCACAGAATATCTTCTTTAGTCAATATATAATCATATTTTAAATCTTTATTTACAGTTCTTCCAACAACAAAGTCAGTCATATCTGGGTCAAATGCTCCACCAGGTCTTTTGTAGTCTATATCTTCATAACTTATCACTTCACCTTTTTTCATCTCTCTTGTTAGAACTATGCTTCTTCTAAACTCTCTTTTCTTTTCATCACTTTCAGTTGCAGTGATTCTAAAAGATCCCAAAGCTTCAGATATTCTTGTAGAATTTTCAACTATATCTTTCATCTCATCTTTGGTAGCCGAGACTTTATGATCCCAACCCTCCATATTTTTATCAAGAGTAAAGTGTTTTTCTATCAAACAAACACCTAAAGCCACAGAAGCTAAAGGAATAGCTGTCCCTAATGTATGATCAGAAAAACCAATAGGGTATTCTGGATATGTTGTCATAAGAGTTTTAATATTATTCAAATGTACATCGCTATCAACTGGTGGATAAGTAGAAACACAATGTAATATTATAATATTTTTGTTCCCAGCATTTTCTATTGTTTTTACAGCTTTATCAATCTCATAAAGTTCGCTAAGTCCAGTAGCTATTACCATTGGTTTATTTTTTTTTGCAAGATATTCTAAAAATGGGTAGTTATTTAAATCCATAGAAGCTACTTTTATAAATGGGCTATCTAATTTGTCTATTAAAAAATCAGCCTCTTTTTTACTAAATGGAGTTGATGTACAATCAATACCTAATTCATCTGCAAATTTCTTCATTTCTAAAAGCTCTTCCTCACTTATAGAATATGCTTCAACGATTTCTTCAAGAGTATAATCTGTTCTATCCCTATAATCATCAGCTATAAAGTAATTGTCTTCATATTTCTTTTTAGTAAATATTGTATCTTTAGACCAGCTTTGAAATTTTACACAATCAGCACCAGCTTCCTTTGCTTGAATAATTAATTTTTTTGCAAGTTCCATATCACCATTATGATTTGAACCTAATTCTGCAATAATATATGGTTTACAAAAATTATAAACTTCTTTTTTATTCGTTAATTTTATTTTCATTTTATTTTCCTTTATATTAATTCCCACCAAAGAGGATTTTTTATACTATTGTTAATTTCAAATTTCAAATTATTTAACCTATGTAATTCTAAATTAAATTGTTTATATATTTTATTCAAAGCTTCATAATGCTTTTTTTTTACATTAATTCCATTTTTAAAAGATATTTCATTTAGTTCTTTTAGTCCTATTGTATTTTGTTGATATTGCCTATAAAAACTAGTTGTTTCATTTGTAAAAATAGCTTTTTTATTTTTTAATAAAAATATTGAAAAAATATACCAATCAACTGCAACCAAATCATCAGGAATTACAATTTTATTAATATTATTAAGTTTAATACTTGTATTTGAAAGTCCAAAAATATTTTTATCTTTTATAAATTCAAAATCTACTTCACATAAATTTTCAATCCTATTTGATATATATTTCTCTTCATAAACTCCATTTTCATCAAAAAGGTTTAAATCATTTACAACAATATCATAATTATTTAATAATTCAAGAGATTTTTCTATACGATTTTTTTCAAAATAGTCATCACTATCACCAAAAATTAAAATATCATAATTATTGTCAATACAATAGTTTATACCATGTTCTCTATTTTTAGCTGGAGTATTTGAATATTGAAGTTCGATTATATTCAAATCTTGGTTATAAATCGATTTAAGCTCTTCAAATTTTTCATACGCATCATTTACAACTATTACATCAAAACTTTTATATGTTTGATTTTTAATTGAATCAAAAAAATCATATATATATCGTTCTTTCATTGGAAATATAGTTGTTAAAAAGCCTATCTTCATTTTTGTAAACTCCCTGCTTTTACAAATCCAGATATTTCTATACTTTGTTTTGAAGTGGAATTACTTCCAACAAAACTATCGTTTTTTACAATTACTCCACCATTTATTACACTTGCGGTTGAAATATGACAATTGTCTTCAACTATACAATCATGCTCTATCAAAGCTTTTGTATTTATTATACAATTTTTTCCTATTTTTACATTTGCATTTACAAGAGCATGATGCATAATCACTGTTCCCTCATCTATAAATGAATATTTTGAAATATAAGCTAGTGGTGAAATGATAGTTGGAAAATCAAATCCTATATTTTTTGCTTTTTCAAATAACTTTTTTCTTAATTCATTTGTTTTTATATGCCCTATTGTAATAACTGCTTTTTTACAAGTTTTAAAAAGTTCTTCTAAATCATCATCGCAAGCAATAATTTCATAATCTAAAACTTTTTTTCCAATATTTTCTTTGATATCTACTATTCCAATTATTTCATATTTATTTGTTTGTTCAATTACATCAATAACACTATGGCAATGACCGCCACCACCAATAAGAACTATTTTTTCTTTCATTTTAATTTTCCTAAAAGCTCAAAAGAGTTTATATCCATCTTGGAAACTGCAAACCATTTTTTACCAAGATCTTTTAAACTAGCTCCAAAGTGATAAATCTCTTTTTCATCGATTATAAGAAATCTATCATGGGATAAATCAAATATTTCTATCTCTATCTTTGGATATTGAGCATTATGTTTTTCTAAATCAAGTTTAAGTTCTTTTGAGATAGTTTTTGTGTAAATCTTCATATCTACTTTTGCATCTCTTTTAGTAAATAATACTAAAGTACTCTCATCTATATAGTTATCTATTAGCTTTATAGAACTTTTTGCACTTTTTATAATATCACTTACGAAAAGGTATGCATCGAAAATTTGTCCATTGTAGAAAATGTGATTTTGGTGTGGTTCATAGTCTTTAATTTTTGACTTTATGGCTTGTATGTCATTTTCAATATGCAGTAGCCTTTGCTCTGTTATTTTATGGCTGTTTATAGCATAGCCATTAAAGATATACTCTTTTAAAACCTTTGTAGCCCATTGTCTAAATTTTGTAGCTTTTTTACTATTTGCTCTATATCCTATAGAGATAACTACATCTAAATTATAATGCAAAACATCTCTAGTAACCTCTCTATTTCCCTCTTTTTGAACTATCCGAAAATTTCGGATAGTTGAGTTTTCAAGCAACTCTTCTTCTTTATAAATAGCTTTTATATGGTCGTTTATAGTTCTTACATCTTTATCAAAAAGTTCAGCAATTTGTTTTTGGGTAAGCCAAACTGTTTCATTTTCTATAGATATGGCTAATTCTATTTCACCATCATTGTATTTGATTAAATCGTTCATATAGGAAGCCTAACGCTACTAGGAATATTTACAACTCTTTCTTCAAGATATTTTGCATTTTTTAAATCCGTTTTTTGGCAATCTTTATACATCTCAAGTTCATTCATAAGTTTCCAAATAGGTCTTGTCATTACGCCATTTTTATTTGTAAACTCTAAAAACTCATCTCTTTGTTTTACATCTTCTAATAAAACTGCTTGAAGCCAATAGTTTGATTTACTATTTTCTGGTTCTTCTATAAACTTTATACTATTTTGCAAAAAAAACTCTTTATATATTTTTGCTAACTCTCTTTTTGAAGCCAAAAATTTTTCTAACTGTTCAAGTTGAGCGACAAGCAAAGCTGCATTTATATTTGGAAGTCTATAATTATAAGCTGTTTCATCATGTACATACTCATAAGGATGAGGAATTTTTGCTGTTGTTGTGATATGTTTTGCTCTTTTTGCTAAAGATTCATCATCTGTAATAATAACTCCGCCACCGCCACTTGTGATTATTTTATTACCATTAAAACTAAATGCCCCTACTTTTCCAAAAGTTCCTGTATGTCTGTTTTTATAAAAAGAACCTAAACTTTCAGCTGCATCTTCAACTAAAGTAATATTCCAAATATCACAAATATCTTTTATCTCTTCAATTCTACAAGGATGTCCAAAAGTGTGCATAGGAACACAAGCTTTGATTTGTCTATTTGTAGTTTTATTTATGCAAATATTTTCTACTACTTCACAATTTGTTTCCAAAAAGTTTTTTAAAGAATCAGGACTTAAACCCATAGTATCTAAATCAACATCCACAAATATAGGTTTTGCTCCAATATAAGAAATAGCATTGCAAGTAGCTATGAAAGTAAGCGGTTGAGTTATAACTTCATCATCTTTTTTTACATCTGCTAAAAGTAATGAAATATGAAGGGCAGCTGTACCATTTACTGTTGCTATCGCAAATTTACTTCCTACAGTTTTTGCAAACTCTTTTTCAAAAGTATCAACATATTTTCCAACACTTGATACAAACGTAGAATCTATACAATCATTTAAATATTTTTTTTCATTTCCAATAAATCTCGGTTCGTGTAATGGAATAAACTCTTGTGTTTTAAAAGTTTCTTTTATAAAATCAACTGTTTTTTGCATATTACATCTTTCCATCAAGATATTTACCTGTCTCTTTATGACCAAAGTCTGGAATTAGTCTGAAAAACTCTTTTACAATATCATCTTTGCTCCATTGTAAATTTTGTTTATATTTTTTGATAGTTTCTTCAAAATCATTTAGAAGTTTTTCATCATAAATTGCTTCATTTTTTATAATTCCAAGATTTTCAAATCTGTTCATATCTAAAATTTCTTTGTCTGTAAAAAACTCTTCAAAATCTTTTTCACCTGTTGTATCACTAGCAGTAAATAGACATGGCCATTTTCCTTCTTTGGGTAAAGTTTTTGCTAATTCTCTAGCTTCATCTTCATCTTTACATAAATATGGCTCATATCCTAAATTTTTTAGATATTTTACAGCAATATCTGCAAAAGTGATTAAGTGTAAATTAACACTTAGTTTTGGAAAAAAGATATCTCGATTTTCACCAAAAATACAAGACATTAAGCATAATTCACCTGATTCTTGAGGAGTTACAAAGTATCTTTTTATATCATTTGGAGCAACGATTGGTTGATTTTTTTGAATTCTTTGATTAAATCCATGAAGAAGTGAGCCATCACTAAAGGCTACATTTGCAAATCTTGCCATTGAAACATCTATTTGTTTTGATTTTCTATTTACAAACATCTCCATGATTCTTTTACTTGCACCCATCATATTTACAGGATTTGCAGCTTTATCTGTACTTACACAAAAATATTTTTTTGTTCCATTTTCAATTGATTGTTGAAGAGTTTTATCTGTATTGAAAATATTTGTTTCAATCATTCTCATAAGAGTAAATGGGTCTTTTTCACTTCTTACATGTTTAAGTGCTGATAAATTTAATACATAATCATATTTTCCATCAGATTTTATAAATGCATCATATTCGCTACTTCCAATATCAAGAGCAAATGTTTTAAAATCTCCATTTATATATCCAAAACTACTTCTTATGTCACGAACCAGTTCAACCATATTATTTTCACTAATATCAACAACATGAAGTTTCTTAGGATTTCTTTTAAATATCTCTTTAGTTACTGCTTGACCAATACTTCCAGCTCCACCAATAACCAGAAATGTAGAGTTTGATACTATTTTTGAAAGCTCTTTTTCATAAGTTTGTATATCTTCTTGAAAAAGCTTTTTGGTTCGTCCTATTAAATCAAGTACTTTTTTCATTAAAGCTTTCCATCTACATCATCTAAAATTGATTTAATATCAAAAACAACATTATCTTTTGTTTTAAGTTTTAATTGCTTAAATTCATTATGAGCAACAGCCAGAACTATAGCTTCATATTTAGAAATATCTAGCTCTTTTGTAAGTTCTAAGTTGTATTCATGTTCTACTTCTTTTGTATCAGCCCATGGATCATAAATATCTATATTGCATCCAAACTCTTTTAATTCTTCTATTACATCTATTACTCTACTGTTTCTTATGTCTGGACAATTTTCTTTGAAAGTAATTCCAAGTACAAGTACTTTTGAACCCTCTATTTTATGACCTTTTTTTATCATTAATTTTATTACTTGATTAGCTACATAAATTCCCATGTTGTCATTTAGTCTTCTTCCTGCTAGTATAATTTCAGGGTTATAACCTATACTTTGAGCTTTATGAGTAAGATAATATGGATCTACACCAATACAATGTCCACCCACAAGTCCTGGTTTAAATGGTAAGAAGTTCCATTTTGTACCAGCAGCTTCTAGTACATCATTTGTATTAATACCAAGTTTATTAAAAATAATTGCTAGTTCATTTACAAAAGCTATATTTATGTCTCTTTGAGAGTTCTCTATTACTTTTGCTGCTTCAGCTACTTTTATAGTAGGTGCTAGGTGAGTTCCAGCTGTAATAATACTAGCATACAATTCATCTACTTTTTTTCCTATTTCAGGAGTACTTCCTGAAGTTACTTTTAGTATCTTTGTAACAGTATGTTCTTTATCTCCTGGATTAATTCTTTCTGGACTATATCCACAAAAGAAATCAATATTAAATTTTAAATTTGAGAATTTTTCTAAAACAGGAACACAATCTTCTTCTGTTGCACCTGGGTAAACCGTTGATTCATAGATAACTATATCATCTTTCTTAAGAACTTTTCCTACTGTTTCACTAGCTTTAATAAGAGGAGTAAGATCTGGTCTTTTGTTTTTATCTATTGGTGTTGGAACTGTTACTATATAAATATTACAATCTTTAATATCATTTGTATCAAGAGTAAATTTCATACCATTTTTTATTGCTTCTTTTACTTGACTTTCTGTTAGTTCTAGTGTTCTATCATATCCACTTGAAAGTTCATCTATTCTCCATTTAGAGATATCAAACCCTACAACTTCATACTTTTCACTAAATGCATGAGCTAAAGGTAACCCTACATATCCAAGTCCAATTACACATATTTTATTCATTATTTTTTACTCCCATCTTTGCTATATCCAAAAAACTCAAGATACCAATCTACAAATTTATTAATTCCTTCTTGTATAGGAGTAGCTGGTTTATATCCTAGATTTTCAACTAAATCAGTCACATCTGCATAAGTTGCAGGTACATCTCCAGCTTGTATTGGCATCATATTTTTTTCTATAGTTTTGCCTAATTTATTTTCAATAGCAGTTATAAAATCCATAAGTTTAACAGGATTATTATTTCCTATATTATAGATTTTATACGGAGCAGATGAAGTTGAAGTTTCTCCTGTTTTTCCATTCCACTTTTTGTCAGATTTTGCAGGATTATATATAACTCTAATTACACCTTCAACAATATCATCTATATAAGTAAAATCTCTTAGCATTTCGCCATTATTAAATACATCTATTTTATTTCCTTCTAATGCAGCTTTTGTAAATAAAAATAGTGCCATATCAGGTCTTCCCCAAGGTCCATAAACAGTGAAAAATCTAAGTCCAGTTGTACTTATTCCAAAAAGATGACTATATGTATGAGCCATAAGTTCATTTGATTTTTTACTAGCTGCGTAAAGACTAATAGGATGATCTACATTGTGATTTGTTGAAAAAGGCAATTCTTCATTTAATCCATATACAGATGAACTTGAAGCATAAGATAGATTTTTTACATTATTATGTCTACAAGCTTCAAGAATATTCATAAAACCTATAATGTTGCTTTGCATGTAGACATCAGGATTTGTAAGACTATATCTAACACCAGCTTGTGCTGCAAGATTACAAACTGCATCAAACTTTTCAGATTCAAAAAGCTTCATCATAGCATCTTTATCTTCAAGATTTAGTTTAATAAATTTATAATTAGAATTTATTTTTGAAACTAAAAGCTTTCCATAAGGTATATTTTTACCATCTTCTAAAGTATCTATAATTCCACTTCTTTGTAATCTTCCATATTTTACATTTTGGTCATAGTAGTCATTTATATTGTCTAATCCTACTACTTCATCACCTCGTTCTAGTAATTTTGTTGCTAAGTGACTACCTATAAATCCTGCTGTTCCTGTTACTAATATTTTCATTTTAAATTTAATCCTTCCATTAATCATTCCCAAAAATATCTCTAGTATAAACTTTTGATTCTACATCTTTGAGTTTTTCACTTAATCTATTCGCTACTATTACATCTGATACTTGTTTAAACTCTTCTAAATCTTTTATAAGATGATCAGATGGAGTAACTAGTACGAGTTCTTCTTTGTCAAGAGTCAAACAAGCTAATGCAATTGCAGGAGCTGTATTCCTTCCTATAGGTTCTAGTAAATATCTATTATTAGTTTTATTTAGTTCTTCAAGTTGGTCTAGTGCTAAAAAATATTGTTCAGTATTTGAGACTATAAACTGAGAATCACAATTTTTAGAATTTCTTTCAACTGTAAGTTGAAATAATGATTTTTCATCAAAAAGTTTTACAAACTGTTTTGGCATAAGTGTTCTACTTATCGGCCATAGTCTTGTGCCATTTCCACCACATAGTATGATATTTGTCATTTTATTATCCCATTTCTATAAGTTTCTAAATCCTCAACCAACATCTCATACTCTTCTTTTTTTCTTTTTATAAATTTCTCAGTTAAAGAGATCTTCTCTTTGATGCCATCTTCTGTGAGTAGATACTTATACTGAAGTTTGTTTTTGTTGTTGTAAAAATTCTCTATTTTAAGAAGGCCTTTGTCTGCTAGGGCTTTTATAACATAGTTGACTTTTCCTACGCTGTAGCCCAACTCTTTTGCTATAGTCTTTTGGGTTGTCACTTTTCCCATACTTCTTAAAACAGAAAGTTCTAACTCTTCATAACGCAACGCATCTCCTTTTGTCCATTTTAAAAACAAAATAGTAGCAAGTTCAAACTTTGAACGCACTTTAACTTTGTTTAATATTACCTCAAGATGTGATGTTTTAAAAGATAAAAATTATCCTTAAAGAAAATTACTACTTATTCCACTCTAATTGCTATTAATCTTACTATGATAAAATTCGCTCATCAAAAACAAACTTAAGGATAATTAT
>Ga0265293_10002511_pt1 | contig 36500 bp, 34 predicted proteins | sample Munlanlewell138R_FD_192505 | JGI IMG/M metagenome (GOLD analysis project Ga0265293, IMG submission 192505) | Leachate microbial communities from a municipal landfill in Southern Ontario, Canada - Leachate well 138R | ecosystem: Engineered > Solid waste > Landfill > Unclassified | place: Canada... | reverse complement strand
CACCGGGGTGCACGGCGAACGCGCGCAACCCGTCCTCGCGGTGTCTGCGGTCGAGTTCGACAGCGTGCTGAATATTGGCGGTCTTCGAGGCGCCGTAGGCCAGGAACTTGTCGTAGGGCCGGCGGCGCCAGTTCGGGTCGTCGAGATCCACGTCGCAGATCAGGTGGCCGTCGGAGGAAAGGTTGACCACGCGGGCGTCGTCGGCCGCCAACAACTCGGGCAGCAGCTGGCGGGTGAACTCGAAATGGCCGAGATGGTTGGTGCCGAACTGCATCTCGAAGCCGTCCTCGGTGCGGCCGAGCGGGGTGAACATCACCCCGGCGTTGTTCATCAGGATGTCGATGACGGGGGCCTGCTCGGCAATCGCGGCCCCGGCGCGGCGCACACTGGCCATCGACGTCAAATCCAGTTCCACGAGCGAGATCTGGCTCTGCGGCACCTGCTCACGAATCCAGGTGCTGGTCTCCTCCAACGCCGGGCGGTTGCGGGCGGCCAGCACCAGTCGCACGCCCGTGCTCGCCAGCGCACGCGCCGACTCCCGCCCCAGCCCCGACGAGGCCCCGGTGATGACGCAGGTCTTGCCCGTCAGGTCGATACCGTCGACGACGCCCAGAGCTGATGTCGAAGGGACGGGGTCGGTCACTACGCCTCCTGAAGACTGAACGGCTGCCAAATACGCGTTACTGTATCGCTTTCCGGTTATGCCTCGAGGTTTCGCAACATCGCACTCGCCTCGCCGCAACGGTACCGGCACTCGCGCTATATCGGCGCGCAGGAAACCCGCGTAGCCTGGGACTATTCCGGGCGAAATCGAGGTGGACGAACAATGAATATCGTGCATGGGGCGACCCAAATTGTCACCAAGGCGGCCAGTACCACCACCGCTGTCGCCGGCGCGGTCGGCGGCGCGGCCGTCAACGGCGTCATCGGTGGCGCTCAAGGTGTGGTCAAGGGGATCCGGGAGGGCGTGGATTCGGGCAGCAAGTCAACTCCCGCGGCAATCTTGACGATCGGAGCGGTCGCGGCGACCAGCGTTGTCCAATGGCCGGTCGCGCTGGGCGCCGGCGGCGCCGCGCTCCTGCTGAACCAGTTCGCCCGCAACGGCGGTGACTCCGCCCCCGAACCTGCCAAGCTGCGGTCGGTCAACGGCACGTCGACCAGAACGCCGCGCCAAACTGCCCGTAAGGCAAGCAATTCCGCGCCCCGCAAGACGACAAGATCAGCGCCCCGCAAGGCGGCGAAGTCCGCGCCCCGGAAGACGACCAGAGCCCGCTCTTAGCGCTACTGCGATCCGGCGTGCTCGCCGTCGGGCAATCCCGCGTCGCCGAGGCGCTGCCGCACAGCGTCGGCAAGGTTGTTGAGCAGTTCCGGCGCGAGTACGGCGGCCAGAGCCGCGACCCCGGTCGCCCCGAAGGCCTGGCCCCAGCCCACCGGGCCCACCGGAGTGCACCCGAAGATCTGGCTCAGCCCGGGCGTGCTGATGATGCCCGCCAATACCGCGAACGAGCCGAGCGCCGTCAGCACCACCAGGCGATCCCGAGAATCGGTCAGGGTCTGCGCAAGCTGGGTCGACACCAAACCGATCAGCGCCACCGTCGAAGCTCGGCTACGCGTACCGGTCACGCTCGCCATCACCCACGCCAACGTGGCACCCAACGTGGTCGACGCACCGCGAATGCCGATGGCGCGCCACATGGCCGACTCGTCGCGATCCGCAGCCTCGGTGTTGTTCTGCGCACTGACCGCCAGGGCCGCGGCGGGCAACGCATCGGTGAGCATGTTGACCAGCAGCATCTGGCGCGCGTTGAGAACAGATCGCCCGGTCAGCACGCTGGTCAGCAACGCGAAGGCGATCTCGCCGGCGTTGCCACCCAGCAGCATCGAGACCGCCGACTGGACTCGTCGCCACAATTGCTGCCCCTCGTCGAGGGCGTCGATCAACGCCTCGATCCGGCCGTCGAGCAGGATCATGTCGGCGGCGGTGCGGGCGGGGTCACTGCCGCGGGCGGCCACCCCGATCCCGACGCTGGCGGCCCGGATGGCCGCGGCGTCGTTGGCACCGTCGCCGACCATGGCGGTCACCACGCCGCTGCGTTCCAAGGTCTGCACCACGTCGATCTTGTGTTCCGGCGTCATCCGCGCGAACACCACCCGGGACCGGACCGCCTCGGCCTGCTCGTCGGCGGACAGCTGCTCCCAGTCCCCGCCGGTGATCACCTGGTCGGCGTCGACCTCCAGGCCCAGTTCGCGGGCGACGACGGTGGCGGTGAGCGGGTGATCGCCGGTGATCAGCCGGACTCCGATACCGCGGCGGTTCAACTCGTCCAACACCATCGGCGCGCTTTCGCGGGGTGTGTCGGTCAACCCGAGTAGGCCCATCGGAGTCAGATTGGAGCGGCAGAACTCCTCGAACTTCGCCGGATCGGCGATCGCGGCGGCGGCCTGCTGCTCGCTGAGTTCGCGGGTGGCCACCGCCAGCACGCGGAACCCCTCGGCGGCCATCGCATCCAGCCGCTTGGTCAGCGCCCCGTTGGTCCGGGTCAACGCCGAGACGAGCACCTCGGGGGCGCCCTTGATGGTCAGTCGGTTGCCCCGGATGGCCGCCGCGAACGGCCGGCCGGCCTGGAAGGGCAGGAAGCCGTCCCGCTCCACCTCCGCGCGGGCGGCCGTCTTGTCCTTGCCGAACACCGCCCGCCGGATGGCGTCGTCGGTCGCGTGCAGGGCGCGTTTACCCGGCTGGGAGAACGTCGTGCTCAACGCGGCGTCGAGCACCTCGTCCTCGGTCCAGTCAGCCAGCGGCCGAGTTGACCTGACCCGCAGCCGGTTCTGGCTGAGCGTGCCGGTCTTGTCGAAGCACACCACCTCCAGGCGAGCCAGCGCCTCGATGGAATGCGCGTTGCGGATCAGTACCGACTCGCTGCTCAGCCGGCGCGCCGCGACCAGCTGGGCCAAGGTCGCCACCAGCGGCAGGCCCTCCGGGACCGCCGCGACGATCAACGACACGGCGCTGCCGACGGCCGAGCGGACGGGCGTACCCCTGGCGATGCTCAGCAGCCCGACCATGGCGCCGCTGGTCACGCTGAACGGCAGGGCCCGCTTGGTGAGCCGGCTCAGTTGTCGGTGCAGACCGATCTCCCGCGCCCCCTGCGGCGCCATCGCCATCGCGCGGCGCATCTCGGTGCGCGACCCGACCGCGGTGACCACGGCGATCGCCGTGCCGGCCACCAGCGTGCTGCCGGTGTAGAGCATGCCCGACCGTTCGGCCAGCGGCGCCCCCGGCGTGGGTTCGGTCGACTTGGGTACGGGCAGGGATTCGCCGGTCAGCGACGACTCGTCGCTCTCCACGTTCGACGCCTCGATCAGCCGGGCGTCGGCCGGGACCACTTCGCCCGCATTCACCTTGATCACGTCGCCGGGCCGCAACCGGTCGGCGCGCACCTTCTCCCAGCGGTCCTCGTCATCGGGGCCGACGCGGCGCCGGGCCAGCGGCTCCTCGTCGACCAGCAGCCGGCGCAGGACACGCTCGGCATGCAGTTGCTGCTGAGACGACAGCGCCGCGTTCGCGACGAGCACGCCGCCCACCAGTGCCGCGTCGAAGGGCGATCCGAGCAGCGCGCTGGCCACGGCCCCGGTGGCCAGCAGCGGGGTGATCGGGTCGGATAGGTTGGCCCGCATCTCGGCGGCGAAGTCCCGGGTGAGCTCCCACGACCAGGCCGTGCCGCGCTGCGCCCAGCGCAGCAGTTGCGCGGGGTCACGGCCGTTGATGTCCGGCCGGAGTTCGTCCGGCGGCCGCGGCAGCAACCGCTGTACCTCGGTAGTCGGTATCGCATGCCAGTCGTGGGTGGGCTCCGGCTGCGGTAGCGGATCGTCGAATACCTTTGCTCCCGAACGGAACCCGGTCCACAGGCCGCCGAGCACGCCGACGTTGACCGAATCCGACCCGCGGCCGACCACCCCGGGGATCAGCATCAGCGCGCCGATCGCGGTGCTCGACGCCGCCAGCCGGATGCCCTTGGCGGTCGCCGAGCGCGCCGCCGGCATGGCGTGCAGCACGCGCCAGGCCGCGACCAGATCGGGGACATGGACGTCGGCGCCCCAGGGCGGTCGCTCGTCGTCACCGGAAATTCCGATCGTGACGTCGGCCGCGTGCGGTAGTTCCATGCCCGCCGTGGTGAGCAACGCGACGGTTTTGTCGTCGGCCTTCAGTTCGGCGACGAGGGCGGCAAGTGCATCGTCGACGGGGCCGTCGAGTGGATAGAGCTGGTCGAAACCCTGCGCCAGCGACCGCAGGCCGGCGTCGTCGACCGATACCACCCGCGCCGGTGTCCGGCGGGCTTCGGCGACCACCGCCGCGGCGAACGGGTTGCGGACCGGGCTGACAAGCGCCGCGCCGGCGCGCCCGGCTCCCGGAATACTCGACAACGAATGCCAGCCGGGCTCGAGCCCGCCGTCGTCGAGCGCGGCCTGCACCGCCTGCCAGCCCCGAGTGCGTTCGGAGTTGGTGACGCCGGTCAGGCGCGTGACGGACAGGTGGTCGGTGTACAGCGCGCGGGGATCGATGACGATCGCATCCACCCGATCCAGCGCCCGCAGCGCCCGGGGCCGCACCACCAAGGCGTCGTGGTGCGCGGTCAGCCCGCGCGTCATCGAACAACCGAATGCTTCTCGCGTGGCCCGCGACGGTTTGGGCGCGGTGATCAGGGCAGCCCCCGCACCGACGGTGGGATTGCGGGAAACCGCGCCCAGGATGGCGGCGGCGGTCACGCCGACCCAGCCGATCCGGTCGGCGTACCGGTCGCCGGCACCCATGTCGAATTCGAGGGTGCCGCGCTGCGGTTCGCCGGTCGCCGGCGCATGGTCGGTCAGTCGGGGTTCGTGGCGGTGCCATGCCTCCCGCACGTTCCAGGCCTCCGCCGCCAGCATGCTGCGCGTCGCCAGCTCGGCGGCCGCCGCCGACGGTGAGGTGGTCAGCGCCGCCGACGTCGAGGTCGCCAGGCTGAACAGCAGGTCCGCACCCTCGCGACCGAGGCGTCGTTCGACGAGGCGACGAATCCGTGGGATGTGATCGGCCATGGTGGGCACGGCCACCACGGCTTCGGACACCCGCGGTAGCCGCAGCGCCGTCCCGGTCACCGCCATGCCCAGGCTGACGGCGGCCGCCGCAGCACCCAGGCTGCGAGCGGCCAACAGTTCGTCGTCCCAGGGCAGCGTCAGCGGCCGGTGCCGCCCGCTGTCGTCGCGGACCGAACGTTCGGCTTCGGCCACTACGGCCGCCAGGTCGGTCGATGCGGCGCCGGACTCGACGGTGACGACGACCCGCGACATCGAACGGTTCAGCACCGCGTCGCTGACGCCGGGGACCGCCCGCACGGCGGCCAGCACTTTGTCCGCGACCGCATCGGCATCCGTACCACCGAGTCCGCGTACCTCGATCCAGCGGCGGGCACCGCGGCGGCTGGTGCGACGTGCCGGGGGGCCGCCCGCGGCCTCGAGGGCCATGTTTGTCGCGGCTCGCGCCAACGTACCCGCTGACGTGGCGACACCGTCGACCACGCCGCCGGCGGTATCCGCGACTGCCCGGGTGGCACCGAGAGCGGCATCGCCGGTCAACAACGCGGTGCCGGCCACGACCTGAACGGCGCGAAACGCTGTCCCGAAAAGACCCACGTCAATCATCCCCGCAGCGATGCCGCTGCGGCGCCAACGACCCGCCGAGTTCGTGACGCGCCATCAAGTCACCTGTCATCTCTGTCCAGCACCAACCTTCGCACAACGCCGTTGGGTACCCACTCTGGCCCAGGATCAACGCGGTTGCACGTCGAGCCGCAGTCTTCGGTAGGTTCGACGCCGATGCCCGACACCGACTTTGAGCTCGCCCACGCACCGGTGGCCGATCCCGAGGCCGTGCGCGCGGCGGTGCAGGACGCCGTCAGGTTCGGGCCGTACTTCGGCTGGCACGTCGGCCCCGTCACGACGGTGCTGTCCCGCCGGGAGTTGCACGAGCCGACGCAGCTGCGATCGCTGCTGGACGCGGTCGGCGTCAGCGTCGGCTCCGACGAGGGGCGCGTGGTGGCCTCGACCCTGCAGTACGGCTTCGCGGCCCGCTGCTGGTCGCTGACGCTGGGCGTGTGGCAGCGCGGCGGGGTGGTGCTCGACCTGGACGGCCTGGGCTACGTCGTGAACCCGTCGGGCTCAGTGGATTTGACCCTCAACGACTTTCGCGGCTGGGACGGCAGCGCGCTGAGCGCCTCCGAGGTGGCCGACGTCATGGCCGCGACGGTGATCGCCGATCAGTTCGAGGGGTTCCACACGGCGCTGCGCGCGGTGGCGCGGGTGGCCGACGGATTGCTGTGGGGCAACGCGGCCTCGGCGCTGTCGTCGGGTGCGCGCCGGATCGCCGCGGGCCGCTCCGATGACCGGGTCACGCCGGTGGCGACCGCGCTGCTGGCCCGGCACCCGCTGGCCGGCAAGATGACCGCCGCCGCGACGGGCCCGTGGCGCCGGAACACCTGCTGCCTGTGGTACCGCACCCGGGACCACACCAAGTGCGGCGACTGCCCGCTGGTCGACTGAGCGCCTGGTCGCCGAGGGTTCGGGTGTTGCACGCGTTTCGCGGGTAGCCCCGCGAACAACTCAGCCCTCGGCGATCTCGGCGATGGCCGCCGCAGAATCCAAGTCGCCGAACGCGATTGCGTACCGCTGGGCCAGCGCGACGGCCACCTCGGCGCGCTGCCACATGCCGCCGTCGGCGCTGGCGGTGACCAACCACAGCGCCAGGCCGTGGGCCACCGATGCGCGGTAACGCAACCAGATCTCGTCGGCCGACGGCAACTCGTCGCCCGGCAGGCCCAGCGCACCGCGGTACTCGTCGAGCAGGGCCCGTTCGTGCGCGCGGCGGTCCTCGGTGGTGACCGCGCCCTGCAGGAAGTAGCCGACGTCCAGCGACCAGTTGCCGCGTCGCGCCATCTGCCAGTCGAGGAAGCCGACCTCGCCGGCGGGCGTGAGGTAGGTGTTGCCGATGTGGGCATCCCCGTGCAGCAGGGTCTGTGGCGAGGTGGTCAGCGTCCCGATGTAGGGCTTCCAGATCGACTCGACGAGTTGGTCGATGCTCAACTCCAGCACCGCGCGCGGTGTCTCGTCGGCGTCGAGGCGTTCCAGCGCCGAGGGCAGCGGCGCGTACTGCAGACCGTCGAACGCCACGAACGGTTCGAGCCAGCCCAACTCGGGATGGCCCAGGACGCGCCGGCCCCAGAAGCGTCCGTGCAGGCGGCCCAGCGCCCGCATTCCGGTGGCGGCCTGCTCCACCGACAGCGGCCGCAGCGAATCCCGGGGGTCGGCGCCGCGCGCGGACAGGTCCTCCATCACCAGGCAGAAGTCGTAGGCGTCCTCGTCGGCGATCGCGGCGTAGACCAGCGGGTGCTCGAGCGGGAGTTCCACGCCGGAACTGAACAGCCGCGGTTCGTGGAACATGCCGCTGGTCATCCGGATCAGATCCTTGTGGGCGGGGTCGGCGGCCTTGACGAACACCGTCGCCGGCCCCTCGCCCGTCGTATATGTCAGCCCCAGGCGGGCGCGCCGGTTGGTGCCGTCGTCGCGCAGTTCGACGCGCACCTTGTCGACGACGGCGTCGGGGTGGCGCTGCGCCAACGCGGCGGTCATCCACTCGGGGGTGATCTCGTCCAGGTTCGCGGGCACGGTCAGGGACAAGGTTCACTCCTCGGTAGTTACGACACGGTTCGTGTTTGTAACGGTCCGACAGTACCGAACTCGCGCATTGGTAGCCTCACCGGCAGAGAACGGTCGCATCCGCCTGATAGCGGGTGTCAGGGAACCCGGTGTGAATCCGGGACTGGCGCGCAGCGGTATGGGAGACGGGCTCGACACTGGCCACTGGGAGCAATTCCGGGAAGGCGTCGAGTTCGAACGATCCCGAGTCCGAAGACCTGCCGATCTCGCTGAGTCCACCGAGTAACTCGCGCACAGTTACCCAGACTTCAAAGGCAAGACGTGCAGAAGACGGCTGTTCCGACGACACGACGGCTCCGCGCCGGCCCGCTGACCGCGCTGCTGGCCGTCCTCACGGCCGTGAGCATTCTGTTGTCGGTGGCCTTCGGGGCCGAACACATCCCGATCGGTGACGTCTGGCGCACCATCGTCGGGCGGCTCGGCGGCGACGTCGCGGACGCGGCGTACGACGTGATCATCTGGGACCTGCGGCTGCCCCGCTCGGTGCTCGCCGCGGTCGTCGGCGCCGGGCTGGCGCTGGCCGGGGCGCTCATGCAGGCGCTGGTCCGCAACCCGCTGGCCGAGCCCTATCTGCTCGGGGTGTCCGCCGGGGCGGCCGTGGGTGCGACGGCGGTGATGACGCTCGGCACGCTGGCCGGTCTGGGGGTGTGGGCGCTGTCGGGCGGTGCGCTGCTGGGCGCGCTGGTCGCCACGGTCACGGTGTACACCGTGGCACGCGCGCAGGGCGGGCTGACCGCGCTGCGGTTGATCCTCTCCGGGGTGGTGCTGTCCTCGGCGTTCATGGCGCTGTCGTCGCTGCTGGTGTTCACCGCCGGCGACCCGCACGCCGCCGAGGGTGTCATGTTCTGGATGCTGGGCAGCGTCGCCGGCGCGACGTGGGCGAAGGTGCCGCTGGCCGGTGCCGTCGTGGCGATCACGCTGGCGGCGATGATCGCGATCCACTCCTGGCTCGACGCCTACGCCGCCGGCACCGACACCGCCACCTCGCTGGGCGTCCCGGTGCGCGGCCTGCGCACCACGCTGTTCGTCATCCAGGGCGTGTTGGTGGGCGTGCTGGTCGCCGTGTCCGGGGGCATCGGGTTCGTCGGGCTCATCGTCCCGCACGCGGCGCGTCTGGTCGTCGGCGCCACGCATCGGGCGATGCTGCCCGTCGCGGTGTGCGGCGGGGCGCTGTTCCTGGTGTGGGTCGACGTGGTCTCGCGGGTTGCCGCGGCCCCGCGCGAGATGCCGCTGGGCATCCTCACCGGGCTGATCGGCGCACCCATCTTCCTGTTCCTGATGGGCCGGCGGCGCTACGAATTCGGGAACAGCTCATGAGCGCTTCGGCGGGAGTCAGCGCGCAGGGCCTGCGGTGTTGCCGCGGCGCCCGGAGCATCGTCGCCGGCGTCGATCTGGACGTCCCGGCCGGGACGCGACTGGCCGTCGTCGGCCCCAACGGCGCCGGCAAGAGCACCCTGCTGCGCGCGCTGGCCGGCCTCGACGCCCCGGCCGGCGGTGCGATCCTCGTCGACGGTGCCGATCTGCGCCGGATGTCCGCGCGGCGCCGGGCGCTGACCATCGCGTTCGTCGGCCAGGAGGAACGGCCGTCCGGAGAACTGACCGTCGCCGAGGCGGTCGGCCTCGGCCGGACCCCGTATCGGCAGCCGTGGTCGGTCGCCGCCGCCGAGGACCGCGGCATCATCGACGGCGCGCTGGACGCAGTTGGCCTGGGCGGCTGGGGAAATCGGCCCTGCACCCAGCTGTCCGGCGGTGAGCGGCATCGCGTGGTGCTGGCCCGGGCGCTGGCCCAGCAGACCGCGGTGCTGGTTCTCGACGAGCCCACCAACCATCTCGACGCCGCCTGGCGGCTGCGCCTCATGCAGGTCCTCGATCAGCTGGAATGCACCGTCATCGCGGCCATGCACGACCTGGACCTGGTGCTGCGGCATTTCGACGCGGTCGCCGTCGTCGCCGACGGCGGGATCCTGGCCCACGGCCCGCCGACCGAGGTACTCGACCCCGGTCTGCTTCGGAAGGTCTTCGAGGTCGCCGGGGATGTGGTCCCCCATCCCCAGACCGGACTGCCCTATCTCCTGCTCACCGACGTCGACCCGGCGTCCAACTGATCGAAGGTAATCTGATGAAGTTCCTTGCCGCTCTGGCCATTCCGGTTCTGACGGGTGGGCTGACCGCCTGCGGTTCGGCCTCCGACGACGTGGCGGTCGACACGGTGACGGTCACCAATTGCGGCGCGGAGGTGACGTACGGCCAACCGCTCGAGCGGTTGTTCGTCAACGACGGCGGGATGATCGCGATCGCGCTGGCCGCCGGGGCGCGCGAGCAGATGACCGCGGTGAGTTCCATGGCCCGCGACGTCGACGTCCTTCGGCTGGTGTACGGCGAACAGGTCGACACCCTGAACGAGGTCGCACCCGCCCAGCCGTCACTGGAGAACATCGTCGGCGCCCGGCCGCAGGTGCTCTACGCCGGCTACAACTACGGCATGGGTGAGGCCCGCGGGATCACCCCGGAGATATTGGCGCAGCACGGGATTGACGTCTATCAGCTCTCGGAGGCGTGTCGGCCCGTCGAGGGCGAACGCATCCGCGGCACCATGGATCCCTGGGTCGCCCTCGACACCGACCTGCGCAACATCGGGATCATCACCGGCAACGCCGACGTCGGCGCGCGGGCCGCCGACGAGGTCGCCGAGCGACTCGAAACCCTGCGCGCCGCACCGCAACCCGAGCAGATGCCGACGGTGTTCGTGTTCGACAGCGGCACCGACACCATCTTCTCGTCCGGGGCCTTCGGCGGGCCGCAGGGCATCATCGACGCGGCCGGGGCGCGCAACGCGACCGAGGATGTGCAGGACACCTGGACCACCGTCAGCTGGGAACGCATCAGCATCGCCGACCCCGACGTCATCGCGTTCGTCGACTATCCGGGCCAGTCCGTCGAGGAGAAGATCGCCGCGCTGCGCGGCAATCCCGCGAGCCGGAACCTGAAGGCGGTCCGGGAGAACCGGTTCATCAACTTCCCCTACGCCATGTGGGTGTCCAGCCCGCTCAACATCGACGCTGCGGAAGTACTGCGGTCGGTGCTCGAAAGCCACGGGCTGGCACCGGAATCGGGGATCACGCCGCAGTTGGACGTCCGTCAGCTCGGTCTGGCCGGTAACGACTGGCTGGAGTAGGGTGACCCGGCACGCTTCGGGCCTCAGTTCTGGCGCGGCAGCATCTCTCGAACGAATTCGTCGATGAAGTCCGCACCGCCGCTGCCGCCCGCGGGTCTGATCACGAACTTCGTCAATCCGGCTTCCAGATAACCGTCGATCTGGCGATGCAACTGCGACCAGTCCGTCGCGACGAGCTCCGAAGGGTCGACATCGGGGCGCTGGCGACGGATCGCATCCAGCGCCTGCTGTGGCAGCGCGCCGTCGCCGACGGCAATGTTGATCCCGTAGTGATCCTCGGGCACCGCGCGTCCAGCCGCCCCAGCCGCGGCGCGGATGGCCGCCACCGCTCCCCCGGCTTCCGTGGGTGTCAGGAAGCTGCCGAGCCATCCATCGGCGTAGGTACCGACTCGTTGGTATCCGGCCGGTGACGAGCCACCAAGCCAGATATCCAGCGGCTTGACCGGTTTAGGGAGGATCTCGACGTCCCGCACGGAGAAGAATGCGCCGGTGAACGTGACGTTGTGGTCGTGCAGCACGGTTCTCAGCAGCGCCAGCGACTCGTCGAACACGGCGGCCCGTTGGCCCGTGGGCACCTCGAAGAGCTCGCGCTCGGCGGGTACCGCCGAGCGGAGCCCGAATACCGGTAACACCCGGCTGGGCGCGAGCGCCGCCAGCGAAGCCAGTTGTTTGGCGACCAGCACCGGGTGCCGGCCCGGCAGCACTGCCACCGACGTGCCCACCTTCAACTGCGTGGTGCGGGCCAGGGCGAATGCCATACCGATGAATGGATCAACTGCCGGCGTGTACAACAACTCCGAGAACCACAATGAGTCGATACCTGCGTCCTCGAGACGATCCACCGTCCCCGACAGGTCGGCGGGCGGAACGCCCAGGCCGACGCTAACGCCGAACCGGACCTTCATTGCACACTCCTCGTTCGACTGGCTCAGTGAGCGGACGCACGCGTCGGCCGGAGACGCCCCTTACAAGCGGGAGACCCCAGCCCACTCGCGCTGAGAGATGGTGGCGCCGAGAGTTACAGGCCCTGGGTGTAGCGCGCGGCGTCACCGGCGTACTGCGCGGTCACGCACACGTCATAGCGCTGGGCCTCCAGCGTCTGGATGCTGGAGAAGTCCCGCTCGCCGCCGGTGGCCAGGTGCGCGACGAAGCCGAACACCGCGCCCCAGAACGCGCCGATGGCCAGGGCGACCAGCATGGTCACGATCCACACCGGCCCCAGGGTGAAGATCGACAGCAGCAGACCGATCAGCAGGCCGAACCATGCGCCGGCGCCCGCGCCGGACAGTGCCGCGCGGCCCTTCGTCATCCGGCCGGTGATCCGCTCGACGGTGCGGACACCGTCGCCGATGATGCGGACGTGCTCGACGGGGAAGCCGCCGTCGGACATCCGGTCCACGAGTCGCTGCGCGTCGACGTATTTGGGGAACGACGCGATGACCTGCCGGTCGGTGTTGGCGCCGACCTGGTCGGGCCGGCCGCTGGGATTCGTCACTGCTACCTCCGTAGATTCACTCGGCGCGAGGGGCGCCGGTCTGCGTGGGAGTACCCAATGCTCGCGAATCTATCGACGGGGCCGTGCCGAGGGGGCGCAAACTACGAGATTGTGGCGGCGTGTTGCCCGGGAACATGCACGTTCGCGGGGAAGGGTGAGGGCCCGCTAGATGCCGGCGTTGCGGGCCAGTTCGATGGCGTAGCTGTTGTCCCAGGTCCCGGCCGGGGGATGGCCGTTGCAGGCACCGTCGGATTCGCCGGGGCGCTTGACCCACAGGTAGGCGTCGACGTTCGGGCTGGCGGTCGCCGTGGTGGGCGCCGAGCCCAGGGCACGACCGGCCGGGTTGCACCAGTACAGCTCGTCGTCGGTGGCGCCGCGGCCGTTGCGCGAGGTGTCGATGACGTAGGGCTTCCCGCCGGTCATCCCCGAGATCGCGTCGCCGAAGCCGATCTGCTCGTCGGTGGTGAAGAAGTTCGCGGTGTTCAGGCTGAAGCCGCGGGCCTTGGCCACGCCAACCTCGTTGAGCATCCCGGCCATGGCCTCGGCGCCGACCCAGCGCGAATGGCCGGCGTCGATGTAGACCGCCGTCGCGGGGTTGGCGGTCAGCCGGTCCACCGCGTAGCGGATCAGGTCGAGGCGCTCCTGCCGCTGGTCGGGCGACAGGCAGTCGGCCATGGCCAGCGCGTCGGGCTCGAGGATGACCGCGGCCGGTCCCGAGCCGATGGCACCCGCGACGCCGTCGATCCAGCCCTGATACGCCGAGGCCGACCCGAACCCGCCGGCGGCATAGCTGCCGCAGTCCCGGTTGGTGATGCCGTAGAGCGCCAGGATCGGCATGGTCCCCGCGGCCTGCGCGGTCGCGATGTACTTCGCGTCCACCGACGGCGTGGACCGGTGGTCCATCCAGTACGCCTGCGGGGTGTTGGCGATGTAGTCCAGCTCCGGGCTGCCCCCGGCGCTCTTGGCCGCGCGCATGGCCGCCGAGTTCGGGTTGACGTAGAAGGTCTGCCCGGCCAGCGGGTTGCCGTCGGCGGTCAGCCGCACCTGCGGGGCGGGAACGATCTGCGCCGGTTCGGCCAGGAATCCCATGCCCGCCACGGCGGCCACGGTCAGGAAGGGGGTCATCCAGCGAGCGACTGCTCCGAGGGCTGAGGACATCACCCCAGGAAACATAGTTGGCGCCACGCCGGTCCGCCTCCTCGGGGCGCGCAACCAGCGGTTCTCTCGCCAGGGTTCGGCGCTGTCCGCGAGGCCCCTCGATCGGAACTCGTCACCTCCGGGTGACAGTCATGCACAGCTGGGGGGCGCTCGCCCGTCGCCCTGGGGATAACCGTCACCCGGAGGTGACGCCATTTGATCGAGAGGCCGTCCAGAGACGGCCCGGCCGGCTGGCTTGTTCGGCGCTGTCCTAGCTGCCTGCCGCCAGGGTCACCAGCCCGTAAGCCACGGCGTACCGGTGCCCCAGCTGCCCGTTGACGTTGCCGCGGCCCACGCTGAACGTGTGCCCGAGTTGCTCGCTGACCGCGCGGACCAGCTCGTCGTCGCTGGCGCCGCCGCCGACCAACAGCACGGCCTCGGCCCCGGAGCCGGACTGTTGGAGGCCCGTCATCACGTTATGGCCGATCACCAGCCGCTTGGCCGCCAACCGCCAGCTGCGCCACTCCGCACCCGAGAGCCGCGACGTGAACGGCAGCAACCCGCTGGGCGCCGAGGTCAGCAGCCAACCGGTGTACCGGCCGTCGATCGGCTGGTCCAGGAAGTGTCGCCGGCCGTGCTCGTCCTCGACGAGCTGAGCGGTGATGGCGGTGACCGCCTCGGCCCGCTTGGCGTACTCGGCCGCGCTGTTGGAGATCTCCAGCGCGGCGGCGGTCGCCGCGGTGAGCAGCTGCCCGGCGCCGGGCAGCACCGTGCGGGCCACCTCGGCCACGACATCGACGGTCCCGCCGCCGACGTCGACCACCACCGCATCGGGCGTGACCCCGGGAGTGGTCAGCACCCCGACGCGCGCGGCCGCGGCCTCCGACTCGACCTCCGCCACCGGCACCCCCAACGCCGCGCTGAGCGCCTCGGCGTCGGCAGGCGGTCCCTCCTCGTCACCCATCGTGGCCATCACCAGCGCGTCCACCGCGACGGAGCCGCGGCGCGAATTCGCCTGCGCGGCAATGTCGGCCAGGCGCACCACATGGGCCGGCCCGGGCGCACCGGGCTCGGGGCCGGCGTCGGCCGGGTCCTCGCGCGCCGGTGCGGCCTCGTCGAGGCACACCACCGCGCAGGCGCTGTCGTAGAGCTGATCGGCCACCACGCGGGCGTCGTCGTGTTCGTCGTCGCCCAGGCCGAACGCGTCGACCAGCCAGAACGGGTCGGTGAGCCGCTGCAGCGCCGACATCCCCTGCCGCACCTCGACCGCCACCCGACTCGTGGCCAACACCTCCGCGATCTCGACGTCGTCGACCACCGGCAGCCGCGCACCCAGCCGGTTCGAGATCAACACGGCCTCATCATTTTCCGTCAACACCGCCACCACCTGGCGGCCGGCGTCGAGCGCCGCGTTCACCCGCCGCGCGACCTCGAGGTAACCCCACTCCCGCGTCGCGCAGGCCACCACCGGACGATCCGCCGCGACCTCGTCGAGCCGCTGGACCGGCACCGGGGCGCCGACCCCGACGGCGTCGCCGGCCGTGGTGGCCGCCGAGCGGGTCGCGATGACCAGCCGACCGGTGGATTGCGTTTGCAGCTGCACACTTTCGAGGGCCAGCCGCACGGGCGGGGTCGGCGCGAACGCGGCCCGGTCGATCACCAGGCCGTGCGCCTCGGCCTGCCGGCGGGCCAACTGCGCCGCGCCCTGCACCGCGCGCAGCGAACCCTTGCCGCCGCGGGTCGGGGTGCGCGCGCTGGCCAGCACCTCGCGGCCGGCGGGCCCGCCACACAGGACGATCTCGGTGGTGGCGTTGCCGATATCGATGCCGGCCCAGATGGTCACCGCAGCAGGCCGCGCCGGCGGTAGGCAGCGGCGGCCTCGCGGACCAACTCGGCGCAGGCATGCGCCTCCTGGGCCACCAGGCGCTGCGCCAACTCCTCGAGTTCCTCGAACGTGGAGCGGCCGGGACGCAACGCCTCGTAGGCGGCGAGCATGTCGTCGGTGCTCAGCGCGGTCAGCTCCGCGGCCCGACGCAGGTTGGTGCCCAACTGCGCCGACCCGGTGGCCTCGGCGGCCTCGGCCTGCACCAGCAGCGTCTCCCGGCTGATCCGGATGTCGTCGAGGGTCAGATCGCCGTTGCGGGCGGCCTCGACGGTCACCTGCTCGAGGCCGCGACCCGAATGCGCGGAGATGGTCATCGCTGGAACTCCAATTCGACGTTGGTGCTGTCGTGATGGCGGGACTCCGCGCGTTCGATGGCGACCATCGAGACCACCTGGGTGTGATACCGCGCGGTGATCGCCTCCTCGGTGTAGGCGTTGCGCATCGGGGCCGGCGGTGTGCCCTTGGCGTGCCGGCCGGCGTTGATCCCGATCAACCGGTACATGTCGCGGCTGATCAACGGTGCGACGCTGAGCAGTTCGAGGTTGGCCAGCGGCGGCAGGTCACGGCGGTGGATCAGCGTGGTGCCCTTGGCCTGCAGGCCCACCCCGACCCCGGAGCCGGACAGCCGCGCGGCGGCCTTGCCGATGTAGCCCAGATCGATGTTGCCGCTGATGCGCACCAGCCGCGGCACGCACTGTTCCTCCTCGAGCCCGGCCAGGATCTCCTCGAGCGCGTCGTAGACCGTCAACCCGGACAGGCTGCGAAACAGCTTGGTGCCCAACGCCGGCGAGACGCCGATGACGACCTCGCGCGGATCGTCGCCCACGGCGGCCGGTCCGCGCGTGGTCAGCCGGGCCGGCTGGGCGTACTGCGCCTGCTCCTTGACCAGGTCGGCAACCGAGCGGGCTTGGCGCACCGTGTCGATCTGCTCCTGGCGCTCCGTCGTCGGGCGGTAACCCGTTCCAGGACCGGCATAGTCGTTCGGGTCCTGCAGCGCCGAGAGCACGTTCATCTGTTCGTCGAAGATCGCGGCGGTCTGCAGATAGTCCCCGGTGATGCGCGCCTTGGCCATGCCCAGCACCCGCTCGGCCAACTCCGGGAAGCCCGTCTCGTCGAGCGCGGCCACCACGTCGAGCACCGTCAGGCCCTGCTGGTCGATGGCGGTGGCGGCGTGCAGCACCTTCACCCCGTCGGTGGCGGGCAGATCCTTGGAGCCCTCCGCCCCGACGACGGCCTCGACGTGGTCGTCGTCGAAGTCGGCCAGGCCCAAGTACTCGAAGACCGCGCGGGTGGCCTCGGCGGCCTGGCGGCGCATGGACTCCAGCGTCGTGGGCTCCACCGAACGCAGCCCACCGTCGACACCCCAGTCCCTCTGCATCACCAGGTAGTCGTCCAGGTCGGCCGCGTTGAAGTTCGACGGCCCGAACATGTTGTCGTAGGCCACCACCGAGCCGAACCCGGAGAAGATGAAGTCCGACCCGGACAGCAGCACCGGCAGGGTGCGACTGGTCCGGCGCATGGTGGACTCCGACATCAAACTGTCGTTGCCGCTGCAGGATTCGAGTCCGCGCAGCATCACCATGAGGTTCTCGGCGATCAGTTCCCGCACGCCACCGGGTACCGAGGCGGTGATGCCGGCGCCGTCGATACCGCCGTTCTGCACGCCCTGGGCGCCGATCCCCTTGGCCAGCGCCACGCAGCGGGCCTCGAGGTAGTTCATCGACTTGCGTTCGGCCTGTCCCATCAGCACCTCGGAACCCGCGCCGCTGGACAGCCGCATCTTGATGCCGCGCGAGGCGTAGGCGGAGGTCAGGAACGCCTTGGACCACGGGGTGTCGTCGCCGTCGGTGAAGACCTGCTCGGTGCCGTACACCGACACGGTCTCGGCGTACGAGACCAGGCCCCGCACACCCATCTTCAGCTCGCGGGCCTCCTCGACGGCGCACTGGGTCAACGCGCCCGGCGCCGGCACCTGCGAACCGATCAGCAGACCGACGGCCACCGCGGGCGCGTCGTCGAGCACCGGGACGGTGGCCTCCAACTCCCGGAAGCCGTAGACCACGGCGGTGGCGGCGTCGGCGGCGATCAGCAGCGGATCGTCGAGCCGGTTGGTCACGTGCGCCTGGTTGGCGGGGCTGCGGCGGGCCCGCATCTTCATCATCGCCATCTGGATCTCGACGGGATTCAGCGTCGCGACCACCCGCGCCATCTTGGCCGGGGTCAGCCCCGCGCAGATCCGCAGTACCTTGGCGCGCGGCACGCTGGAATCGACGATCATGCGGGCCAGTTCCAGATCCGCCATGGCCATCGACCGCGGCGCCTGATCATGATCGATGGCGTAGCGCACGACGAATTCGTCGATGGTGTCGAAGTCCGCGGCGGCCACCGAGTCCATCTCGAGCACGGTGCCGTCCTCGCCGACCACCCACGACGGCTCCGGGTCGTAGGGCGAACCGTGCGAGATCATGCCCAGTTCGGGGTCGGGCTCGGCGAATCCGTCGAGATTCACCGCCTGCTGATCCAGCATGCGGATACGCCCCAGCCGGTGGTCCTGCTCGGTGTCTGTGCCCTCTGGGTGCATGACGTTCGCCGTACCTCTCTCGTCTCGAGGTCTTCGAGGCCCCCATCATCGGCCGAGTTCGCGGACCGGACAACGTTCTCGGCCGATGTTCCAACAACCTGTGTGACGCTGTGCGGTGTCCACCGGACCGACGCCGACGCGATCTACAACACAATGTTGGAAAAGCGGCGCTACCCAATGACAATGGCGCCCTCATCTCGCACACTTTGCCTCTGACGGGAGCAGGTACTTCGCGGCTCCGGTGGTGAGGAGGATCAATGTCCGAGGTTGTCAACACCGACGACACGCGTGCCAAGGATGCGCCCAACGACGGTCGCACCCACCTGCGCGGCAACCTGGGCGTCGCCGCCATCGTCTTGATGGTGGTCGCCGCGGCCGCGCCGCTGTCGACCATCGGCGGCAACGTGCCGATCGCGATGGTGCTGGGCCAGACCGCGGGCATTCCCGTGGCGTTCCTGGTGGCGGGCGTGATCTTCCTGCTGTTCGCGGCCAGCTTCGTGGCGATGTCGAAGTACGTCAAAGAGGCCGGCGCGTTCTACGCCTACATCCAGAAGGGCCTGGGCAAGGCCGCCGGCACCGGCGCGGCCGTGCTGGCGCTGCCGGCCTACATGGCGACGCTGCTGGGCGTGGCCGCCTACGACGGCGTGATCCTCGCTGGGTTCATCGAGCGCTTCGGCGGACCGTCGATCCCGTGGTGGCTGCTGACCGCGCTGGTCCTCGCGATCATCGCGTGGATGGGCTACCGCCACATCAGCTTGAGCGCCAAGGTGCTGGGCATCTTCCTGGTCTCCGAGGTCGCCATCCTGGTGGTGCTCGACTTCGTCATCGTCATCCAGGGCGGCCAGGAAGGCATCACCGGCGATTCGTTCACGCCGGAGGGCCTCGCGGGCGGCGTCGGGATCGCCCTGCTCTACGCGCTGTGGGGATTCGTCGGCGTCGAGGCCACCGCCGTCTTCCGCGACGAGGCCAAGGACCCCGACCGCACCGTCCCCCGGGCGACCTACTGGGCCGTCGCCATCGTCGCCACCTTCTACGCCTTCTCCAGCTGGGCCCTGATCGAGGGCAACGGCGGCAACAAGGCAATCGCGGTGGCCGAGGCCGACCCCGACAACTTCATGGTGAACACCGCGCAGCAGTACCTGGGCATGCTCGGCCGCGACCTCACCACCGGCCTGTGGTTCATCAGCGTGTTCGCCTGCGCGTTGGCCTTCCACAACATCGCCACCCGCTACGCGTTCGTGCTGGGCCAGAACAGCGTGTTCTCCAAGCGCTTCGGTCAGGTCCACGCGCAACACGGATCGCCGTCGAACGCCTCGCTGCTGATCAGCGTGCTGACCTTCGTGATCATGGGTGTGCTGGCGGCGCTGCAGCTCGATCCGGTGCTGGGGATCTTCGGACCGCTGGGCGGCCTGGGCATCCTGGCGCTGGCCATCCTGTGGCTGCTGACCACCATCTCCGTGGTGATCTTCTTCAGCCGCCGCGGCAACTCGACAGGCACCGTGGTGCTCGCGTCGGCGGCGACGCTGGGCCTGGCCGCGGCGCTGGTGCTGGTCGTGTCCAACCTGACCCTCGTGGTCGGTGGCACCCCGACCACCGCGGCCATCTTCGGTCTGATGCCCCTGGTCTTCTTCGGCATCGGCATGCTGCTGGGCCGCCGGTCCAACGCCGACCTGACCTCCACCCCCGCGGGTCTGTAGATCCGACCCGCCAGTAGACAGCCCCGGCTGGTTTCCTCCCCCCCAGGAACCAGCCGGGGCACTGCTACCGTGAGGCCTGCGGCTTCGGAGATGTGCCGCGGCTCCGCCGACCGCACCCCAGCAGTGAGTCGCGCGGTCGATCGGGAATAGGGACGATATGGCTCGGGAATCGCCGCTGACTGTGGCGATGGCCCTGACCGTTCCGCCGCTCGACCAGGGAACGGTGATCGCGGGCCAACGCGGACTGCAGCGCGAAGTGCGCTGGGTCGACATCATGCACGCGCCCGCCGAGGCCTTCGTGCGGGCCGGCGACCTGGTGCTCACCACCGGCGCCGACACCCGCCAGCCCGGCGTCCGCGAGTTCCTCACCTATGTCGTCGCCACCTCGGAGGCGGCCGGACTGGTGCTGAGCCCGCCACCGGAGATCCCCACCGGCGAGCTGCTGTCGTCGCTGGTGCCGCTGGCCGACGACCGGGACTTCCCGGTGGTGAGCCTGCCCTGGGAGATCGCGTTCGCCGCCGTCCAGAAAAGCCTTCTGCCGCAGATCAATCCGGTCGACGCCCGGGTGCAGATGGTGGTCGGCCGATCCGCGGGGGACGACGACGGCTGGAACGACATGGCCGACGCGTTCGCCGAGGCGATGGACGGTACCGAGGACGCGGACGGACCGCGCCAGTTCGCCGAGGTACTGCGGCAGCACCCGCAGAGTATGGCGGCCGTCCTGCGGACGTTGCAGCCGCTGGTCGACTACGACCGCACGCGCCGCGGACAACTCGTCCACACCCTGGAGATCCTGCTCAACGAGGCGGCCAACATCAGCGCAGCCGCCCGAGCCCTCTACCTGAACCGGCATTCCCTGCTCTATCGGATCAAGCTCATCGAGGAACTCACCGGGCTGTCGCTGAAGGATCCCGCGGATCGCTTCCAGTTGGAGGTCAGCGTCCGGGTGCATCGGATCGACGTCTCGAACGGATGACCGCTCTGCGCGAATTTTCGGGCCCGGGCACCGGCACGTTAGTGTGCTCTGGTCGGCCTCCGCGAACAGGCCGGTAGAAGAGTTGGACAGATCATGACCGCAGCAGCAGAAATGTCGGCGCTCGAAGCCCGGGTCGGCCACTACTACAAGATGGACCAGCCGTACCTGGTCGGCCGCGAGAAGGTGCGCGAGTACGCCCGCGCCGTGCAGGACTACCACCCCGTGCACTGGGACGTCGACGCTGCCGCCGAGCTGGGCTATTCGGGCCTGGTCGCGCCGTTGACCTTCACCTCCACCCCGGCCATGGCCTGCAACCGCCGCATGTTCGAAGAGGTCGTCGTCGGCTACGACACCTACATGCAGACCGAGGAGGTCTTCGAGCAGCACCGCCCGATCGTCGCCGGCGATGAGTTGGAGATCGACGTCGAGCTGACGTCGGTGCGCAAGATCGCCGGCCGGGACCTGATCACGGTGACCAATACGTTCACCGACACCGCCGGCGAGCGGGTGCACACGCTGCACACCACCGTCGTCGGCGTGACCGCCGAGGACGTCGATCCGGCCATCAAGGGCGCCGTGCAGAAGGCCATGATGCACGACATGAACATCCTCGACATCGGGGAGTCCGACGGCGCCTACCACAAGACGGTGCGCCCCGAGGGTGAGGTGCGCATCGCCTCCCCCGGCGATCGCGCCCCCGCGACCCCGTCCTTCGACGCGGTGCAGGTGGGCGACGAGTTGCCCGTCCACCACACCCGGCTGTCCCGCGGTGACCTGGTGAACTACGCCGGGGTCGCCGGCGACGCCAACCCGATCCACTGGGACGAGGGCATCGCCAAGTTCGCCGGGCTGCCGGATGTGATCGCGCACGGCATGCTCACCATGGGCCTGGGCGCCGGATTCGCCTCGACCTGGTCGGGCGACCCGGGCGCGGTCACCCGCTTCGCGGTGCGGCTGTCGGCGCCGGCGGTCGTGCCGGCCGCCGAGGGCGCGGATATCGAGTTCAGCGGTCGGATCAAGTCGCTGGACCCCGAGACCCGCAGCGGCGTCGTCATCGTCGGCGCGAAATCCGGTGGCCGCAAGATCTTCGGCCTGGCGACGCTGGGTGTGCGCTTCAGCTGAGGTCGGGCCGCGTCGAGTCAGAACTCACGCAGGCATTGTGCGAGTGGACGTGTGCGTGAGGTCTGACTCGATCAGGCCGTGAGCGTCGGCGCCAGCGAAGCGCCGAGGATCCGCGCATCACGGGTGACGACGGTGAGATTGCGACGCACCGCCTGAGCGACCAGCACCCGGTCGAATGGGTCGCGATGCTCCCACGGCAAGCGTCCCGCCAGGATGGCGTCTTGCGCATCGATCGAAAGCTCGCCCGCCGCCATGTCACCGAGGATCTCCGACCATGCGGACAGCAGGATCTCCCCGTCCAGCCGGCCCAACTTCGTCTTGATCGCGATCTCCCAGGCCGACGCGGCCGAGACCCAGATGGCGCACTTCCTTTTGGAGAGCATCTCTCGGATTTCCGGTCGCAGCTGTTCGGGCGTAGCCACCAACCAGAGCAGCGTATGGGTGTCCAGCAGGACGTTTCGGGGTCCTCCCCCGGAAGTCACGAATCACCCTCCCAGACAGCCAATTCCGCGTCGGGCAGCGGATCGTCGAAGTCCTCCGGGACGGTGAGAGTGGGCAACTGACCGAACCGACGCGGCTTCTCGTGTACAGGCGAAAGCACCGCGACCGGGCGTCCCCGACTGGTGATCGTGACCGCCGTGCCACTGCGCTCAACCTCGGCCAGCAGGGCGTTCAGCGTGGCCTTCGCTTCCGTACTGGTCACCGTCTTATCCTGCATAAAGCAATCGTATCGCTGAAGCCCCAATCGGACTAGTCCGACTAGTCCGCCCTAAGCTGTATCGAGCCAGACCTCACGCAGGCATTGTGCGAGTGGACTTGTGCGTGACGGCTGACTCGATGAGACGCGCGAATCTCGTCACGCCCCGTGGGCGGTGACCACCGTCCCCGACTCCGGCGCGGCGACGGCCCCGGCGACCAGTTGATACAGCGGCGTCCCCCAGGCGTGCACGCCGCTGCCGGTCGGCGAGTACGCGGTGTGGATCGCGATCGCAGAAGGCGACAGGGCGTCGTCCTGATCCGGGTCGTAGTCGCACACCGGGTCGCCGACGTCGCAGACGCTGACGGTGCGGGCGCCGATCGAGGCCGGCAGCGGCGAGGTGTCCGTCGAGGCCAGGAACGAATGTTCTTGCGCCACACCCTTGCCCACGCTGGGCAGCACCGCCGTCGACCCCATCTTGATGGTGGTGTCGGCCGGCAGTCGGTCACCGTCGGCGACCAGCAGGGCCGCGGCGATGCGCGGGTCGTCACCCAGATCGTGCAGGTTGCGGTGAATGACCATGGCGCCCTGCGAGTATCCGGCGAGCACCACCTTGGTGTCCGGGCACTTCTCGGTGTAGGCGTCGAGCTGCTCGGCGGTGGCGTCGGCGCCGTCCTCGACGCTGTCCATGAAGTCCATCCAGCCGCCCAGGCCGCCGTCGACCGGCACGGGCGCCGCCGGGTACTGGACGGCCTCGGCGGTCATGGTCTGCCCGTCGACGGCCAGCTCGGAGCGCAGCTGCTGATAGGACTGATAGACGACGTCACCCATGCCGCCGTTGGCGGTCAGACCCGCACCGTCGCGCTGACCGGATCCGGCGGCGCCGATCCAGTGCACGTCGGCGCAGGCGGGGGCCGCCGCCGCGGTCCCCGTGACCAGGCCGGCCAGCGGCAGCGCGGCCGCCACGACGGCCATTCCCAGGTGACGAAGCACAGCGATCTTCCTTCCGAACCCCAGCGGCACACTGGCGCCGCGCTACCCCGTAAGTCGCGGCAGGGGTGGTCGGTGTTACTCGGCGGAGGCCCGACGCTGCTGTTGCGCCAGGATCGCACTGCCCAACCAGTCCCGCAGGAACCGGCGCAGTTCCTCGCGGCTGCGGGCCGCGTCGTTGGGCGCAACGAAGAACGACAGCATCACCCGCAGGGTGAATTCGACCAGGTCACGCTGGGCGGACTCGTCGTAGCCGTACTGCGCCCAGTCCACGTCGAAGCGCGTCATCATCCGCAGCCCGAAGCCCTGCGCGGTCTCCGAGGCGACATCACGGGCCGCGCCGTAGGACTCCGAGAGCAGGGTGCCCAGATGCGGGGTGCGGGCCACCTCCTCCAGGGTGAACAGCACCCCCTCGACCATCGCGTCGGCCGGGTCGGTGATGCCCCGCACGGCGGCGGCGAGTTGATCGAAGAAGTCGTCGACCGACGCGAACGCCGCGGCCTTCATCAGTGCATCGGCGGTCGGGAAATAGCGGTAGACGGTCTGGCGGATGACGCCGATCTCGGCGGCGACCTCGGCGATGCTGACGGCGGTGCCCCGCTGGGCCATCAGCTTGACCGCCGCGGCGACGATCCGCTTGGCGGCCTCCTCGTCGTTGCTCGGCGGATCGCCCACCCAACCGCGTCTGCGCGCCACCTGACAACTCCTCGAGCCGAAACCGAACCCGCAGGATATCGGTTCTGGCGCGTCAGACCCGGTCGACCTCCGCGGCCGACACCGGCGAGGCCACCACCGTCGCGCTCACCGATCGCTGCGCCTTGGCCGCCATCGCCAGCGTCACCGAGGCGATCACGAAACAGCCGAGCGTGTACCAGAGGCTGCCGGTGGGATCGCCGTTGGCGGTCACGCCGTCGACGGCACCGAAGTAGGCCGGCAGCGCGGCGATCCACAGCACCGCCAGGACCGCCAGATACACCGCGGCGAAGCCGAAAATGATGCCGGGCGAATGAGGTTGGTTGGCCAACAGGTCCTCGTTGACGCCGCCGCGCAGCCGACGCCACTGCAGCGCGAAGACGACGATCGCGATGACCGAGACGATCACCAGTTCGGCCGCGTACGCCACGCCGATCACGGTGGTGCTCCCGGTGATACCGCCGGAGATGGTGGCCGGCAACGGCAGCAGCGCCGTGCCGATCGAGGCGAGCAGCCCGATCACGATGGTGCGCCACACCAGCTGACCGGCGGTGAAACTGCGGCCCGCATCGACGTGGCGGCCGACGAAGAATTGCACGCAGAATGCCAGCGACATCGGCCACAGGGTGGCGAACACCACGACGCTGGGCAGCGGCACCGCCTCGAGGAACGGCTGGTTCATCGGATGATCCAGCGTCCACTCCCACCAGCGCAGCTGCGGGCCGAGGTGGTCGAAGATCTCGTAGAACGCGTGGTGGACGAAGCCGACGCAGATGGCACCCAGCAGCGTGCCGTAGCGGCGGAAGATGCCCAGCGCGCGGACGATCTCGAAGGCGATGGTGGCCATCATCGGATAGATCGCGATGATGTAGAGCGGCAGTCTGCCCCAAAGGAATTCGACTGTGAACACGTTGTGGGCGAACATCGTGTCGACGTATTCGCTGATGCCGAACGCGGCCGGGAAGTACAGCGGCGGCTCGATGATCAACAGATAGGCGATCGCCCCGATCCACAGCACCAGATTGGTCGGGTCGTTGTAGCGGCGCAGGCGCACGATCGCATACACCAGCGCCAGCACCGCGCCCACCACGATCAGCAGTTCGAGGACCGGCAGCGTCCAGTTCTCCAGCGCGAAGGGGTTGCGCAACTCGAACAGGCCCCCGGCCTCCGCACAGGTGAAGCCGAGGCGGTCGGCCAGGCCCTCGAAGGTGGGCGCGCACAGATCAGACATCAGCGGCCTGCTTCCACTCGACCTTGTCGTTGGCGTCGGCGGTGTACCACCGGGTGACGTCGTAGCCGGCGTCGTAGCGATCGAACCAGACCTGGGCCAGCGCGGGCAGCTTTTCGTGCGCGGGATCGTGGCCGGGGATCTGGCTGCGGACGACGCCGACCACGGCGGCCAGCTGATCCCGGATCGGCAGGTGCCCGAAGGCGTTGCCGAACGGCCCGTCGTCGCTGACCTTGAGGAACGGAAGCTTCTGCAGCACCGCCTTTTTGCGGCGCTGCATCCCGAACGTGGAGATCGCGTCGACCTTGCGGTCCTCGACGGGAATGTAGGAGTTGAAGTCGTCGCAGGCCATCTGGATGACGGCCCAGACGTGCTTGAAGATCGACGGCGCCACCCGCATCCGGTACCACGGGTCGTCGACGACCTCGTCGTAGATCAGCAGCGCCGAGCTGCGGTGTTCGACCTCCTCGACGAAGTGCCACAGGAACAGCGACGCCACCCGGTCGTCGCCGGCGGCGAACAGGGTGTCGTCGTGGTCGAGCATCAGCTTGAAGACCGGCGTGAAGGTGGCCTCGAGGTCGGCGGTGTAGGCCAACCGGTACTTCAGCGGGGTGTTGGCGGTCAGGTCGTCGAAGGCCGCGATGACCTTGTCGTAGGTGTGCTGCAGTTGCGGGTAGGACTTGATCAGGCCCTTGGCGTGCTGACGGTGCGCCATCGAGTGTTGGCCCTCCTGGCGCACGAACGCGTCGGCCTCCTCGGCGATGGCGGGATCCTTGATCAACGGCATGGCCTCGGTGATCATCCGGCCGATCATCTTCTCGAAGCCGATGGCCAGGAAGGAGACCGCGTTGGCCATCCCCGAGAACGCCGGATTGGCCTCGTTCCAGAGGAAGGGCACCGGGTAGCTCGCGAACGCGAAGCGCATCTTGCGGACGATCAGATCCGTCATGGCCGACCCCTCATCGTGCGTTGCCCACGGCAACGGTCATCAACATACAAACAGACACTAGGGCGTCTGACTGTATGATGACAAGCCTGGGGTCGTCCGGTCAGTCGCCCCAGCCCATGGAGAAGACCTCGAACATCGTCGCGTGAGTCACGCCCATCCGCGCCCCGGCCTGCCGGGACGCCTCGGCGAGAAATTCCGCCGGGTCGAAGTGCTCCCAACCCAGTCCGTCGATGTAGGCGCGGTGGGCCCGCAGCGACTCCACCCCCAGATCGAAGGTGGCGGTGATGTCGACGCCGTGCTCGGCGCCCGGGGAGCCCGCGGCCCAGACCTCCTGCACCCCGCCCCACGGTTCGGTGCCGTCGACGAGTTGCTCGGCGAAGATCCACCGGTTGCCGGCGTCGCGGACCGCGTCCAACGTCGCCTTCCCCGTCGCAATGTGGTCGGCCTGGTTCAGCGCCCGCCCGCCCCAACCATCCCGAAAGTTGTTGGTGACGACGATATCCGGACGGTGCTTGCGCACCTCGGCGGCGATGGCGCGGCGCAGCGGCACCCCGTACTCCAGGATGCCGTCGGGCAGCCGCAGGAAATCCACGACGTCCACGCCGACGATGCGGGCGGACTCCACCTGCTCGGCCTCCCGCGTCTTCGCGCACTGCTCGGGGTGCATGCCATCGATACCGGCCTCCCCGCTGGTCACCATGCAGTAGACGATCTTCTTGCCCTGCCGCGTCCAGCGCGCGACGGCCGCCGCGGCGCCGAACTCCATGTCGTCGGGGTGGGCGACCACGCACAGCGCGGTGTCCCAGTCCTCTCGAATCGGTTGCAGTGCGGGCCGGTCATCGGTAGCGGTCATGCGGGCGAGCATGGCACTCGTCGCGCGGCCGGAGCAATGCTTCAGGATTTGGCGGCGAGCGTGGCGAACGCCCTGTCGGTGCCCTCGAGCGCGCGGTCGATCACGGCGTCGGTGTGCGCGGTGCTGACGAACCAGTTGTGGCGCGGGTGCAGATACACACCGTTGTCCAGCGCGGCGGCTGAGAACGCGAAGCTGAGCTGGTGCTCGGGGTCGTCGTGGAAACGCAGGTACGGCATCTGACTTGGCCCCGTGTAGGACACGTCGAATCCGTGCGCTTGGGCTTGGGCCACCAGACCGGCACGCAACCGATCTCCGGCGCGGCGCTGCAGGCGGACACCGTCGATGGCGCGGAGTTCTTGGATGGTCGCGATTGCCGCTGCCATCGGCACGGCCGCAAACCAGAACGTCCCGGTACTGAAGATCGTGGCGGCGGCGTCTCTCAGGGAGTCCCTGCCAAGGATGGCCGAGACCGGGTAGCCGTTGCTGATGGCCTTGCCCCAGACGCTGAGGTCCGGTTGAACGTCGAGGTTCGCCCAGCTGCTGCCCATTTCGAGGCGCATGCCGCAGCGGACGTCGTCCAGGATCAGGACGGCGCCCTTGCGGTCACAGGTGGCGCGGAGTTCGCGCGCGAACGCCGGGTCGATCAGTTCCTGGTCGACCCCGTCGTTGTGCTTGAAGGGGGTGATGATCACGCCGGCGAGGTCGTCGTCCGCTTCGTCGAAAGCCGCACGCAGACTTGGGAGATCGTTGTAGTCGAAGTACCGGATGTTGGCGCGGTCGGCGGCCGAGATCCCCGCCGTGCCCGGGGTGCACCACGGCGCGGCGCCGTGGTAGCTGGCCCGCTCGACCAGGATCTTGGCGCGGCCGGTGGCGGCCCTGGCGATCGTCAGCGCGGTCGTGGTGGCATCGGTGCCGTTCTTGGCGAAGTAGGCCCACTGCGCGTGATCGACCATGTCCACCATCAGTTCGGCGAGTTCGACCATGCGCGCCGACGGGGCGTTCTGACAATCGGCCAGTTCGCGCTGGCGCTGCGCAGCCTCTTCGACCACTCGGTTCTGATAACCCAGCACCATGGGCCCGTAGCCCAGCAGGAAATCGACGAACTTCCGGCCGTCGACATCGCGGATGAGCGCGCCGTCGCCGCTGGCGAGGAACTGCGGGAAGTTCGAAGGGAACAGGCCGGCCCGCTGATGGCCGTACATTCCACCCGGGATCAGGCGACTCGCCTTGTTCCGGAGAAGACGATCGTTCAACTACATCGACCAGACCGGGTTGTGTGCTGCATGCAGCATGCCAAGGGAGCCATGCCCGAGATATTGACATGCTGCATGCAGGGCGTCAACGTCTGGATGCCGTAGCTGCCGTAGTCTTCCTGATCCGGATCACACCGACCCGCTGGATCCCGGGGTTTTCCTGCCAAATTTGCGCGGGTGGCTAGTCCACGACTCGGTACTGGGTCCCGAGTGAGCGATACGTACGCTCGGCGCGCCGATCTCGGGTGAGCAGGATGTGGTTGTTGACGACGGCGGCCTGGCCGACGAGGGCGTCGTAGACCGATCCGCCGACGATGTCGAGCCCGGCAAGTCGTTCGTGCAGAGCGCGTGTCCCGGTGGCGTCGAGCCAGCAGTCTCCCGGAAAAGCTGCAGCCAGTACCGAGGCCGCCTGGCCGGCACTCAGGCGCAGTGGAATCGGCAGCCGAGTCAACACCGAGTACGTCTCAAATGCGGCGTGGCCCGCGAGCGCAGGACGAAGCTCAACCAAGGCCCGGCGGCAGGCCGAATGGGCCGCGTGGGTCGGATCGAGAGCGGCGACGGCCACGCTGGTGTCGCACGCCCAACGGTCAGCGTTGGATGTCATCGCGGAGTCGGCGCACGTCGCCATCCGTGAGCACGGCACCCTCGACGTCGCCGAGTATCGGCAGCCCGTCATCGCTGGTGTCGATCGACCGTTCCCGCCGTCTAACCGGCTCGATCCTCAGACCGGATCCGTCAAGAATCAGTTCGAGCGGAGTTTCCGGCGTGATCCCCAACGCGACACGCAGCGCTTTCGGGATGACGACCCGTCCCACCCGGTCGATTGTCACGTGCATGGCATGAGATTACCATTTAATTGGCAATAAAGAGCCTGGCATGACCGTGTGGCGCAACAGATGGTGGCGATGCTCGAGCGCCCGCGGTTTGTCCAGGCGGCGGCCGGGTATGCCGAGAGTTCCCCCGGCAACCTCGAAGGACTCACGATGGCTTCCCAGGACGCAGACGCCACCCGCACCGATCAGCTGCAGTTCCAGAACCCGAAGACCCGGTACCCGTCGATCGAACCGCCGGAGCAGACGCAGCCCGAGCCGGGTCTGGACGCCGAGATGATGCCGAAGGCCGACATCGGCGAGTTCTCCTATCGCGGCACCGGACGGCTGGAGGGCCGCAAGGCGCTGGTCTCCGGCGGCGACTCCGGCATCGGGGCCGCGGTGGCGGTGGCGTTCGCCCGGGAGGGCGCCGACGTCGCGATCACCTATCTGCCGCAAGAGGAGGAGGACGCGCAGAACGTCGCGCGGATCATCCGCGACTCCGGGCGCCAAGCGGTCACCCTGCCCGGGGATCTCACCGACGCGGCGTTCTGCCGGGAGGTGGTCGAGCAGGCCGTCGAGCAGCTCGGCGGCCTGAACATCCTGGTCAACAACGCCGGCAAGCAGATCGTCGCGGAGAGTCTCGAAGAACTCCCCGACGAGCAGGTCGAGCAGACCTACCAGGCGAACATCCTGGCGATGTTCCGCACCACCCGTGCGGCGCTGCCGCACCTGCCGGCCGGGGCCACCATCATCAACTCGACCTCGATCCAGGCCTATCAGCCCTCACCGGACCTGATCGATTACGCCTCTACCAAGGCGGCCATCAACGCCTTCACCAAGGGCATGGCAATGCAACTGGCGGACAAGGGAATCCGGGTCAACGCCGTGGCACCCGGGCCCATCTGGACGCCACTGCAACCCAGCAAGGGCCAACCCATCGAGGAGTTGCCGGAGTTCGGCAAGGACACCGCGCTGGGGCGCGCCGGTCAACCCACCGAACTCGCGCCGGCCTACGTGTTCCTCGCCTCCCCGGAGTCCAGTTACGTGCTGGGGTCCACGATCCACGTCAACGGCGGCAAGCCTTCGCCGTGAGACCCTCGCCACCACTGTTCCCGAGGTGGTGCCGCCGAAACCGCTTTGGCCTCAGAGCCGCCCGTCGATGCGCAGCTCCGGATGCACCCAATTCGGCGACCGGCGCTCCTTGAACGCCATGAAGCCCTCGATGGACTCCGGCGCCCCCAGGCTGGCCTGCATCCCGATCCGGTCGTAGAGCCCCAGGTAGCTGTCCAGGCTGGACTTGACCACCGTGCGGGCCCCGGGCGCAGTGCGGCAGCACTGCGCAAGGACCTCCCGGGCCGCGTCGTGCAGGTCGTCGTGATCGACGACGCGCGCGACCATGCCCCAGTCCAGCGCCTCCTGCGCGGTCAGGGTGCGGCCGGTGAACATCAGGTCGCGGGTCCGCACCGGGCCGATGAGCCGCGCAAGCATCTGGCTGTAGTAGGTGTCGGCGATGCCGCGGTAAAGCTCGGGCACCCGAAAGGTGGCCCGGTCGCTGACGACGGCCATGTCGGCGCACAGCGCGATCTGCAGGCCGCCGCCCTGACACAGCCCGTTGACGGCGGCCACCACCGGTTTGGCCGACTGCCGCAGCGTGTCGAAGGGCAGGGCGTCCATGCCGAGGGCGCTGCCGAAGGTCAGCCAGTTGTCCTCGCCGCCACCGCCCATGTCGCCGCCGGGGGCGAAGACGTCGCCGGCCCCGGTGATCAGCAATCCGGCCAGATCCGGGTCGGAGCCCACGTGGTTGACCGCGTACTTGATGCCGAAGTACATCGCCGGCGTCATCGCGTTGCGGGCCTCGGGCCGGTCCAGCGTGCAGATCCCGAACGGTCCCTCGCGGTCGAACCGCAGGAACTTCGTGCCCAGCCAGTCGCCCTCCGGCGGCCGCGGACCCTGCTCTGCCGCAGCGGATCCGGTCATGTGCGCCGCCCTCCGTTGACACCGATGACCTGTCCGGTCACATAGGACGACTCATCTTGGCACAGGAAGATCGCGGCGTTGGCGATGTCTTCGGGTCGGCCCGCGCGGCGCACCGGAGTGATCTTTGCGAAATGCTCCAACGACGCGGTGAACCGGCCCTCGGCGATCGCCTTCTCGAGCATCGGTGTCACCACCATTCCGGGTGGGATGGTGTTGACGGTGATGCCCTTGGGCGCCAGCTCGAGCGCCAGCGCCTTGGTGAAACCGATCACGCCGGACTTCGAGCTGACGTATGCCGCCATCTGCGACTGACCACCCTGCGCGCTCGATGAGGAGATGTTGACGATGCGTCCCCAGGCCGCCTCCAGCATGTCCGGCAGCACCTCCTGGGTGCAGATGAATGGCCCGCGCAGGTTGATCGCCATGACCCGGTCCCACTGCTCGTCGGTGATCTCGGCGAACTTGCCGAACTGTTCGACCCCGGCGTTGTTGATCAGGATCAGCACGGGCCCGAAATCAGCCCGTACCCGCTCGACGGCCGCCCGGACCTGCCCACGGTCGGATACGTCGACGGTGTAGCCGGTGACGGTGCCACCCTGTTCCCGTAGTCGCGCGACCTCGGCGTCGAGTTGGGCGGTGTCGAGGTCGAAAACGGCGACCTTGGTGCCGCGGCCGGCGAGCGCCTCGGCGATCGCGAGGCCAAGGCCCTGCGCACCGCCGGTGACGATGGCGGTGGTTCCTTCGAACGGCATGTCTCAGTCGCTCCCCGGGGTGAACCCGATGTGCAGCTTGGTGAGGCCGCGCAGGATGAAGGTCGGCAGGTACCGGTAGCGGCGGTCCCCGGGCGGGCCGTGCTTGTCCTCGTCGATCCAGATGTCGCCGGTGCGGTCGAGGAGCCGATTGAGGCTCACCATGGCCTCCGCGCGGGCCAACGGCGCGCCCGGGCAGCTGTGTGCGCCACGGCCGAAGGCGATGTGCTGCCGTGCGTTCGGGCGCTTCAGGTCGAATGTGTCCGGGTCCTCGAAGCGCCGGGGGTCGCGGTTGGCCGCGGCGTTGTTCAGCATCACCGTGGTACCGGCCGGCAGATCCACCCCGCCGACGGTGACTGGCACCTTGGACAGGCGGAAGTCGCCCCGGATGGGGCTTTCGAACCGCAGCGCCTCCTCGACGAAACCGGGGATCAGGCTGCGGTCGGCGCGCAGATTCGCCTGCAGCTCAGCGTCTTCGGCGATCATCATCACCGCTGTGCTCAGCAGCCGCACCGTGGTCTCCTGGCCGGCCGCGAACAGGTTGGCCGCCACGCACACCACGTCGATCACCGGCGGCGTGCTGCCGTCGGGAAAAAGCGCGGCGGCCAGTCCGGTCAGCACGTCGTCGCGCGGGTTCTCCCGGCGGTCGGTGATGTAGTCGGTGAACTTCCCGTAGAGGTACTCCAGCGGCGAGTGGTGCATCGCGTCCCCGCCGCTGCTGCCGATCGTGCCGGTCGCGGTCAGCAGTTGGGCGCGGAAGTCGTCGTGGTCGGATTCCGGCACACCCAGCAGGTCGGCAATCACCAGCATCGCGAACGGGTTGCCGCAATCGGCGACGAATTCACAACTTCCACCGGCCAGCGCCTCGTCGTACTGACGGTCGGCCAGCCGCCACATGAACTCCTCGTTCTCCTTGAGGCGCTTGGGGGTGATCATCCGCGACAGCAGTGCGCGGTGATCGGTGTGCACCGGCGGATCCAGCGTCGGCAGCTGATCGTTGAACGGCAGCTTGTCGCGGTGCTCGGCGATCAGGTCCGAGATGTCGTCACCCTCGAGCGGCACCGGAAACCCGGGGAACGGACCGGTGACCGCGGTGCACGCCGAGAACCGCACGTTGTCGTTGTAGACCCCCACGGCCTCCTCGTAGCCGGTGATCATCACGACGTCGTGGTGGGGTTCGCGGCGCACGGGGCACAGCTCGCGGAGTGCGGCGAGGTAGTCGTACGGGTCGTGGAGCAGCTTGTTGTCGGTGAAGAAGTCGACCGCGTCGACGTCGAGCGCGGTCCGCTGGTCGGTCACTCCGCCTCCCCGGCGCTTTCGAAGGCGGGCATGGTGGCCGGATCCGGCAACTCCATCTGCAGGTACACCGCGATGTAGGTGATCTTGTTGTCCGCGTTGAACTCGTAGACCGAGGCGGTGTTCACGACACTGCTGAAATCGCCTACCCGGCTGTGCTCTTCGAGTTCGAGGAACGCCACCTCGCCCGCCTCGGAGAGGCGCTTGAACGAGCAGTCCCAGTCCGAGGACTTCGCCCAATTGGTCAGGAATTCGGTGTACTCGGTCCAGTTCATCACCTCTTTGAACGGGCCGATCCGCACGAAGTCGTCGGTGGCGATCAGTTCCGCCAGCGGCGCCCAGCTCTCGACGGAGAAGTCGGGTTGCTTGGCGCTGTCCACCAACGCCTTCATCGTCTTGCTGTACTCCAGTACCGTCCGCGACCGCCCGGTGGCCGCACCGAGCGCGTCGTCGAGAGTGGTCACACCGTCACCCCGGCGGCGGCCAGCGTGCGCTCCAGGGCCTCGACGTATTCGCTGGTGCCGTTGAACGGGCCGTGTACGCCGATCGCCACGTCCAGGAAGGCGTTGTACTCGTCGTTGACGTGGGTCTCCCACCGGGTCAACTGCCCGTCGTCGTTGGTCTGGATGAAGCTGTAGGAGTAGAAGCCCATCTTCACACCGTCTTTGGTGTGGCCCTCCCAGCGCGTCTTCATCACCACACCGTTGCTGGCGGGCCAGTAGTCGAAGCTGGCCGGCTTCCAGTCCGGGAACGTCAGCGAGTAGGCCTTGGCCTCCATCGTCGAGGCGCGGGCGGTGTCGGTGGGGAACTCGCTGAACGGGAAGACCTGATCACCGGTGAAGTACGGCGACACGTACACCCCGTCGTCGGCGAACTTCCAAGCGTCGGCGAAGGCGGCGCCGTCCTTGACGCTTTGGTCCAGGTAGGCGTCGCGGTAGGCCTCCGCCATCCGAACGTGGTGGGCGATGCGCTCTTCGAGGTTCACGAATATCCTTCTTTCCGGGGTTGGTTGGTGGATCAGCTACGGGTGGCGGCCATGTGGCGGTCGACGACGGAGTGGAAGTGCGCGACGACGACCTCCTCCTTGACCAGCGACAGGTGGTCGAGTCGGTTGTTGCGCAGGCCTTTTTGTTGGCGCGGCATCTGTTCGTAGTCCTGCTGGAGCGCCTCGAAGTACTTGTGGCTGCCCGGGGTGTCGACGACGATCGCCTCGGCGCGCACGGCGTCCCGGAACTCCTCGGGCAGGAACATGTAGCTGGCGACGTGCCAGATGCAGCGGTTGGGGTCACCGTCGGGATGCGGTGCCGACATGATGACGTGGCATTCCCCGGCGCGCACCGTCATGAAGTAGTTCGGGAACAGCACCCAGCCCTGGTTGTCGACCATCTGGTCGTCGGTGAGGTCGCTGACGTCCAACCCCATGCCGGTCAGCACCTCGCGGGTCGCCTGTTGCAGCAGTGCGCGGGCGGTGACGCCGTCGGGGAACTCGACCTTGCCGTCGTCGTCCCGGTAGGGGGCCAGGAGTTCCTGGAAGCGCGGGATGACCGCGACCGTGCCGGGGAAGGTCTCCGGCAGGGCCAGCATGCCCTCGACCTGTTCCTGAGTGCTGGCGCCCTGGACCTCGAAGGGAGCCATTGCGACGCTGTGGTTTTCGAAGAAGCGGTACCGGGCGGTCGCCGGGTTGATGTGCAGGACCTGCAACAGCTGCGGGTGGATGCCGTTGATGTGGTAGCCCTCCTCGAAGGCGTCCATGACGACCTTCCAGTTGCACTCGATGGCTTCCTTGACGTCCATGACGACGGTGAACTGCTCGATGTTGTAGGGCTCGAGCAGGGTGACCACGTCCTCGCCGAGGTACTCCCGCAGCGGGACCGCGTCGGGGTCCGGGTTGAGGAAGATGAACCCCGCGAAGGTGTCCACCGACACCGGCAGCAGCGAGTTCTTGGTCTTGTCGATCGGGCCGGCCAGGTTCTCCCGCAGCATTCCCTTCAGGTTGCCCTCCAGGTCATAGGACCAGAGGTGGTACTGGCAGAGGAAGCCCCGCTTGGCATTACCGGTGTCGGTGATGCACAGCGCGTTGCCGCGGTGTCGACAGGAGTTGACGAAACCCCTTAGTACGTCATCTTTTCCGCGCACGATGAGGAACGACTGGTCGAGTATCTCGTAGCGCTTCCAGTCGCCGGGCTTCGGGATCTCGTCGACCCGTCCCGCGATCTGCCAGGACCGCAACCAGATCGCGTCGCGCTCCCGCGCCGCGTAGTCCGGGCAGGTGTAGCGGTCGGTCGGGATCGTCATGTTGAACGTGCCGGGTTGCACGTCGTCCAGGCCCAGGCCGAGGCCCGAGTCGGGGTCGAGCCAATCTCCGGGGCGCGTTGCTGGCATCACTGGAGTCCTCCTTGAAGTCGTCAGCGACTCACGTGCAGCGGTCCGGTGCCGGCGAGGGCCTGCCGAGTTTCCGGACCCGATGATGTGACGGGCCTCACGATACATGACCGTATCGCCGATACAAGACTGTATTAAAGTGGTTGGCGTCACACTTTGTGTCGTGATGGGAGGATGCACCGGTGGTGGAACGCTGGACCAAGGAGCGCCGGGCCGAGCATCTGCGCGGGCTGCTGCTCGATGCCGCCGAGGAGGTCTTCGCGCGGAAGGGCCTGACCGGAGCGGCGCTCGAGGAGATCGCGGACGCGGCCGGGTTCACCCGCGGCGCGATCTATTCGCAGTTCGGCGCGAAGGAGAAGCTGTTCCTGGCGGTGGTGGACCGGCAGCGCCAACGGTTCCTCGACGGATTCGCCGAGGTCATGATGTCGTTCCATCGCCTCGACGACGTCGACATCGACGAACTCGCCGACCGGTGGCGGCAGTTGAGCAGCGGGACGGACCGCGCGGCGCTCGGTTACGAACTCACGCTGTACCTGCTGCGCAATCCCGGCGCGCGGGAGGCTGTGGCCGCCCAACGGCTGGAGACCATCCGGGCGCTCGGCGAGTTCATCAGCAAGAACGTCGCGCGGATCGGCGGGGTGCTGACCATCGACGCCGACACCCTGGCGCGGGTGGTGCTCGCCGCCAACGACGGCATCACCCTCGACAGCCACCTCGACGGCCAAGACCTCTACCGCCCGTACCTACAACTGGTCGTTTCCAGCATCCACACGCCGGCCTGACCGCACGCGTGCGGAATTCACCTGA
>Ga0265293_10002509_pt1 | contig 36507 bp, 42 predicted proteins | sample Munlanlewell138R_FD_192505 | JGI IMG/M metagenome (GOLD analysis project Ga0265293, IMG submission 192505) | Leachate microbial communities from a municipal landfill in Southern Ontario, Canada - Leachate well 138R | ecosystem: Engineered > Solid waste > Landfill > Unclassified | place: Canada... | reverse complement strand
AGAATTTGCCCTAAGGTAATACTCTTATTTCGTTGAGCAGGATCAATAGGGGTAGGGTCCAGTACCGGTAGCACTAAGCTATCGATTAATGGAGCCCGGTTTTGCATTTCACTAAATTTCATAGCTCAAAGCTCCGATTTCTTTTGAAAACTAATTATTTCGTTTCAAGCTCAAGACTCAAGCTCAATAGGTAATCCAGCTTCAGTTAACAACACGTTACCACTTTCGTCAAGTATTACGTTTTGAAGCGTGGTTTGAAAATCATAATAAGAACCTGGTAACCACGCAGGACTATTTTGAGAAATGGTTAACCGATAAGTCATCCGAGCATCAGTGATGATTGCATCATTGACTTCGTCGGTTGTTAAGTCTAAACCCAGAGCTAAATTGATCTTGGGCAGTAACTCGTGAATACTGGTTGGAAATGAAGATACGTCAACTTGATCTAAATCCGTACGAGACTGAAGAACTGAAATAGGGAGTCGATTATAATAGACCACTCCGCTGACTCGTCCTTCGACCTTAGACTCGTATTGTAGAGTCGTATTGGTGCCAGCCAACGGCGCACCGGCGGTAATTTTGATGATATCAAAATCCGTATTAAGTTCGTAGGCCGATTGATTGACTGTATTCATTAGCGCAACCACACGCTGTATACTTGTACCAGCGTAAGGTTTTTGTATAGGCATTGAAAGAATACTCCAGCAAATTTAAGTAGAAGCCACTTCAGTAAATCCAGTTAATTTCTGTACTGGGAATAGATACTGAGGAGCACCTGCCTCCATCGCCATAAACTCTTTCTCTCCTCGCCATGCTAAAGAGTGTTTTCCGGCAAAGAGTTTAAAGGTACCAGGCTCAGTATATTCTATATCGAGTAGATCAGTTTCATCTAACTGAGTAAAGAGTTGTTCATTAATCTGAGTCAATACGTCGACAGGTCTAAACGGATATTGATTAGGCCAAATACGCAGTGGTTGAGACAGTGCGATGGTATCTAAAGAGAGTCGGTGGTACAGGAATCCATTAGATCCAAATACGCGCATGTCAAACTGTGTATTAATCACAGCCGGCACAAAGGTATTGGGATCATAGTCGATATCAGGCCTTGGATCACAATGCTCTGGTAATCCAAATTTAATATACTGCTTTTCGCCACGGTAACCCGTAGAAGCAAAAATCAAATCAAGCGCGATTTCAACTGAGGGCCTGTCAAAATTCTGACTCTCTACAAGAAGTCGGAACAATTGCATTAAATTCGCCCTTGTTTAATGTAGCATTAAAGAAATCTTTATCAAACGTAAAAAAATACATAGATCACAGCATAGTATTTGCTCTTATAAAATAAGGAAAAAAATAAAAAAGATAAGGCATAATTGGGAGACCTAAAGGTCTCCCAATTTTTTTACTAAAGCATTTTTGTGAAATTGACGTTCTCATTTAAACGCCGCTACGCTTTAGTGATATACGAATGAAAAAATTTAGACTACAGCAACCACTTGGGCTTTGGTCAAAAGCGTACGCAGTACCGAATAATCAAATTCAGCCTTTTTCACCAAAGTTTGAAATGCGATAAAGGTGCTTGCTTGCTCATCGATTTCAAACTCTTTGGCGGCTAGCCGATGATTGATGAAGGCAGTCCCATATTCATCAATGGCTTGAAAAGTTGCCACATCATACCGGATCTTTTCCACATACTCCAGACTTCGAGCGAGAAAGTCTGTCACTTCACGCAGATAGCCTTCAAAGATCGCTTTGAGCGTCTTAAATTCGTCCAGCGTCGGAGAGCGGTCTTCAATCTCACCGACGGTTTTGGTAAACCGCATAAATGCTGTTTCATTATTCGGATTAAAGCCTTCGATTGCCATTTTTTGTTTAGCGTGCTCGACGACCGATTTAAACGAAAGACTAGAGTTGGGGTTCATAGTGAATTTTTAAATTAAGAACGGGATTTAAAACACAAATGTAAATATTGATTAATCTCCAGATCAATTTGATCCAGTAATCGCAAGTTAGCATTTGCCAAAGAATAGAGCATGCCAAGTTGATCAATATCAGTTTTGCTTGCCCGCTTATAGGCGTTTTCAGCTGCCACGATAAAATCAAGCACAGCTGAATAGCAAAGTCGTAGCATCGTCACTGTGGTGACTAAATGATGCTGCGCGCCTTGCCCAAGGATCGCTCGGGAGAAGTAATTAATGGTGTTACTGACTTGAGTACGAGTGGCATGCACTCCATTGGCCTCACACCACTCTTTAATGACCCGGTACGCGCTTGAACGATCTAACGTGTGTAACGTATAAATTGGGCGATTAATACGAACTTTAAAGAGCTGAGCTTCACCGAAGTAGCCTTCTATCATATCTAAATCAATAGCACTCATCAGAGCACCTCGTTTAAGTGAATTCAGGAAATTGTTCTAAAAGCTCTTCAGCACAGCCGATTGATTTACTGATCCAGCCGCGCGCATCCATGATCTTAAACCAAAGTGGGTATTCATCCTCATTAGCAAGAAAAGCTTTAATGTCTTGATGTTTGATTTCTAAGTCTCGCACCACGCCAGTGGCCACAATACGAGAGGTCACCGTAAATACGATAGGTTCTTTATTCTGATACACTAAACAGTACTCCTTTATAGTGTTTAGGCAGATACGGTATAGTAGACTTCTTTGATCCCCAGACTCTTACCAAGCTCGTTGATAGCAGCCTGGCAAGCCGCACACGGCTTTGCTATGCGAGCTTCCATTTCTCTACTAGCACGCGCAATAAAGAGTTTTGTACCAGTGAGCCTCATAGATTGTAGTATACTCAATACCTTAATTTCTGCATGATACGGCTCGTATTTATATTTTTCATTTTTATAACGCCCGGATTTAATCATAAAATGTTTCTGTAGCGGATGGGAATGAAAATAATCATTTCCGGCTTCAGCAACAATTTGATATCGTTTATCGGTGACTACTGCCCAGATGCGTACTGCACCACCAGAATCATGCTCACGGGCTTTTACCAAGGCGTAGTGAAGAAGTTGTTGATTTTTCAGTTCAGTAGATGACATGATACTTTTAAAAATATAACGACATTTCAAATAAGTAATATATCATTATATTTTTATAAAAAGAAAAAAGAATAAAAAGAGGAAGCCTCTGGAGCCTCCTCTTTTTATGCCGTACTGATTTACTTTAGCGTACGATAGGCCCAAGCAGCCATGGCTGCAATCGAGACACCCAGACCAATCAGAGCGGGCCCAGTGCCAGACCAAAACGCTTCAGAGCGAGCTTGCTTCTCATCGCGCTCTTTTTGCAGTGTGGTCAACTGATCGACCAGACGTTGCCGCGCTTTTTCTTCCTCGCTGTCGTTTTCATTTGCATGGGCTGCAAAATGAATCGTAGGGCCTGATTTTTCTTCAGACTTCTTAGCAAATGAAGCTTCCAAGCGTTCGATGAAAGCTTCTTCTTCCTGCCGGTAGAGATTGCATTCTACGTCCCGATGCAAGATGAAGCACACGCGCATGAGATCATTGTCCTCGCCCTGGAACACAAACTCCAGTTTACGCAGACCATAGGCCAACCAGACAGCAGCACAAATTCGCTGCATGAGTCCGATGAGAATCGGATTCATTTGTTCAGGCGCTCCCATGAAATCTTCTTTGCTGTAGACAAGCCAAGCAGGGCTCGCTTTGGATTGCGAGTTGTATTTCTTGATGACAAGCTCTGAGATTGCCATGGTGTTGCTTTGACGCTTTAGCGTGAAGCTTGCTTTGATGGTGTTGCCTTCATGCTCAAAACGCAAATTATGCGTGACGTCCTCGGTACTGCTGTTTCGGTTCAGGTTTTGCACCAGCATGCTTAGCTCATTAAAGCCATAGACTTCAAGAGCTTCTGCACTGAGCTGAATGTTTTTGGTCAATGTCTTCATGGTAACTTCTCCGTGACGAGGACGATAGTGATTGATTAGTTTAAACGAGCAGCCTTATTCAGACGTTCGATTTGCATCAAAGCAAAGATGCTCGGTTCTTTAACAGTGCCGAAGGAGATTTTTTCATGATTGGACGCTTCGAGCGCCACACCCTGAAAATTCTTTTCGGTGAAACGGGTTTCGATTTGCACATTCATGACATACTCCTGTATAAGTGCTTAAGGAACAAGTTCCTCTATTCACTCCAGTTATATGTCATTGAAATATTCTAGATTGCACTAGAAAAGCGTCACCTTAAGAGGGACGTTAAATTGCTCCAATACATTCTTACAAAGCCTGGCATTATCTGCTACAGTACTACCTGCTTGAGCAATGGTACGTAACACCGCTTCATATTCCATTACTTTTTGTAATACTTCTTTGTCAACTAAAACCTGGGTATCTTCAGGTGTATCAAACGGGTTCTGCATTGTTATTTCCTACCGCGTAGTGTAACCAATAATTGACTTTAGCTCGTTTAGCTTTCGTAATTTCTTCGATTCGTCTCTTTGGCGTCCTAGAAGAATTTATTGACAATATATTCAGCCACATTAAACCATGCAACAGGTGGAAAGGTAGCGTTTGCAACCGAACCTGTGACTTTACCCGTATAAGGAAGAGCCATGCCGATAAACCAGGTCACAACGCCAATATAAAAGACGGTGTTTTGAAACATAATGTTGTAATTGAACTTCATGGCTCGTTATCCTTATTTATCAAAGTAGACGATGGTGACATCTTCACCCATCAATTCATTATGAATCGATAGCCGGATGCGATCCCAGTTTCCACACGCATGACCTGAACCGATTGTCGGCAAGCCGATCCTGAGACCTGAGTAATATTGCTTGACATTTCTTAGAATCGTATCAAAATGCTCATACTCAAAGAGATCTTCTCGCATCCCACGCCCATTAATACCGTATTGGGTATAGGCATTAATTACGCTAAAGAGTTTGCCTTGATTATTCATGACTCTGGCAACTGTAAAGGTCCCGAGTTTTTCTTTATCGCCAGAGACTGTAGTGCGATCAATCCGCGCGACTTCAGGCCAAGTCCGCTTGAGTGTGAGTGCGATTCCTGCACCCATCGTACAAAAACAATTACACCCGTGAATAATCACATCAAATTCACCAGCTTGAGCAAGTTTAACCAGGTTACCTTGGATCTCTTTCATTACCCCAAATCCTTTTACTTTTAAGATTGAAAGCGAGACAAATACGCTTGGCCAAGATTATGGCCTAGAAACTTATAATGGCCTGGAAATACTCCGCGTTCATCTGAAACGATAAGTTGATAGAGATGTTCGTCGTCTTTAAGCTCAGGCAGTTGTTTTAGATTCGATTGAACGAAGGCATTAGGGACCAGATCTAGCCGAGCCATGCGCTTATTGACGCCTTCAAAATCAAAGAGAGCGAAATTATAGCTTGTCTTCTCGCCCATGAAATCCACCTCTAGGATGTTATTGGCAAAAACTCGCAAGAGTCTAATGCCAATTGGGCCGTCTTTAATAAGCACGCAAAATTCTTTACCCAGCACATCTTTAAACCCTTGAGTATAGCAAAGGCTATAGGGTCGGATATTGGCGTCTTTTTCTGCTTCAAGCTTAGTATGAAAGCTAACCACACTTCGACTGTCATTTAAGCTGACATAAACAACCGTGTTTAGAAATTGAATATTAAGCTGTTTGATGCGTGATTGCACGCTTTTGCGTTTAGCATACTCGCTATCGATCCTCTCTTTAAGAACAGTGAGTTCATTAAAGGAGAGGATGGCAAGATCGTATTGGTTGATATTGGTCATGAATAAACCTTTATGCAATAAATTTCTTTAAGACCTTTTTGACTAAGGTTTTAAGTTCAGCCAGTAAGCTCGCATCTTCTTTAGACTCACTCCAAAATATCACTCGAGCTTGATCCACCATGAAAACACTATCTTGTCTAAACAACAAGACTTGATTTTCTTTATTCATAAAGCCTGGCGCGATCACCATGAAGTCATCCTTACCGTCAGTATCTACGGTGTAGAAAACACATTGCGTATCAGGAGTGGGCATGGAGCCTGGTCTAAAACCAAAGATGCGTTTTTCATCGTAATCAATGACTGGAATAAAACCTGTGAGTTTTTCTTCCTGGCTGTGATGCACGACACGACTGATGATTGCTTGCAGAATTAGAATAAGTGGAGTTTTCGTATTACACTTAAAAGTGACGAAATACTTATCTTCTTTGGGATCTACCTTCGGTTTAGTGAGTCCGACAATTTCCCATTTAAGCGCGTCTTCTAACTTGTCGTTATTGAAAATAGGATTGATCAAGGACTCTAGTAAATGAGTATCCTCGATCACGTCTAATGCTACAGAATTTTGCATCTATCAACCTTTAAGCGGGTAGAACACCATGTACGCGTTCTTGCATGGTGGTTCGAACAATTTGAATGTGCTGACTAATATTGCCTTGTTCAAACGGAATCTTAGCAATAAAATCAATATATTCTTGATCCGTCAGTTCTTCGACGGTTTCCATGTTCGGTAGATAAAATCCATCTTCAATTTTCTCGAACTCTCGGACGATACAAATACCGTCTTCTTTTACCTTGCTCACGTAAGCGCAAGGTTTTCCATTTACTGACCAGAGGTCGCAATTATGAGGCTGACTAGCGACAGCGGCAATGTACTGCGTCGGTATATCAGCTTGGAAAGTGATGACGTCATGATCGGCATAGACTGGTTTATTATTGTCAGAAATACCCACTGCTACATAGACGATATCTTCTTGATACGGAATGATGTTGCTATAGCCAATAACGAGTTCACCGTCATTAACAATCCATGCGAACCGCCGGTACGTATCTTCCTCGTCATTTACCTTAAACTCGATCTCGCTATCATCGTAGTCGAGCTCCAGGGTATCTAGGACGTCTCGCACACCTTCTTTAGTGAATTTCAATGGTTCGCTTTTTTTATCTTTCCAGAAGAAGAAATGTGAAGGGAAAATGGCTTCTACTTCGTTTTGAGTGGTGTGTTCAGTCATTGAGTAATATCCTTTTTACCAATTGTATTTCAGTTTATTAGCAGCTTTCATTAAGCTTACTGAAAATTTTGAAATCTGATTAAACCGGTAATGTTTTCTAAAGACTGGGTTCTCATCAGTCAGTACCCACATCTGCTCAGAAAAGAGATACTCAGGTGCACCCTCTTTTACTAAGATCTGTTTAGCCGCCTGAGCAATATCAGCCCCTTCTTTTCGATTGACAAAGATGCCGTAGTTATCCAGAAAACCAGAATCCTGTCGAGTCTTCTTTAAGTCTTCTTCGTTTAGTCCAATAGAACTCATATAGAACAAGACTTCTGCATGATGGCCTGGTGAAGCTACGCTATAGACAGAGATAATTTCATTGTCTTCATTGATAAGCGCAATTGCAGCCCTGGTAATGAAACGATTATAGTTTCTAATTTGGTGCCCAAGCCTTCGATACTCATCGAAACTTAACTTCTCCATAATCGGCTCACCATTGTAAGTCCGAATCGGATTGAGTTCCTTTTTAATGAGCTCGACAGTTTTACGATGCGTGAGACGTTGTAGAAAGTGTGCAAAAGAGCGTAAGAGTCTCTCGGCGACCTTCAAACATTTTTGATAGAGAGCATGAATCAGTTCTTTATTCATACAACACCTGATAAATGTTAATAAGTAAATGAAATAACGAGAAAGCTAATTAACTGCAATACTGCAAAATGTTTACCACTATTGACAATTACAGTCGCGATGATGAGTTTTCGTCGTATGTTTAGACTTTCAATATTTTCTACTAAAAACGTTTTGTTGTACTTTAGTTTTAATGAAAAAACCATCACTAAGATGACAATAGCGTAACCAAAGACAATTAGAGGAAATACTTTCCACGCAAGTAATGCAAACATGGAGTTAGGATAATCACTAAACCCCAAGTCTTTTAACAGCGTGTATTTTACTATACCAACTAACAGCACCGTGATAAAAAAGAAATCACATTCATTAATAAAACGCTTTCGGTATTTAATATTGACATCAACCAATGAAGTGCTTGCATCGGTCCAATCTTCCACGGTCTACTCCTTGATGATGAGAGGGTCCTAGGACCCTCTCTTTATGCGCTTACACTGCAAACGGGTATTGAATTGCCGGATGATACTCAGGATAAGAGAACTGGAAATCATCGACTGTGGCCCAGCTCATGACGTCTTCAAGCGTTTTAATATCTGGATTAATCTCTAGCGTAGGTTCTGCCAGCATTTCACGAGAGAGCTGTTCTTCTACAAAAGGTAGTTGAGTGCCGTAAATATGCGTATTCACATTCTTATGGAAAGCAAGCTTAGGATTTTTATTGGTGATTTGTGCCATTAGCCGTAAGAACACATAAACCTGCACCATGTTGCTTACCGTTCCTAAGCACCAGTCCGAAGATCTTTGGAATGCATTCAGATATAGATCTTCACCCAATAGGCTAAACTGGTAACTATGAAGACAAGGTCGCAGGCAACCCAAAGAAAACAGACCAGGGTTCCAGAATGTGATGATCTCGGCTCTATCATCTTTACCATTTTTGAGGTTATTATAAACCTTCTCGAAGAGATTGATATCGTGAGTATGTTTGATAAAATGAAAGAAGTTCTCTTCATCGTAGGCGATACCAGCCGCAGGCCAGTTATGCGCGACAGCCCCATAAACCATACCCATATCGTCCTCGCCCTTACGGGCAGGATTAGCTAACCATGCTCTATTCTCATTAGCGTTAGCATCCCAGCTCTTACTTCCTAATTCACGAAACTGAGCAGCTGAGGTATACCCTCTGATATAACCGAGCAGCTCAGCAATCGGAAGTTTAGTCGGTGCTTTACGAGTCGTAATTAGCGGAACCTTATTATTCGAGGCATCATAAGTCAGATCGACATTAATTAAAGTTCTACACACCTCGCCAGTGCGCTCGTTCTTCAGATCAGTACCGTTATGATAGATGTCTTTCAGAGCATCCAGGTATTGCTTCTCAGCTCGAACAATATTAGTCATTTCTTATTCCGTAGTAGATTTAGGAGGCACGACTTTAATGGCGTCTTTAAACCATTGAAGAAATTCCTCTACTGTAGCTTCAGGTCTGCCTTGTTCTTTCTTCCATTGCGCAAACATTTCGTCAGCTCCGGGACCACATAGCCCCCGCGCCCCCGTATTGCCAGTGAGTTTACTACGTAGCTTCTTATCTGCATTAATAAGCGTAAAGAGACGCAGTGCTAGCTTATCAGCCCGTTGATCAAAGAGTTTCATATTAATTTTCCTTTGTAGACTTTAAAAGAGTAAGGAAACCGACTTCGTCTAAAGTAATTTTACCTAGCTTAACAGCTTTCTTAAATTTAGCTGTACTAGCGTCATTACCGACGACATGGGTGCACTCCTTATTGACTGACTCTACCACTTTAGCGCCTAATGTTAATACGAGCTCACGGGCTTTATGTTTACCCATTTCCATATTACCAGTAAAGCAAAAGGTAGTGCCGGTCAAAGGACCCGTAATCACTTTAGGTACGATACCAAGTGCATTGATGCCACGAAGCATCAAACAGTCAGCTTCCCGATGCGTATTAAACCACGCTATAAGACTATCATAAGCGGTGATATCCAAATAGCCTTCAGTAAATGCTAACTCAATTTGCTCTTTATTAATATCCGCAAAAAGATCCAGATGTTGTGCTAATTCTATCGAGCTTTGTTTACCAAGGCCTGGTAGGTTGAGGCTCTGGTAGACTTGAGCTTTAGTGGCTTGCCTGACACTATAGAGCGATGCGAGTAGCTCCTGTTCGCGTTCTTCAGAGCAGACCTTAGCGCTGACTAAATAGCCTTTGACATATTGAGCAAGGATGATGAGCTGCATCCACCGCAACGGCCTATGAATAAAGACGCTGTGATTAAGCTTGTCTTGATTGCGTAGCGTATACTGCACGAGCTTTTCAACTTGTTTATACCCAAAGCCTTTTACATCTAAAACGTCTTTGCTAAAGGCGTATTCAATGGCTCGAATCGTGCGGGCTTCACAATACTCGTTGAGACAGTAAAGTTTCACACTCTCATGGATCTTCTCTAAGCGTGAAGCGCAAGAGGGACAATGTGTGGGTAATTTAAACACCGGTGCTTGTGTGAGGTGTTTAGAACGAAACTCTTTCACCACAGCAACAATTTCAGGGATCACTTCACCAGCCCTGCGTACTCTAACCGTATCACCAATTCGAAGATCAAGTCGGTCGATTTCGTCTTGGTTATGAAGAGTGACATTAGCGACGGTGACACCAGACACAAAGACAGGTTTAATTTTAGCGACTGGTGTAATGGCACCGGTACGCCCCACTTGAACCTCAATGGCGTAGACAGTAGTATAAGCTTCCTCCGGACTAAACTTATACGCAATAGCAAACTTAGGATGATCGGTTGCAAAACCAATTTGGTCTTGCTTTTTAAACTGATCAACTGCAAAGACCACGCCATCGGTATCATAGTCTAGGCTCTTGCGCAACATAAAGACGCGATCTAAATAAAGTGCGAAGTCTCCCTCATCAAGTGTAATCGGAATGCGGGTGGTCTGAAAACCTTGCTCCTCTAAATAGTCAAAGACCTCTGAGAGCTTTGTGAGACGCGCAGGATAATCATTGGCTGAGTAAGCCACAAAGCAGAGCTTACGACTTCTAGCCTCTTTCATATCGGTGAGCCTAAAGACTCCAGCTGCCGCATTTCGACAATTCACAAAGAGCTTGAGTTTTTTCGCTTCTCGGTCTTTGTTGATGAGCTCAAATTGTTTACGGGTGAGTATCGCCTCGCCATTGACTTCAAAGTAATTGGGCACATCACCGTTGAGTTTGAGTGGGATGCCTTGCATGACGCGCGCCACATGGGTGACATCTTCACCAACAGACCCATCTCCTCGGGTACAGGCTTGGGTAAAGATTTTGTTTTTATAAATTAATTTAAGCGCTAACCCATCTGCTTTAAAGCTAGGAAACAAAGCACTGTCAACCTCTTGCTCAAAGATTTGTAGATCTTCAAGACTAAAGCAGTTCTTTAGCGACAGCATCTTATTGCGATGCTCCACTTCTTTTAGACCTGAGATGGGGTAGCTACCCACTAATTGGGACGGGCTAATCGGACTGATGTCTTCAGGATGTGCTTTCTCATAAGCGATGAGTGTGAGCTTACGCTGATCAAACTCCACATCACTGATCTCGGGACTATTGTCTCGATGATAGAGTTCGTGGTGGCGCAGTAACTCCTCGCACTCTTTTAAGTACTGGGACTTATTCATGAATTATAGTCCTTCTATGACCAATACGGCAAAAATAACTGTTTGGATACCTATATACAAAGTATCCAAACAGTGCTGTATTTTATTGCATGTACCGATCGCTTGTATTGATCGTTGAAAGTAGGAACGCTAAATTTATTTGATTATCAAAATGCTCAGGACGCATTTCTTTTAATAGAGACAGGTAATATTCGCCTGCCTCTTGAAATGCGTCACATAGCCTATTATCGAGCCGAAGTTTATCGGCTGCAATTCTGTCTTCATGAATAACGCAGGTGACGTATTTTAGCATTTTTTCTAACTCTTCATCTACGCTTTCCATGACAGTACTATCATACAAGATCTCTGAGAGGTCTTGCACGTAGCATATCCGCACATAGTCTTTAATAAATATCCGATGCTCTGAGGTGAGGAAATTGAGTTCATCAACGTGGCAGACAAAAAAGTGCAGTAGATAAACCTTTTCTTCTTTATTATCTGTGATAATACCTAGGGTATAACCACCATGGTAAGGATGTTCTCTAGAGGACATTCGACTACTACAATCATAGACGTAGTTAATGATATCTTTAGCTTTTAGCACATCAGTGTTAAAGAGATAGTTCTCACCGTTGCCGTCTATGAAGAAATCAAATTCCTTAGCCCAATAACCATCGATGCGAATAAATGCTTTAAGCGTATCGATATAGACTTCATTTTCTCTTTGTTCGATCAAAAGAGCCTCTAAGTCCTCGATCTGAGCCTCAGTCAAGGGCGTTTTAGAGCGGGCGTGAATAAGCGCGTCGCGGCGCGCTAAAAAATCCGAAAGCGGAGCGTGAAATTGATGACCTGGGTCATCTTCCCAGGTTTGATCGCCGATGTAATAAAGAGAATCTGTACGCATATTCACACCCGTATATCTTTGTTGCTAGACGATACCAAACAATGCTTTATTAGAAAGTACTTCCTTTGCTCGACTCAGCGCTTGCATATTCTCTCGGCGAGACAACTGAATCTGAATAAATTCTGCAAGCCTAAAGACTTTAGCGATATGTTGTCTTTCTTCAGGCTCGACAATCCACTCGTCATCTAAGCGCCTGCGCTGATAGATATTAAGTAGATATTCACTGGCTTTTTGAGCTTGTTCGATCAAGCTCTCGGCCTCTTCAAAATGTTGGGCGCTTTGACGCACCAACTCCAAACGTAATTCCAGTTCTCGAAGCGAGAGCGTATTGGCAACATCATCGAGAATCATTTTAAAGTGACACTCAGTTCCAAGAAAGGCCGCTAAAAGCTCTTGCATGGACATCAGCACTGTGACATTGTAAGTTTGGGGTTGGGTTGTCATGGCGTTTCCTTTTGGATGTATGAGAATTTCCGTGTTGGCTTATGTAACGGGAAATAGTCGGTATTGCTTAATGAATCTCTAGGCTCATGAAATCGTAATTCACGACCCACGGATCACCAAAAGATAGGTCTTTGTGCGTACTTATAAAATGCAGAGCCACTAAACGTCCTAGCATCAGCTCTCCATTCTTTTGTACTTCAGTGATGAACTTACTCTTAGTCATCGTCCCATCAAGAAGTGCTTTAGTCTTTACGCTATTAAAACTTTCTAAAAGCGTATTGGTGTAACTATGGATAGCACCAGGGATTAGGATGCGGCCATCACGTTCACTTACAATCGTAAGCTTGGCTTTAATGGTAAATTCCATTTTAGTCCTTTCGACATAATTAGGCTCCCTTTAAAGGGAGCCCTATTATGCTATTGTTTTTTTGTTTTAACTGACGTTAAAATCGATATTGGCATTTAACCCAGTTTGAGGGTCTTGAGTGCCTAAAGGTTTAATTTGCGAAGCGCTTTTGTGGTCAATTCGCTCTTTTAGCATTTCTTTAAAATAGCCTTCATAATTAGGGTTATTGTTCCAGCAATTCAAAAAATGACGAATGAGTTCTTGTGACCAGCTCTCAAAGGTATCAAGCGTTTCAGCCAGTTGCGCGAAATCGTAAAATCCCTTGGTCACCAAGGAATCTTCACCGGTTGAAACAGACCCAAAGACGCCCGCGCGATCTCCTGTGTAGACAATCGGATTGACTAGACCAAGATGCACTCGCCCTACTTCGTTGCTGCGATCAAAGATCGCGGCCACAGGGACGGGCTTGTGGCGAATGGTGTGCATCAAATTCAGCGCAAACGGATGGGTCTTTAGGACAGCCAGCTTTTGTTCAATAGCAGCATCTGTGCTATTGCTCTCATAGCTAGTCCATGGATTAAGTCCGTTTAGATACTGCAATTCTTTAATTTCTTCTGTGAACTCGTTATAAACGGTATCAAACAAAATATGTTTACGTACCTGCTCCTTTTGTTCAGATCCTTCGAGATAATATTGGCTTGCCCAATCCACATGACCACCAATTCCGATGGAGTGCATCCCAAGCAAACGAGACTCGCCCACGCCCTTAGTGCGTTGATAGACAAAGAATGAGATCTTATCGTCTTTTAGTTGCACGATCGGAGAGTAGACAATTGGGTGCACATACTGAGGATCTTTTTCAGCCACGTCGCGTTCAACGACTACGGCGTTGGTGCAAATCGCATCAATAATTTCTTCAACCGAAAAATCATTAATGGCCCCTTCCGTAAAAAAGGGTTCGATATGCTGCGCTTTGAGCGCGATGATGGGACGCTTTAGATCACGAGCAATTGCGCTATGGTCAAAAACGTTGTATGGCTGGACTTGCATGGGATTCCTTTTAAATGATCAGAGAGTATTTTTAGCGACAACCGCAAAGATTTCTTTTGCAATCTGATCTAACGACCTTTGACGCTCGCCTCGTTTCGTTTGCAATGTGCCGCAAACGGTGTGTATTTTCCCGTAACGTTTTTGCGTAGTGAGTTTATTAAACGCAACCGCAAGCTCTTCGAAGTACTGAGTGCCTCGAGATTCAAAATAATCAGGTGTTTTCAGTGTTTTCTTTAGATGTCGCTCTAGATACTTCGTTGGCCACTTTAGATAGATAGTGAGGTCTGGCACAATGAAGTGTTCGGTAGCTTGGCTACAAAACACTTGTTTTTGGTTCATGTAGCCTTGCATCGCCATAAAACTGAGCATGTAGCGATCCATCAAAACATAGTCGTACTGCTGAAGCGCGTCTTTAAGCGCAAACTGTGCGTACTCTTTAGCAGCTAGCCAAAGATAAATATCACAAAGACCGTTCGCAGTGCGTTTAGGATCTAAAATAATAGGTTCTATCCGCTGACTAACTGAATTACTTGAGAGCTCGCGAAAGATATAAACCTTTTTGCCTTCGTCTTGAAGTTTAGCTGCAAGAAGATTGAGTTGAGAGGTTTTCCCTGAACCATCTAATCCTTCCATCACAATGAATTTACCGCGTTTCATCCCGTTTCTCTTCTAAATCGATTTCGATACCTTGTTCTTTTAATGCATTGTTGAGTTCTTCAACCCGTTCTTCAAAACGCACAATGACTTGTTCGACCGTAGAACGTTCTCTTTCCAGATTGAGAATCGTGTTATCCAGATCAACAACCATCTCACGAAGATCACTGACACAGTGCTCTGCTTCTATAACCCTTTTTCTAGCCTTTTTCAGCGCCAGTGTTTGATAGAGGATGACAAAGACAAGAACAGCCAGTACGACATATTGAAGATCAGACACAGCACTTTCCTTTATTGTAAGATGAATCAATGCATTAAAAAGAAAATTTTAAAAATTACATAATGGTCTTTACCACATATTCTTTAGGCTGATAATGATAGGGATCAATGACTAGAGGCTTAAGATTGGATCGAGCGTACTGAATCTCAGTCCAAAACCCGTGTTTAATTTTTAGTGAGTGACAGTAGAGTCCCATTTTAGAAAACTGATTAAAGATTTCTGCCACTGTCAGTTTACTGGGTAGAAAGAGTAAGCGAGGTTTATCAACAACAAAGGCAATGGTGATATATTGCCCGTTGTCTAATTTGATTCTCGCATATCCATGGGGTTTAGGAATAGCCATATTAAACACAAGCCCGACATTCACATCAGCAGGCGCAGTATCTAAATGGTTATAGATAAAAGAAAATAGTCTCCAAATTAACATACCGAGCATGGGTGTAAAGTCCTTTTAGAGAAAAAGAATAAAAGGAGGCTTTTCGCCTCCTTTTATGCCCTTATTACAAAGCTGCGCTTTCCTTGCCTTTCCCACGAAAGCGAATCACCGCAGGCAAATCGCTATTTGTGACAGCAGCCTGTGAGGATTTTTGACTAAGTGACAAACGAGACTGCTCAAGGATCGTATTGCTCAAAGGCACCACAGAATCCATTTGCTCGTTTTCTTCGGCTTTGACAATACGCTCGTAATACGGACGATAGTCTTCAGCCTCTTGGGTTTGGAAACTAAGCAGGGTGTGTGGCGTCATGCCTTCGGCTCGAATGCATTCAAAGATATAATGAAAGAGCTCTGGCGTAAAGAGGATCTTCGTATCGACCAGCTCTGGAATCCGAAGCTCTAGCGGATAGGCCAGGGAGCTACGAGGATCATGCACAAGGGCCTGACCGACAGACTCACTACCTGGGTCTAGGCTTAAGCGTTTAAACGCGCCAAAACGCTCTTTGGTCTCTTTAAGGACTCCGGTGTGGATATTGATCTTCCCGTAGCTCAGAAGCGAAAGCGGCGTAAAACCAGCCTCACGTGCTTGTTCAAAAATAACGGCCAGCAAACTAGGGGTGAACATCACATCCGGGCGCGCGCCCAGAAAATCACTTACCGCAGAGTCCACAATGGAAAAACTGATAATGGAGCGATCCAAGCCGTGGTGATCTGAATTGACCAAAAGCCTGCCGTCAACACGCAGATTACTGGCTTGTTTAAAGAATACCGCTTGCACACTCAAAGGGTTATAGACAATCGGCAGTGTTTTACGTTGTTTATTAAAAAACATATCTCTACTTCCTTTTTGGTTTATTATCACAACAGATGGTAAAAAGAACTACTGAATATTGGAATTGAAGCTGCCTTCCAAAATAGGTAAGACTTCCGGATTAAATTCACCCCACTGAGGATGAATACCTTTGACATACCCTTTTTGATCCCAACACACGACTTCACAATGTAACTTCATCTTTTCAATATGGCTGTAGTCTACGACTGAGAGCATGCCAATTAATTCAAAACTAGTTAGAGACACTAGCTCTCCATGGGTAGTTTTGCCAATGAAATGTTTACCGTCATCCACTGTTTGGATTTCAGTGATTTTAATCTGCGTATTGATCTCATCGCTGACTGTGTGGTATTGAGGCGAGAGTGCTGCATGAGCTTGTAGACTGTAAGAGTCTAGTGCACTACCCATTAATAAGAAAAATGTAAATACCAAGGTTAGAGCTAAATCTTTAAGAATTTGCATGACATACTTCCTTTATGAAAAGAAATCAGACAATAAAATGCGACTATAAAACTTAACCATACTCTCTTTAGTAATATACGTTTGAAGTTTTCTTTATTGATGGCAGCATAAATGGCAGGACCTATTGTCCTGCCATTTATAACACATTGCATTAGACAGGCGCTACAAAGCCATCTAACACATTATCGGTAAATTGCTCTGAGATATCAGTTGGTGCTTGTCGGAGTTTCAGTACCACACTACCAAAATAGACTAATGCACCTCCTTTAAAGGTGAGCGCAAAGTCTTTGGTGTCTGTGGGAATATCGGGATCTAAGACCGGCAACACATCATCTACGATTTCACTAGGATCAATATTGACCAAATACTTCGTATTGATTAAAGGCAGTAATTCACGTACCGTCGTCTCAGTGGTGCGATAGATCATGGTGTCTAGCCCGCGTAAAATCTCGTGGGCAGCCAGCCGATTATAATGCACTGTCACCTGACCACGTAACCCAGTATTCTGTTGGCCATAGAGTACTAAATCAGTATTTTTAGACTCTACCGTCCCTACGCTCGGCACACCCATGAGAAATTGGTCACTTGTATAACCCGTCCCATGTTTAAAGTTAAAAAGCTCCACAATGAGATCAGCCGCCGGTTTTGTAAAATCAGTGACAGTGGTTAGGTCTAGAATAATATCAGCCATAAGGTTCTCGTATTTCTTAAGATTGTTCTAAATCAAGACTTTGATTTAGGAAAAAAGTCAAGGCGCTTTGTGTGTAATAGTCTCGACAAGCAAAGCTTGGGTCATACAATTTGACGGTATGCACAGCTGAGACCAAAACACCTTTGGCTTCACGAATCTTATTATTAATCGAGAATTTAATGGTAGCCAATAACCCAGGGCTCAGTAAATTAGGATCTGAAAAATCCCAGGCCATCATTAAGTATGTTCCAGCGCGCGCAGCGATTTTACTAAGCTCGTAATGTTGGTTACTGGTGATGCCTGTGCCTGTGGTCAACGGGACGTTATTTAAACCATCAGGCTTATTGTAGACCACAAATTCATTGACGTTTTTTGAACTATCGATAATTGCCTTATTAGGTTTAGAGGTATCAACCATTCCGTCAATTAGCATGCTGCCATCTAAGTATTTTACGCCATTGCCTTTATTACCGAGTTCTGTGGTGCCAATATTCTTAGTGCGCCTATCCGAGCTTGAGACAATCATGATGGAGGTGCCTCGAACTTTATAGGTTGCACTTAATCGCGGATAGTGCTTCTTAGAGACCAAGGAAATCTGTAAGGTTTGATACGCCTGGCTGCCACGCTCGACATCGTAAGTCGGAAATAGATACCAGATCCCATTTTTCACAAAATGCGATAATCCGGTATTATACACTCCATAATGTTTTTGCAAGTACCCCGGTAAATCAACTAACGGTAAACTATCGGGCACACAGATCTGTTCATAGATCTTTTCATTATCAGGTTTGACTAATTGGATGCCTTTAGGAATTAACTGCGCCACAGCATCGACTTGCTTGATTGCATTAGTCATGACTGCTTGTAGAACAAGCTCGACTGTGGTTTGACGATAATTGCCTCCGATCCGAAGCAAACGTAGCTGCTCTTCGGCTTTGTCTTTGAGCTGCAAGCGTACAATCATGATATTGCTTAAATCAAGCGCAATCGTATCGTTAGCAGGTTGCTTTGCGTCTTGAAGCCCGTGCTGGCCTTGGTCAACTAAGACCGCAGTATAAAATGCTGTTTCATTGACCCCAGAGATTGTACCATCGTCATTAAGTTTTGATTCTGCAACGCTGCGACGAATCAAATTGACATTAATGTCGTCTTGACCAGGATAGAGGATGTTATTGTACTGGCCAGCACCCATCATCAAATCTAGCGTTAGGATTTGACTATAGTGGTTTTCGTAGTATTCCTGAATGTCGACATTTAAAATCTTAAGCACTTCGACTTTTTTACCTCTGGCTGTGACCTCAGCCGTCCAGTATTCAGTTTGTATATTCGTGCGCCCATCGGTGACGTACTCCACATCAGCACTAAAGGGCGAGACGTCAATATCATTCATAGATCTTCCATTCCTTCAAACGGATCTTTCTTTTGTTCTTTAACCAAGCGCTCGGGATCGACCATGGAGATAAAGATCTCCTCAAGCGGAGCGCGTTTGCGCTCTTCAGGGGCGATGACTGGTTTGGCGAACATGTCTGACATCCCAAGTTGCTGGCCTGTATGGCCGCGCAGCATGTTAATAAAGCTATTGCTGCTAGGCTCATGTTCATCATAAAACCTGGCATGCTTATAGACCGCTTGGGCAAGCCGATCTAAATCAGCGAGCTCTTGTAAGGTTTCCGAATATGCGCCTGGATCATACATCTTAGAGAACTGATGGGCAGCATTTTCTAAATACTGCTGGATATTGTCGTAGATGATTTTGGTATCGGCTGGATTGGTGACTGCGATATTGACACCTTGGCGTGCAAAATCCACCATCTTAGAGATAGTCAACCACATGTCTAGCCACTGGGTATTGATTTTATTGTCCCAGTATCGTGAGCCTGAGACGTACATCCCTCCATTCGTACGAATCCATTCAGCACTCATCGTGGCGTTTAATGGAACCCGAATCATAAACTTCTGGGCGAAAATCTTTTCAAAGAGGCTATACTGCACCTCAGGCTTACGAACGTATTTACTCATAGCACTCTAGAATAGGCGTAAATCAATAATAAAAGAATCGGAGTATAGTAAAACTTCTCTAACACTTGCCAGTACTGACGTTGTTTAATCAGCGCATCAAGAATTTTATAGTCTGGCACCCCGCCTTGGATAAAGGAGAGCACTTGGTACTCTAGGGCAGATAGACCTGCCTGGCCTTTATAAAACGCTTCTGAGAAGATATAATATTCGTCTGTGAGTACCGGTTTAATGAGCGCAAGACCTTCGCTCGGCAGCCCAGGCAAGACAATGCTCTCACCATACATTTGCTCTAGCGTCTCAGCACGCATTGGGGTGTTCTCATTACTAAAGAGCTCGCTTGCTTTGGTGCGATCAAAGAGCTGGTAATCTATCTTCTTAGAATCATCTTGCGGATAGACCACGTATTGAATACCGGTATAGGTAATCGAATTAAACATGGGATGAAACTTAAAGTTTCGAGCAAGTGCGACCCCAGCTTTTTGCACGCCAGTGCGGACAATACCAGATTGCCGTTTTAAGAGCGCGTCGAGCACCGTCTGACAACTCATGACGTTATAATCATCTTGCACATTAAGCACACGAAGATTACGGTAGTGCGGAGCATTATGAATGTCAAAGAGCTTTGTGACAAAGTTCGTCATAAAGTGGTCATACGTACTGATCCCGACATTGCCAGGCACTAAGAGCGTATGAAACTCATTACTCCAAAAGTTCTCCATAAACTCTGCGAGCATGGCATGGTAGAGCGTATCGTAGTTACGTAGCCGTGACGCCTCGCCTTCTTCAATAACGGTCTTAGAGCCATAACGCATCTCGTCTCGATACTCGTAGAGCGTCTTGACGATCTTCCATTCCATCTGATAATCGAAATTATCATCAACGTATCGCGTGAGTTTATAAGAGACTTGATGGACGGTGTCTTCTAGTAAACTTAAGCGCTCACTTTCTGTGATCTGAAAAACACCTTGGCGACCATCACCCACATCAGCCACAAAGTGATCACCTTTATTTGGAACGATCCCATTGACGACATACGCACTGCCTTCGATATTTAAAGTCTTAGTGACTTGGTCTTGATTGGTAGAAGTTGGGGTGTTGACTTTTAAAGTGACGTCTCGAATCTCAATATACTGCTGGCGAGCGGCGACCCGGTGTTCTTGCAGACCGGAGAGCGCGTCTTCTTGGCCCAGAATCTGTTGATAATAGTTGACCTTCCAAGGCCGCCCTTCGGTGTTTAAAATGAGACTCTTGCGATCCTTGTATTGCGTGTCAACGACATTAGAACGATAATACGGTTTGGTGACCCGTGGCTCAACACTTTGTTCAGTGACCACCTCAGGATGGGGTTCAAATACAGGCATTTTTAATATCCTTTACTTCTCATTGGACAGTAAGCCTTCAATGGCATACAGGCCTACGGTTTTCATCTTTCGAATCTGGTCTTTATTGACGCCGTTATAGATATCAATAAAATCTTCAAACCAATCTTTGCTGACTGGGCCACATTGCACACTAGGGCGTGAAGTGGGAATTTGAGAGAGATCAAAAGAGGGCCAGATCACACTGATGATGCGTTTAAAGACGCAGATATTCTGGCGCAGTCGATCAAGCGCGTCTTGGCTTAAAAACGAGAGGTCTGTGACCACGGAAAGTTTTAAATGATGTACCAGACGGTAATCAAATTCATAGGTAGAGTAGACTTTGCCCTCAGGGCTGACTCGAATCGGCGTGTCGCCATTCCAAATGTTTTTATCGCCTCGAAAGTAGGCTAGATTAAATACGGAATCATAAATCTTCAATAACCAACGATACTCAGACTTTAGAAAACTTAGGATTTCGGTATCTAATTTCATCACCCCTAATTGGCTAAAGTCTAGAAGCTCTTTCACATCGCCTTCGTTTGGTTCATTTAGGCGAATAAGCGCATTAAAGAGCGTCGCAGTAGCGGGGGCTTCTTGGCCGATAAAATCATCATGATGCGGGATGTTCACCATCTGCATCGAAGTGGCAGTCCGCATACGCCATTCATTTTCAAAGATATGACCTTGATACAGATTTAGATCAAATCCGTATTGAAAGTTTAAGGCATCGTACTCATTGGTATAATTAACGTAGCGTTCGCTAAGCAGTTGATTATGGACAATGATCGGGTAAATCAGCGTATAGCCTTCAACGATATCGCATTGGGCTCGATACGTGAAGGTAAATTCCCACGCACTTGAGGTGCCTTCGACATACTGGCCTTTTAATGTAGCACTATTATTATCAAAACCGCCTTGTACCCGTGCTAAGTTTTCACCAATTGTGTATTGGTCCGCCGCTTCACTGCCTGCTTGGTTGGTGATGACGGTGACGTATTTGCTCGAGCGTGCTTTAAACCAGGTATTAAAATCTTCTCCGTAACCAAACTTATTTTCACGCAGCCGATGCAACTCTTTAAAGATAGCCATTGCAGTGGGCGGAATGTCGTAACTATAAGTGACAGGTCGATGCAAGAAATTAACTCGTCCTTGGGCTAGCTTATTTTTAATATCGTCTGCCCAGCGCTCGCCATCTGCTTTGGTTTTAGCTCGGTAACGAATATTGATATCAATCTCGCTGAAGTTACGGGCGGGTCTAGCGTAGATGCCAAGCGCTTCATCAAAGAAGGTAAAATTAGTGCTGGGTTTAATGGTGGTGTTGGTGAGGATCAAATCTTCAATAGGCCGATAATCGACTTCGACATAAACGTAGCCATCATACCCGAATTGATTTTTCTCACCATCATGAGCTAGCGCAGAATCAGTCTGCTTGACTTGCTCGGTATCGCCTGGAAAGTAAATCGTGGTGTTTGGATCAATCTGAGTGATCTTAAAAAGGTCTTCGACGATATCGGTCACAATGGGCCGAATGACTGAATTGCTTACATCAGTAAGCGGGAGTAAACGAACAGGCATAGGAATCCTTTATGAGTGTTTTATTCCTCATGATAACTACACGATCAACCTTAATTTTATCTGACACAGCATAGTAGGGAGACCCGAAGGTCTCCCCTTTTATGCCATTAGAGCGTTCGTCTAATTAAGCAGCCTGCACTTCGGCCTCGGTGTCAGCCTTTCCGCTGGCAGCCTTTTGCGCCTTGATCGTCGCACGCAGTAGCGCCGAGAGATCACGACCCAGCAGGATCAGATACCGGTTATAATCTAGCATGGGTTGTCCAGCCAGACCGACCAAGCGGTTGGTAAAGCTGATGACCTTAGCACCCGAGATAGAGACTTGTTTGGCATCGTCTTCTTTGCCTTTGGAGCCGGTTTCACCGATATTCTCGGAGAACGCACGCGCCTTAGCCGCAATCTGCTTAAGCTCCGAAGCACGCACACGCATGTTTTGCATGGCTTCATCTAGCGTCTTGCCGTAATTGGCAATCGCTAGTGCGTCGGTCTTACCCGGCAGACTCACTGCGTTAGAGGACACTGCACCAGCCTCTTGGCTTACCACACCAGCCGAGAGTTTGCTCACATCGACTTGATCCCAGTCGGTATCAGGAATCACGATCTTCACTGCCTTATTACCAAAGAGCACAGGCGAAGTGTATTCCACATTGCCATCTTCGCTGCTCGAAGGGCGCAGCATCGTGACCTTGGAGATGCCCATCAGGCTTTCAGCCAGTTCAGTCGGACGATACGCGCCAGTTTGCATCGTGCGGCCAATCTTCTTTAAGAATTCGCCGTTACGAATGTCAGACGAGCTATTACCCAATTGCACCGCAATCGAGGTCACCGTCTTTAGCGTTTGCAGATAGCTCGAGGGCACCACATCACCCACGACCAGACGTTTAGCCATCGAAGCCGACTCTAGCGTGGATTGAGCGTCTTGCGTAAACTCAGTCTTAGCCAGTTCAGTCTTTAACTCAGCAAAATCCTTACGCAGGTTGGTCGTCAGCTCTAGCGCCTTGGTATGAGCCTCTTCAAAGAGTTTAGCCACATATTGGGCAGCCTTGATAATGACTTCCTTGAGCTTATTGCCGAACTCTTCCAGACCCTCTAGCGTGCGCTCGGTATTACGAATACGCGTGGCAGGACCGGCTTGGAAAGATTCCATCGAAGGCATCTTCAGCGTAAAGGAGAGCTTGTGACGTCGCGCAATCCCTTCCATCGAGTCTTCCAGACGCTCAGCGTCAGTGGCGTTTAGACCACCTTCTTCTAGCGAGTCTTTCACACGTTCGATTTCACGCTCGACAAAGCCCAGATCTTTGATCGCTTCTTCCACGTTTTCCATGGTTTCATTATAAGCTTCGATCGGCTCATCCATCTCCGTGCTCGGATCTTCAATGACACCGACCGTATCTTCGGTCACCGTCTCAATGACTTCAGGCTCACTGGGCTGGACTTCGCCTGCCGGATCACCACCGGTTGCGGCAGTGGGTTCTTCTCGCTCAGCCGGATCGCCTCCGGTCTCACCGTTTTCTTCCACGCTTTCAGTGGCGGCTGCTGCAGCACCCTTACCGAAGTTAAGCTTACCTGCGCTCACTGCCGAATACAGCTTCATGGCCAGCGAGTCGACACGCATGATCATCACAACCGCGCGGCCCGCACTCTTTAGCAGCAGCGAAATACCACCGATGATGCGATAGTAGTTACGCAGACCCATTTGGGCATTTTGCAGCACATCTGCCATTTCCTGCGGGTTTTCGTTCAGGCCACTCATGAAGGTGTTTAGACCCCGATCAGAGACCGCTTGCGGAATAATGGCACGCACTTTATTAGCTGCCGCAACCAAGCGAGCGAGCACATCAGCCTTACCGGCACCCACACGCACACGCGGATAGCGAGTCAGCGTCTGGAAGAACGCATCTTCAGAGACCGTCGTGCCGCTGCTACCCGTCTTCTTATCATTGGCAAAGATATCGTGAGTCGCAGCGTTTAGCGCAGCCACTTCAGAAGCATTCTTACCAAAGAAGTCTTGTTCGATCAGCGCTTTGGGATCACCGTTGGCTAGAATCTTATTAATCGAGCCGATGAGTTGTTGGTGCTGAGCGACGGCTTCAAAGGCTTTGATCAGTTCATTGATCGGACCCACATCGCCGCGCGTAACAAAATCAAACGCCGGATTACTGCCGTTATCGCTATTGAGAGAGGCCACTAAAGATTTAAATTGTTGACTTTCTTTAAATTTGCCTGAGCGCTCAGGATCGAGCTTACTCGTCGCCGCCTGGCGCAGCGTAGCCACAGTCACCTTTTCAGCCCCCGCGCTCACTCGCCCAACCACTCGTTCAAAGAGCGACTTCAAATAGGCAGAGATGCGGCGCATTTGGGTCTTAATCCATTCCCAGAACTTACCAAATTTCTCAGCAATCGTATCGCTGATCGCTTCGGCCGCATACGACTCCATAGAACCAGACTTACGGCTGATCTTAGTCAGTAGTCGCAGATCCGAGGACAAGCTCTCGATCGATTGCTCGAGCACCAGATCGCCTTCGTTAAGCTCTTCAGGCGTGACCACTTCATCTGAGGTGTCTTCTACCGCATCTTTGATTTGATCCACAACCGGATCGATTTCTTCTAGGGGGGTCACAGTATCTTCTACCACAGGGTCTGCAGGTTGTTCTTCAGTCAAAAGCGCTTGACCATCATTATCGTTGGTTTCGACCGGATCAGCCGGATCAGGCGTGACAGCGACTTCACCAGTTTGAGCGGCTTCAGCGGCATCGGTCGTGACTTCGCCTTCAGCAATGGCAGCCGAGACCACCGGATCTTCACCAGCCTCAGCGGCAACCGCCACGTCTTCAACAGGGGATTGGCCAGTAGGGGTATCGGTGTGTTCTTCAACAACTTCAGGACCAGCGGCTTCGTTCACAACTGCAGCCTCACCAGCCTCAGAGACGCCACCCTCTAGCTCACCAGTTTCACCAGTGCCTTGCTTAGCAGCTTGAGCTTGCTCGGAATCGTCCTGGCTCGTTTGTTCCAAATCTTCTTGAGAAATAATGTCGGCAGACTTAGGCGGGGTAGCGACTTCGATCTCACCTACCTTTTTCACCGTATCGATCTCTTCGGGCTTTTTACCCGCGTTGGGATCGAATTCACGAGGGGTATCGTCATTGACATCATCGTGCTTGTTTACCCCGAGGGATTCCATCGCTGCGCGAATAGAACGAATCCCTAGGCGATTAGCTCGTAGACTCATTGTGGGTTTACTCCATTAAACGTTTATTTCGGAGAAGCATATACGGGAAACAAAAACATTGCGCGATATGCTCTCTAGGATCTTTTTTCGAAAAAAGACTGAATACTCTACTTAAGTAGGGCAATCATACAATTGCAATAAAAAGCACCAGCATCTAAGAATTACGCTCTAGATACTTGGTGATGAAAATCTGCGCAGCTTGGACGCTAGCCGATAGACGGTTTGAGAATTGATAGATAAATTCTACATTAGTCTTTAGGTCTGTAGCGGTTTTGATAAGGGTTTGAATGAGCTCAGAGAAAACAGCATCATCTAACTGATCATTATACCATACCCCATCGATTAAGGTGGTGATAATAGCGTACTGCTCACCTAGAATCTGTGCATGGGTCTTTAAGGCATCGTTAGTTGCTTCAAATTGGCGAATCAGCGCTTGATAGTCTTGCACGCATTGTAGTAAAGACGCACTCGAAATGGAAAGTGTTTTATAGATCACAGGCTCTTGAAGAGAACCAAACCATTCATTTGGAAGTAGGCGCAAAACTGGACCTGTCTCTTCATGACTGAGTTCAATATTTGCACCACCCGGTACTTTCGCCACAACATGAGACACAGTGCTCTCTAAAGATTCTAACTTTAAACGCTTTTGAATCTGCGCTTTAAGTTCTGCTAAGCGTGTTTGCTGAGCATCCTTAGATTTACAATCAACGGGCGCTAAGATCTCAGAACAAATGATGCTGTAAGCTAGTACAGCTTGCTCAATACACCGATCACCGACTGTGGAAAACGAAGAAGGCTGAGTCAGTAGATTTGCGATCTGAGTCTGCGTAAGCTCGAACCCTTCAAATTCGCTAGCACTGTTGGTTTGAATCTGAGTGCGTAAGGCTTCAGCACTTTGGTAGGCTGCTTCGATACTGCGACTATTGGCGGCGATGAGACGCGTCAAAGAAATGTAATTTTCGGTGACCAGTTGCTTCATCCACATAAAAGTCGTATTGACCAGTTGCGTCGATTGAATGATGACAGGTTCACCATCCGTACTTTCTAAGCCTGTATTTAGCCCACAGTCTTCACAGTCTTCTAAGACGACTTGTAGATTTTCTTTTAGAGCCTCGAAGGTGATTTCAGCAAGCTTAATCTCTTCATTATCGCCCACTTCTTGGCGCGCTGCTAAGTAGGTCGCAGTCTCATGCAAATGCTTGGCTTGTGTGCCTTTAAGCGCTGCAAAGTTTAACATATCTTCTAAAGTACCAATAGCACGCTTGCCTTGAGACTCGGTGTCAAATGGCCTAGCACTATCGACGCCTGGTGTATCAGCTGGAAAAGAAAAACTCTCTTTCATTTATATTTATCCATAGACAGTCGTACATATGCCGCAATGGCCTCTACGACATTTAATGAATAGCGGCGGTATTCTGTACCACAGACAGCTAACGAGCGAATGGTAGAGACTAACGTATTTTTAATGTCTTTGATCTCTTCTTGGGAAAGCGCGGCATTTTTCGCATTCTCCACAGATCGAGCAAGTTGTTCTGCCACACGACGAATCTCACGAAGTGAGGTATCGTTTTGTCGGATGGTATTGACAAGGCCTTGAGTGATCATGAGTAGTTGCATCATCTCGTGATCATTGAGCGCTGCAAATACTGCTAGCGCAGGAGAAGTCTTCTCCTCAGCCTCAGGTGTAACATCTGTAAAGTACAGCCCGTAACGACTATTAGTTTTTGACTCTGAGACATCAGGATCTTGATAGACGTATAAAAAGCATTTATTGCCAGGCAACACCCGGCTTTGTAAGCCTAATACATTTCCACTAAAGCCGCGCGCAACTAACTCTTTTGTATCAACCTTCTTCTGTGAGGCATCAAAAGGCGTTAACGTAGGCAGCTCATAATTTTCTTCTGACTCGATATTCGTTACTGCCGCTGCTAGATTAAAGCGTTTTAGTTTTCGAATTTCTCGATTGCTATAGCGCTCTAGCTTATCAGTTAGAGTATTTAAAAAACCAACGCCTGCGATAAGTGCATTAAACTCAATGCCCTCACCAATACTTAGTCTTGTGAGAATTCGACGATTATTTAAGCGCCCTGCGCTGGGTGCTTTAAACTTGCCTTGTTTTCGATTGTTCTCAAACACAGACCGTGTGTTCGCAAAACCTGCGGCGACTGATTCGGTGCGTAGAGAACTATCAACAATGGCTTCATTAATTACTTTCGTGATCCATTTTAAAAACTTCACCAATGCCTGCCAAGCTTCTTGCATCAGCGCGCTTATGCGTTGACTAAAACTACTCTTTAACTCAGCTTGCTCAAGCGAAGCGCGTTGATGAGTCAGACCGTATTGATCAGTGAGGTCCTCTAAGCTCATTAGAGCGATTCTAAGCGTATTTTCATCCTCGGTAGTACCTACGCTAGTCTTTAGCGCATCAAGCGCTTCTAGCGCCTCTAGCGCGCGATGTGCGCCACTGAGGCCTGCATCTAAATTATAGTCTGTATTCATCGCGTTTTATCTAAAACAAAAAGAAAAAGTACTGAAGCCTCTCCCTAGAACATAAGGAGTAGACTTCAGTACTTTTAACAAAGAGGTACAACGGCTGTCTTGACGCTTACGCTTCTAGCAACACATAGGCTGCCAGAGCTTGTACGTAGTTCGTCAGATAGGCACCAAACTGCGCAATAAAGTCTAGCCCTTGCACAAAGTGATGCGCGCCTTCAATGACTACTTGCTCAGGATCGGCATCGGCGTACCAGGCGTAAAAAGCTTGAACTGAAGCCTCAAGGCGTTCAAGCAAGTCTTGATAGCTTTGTGCACAGATCACAGCGTTATTGAGTTCATTCAATAAGGTCTGCACTTCAATCTTAGATGGCACGACCACTTTTTGCGGATTTTCCGCATCAAAGGGATCAACCCCATCAAAGCCAAAGTTCGCACTCAGCTCGCCATCGGACGCTTTGCGCTGCTCGATATACGTTTCACCTGGCAGACACTCTGAGCGTCGCGTGACAATAAAACCACTATCATTTTCGCTTTTCAGCTCTTCGGCGCGAGACAGTTCAGGTAGCGAGGCCAAGCATAGCGCTTGAATACGGCCTTCGTTGGTTTTCTCCAGACTTGCCAGTAGGTTATAGTAATCACTGGCTAACCAGTTCTTAATATCACCTAAGACGTTATTGAGCGCGGCCGACGCGCCAAAGCCACCAAATTCAATCTTGTTATGGACCGAGAGGCTGGTGAAGATTCGATAGGCCGTCTCACTAATAGCCGTACCAGAGCGCTCGTCATGTGCCTCAATCACCGCTTGCGCGCGTGAGGTGATATCTTCCGTGACCTTAAAGACCAAGCCCAAATCTTTCAGTGCTGCATTAAGATTGGTGAGCACATTGTCTTTAGACTTAATGATCGCTTCTTGAACCGGATTATCTTCACCCGGATCAAACTCTTCACCAAGCAGCTCTTTGCCGTTTTCAATCAAGGCCTCTAAGCCAATTTTACTGATCTTAATAAAGGCTAGCGATTCTTGACTTTGTTCGGTAGTAGCAGGTTTATCACTCGGAAAACGATCAGTGATGATGCGAGCGTAATCACCGAGTCTAGAATTTAATTCATACGCCTTCTTAATGACCTGCGTATCAGATTGAGTATCTTCAGCGCGCGCTAAGACTTCGTGACTGGGATTAACAGCCAACACTTTTTCAGCTGTATCAAACACACCAATCTCAGGAGCCATGGCTTCAGCCTCTGCACTAACAGGTGCTTGGCCATCTTCCGTTTCAGGTTGAGTCTCGCTCTGAGCATCTTGGTTTTGTTCAACCACAGGCGCTTCTCTTTCAGACTGCTCTTCTACTGCACTTTCAGGATCAGGAGCAGCCGCAGGCGCATCGGCTGCAACAGCAAGTTCTTGTGCTGCGTCTTTTCCAGCCTTTACAGCCTGTGCTTGTTCTTCTGGCGTTTGTTCCGTTGCCGCAGTTTCTTCACTATCTGTAGAATCATCCACAGTAGAAGCGGAATCGACTGAATCAGTAGGATCTTCCACACTAGCGTCTTCTGGACTTACTTCGTTGCCGGAGTCTTCGAGCTGGTTTTCTTCGTCGCCGTCTTCTTCACCGCCTTGGGTTGCGCTGCTTTCTTCGCTGCCGCTTTCTTCGGGGCCTGGCTCTTGGTTTTCTGCTTTGTCGCTTTCGGAGCCGGAATCGGGCTCGTTTTGCCCATCGAGCGCTTGCGGTGCTGATCCTTCTGTTCCTTCAACGCCTGTTGCTCCAGAACCTGCGCTTGAGTCGGACCCTTCGGAGTTTCCTGCACTTTGGCTTGCGTCTTCGGAGCCGCTTTGCGGGCTGCCTTCTTCGCCACCTTGGGTGTCGGTTCCAGTTTGCTCGTTAGGAGCTGGCTGTTGCTCGACTTCTGCGTCGTTAGCTGGGACTCCTGCTGCGCCGTGATCCCCTTCTCCCCCTGCACTAGAAGTTGCGGGCTCGCCTGAATCCCCTGCACTCCCTGCACCAGTTCCATCTCCAGCCGGGGTTGGTTCAACGGTGCCAGGGGCTTGCTCATTGAGGACTTTGTCGATTCTGGCTTCGGCGCTTGCGGGGTCTTGGGCTTGCTCCAAGGGTTCATCGGTTGCAGTAGCGATTGCGCCTTGCTCAGTAGTTGGCTGAGATTGATCATTCGGAGTTACTCCTTTGTTGTTTACAAAATTTACAATATCGTCTCGAGACGCAGGTGCAGAACTCTCAGAGCCGGTGTTGGAATTACCTGTGTAGTATTGCTTGACAAGTTCGTCAAGGTTCTTACCTTGGGTTTGCATGTGTTTTATCCTTTCGTCACTTGTTCGATCTTCTTTACCGCCAGACTTAGCGCTCGCACATAAGAAAGTAGAAGATTGGAGGCCGCATTCATTGCATGAGCTATTTGAATGTGGTTGCGATGCAAGCCTAACACAATGCGTGCTAAATTCGCTAGATCGCTTTGATTATGAATATCTTGCAGTTCGCCTTGAGCTGCCTTCAGATAATCAAAGCTACGAACTTGATATTGCGTGAGTTGATCGAATAATTGGGTAAGGACGCCGCCCGTCTCAGTACTTGAGACAAAGAGGTCGATCTCGCGCCAATCTTCGGTTGTCACAGAAGCGACTACAGTATATTGGGCACTTTTTTCCAGGCAGCTTAACGCGCCTTCAGATTGCTCATTCCAGCACGCACTATAACACCCAATCAAATTAGCATTGATGACGGTATTTAGATCAAGATTCGGATAGCGATCAAACTCAATAGGACGCACTAAGGAGCCAGGACGCACATAGGCACTGACATCATTTAATTGCGTAGGATAATACTGACCATCTTCATACAAGCGCGTCGCTTGATCGCTTAAAGTACCAATTACACTGGCGATAAATTCTAAGGTGTTAACTGTGGCTTCACCCACAGGTACATTATCGGCTAATTGAAAGAACGGCGCTTCAGAGGCATCGAGCTCAATGGCTGCGTAATCAGGCTGCACCACATGGGCTTCAGACTGATAATTAACTAGGCCTGAGAGTTCACTGTTAATCTGACTGAGGTTTTCATTAAAAACTTTAAGAGTTTCTACGCCTTCAGTCTTCAAGGTCTTTAGCAACGCGCGCAGTGCTTCTTCGCGCACTTGGTCCATAAAGACAGCAGCATAATGAACATCTTGGCTAAGTGCTTCAGCGCTGGGCAGTAAACGGTCCGGTAGCGCAGCTTTGGCTTTGTGAAGGAAATCGGACGGATCGGTACTATTGACCAATTCAATCATGGAGTTTGTCATAATAAATGGGATTCCGGTTTTGGTTGTACATGGCAAAAAGAACACACAAGGACTACTTTCTAATAGCCCCTGTGTGTTCAGTATGTCTAAAAGAGCACTTAAGCCTTAGAACCAAAGAGGATGTGAAGCGTGGTCACCAGGTCATCAAACCCGCCTTCTTTCGAAAGCCATTGAAGCACTAGCGTACTTAAAGTCACATTTTCAAATTGCTTAAAGAGTTGTGCAGCCTCTAGCGGATTGCTTTCACTGAGTCTAAGCGGGGTGTTCGTCTCGGTATGACGCGCACCATACATCTGAGCGCCTTTAGCGTAGGTGAACTTAAACATCCCTTCCCAATTATAAACCGACATGATGCGTTTACCTGTGAGTAGGTAATTACACGTATCGATTAGAAAGCGCTCATGTAGTTCGCTATAAGCCGGGCTTTGTTTTTGTACAAACAGCCATTGACCAAATTTATTGGTTGCAAAAACAGTCAGTACAATTTTACACAGGTCAGTAAAACAATCAAAGCCACGAGCATAAGTCGGATCAATCGCAATTTCACGCTCTAATCGGTCGACTTCAGGGCTACCTTTAGTGGCGTGATCGGTACCACCGACTAAGGAGAAACCAAACAACAGGTTTGGAGAGCGCGCAGCAAGCACAGGAGGTTCTGTGCTTCGGTCCATGGGCTTGCCTAGAAACCCGCGCGGATAAACCTGTACAGATTGTCCAGGTTTATTAAGCATAGCTCTTCTCCATTTGGTTAATGTCGTGCTGCAATTCGTTGATGATACCCGTGAGCTCATTGGCTTGCTTATCGAGAATCGGATCAGCACGGCCTTTTCGAGCGTTTTCAATGCGTAGCCGTTGGATCTCAAACATCCGAAGCTCTTCTTTGGCTTTGCGATACTTACGTGCTTGAAAGTCCGCAATAAGAAGCCGGACGCGATAAATCGGATTCCACTTCAGATTAAACAGAATAAAATCCGAGCGGGTCGGGTCTGCTTTACCGCCTGAGGTAAAGGAGAGCGCATCGCTTGTTTTCTCATCGACCACAATGTTAGGCGTCTCTTTTAGAGCTTTTTCAATCTTCGCAGGCTCTTGGGCGAGCACCATCACCGAATTGGCGAACGACTCAAATTGATCAGTGAGCGCTTTCAATTCATTCTTGGTGATGATGTCATTGTCTTTTTGACCTGCTGCGTTTAGTTCAACCATATACGCATAACGCAGAAAACGCAAGGTATACTCAAACGCAAAACGCGCAATTTCCACATACCGCAAAAGCGCTACTTGACGGTAGGTCATCGATTCAGTCGCAATTTGTTCGCCTGCAAAATCATGCTTGATCATGTCTTGCACTTTATCTAGGCTCTTTTCCACTTCACCAAGCGCACCTTGTAAGCCTTTAATCGGACTACCTGATCGAGGCAGCTTAGCGATCCGAACAAGACTATCAAACATCTTATTTAAATGCGCATCGCGCGTCTTGCCTAGCGCTTCTTCGGCAGCCAGTAGCTCTGGCATCAAAAGCTTGCCGTAATCATTGCGTGCGGCATCGATATCGTTTAAAATATCCGAGCGCTTGAGCACCGGTAAGAGCCGCTCTTTATAAGCAACTAAATTGTTCATAAGAAATCCTTTTTTAAGTATTAGTAACGCGGTGCGTTGGAGGCCAGGAAGTATTCAAGGATTTTATTGACGTCAGGGCCGTCTTTCTTACCCGCGTTCTTTAGGGCGCTGGAGTTAAGTTTGGTGCCGTCCGCAATGGCGTCATAATAAAACGTGACCATATCGTCACCACGATCGATGATGGCAATAGTCATAATACCAGTGGCTTCAATTAAACGATCTCGGAACCCACGATCCTTAAAGCGGCCACCCATGCTGTATTCCACTTCATCGGCCGTTTCTTGATCGATCACTAAGACGCTCGAGGCTTCGGCCACGGAAAACTTACCGCGTGCAATGTCGCCTAGTGAACGATCACGCGCCTTGCTCGGCGAGAGCTTATTGTAGATCCCGTCGGTATCGCGCATGAGGCGGCGACGATGGGTACGAATCGCATCGCTTCCAAATAAGAGATCACTGATAAAGCTCAGGCGCCCGGACTTCCAGCCCCACTTGCGCTCAAGCGCGGTCTCATTGCCTTTAAAACGCGACTCAAGCGAATCCTTTAAGACTTGCGTATCAGCAATAGTCGAAAGCAGGCGCACAGCCATACGCAGCTTGCGAGGCTTGCCGTCTGCGTCTTGACTAGGAATCGGGATCTCCACAATCCGACCAATTGCCAGTTGTGGGCCATCATTAATGCCTTCAATCAATTTCTGATTGATCACGCTTTCTTGCGAGAAGAATTCTTTACCCGGTAAGCTGCTTTCGTATTGGGTATCGTCTTTTTCAACAATGTCTTGCACAATCCCATCAGTCAGGCTCGCCTGACCGTCTTCGCCCTCGATTGAAAGCAACGAGGCAGCAATACCACCGATCGTGCTCGAGTGACCTTTGATCGAATTGCTCACTGAGACTTGTTTAATGATTTGATCAGTGTTAGTAGCATATTGAGTATTTAAATCAATATACTGCAAATAAGTCGCAATAAACACATTCGTTGCGACACTTAAGACGTCATTCAAATAAGGCGAATTTAAGCATCGCTCGTCGATGATAGCATTGGGTTCCAGTCGGGCGTCAGAGACTTTGCTCATCAGACTCGTGGGTTTGGAGAGCGCGTTGATGACTGCGCCAGCGCCAGTGATGGCCGCGCCAACCACCAGCCCGCCAGTTGCTAGATTTAGCATATATAGTGTCCTTTGTTCTAAGAAAGAGAATTTACTTTTAGAGGTTTGTTAGGGAAATGGCCTACAATTCAGATGACGATAAACCATTTTGGCAAATAGACGAAAAGAGCCGTCAAGCTGTCGATAATATCAGCTCTCACGGCAGTATCGGAAGCACGACCTCGGGTCCAGCTAAAGCCTTCTTTGGTATTAACCATCGACAGACGCCAGGCGTCGTGCCGATGAATAAAGATCAAATTGGTTATACGTTTTTTACACGTCCTCTGATGAACATGACCGATGAGAATCTTCGGGCTGATCGCAGATTGGCGTTATTACTTAATAAAAACAATACCAGTTTTGAGAAGTACATGCGATGCGCTTTTGATTTAAAAATCGCGCGCTCTAGAGCTGATTGCCCGATTTTTGATAACTATCAGGCCTTTATTCCGATTCTCAGTAATTTTATCGAGAGCTCTTCGGGCTGGCCCGATGCCATGGGGATGGTATATCAGTCACCTGAAGGACAATATAAAGAATCCTTCAGTTTTTATGACGGACCACTTAACCTCAATGGAACATACGATATAAACTGTACCTTTAGAAACATATTAGGTGATCCGATTACTGATCTGTTTTATTATTGGATTCTGTACGGTGCACTTCAGTTCGAAGATCGTATTGTTTCTTATCCGACGATGTGGTGGGAAAATGAAATTGACTACATGACCCGCATTTATCGAGTCATCATGGATCAGGAAAAACGCAAAGTCCGAGGCATTCTGAGTGCAGATGCGGCTTACCCGCTGAATGCACCTTTAGGTCAACGCGGCAACTTTGAGCGAGGCACGCCTTTTAATCGTGAAAACGATTTGATCAACATCACCTTTAGAACAAATGGGTTGACCTATAACGATCCGATTCTGTTCGATGAGTTTAACGCAGTGGTCTGTATGTTTAACCCGGCCATGAAAGAAGATAAACGAGAACAGATCTTTCGTAAAATTCCGCCTTGGGCTTTGACCTTATTTAATTTCTCAGGCTACCCTCGGATCAATACCGAAACGGCTGAATTAGAATGGTGGATAGAGAAAGCATTTTTCTACAGCATCATCGATAAGGACCAAGCCCTTGCTATTGACCCAGAAGGCGAAGCTGAAGTCGAGAGCACTGATGATCGACGCACGGGCGTGGGTGGCCGGATTTTAGGATAACACAAAAGGATTAGATTCAAATGAGTCAATTTGACACATATCGCGAAGCAATTAAAAATGTGATTAACAACCCAACCGGTATTACTCGTCTGAGTTTACGCCTGTTGCGAGAAATCAATGAGAATAAGGCTGAAGTTTTTGATCCTTCAAACCCATTAGTTCAAAGCTTAGAAATTTCGGCAGCAAATGTCTCTGCGCTTTTACAAAACTTTGAAATCGCTGACAGACGACTTTATCCGGTCATGGCGCGTAGCGAAGATGATCTTTATTTGCATATGAACGATAAGGATTATGTCGGACGTTTTGCACTACCGGCCACGATCCCTTTTCAATTGATTACTCAATTGGATAATTTAAAAAACCAACTGCTCTTTGATCCGACTGTCGGGTATAAAAAGATTGTCATTCCGCGAAACAGTAAATTTACAGCAGGCGGCATCCCGTTTAGTATTCCCTATCCCATTGAAATTCGACAAATGAATCACGGCGGCTTTATGGTCGTCTGGGATGTAGGCAATGGTAGTCCGGTTGCACAAGTCGAAACCAACGAGATTCCGTTTTCTATTCAGCGTGTGGATAAAGATGGAGTTGGAGTCGATTACTTTGTGATTTCTTTTCCGACTTTTCAGTATGAAATCACGAGTGCTAAATTTGACTTCACTGCCTCTTCACGGCTTTTTACTTCAGTGCAGTTTCAAGACCAGTTTTATATGGTGCGTGCCTATATTTCGCGTACCGAAGGCAATAGCGAAACGGATCTATGGGAAGAGATTGCAGTCACCCATACTGACCAAGTCTATGATCCCGATGTCATCACCGCAGCCGTTAAAGTCAGCGATAATATCGTTGAGGCTCAAATCCCTCTGATTTATGTGAATAACTTTAAACTCGTGGGTAAATTGCGGTTAGATGTCTACACCACCCAAGGCGCACTCACCATGAATATGGGCTCTTTGAGTTCTAGTGCCTTTGGGTTTAATTGGTTGGCGATTGATCCAGCCGAGCAGACCATCTATACGAAAAATCTAAGTAAGCTACAAGACACTCAAGTGTGGTCAAGCGGTATTGTCAATGGTGGTCGAAATAAAATCGATTTTGAAGAGTTGCGCAGGCGTGTGATCTATAATACGGTCGGTCCTCGTGTGCAGCCCATTACGCCCGATCAAATGCAAACGGTATTAGCCGATCTTAATTACGAAATCGTAAAAAAT
>Ga0265293_10002508_pt1 | contig 36520 bp, 30 predicted proteins | sample Munlanlewell138R_FD_192505 | JGI IMG/M metagenome (GOLD analysis project Ga0265293, IMG submission 192505) | Leachate microbial communities from a municipal landfill in Southern Ontario, Canada - Leachate well 138R | ecosystem: Engineered > Solid waste > Landfill > Unclassified | place: Canada... | reverse complement strand
AGAGGTTGATCAGGATACAGACCGCTGAGAAGAGAGGATTGGTGACACTGACCTCCCAAAGAAATGAGGGGTGGTTGATGGACACTGGGGCGAGTAGGGAAATGAAGAGAGCGATGGAGGCGCCGAGGAAGGAGTACTGGCCAAGCTTTGTTGGGTTGATGGCTTGCTGGAATATCGCTGAACTGAGAAAGAGCAGTGAGGTATAGAGCAGGGAGAAGTGATAGATGATTGCCACCACATAGGGGGAGAGGACAGCGATCGCTGTCACGCTGTGATACAGAGGGAGGATCTTCACGTTGCCCAGGCTGACCATCAAAAAGAGCAGCGGCAGAACCCCCGCCTCTGCTCCTATATTTGCCCGGTAGAAGAAGCAGAGGAGCGTTGCTACCCCCATGGTGACCCAAAGGTGGACCAAACTAGGTAAGAGGTAGGCGCGCGTCATACTCCAGCTGCCCTGCTGAAGGGAGCTGTTGATTGCATGGACAAGGGCTACGGTGAGGATGACGGTTATGATCCCCTCAATCCCCAGAAGAATGAAACGCAGCCCTTTCTTCATAGCACGTTAGACGATATCGCGGTAGGAGCTATCGATTTTCACGCCCATGCGCTGGGTCGTGTACGCCGAACCAAAGGCTGCGATATAGGAGTCGATCATCGTTCCCAGTCCGTTGAGCAGCGGCATCAAGCCTAGGACCGTCATCTCAGCACCATAGAGATCAATTTTGAGGAATTGCAAAGAGATGGTGGTGATGAAGAAGACCTCCCAACCCAGATAGAGGGGGCTGAGGTAACTGAACATCGCAGCGCTAAGGGCAACAAAGGCCAATACTTTGTCTGAAGGAATCTCGCCAGTTGCAGCGAAGAGTAGGCTGAGAACAGCGAGGGTTGCAATCATGGCAGAGCCACCGCGGCCGAGAATCGTATATAGCGGAACACTGGTTGCACTGACACGTTTTTGTACACCGAGGTTGTGGCGCGACAAGCTGATGGTCATCGGGCTGGAGAAGAAGATGCTGCCGGAGAAGAGGGCCGCCGTCGCTGGGGCGATCATCCGATAGAGCACCTTGTATGGATTGATCCTAAAGCGAGTGAATAGGACAAAGAGGATCGGTAGGACGACAAAGAGGACAGCGAAGGCAGAACCAAGCAGCATGAGTAAGAAACGAGTGGCAACAAAGAGCGTGCCTTCATACTGCATGTGGGTGAACCAATAGGAAGCGGCAAAGAAGGTGAAGAAGAAGCCGACGGAGCTATACGCTTTGGCCATACGGAACATCGTCTCACTGAGGGAGTTCATCGTCACATATGCTGGCCTGATGACCTCAATGTTTGGTTTGAGGAAGTAGCCGAGAATCAAGGCGATGACGATGATGGGGACAAGGAAGCTCTCGGCGCTGACCAGGGTGTAAAAGGGGTTGATCGGAAGGATCGAGGAGAAGATCCTGGGCAGCGAGTCGGGGGTGACGAAGCCAAGACCGTGGGCTGGGCTACCTGCGGTGCTGCTGACAGGAAAGAGTGTGGGGAAGAAGCGGAAGACCACAGCTCCGATGAGGGTAATTACCACCGTGGTGAAAATCGACCAGAAGATCGTTGTGCGAGCAAAGACCCCTCCCTTGGCATCTTTGCGCAGTGATGCGATGCCACTGGCGAAGCCGATGAATACCAGCGGGATGAGCACAAAGCCTCCCACTTGGACCACCAAAGCGGTGGCGGTATACATTATCTGAGAAAAGAGTGCTGACTCACCGAACAAGAGTGTTGCGGCCAGGCCAAAGGCTGTTGCAGCCAAGTAACTTATCCACGTCTTCATAGCTTTCAGAGTAATGTAACAAACAATCCAAGTCAATCAAAGTTGACTATGCCAATAGCGTGTGAAGCTGATATCCTGCCTTGGTTTCGCGCTGCAGCAACTCTTTTGCATACGAAGCGGGGTCTTTGAGGTCCTTATAGAGAGCCAAGGAGATGGCACTGAGGTAGATGATCTCTTGTATTGCCTCCTTGGTGTACCAGACCACCCCCTGGTATTCGTTGATGTTTGCATACGAGCGGATCGCCTCATCGTCCAGAATTTGGGAGAGAATCTCTGGGGCAGAAAGGTTCACGTCCTCAACCAGATTGGCACTGACAGTGAGGATTGCTGCACTGTGGCACGCTTTGCGTCCCAGCTCATCGATGAAGCCTGCCTCTCTGAGCGGTTGGGCAAAGAAGCGGGAGAGTAGCAAACGGTCACTGATCTGGAAAGCCTCCAAGACTGTCGTATGTTCACTGACAAAGGGCTTGAGGAAGAGCGAGGCGGCAATGATTGCCTCCATCTCATCAAGAATTGCTGCCCCTTGGCGGATGAAACTGCTCTCTGCTTTGAAGAGCATGCTGTAGCGCTGAATGAGGCCCAGCATCTCTTTTGCTGGAATCTCGCGGGTTGTGGTCGGTAAAGATTTGCGGGCTGCGGGATGGAGGGTCTCCATCGCCGCTGAGAGGTGAGTATACGCCTCTCCGAGGGCCAGTAGCATCTTGCGTTCACTTTGTTTGGTTGATTGACCTGCAATCAGGCGCCGCACCTCCTTGAGGAAGGAGGGTGATCCCAAACTCTCCATTGCCTTGTAGACTGGCTTGAGGCGAAGGGCGAGGATCTCCAGCTCTAGGTCTGCGATCCCTGTCTCCCCGATTTGTTCATAGAGCTGGCCATAGGTGCCGTCCACATCCTCAACTTCACGGATATTGAGAAGGACCTTGGTCTCAAAGCCTCTGAGGTGGACAAACATCCCCTCATCATAGAGGCGTAGCGAAGGACGCATATACGTCAGGCCCTCCTCAAAGGAGTCCCAAATGACGTAACGCCGTCCGCCGACGGTCAAGCCTAGCGCCTCAGCAAGGCTAACGGTACGGCTGTGTTTATTGTCCCCGCTTCCTTCGGTTTTTGTTGCCGATGCCTTAATCCATCCTTCAACCGCTTCATATTGGTTGTTGTAGAAGACCAGAGCTCGCTCACGCTCGGTGCCGTTGACGTAACAGTACGCGCTCTCCTGCACATGACCGTCACGCCAGAGGTCGAAGATCTCAAAGAAGTCCACCCCACTGAAGAGGTATCGCTTCTTCAAAAGCGGGAAGATTCGTCTTTGGTGCTGTTCGACCAGGAAGTGGTTGGGCGTCTCATCCCAATAGGCGCGGCGGTACTCCATGCCGTACTTCTCTCGATAGCCTTCGATCTGTCCGTGTCCGAACATCGGCAGACCTGGCATCGTGGCTAAAAGTGTACAGATACCAAAGTACTTATCGCCATCACCGAACTGGGCAATGGCTGTCTCCTCGTCAGGGTTGTTCATGAAGTTGACAAACCGCTTGAGGATCTCGGCATCGAAGGCGATGGTGTTCTTGATGGTATCGCGATACTTCTGGTTCTCCTGGTTCTTCAACATGTTCATGAAGGCGCTGTTGTAGACCCGGTGCATCCCCAAGGTGCGGACAAAGTAGCCCTCCATCATCCAGAAGGCTTCGGCAAGCAGTAGGGTATCGGGTAGCTCCTCACTGATCCGGTCGACGACTTCACGCCAGAATTCCTGGGGGATGAGGCGGTTGAACTCATTCTCTTCCAGGCCATATTGAGAGCGTCCTGCGATGTCCCCACCGTGGCCGGGAGCCGGATACCACAGTCGTTGGATGTGCTTCTTGGCAAGGGTCATCGCAGCATCAAAGCGGATGATGGGGAAGTTTTGAGCGACGTGCTTGATCTGCTGATACACAGCCTCTCGAGTCGCTGGGTTAAGGAAATCAAGCTGGGCAGTGTCATTCCAGGGCATCGATGTGCCATCGTTGCCGTGGAAGATATAGGTTGTATCGCCGGTGTGTAGGTCGCGCCTACGGAAGGTGACCGCTGCATCGCTTTGGTCGTAGTAGTGGTCCTCGATTTTAATCTCCACTCGTGGATCGTCACTGAGATTCGGCCCATCGAAGGTGTAGGATGGGAAGGGAGGGTAACTTTGGCGGATGAAGTACTCGTGGTGGTTGATTACCCAATCGCCATCAATGCCGGTATGGTTTGGGACCATATCGCTGGCAAGGCGGATATTGTATCGGCTTGCCCGCTGGCGCAGGTTATCCAGAGCAGCCCAGCCACCAAGGCTGTCTGCGATCTCATAGTTCTTCAGTGAGTAGGCAGAGGCTTCAGCATCGGGGTTTCCGCAGTAGTTCTTCACCTTTCGGCTTGCGGTACTGCGCTCCCAAAGGCCGATGAGCCAGAGCGCGGTAAAGCCGCGGCTTGAGAGTTTTTCTAACTCTTCATCGGGAATTTTATCTAAGGTATCGATCTGTCTACCATACTCCTTGGAGAGCTGGTCGAGCCAGACCAGGGTGGACTTTGCCATCATGATGACGTTGGGCATCCAGTTTCGGTCGGCAGTGAACGCTTCATACTCGCTATCGAAGAGAGAGTAGTCGGGCACGTGCATGGGGGGCTTGCCGCCGGCGCCTACTGCTGGGAAGTGAGGCCGCTCCTCCTCTTGGACGAAGTCAATCGCCCTGAGGAGCATCATTCTGAGGTTCTGAGGTATCAACTCGCCCCAGTGTTCAAGAATGTAGGTAATCTGATCAAGCAGGCTATCCGGGTAGAGTTTTGCTGGGCGGGTGAGGAAACTGAAGATGTCCCCATCCATCGCAGAGGAGGAGAGGCTCTGCCCATGGCCTCCGAGCAGGGCGGTCAGCGCCAAGGAGGCTTGGGGAAAGGAGAGGCCCTCAGGGGATAAGAAGGGTTTCGCCGCTTTAACTAAGGCAGGGTTCTCTTCCATGACCTGGTGGATGAAGTAGCCACGAAGCGACTCTTCGTAGAAGAAGTCGATGGGTAGGTTTTGTTCAACAAGGAGGGGGGAAGGAAACTCCTTTATATAGAAGGCAAGAACCTCCTGGGCGGCATGGTTCTTGGCGATGAGGTTGGTGAGACGGGGAAAGTAATCGGGTTCGCTATCGGCGAGGTGATGGGTGAGCACGCTCTGATAGAGCTGATGGAGCACCGCTGTTGCATGAAGGCGACCTGGGGAGACCCAATCGTTGCCTCCTTTTGCCTTTACCTTGCTATTGTAGAAGTAGGCAAGCTCGGCAGCTTGGCGGTGAAGGGCAGCAAGATCGGAGTCGGAAGCGAACAGCGGTGGAAAAAAATCCATCTCAGTCCTCGTCCGGACTGAAATGCGAAAATCACGGGTAATCATATCGCGCCTCCCTGGCATTTGCCCTAGCATCGTCGATACGCAAGTATACCATGAGCGGCAATTCTTGTAACCCCTGAGAAAAGTTTGAAGGAGTAGGCAACAGCGTCAGCTAATGTATTTTAGAGGGTTCGATTATCGGGAAAAAGCCAAAGTACGCTTTATTGGAAGCGTATCGTTTCGCATCGACACTAGGTCTTCAGCTAAGCGTAACAAGTCAGGTATTTGGGCTTGCTCTACTGCATCAAAACGTTGCAATACCCACGAAGAGACCGAGCCAAAGGGAGGTCTGCCTATACCGAAGCGAAGGCGTAAAAACTGATCATCCTTGAGGTGTTGGACAATTGACCGCAGGCCCTTATGTCCGCCCAGCCCTCCACCCTGTTGAAGGACGATTTCACCAAAGGCGAGTTCAAGGTCGTCGTGGACGACCAGAAGTTCTTCGGCCCCCAGGCCGTAGAAGTCCATCGCCGCTCGAACTGATCGCCCACTCTCGTTCATATAGGTCTCGGGCTTGAGAAGGTGTACCCCATTATGATTGGCGACCTTGGCGTGAAACTTCGCACTCCAAGAAGCTGCGGGAAAGAGGTGGTCTGCAATCATCCAACCAACATTGTGGCGGGTCTTAGCGTACTTACTCGTTGGGTTGCCCAGAAAGGCCATAAGCTTTACCATAGCATCACTATACGGAGAATGAGCGGGAGGGAGAAGATGTATATCCTCGTCACCTATGTTCCTCCATCCCACCTAGCGGTGGTCCAAGAGGCGCTCTTTGCTGCAGGAGCAGGAAAGATTGGCTCTTACGACCATTGCAGCTTCCAGAGCTTGGGAGTTGGACAGTTTCGCCCTCTTGCAGGCAGCGACCCCTTCAGCGGAAGTGTCAATGAGGTGGCAACGGTCGAGGAGTGGCGCCTGGAGCTGGTAGTTGAGAAAGAAAATGCACCAGCTGCGGTGAAGGCGCTGCTAGCCAGTCACCCGTATGAAGTTCCTGCCTATCACCTAATCGAAGCCCTGACATTGGAAAATCTGGAGAAGTGAAGATGGCCAAGACGATTGGAGAGATCAACGAGAAGATTCGTAGCGGAAGCGTGGTGGTCGTCAACGCCGAAGAGTTTGCCCAAATGGCCAAAGATCGTGACCTCTCCACGTTGGCCAAGGAAGTGGACATTGTCACCACCGCAACCTTCGGGCCAATGTGCTCAAGTGGGGCAATTATCAACTTCGGACACTGGACGCCACCGATTCGGATGGAAGAGATTCGACTCAATGGTGTCAGCGCCTACGAGGGCCTTGCAGCCGTCGATACCTACATCGGAGCAACGGCTGAGTCGAAGTTCGACCCCTCTTATGGGGGAGCACATGTCATCGAAGCGTTGATCGGAGGAGAGGATGTACGACTGCAAGCCCATGGTAAGGGCACTGACTGTTATCCGACCAAAGAGATCGAGACTTGGGTAAACAAAGAGACGATCAATGAGTTCTACCTCTTCAATCCCCGTAACGCCTATCAAAACTATGCGGCTGCGACAAATTCGACCGGCAAGATCAAATACACCTATATGGGTAGCCTGTTGCCGCGCTTTGGTAACATTACCTACTCAACCAGCGGTGAACTCAGCCCACTGCTCAACGACCCATACCTGAGGACCATTGGCCTGGGGACCAGAATCTTCCTTGGCGGCACCGAAGGCTACGTAGTATGGAATGGCACTCAATTCAATACGAGGCGCCAGCGTACCGCTGAAGGGTTGCCCACTCTCGGCGGAGCAACACTGGCAGTCATCGGGGATGCCAAAGCGATGTCTACCGACTTTATCAAAAGCGCATACTATGAGAAGTATGGGATCAGCCTCTTCGTGGGTATCGGAATCCCCATTCCGGTCCTTGATGAAAAGATGGCGGCTCACCTTGCAATCTCCAATGACAAGATTGAAACGGCAATCTTGGATTATGGCAAAGAGGAGCACCCAAAGCTACAGAGTGTCAGCTATGCAGAACTAGCCAGCGGTTCGGTCGTCCTCGCCGATACAAAGGCGGTGAAGACCGCTCCACTCTCATCGCTGGCCAAAGCTCGTGAGATCGCCCACACGCTTAAGACTTGGATTGAAGAGGGACGTTTCTTCTTAACCGAAGCGGTAGCCCCGCTTCCCAGCGATAGTTTTGTAAAGCCGCTGGTCCCCCGAGAAGGAGGAGCACGATGAAAAAACGATATGCCCTTCGTTTTAGCCCCACGCTGGTCGAACAGCCCATCGTCAGCAAGCTGGTGAGGACCTATGATGTCGATATCAACATCCTCAACGCCGATGTAGCCAGTGGGCGCGGCGGAAAGCTGATCGTTGAGCTCAGCGGCAGTGAACAAGCCCTTGCCCAGAGTGTCTCTTACCTCAATGAGATAGGGATTGTGGTCAGCGAGATGGTAAAGGAGCTGACCTTTGCAGAGGAGCAATGTATCCACTGCGGAGCGTGTACCGCGGTTTGTTCTCCTCGAGCGCTGACCCTCGACTCAGCAGCGCATTTGGTCTTCGATGTCTCTCTATGTGTCGTCTGTGGACTCTGCGTACAAGCCTGTCCCTTGCGGCTCTTCGCCATTACCGATGAGCGGGGTGCATAGTGACGTATCAGCGGCGAGTCTATCGCACCCAGATGGGAACAGGACGATTCTCTTCACTAACGCTTGCAGTAGGGGAGAGTGACCTCTACATCGGCTACAGTGGAAGTGTCGAGATTGAGGCGCTCAGGACCAGTGCCTTGCGTAAGCTCAGACGCCTTCGCCAGGAAATTTTAGATTATCCAGACTCCCGTTTACTCACCTCATTGACCCCCCTCTTCCAACACGAAGAGCACTCATCGCTGCTCGATGCAATGCTCGAAGCCGCAGAGCAGGCCAACGTTGGACCGATGGCAGCGGTCGCTGGGGCAATCGCCCAGGAGATGGGTCGATACCTTAAAGAGAAGCATGGATTGACAGAAATTGTGGTAGAGAACGGTGGGGATATCTTTTTGAGCCTCACCTCCCCGATTCTGGTTCGCCTCCTCGCCTCTACCAGCCCCTTCAGTGATCAGGTTGGCCTGATGGTCGACGGTACGATGGGGGTTGCGACCTCCTCGGCCACCAGCGGACACTCGCTGAGCTTCGGGCGAGCAGATGCTGTGATGGTCGCAGCCAACGATGCTGCTCGCTGTGATGCTCTGGCCACCGCATACTGCAATAAAGTCCTCAAAGCTGAACAAGCCCAACTGCTCTGTGAGCAACTAGTCGCCGAAGAAGGGGTGCAGGGGGCCATCATCACCATTGGCGATACTTTGGCTGTTGGAGGGTCGCTTGAGGTAAGGCGTCTATGAGTCGGCTGCAGGCGTTGGCTAGAGAGCGAATTCTCATTCTCGACGGTGCGATGGGCACGATGATCCAGGCCAAAGGTTTGGACCAAGAGGCGTATCGATACAACTCCATCCTCGCCGAAGGATCGAGTGAAATCCTCAACCTTACCCGTAGCGATGTAATCGCTTCGATTCATCGCGCCTATATCGATGCCGGAGCCGATATCATCGAGACCAACACCTTTTGTGCCAACCGGATCAATCTTGCCGAGTATGAGCTTGAAGACCACACGACCCTGATCAATGAACGAGCCTGTGCCATTGCTCGCGCCGAAGCTGGAGACAAGACGCTGGTTGCCGGGGTGATGGGACCGACCAACCATGCCCTCAGCCTTTCAGCAAAGGTCGAAGATCCTGCGTGGCGTCGCTTTGAGTTCGATGACTTTTACCACGCCTACCTTGAGCAAGCCCTTGCCCTGATCGAAGGAGGGGTGGATCTTCTTCTCATTGAAACAGTCTTCGACACCTTGGTTGCCAAGAGTGCAATCATTGCAAGCCTCGATGCTATGAGCCAGAAAGGCAAAGACCTTCCCATTATGGTTAGCGTGACCTTCAGTGATGCCAGTGGGCGAACCCTCAGCGGCCAGAGCCTGGAGGCATTTGTCCATACGATGGCCTCATTTCCCCTCTTCAGTATTGGATTGAACTGCTCAACCGGTCCAGAGGAGATGATTGGTCTCATTCAAGCACTCAGTGATGCTTGTCCCTTTTATGTGAGCGCTCACCCCAATGCCGGGTTCCCTGACAAGGAAGGACACTATAATCTCACTCCAAGTGCAATGGCAGAGGCATTACAACCACTACTACAGGCGGGCAAGCTCAATATCGTCGGTGGGTGTTGTGGCACCACCGATGAACACATCAAACTCCTTAAAGAGACCGCCCAGAGTGCTCCTGCTCGCAAGAGGCCAACGCAGCCAACAGCGGCTTTCTTTACCGGCCTTGACCCCGTTTATCAGCAAAGCCCTGAGGATCCCTTGGTCGTAGGGGAGCGCACTAACGTCGCTGGATCACGCAAGTTTGCCCGCCTCATCCGCCAAGAGCGATGGGATGAGGCAGTAGCCATTGCTCGAGAGCAGGTAACAGAGGGGTCTCAACTGCTGGATGTGTGTATGGATGCATCTCTCTTGGATGCACAGGTGAGTATGCAAACTTTCCTGCGCCACCTTGGGTCTGACCCGACAGTCAGTCGCGTAGCGGTGATGATCGACTCCTCTGATTGGTCGGTCATCGAGAGCGGGATGCGCGAGGTGCAAGGAAGAGGGGTGATCAACTCTATCAGCTTAAAAGAGGGTGAAAAGGCCTTCCTCTCCCACGCCCGTCAGATCGCTCGTTTTGGGTATGCGATGGTGGTCATGCTCTTCGATGAGAAGGGCCAAGCCGATACCTATGAACGGAAGATGGAGATTGCCCGACGTAGTCACTGTCTGTTGGTAGGCGCTGGTATTAACGAGGGCGACATCATCTTCGATGCCAATGTTCTGGCCATTGCTACCGGTATCGCCGAACACGATGGCTACGCAAAGGCATTCATCGATGCAACGCATCAGATCAAGAGAGAGTTTCCGCGAGTGCGGACTAGTGGAGGGATCTCTAACCTCTCCTTCTCCTTCCGGGGTAACGATGCCCTGCGTTCTGCTATGCATGAACGCTTTATCGCCCATGCTGCCCTGGACTTGGTAATCATCAACCCTGCATCGATGAAGAGCTCCAGTTCTCTTGATGAGAGGAGTCAGTCAATCATTGATCAAGCACTACTTCAACCAAGTGACGAAGCATCAGCACGCCTTGTAGAGCTGGCAATCTCCTTACAGCAGGAGGGAGGAAGCAAAGCCCCTGCTGCAATCAAAGAAACGGAGACCGATCCCAAGAAACGATTGACGCGAGCCATCGAGCAGGGACTGACTGACACCCTCCTTGCAGACCTCTCTCTTTTAGAGGAGGAGAATCCCATTGCCCTGGTCGAAGGCCCCTTGATGGATGGGATGCGTGAGGTGGGGCGTCTCTTTGGAGAAGGTAAGCTGTTTCTTCCCCAAGTGGTGCGAAGTGCACGGGTGATGAAAGTTGCCGTTGATGCCCTCCAACCGCGTATAACCGCCTTCCTAGAACAGGGTAAGGGGGTTAGAGGCACTCGTCGCAAGGCTGTTATGGCGACAGTAAAAGGAGACGTGCACGATATTGGTAAGAATATTGTCAGCTTGATTCTTCAGTGCAACGACTTTGAGGTAGTCGATCTTGGTGTCATGGTTGAGGCCCAGGATATTCTTGAAGCGGCCCAGTCACATAGAGCTGATTTGGTCGGTCTCTCTGGCTTGATCACCCCATCGTTGAAGCAGATGGAGGGGGTGATTACCCTCTTTGAGAAGGCTGGATGCACTACTCCTATCTTTGTTGGAGGAGCTACGACCAGCGAGCTTCATACGGCTATCAAACTCGCCCCTCTATACAGCAATACCGTCATCCAAACCCAAGATGCCTCGGCTATGGCGTTAGCGGCAAATAAACTTCTCGGCTCAGAGGGTCCTCAGTATGTGCTCTCATTGAAGGAGCGCTATCAAAGTCTACGAGAGAAGGATCGAGGCCCAGAGCGAGTAGAATCTTCATATGAAGGGGCCCTAACAAAGGGCAAGCAGAAGATTCATGGCTCCAAAGCCGCCGAATATGGGGTGTGGACAACAAGTGATTTTTCCCTCAGCGCCTTGGTCGAAGAGATCAGCTGGCGCCAGTACTGCGCTGCATGGAAAGTCCCCTCTGAGAGCGCTGAGGCAGCCGATCTCATCGCTCGGGCCAAGAAACTCCTCCAAAGAACTGAGGTCATAGCCGCCTTTGAGGGCGGGTGTGCAATCGTATATGGCCTCTTTGATGCTGAAAGTGACCGTTTAGCGGTGAAGGTCAAGGAAAGCTCTTTCTACTTCTTGCGCAATGAGAGGAGTGGAAAATCCCTTGCCGACTACATTGCCCCAAACGATACCATTGGCCTTTTTGTCTCTACCTCCTCGACCGCTCTCGCTCCGCTGATCAGTCGTTACGAAGAGGAAGGGGCATTGGAGGAGGCTCTACAGCTACGCCTCCTTGCTGACCGCATAGCAGATGTTCTGGCCCAAAGAGCTGAGAAATTACTTCGAGCTCGATGGGATCGGTCCCTCCCTTCCTTTGTTCGCCCAGCCCCTGGATACCCGATCTGGAGTGATCACAGTGAGAAAGAGACGATTTTCTCCCTGCTCAGGGCAAGTGAACGAATCGGGGTACGGCTTACCGAAAGCTGGGCAATGGATCCTCCCTCCTCGGTGTGTGGTATGCTCATTGGCGGAGAGGATCTCTCCTACTTTACTATCGGCGAGGTTTCAAGCCGTCAATTGGCCCTCTACGCCCAGAGGAAGGGTATCGACGAGGCACTCTTATATGAGCGCCTTGCCACAATGGGATGAGTTTTCATGCGTGTATGTGAGATTCTTAAACAGGCGAACAAGCCACTCTTTACCTTTGAACTGGTACCTCCTCTGAAAGGTGGTAACGCCCAGCAGATTATGGAGACAGTGCGTACCCTCAGTGAGTTTGAGCCCGCCTACATCAACGTAACCAACCATCAGGAAGAGGTAACCTATATCGAGCGTCCCGATGGGTTGTTAGAACGACGCACAGTACGTAAGCGCCCTGGAACCATTGCCCTCTCTGCTTTGATCCAATACACCTTCAACATTCCAGTGGTCACCCACCTGATCTGCGGTGGTTCAACCGCTGACCAGATTGAGAACGATTTGGTAGAGTTGCACTTTTTGGGCCTAGAGAACGTACTGGCATTACGAGGTGACCCGGCAGCCGGGACCAAGCGGTTTGTCCCTACCAGTGGCGGCTACACCTACTCAAGTGAGTTAGTGGAGCAGATCGTCAACCTCAATGATGGTATCTACCTCGACCCAACGCTGAAGAACGCTCAAAAGACCAACTTCTGTATCGGTGTTGCCGGGTATCCAGAGAAGCATGGAGAGGCTCCGAACCTCGAAGAAGATATTGCTATGCTCAAACAAAAAGTCGGTAGCGGAGCCCACTATATTGTCACCCAGATGTTCTTTGATAACGAAGTCTTCTTCAGGTTTGTCGATCGCTGCCGAGCAGCGGGCATTACCGTACCGATCATCCCAGGTCTTAAGCCAATTGGCAGTAGGCGCGACCTTGCCACCATCCCCCAGACCTTCCATGTGGACTTTCCCGTAGAGCTGGTGGAGCACCTCAAGGGTGCAAAGACGCTCGCCGAAATCCGTGAGGTTGGAGTGTGGTGGTGCATCAAGCAGACTGAAGAGCTCTTGGGCCGAGGGGTGGAGGGAGTGCACTTCTATACCCTCGGGAAGGCCGAGAGTGTGGCCAAGGTAGTGAAAGCCTGTTACTAACGGCTCTTGGTGACCCCTACCTTGGGGCAGCGCTCTGTCTCAGGGCATTTTGAACAAAATGGGCTTACTGGGCGACAGATTACCTGTCCGTAGCGAACCAGTAGCTCATTGAGTGGAATCCAGAAGCGCTGAGGCATGATCTTCATCAGGGCCTTTTCACTCTCCTCTGGGCTCTTGGTCTCAATCCATCCAAGGCGATTGGCAATTTGATGGACATGGCAGTCCACGCAAATCGCATCGATTCCGAAGCCAAGGTTCAATGTAAGGTTAGCTGTCTTGATCCCCACTCCAGGAAGGCTCATCAGCTCCTCTTGGGTGGAGGGGACTTCACCGTCGAAGCGTTCGATCAACAGATCACTGATCAGGCGGATATTACGGGCCTTGGTCTTATAGAAGCCAGCGGGGTAGATTGCCTGGGCAATCTCCTCTTCGCTTAAGCGGACCATATCCCAGGGGTTATTAGCCAGATCCAAAATGCGTTTACTGGCCACAAGGGTAACTTCATCCTTAGTTCTGAGAGAGATGAGGGTGGCGATCAGAACGCCGAAGGGGTCCTTTCGCTCTTCGGCGACCAGGCTGACCGAAGGCAGGGTTCGCCCCTCCTTTTCTATGGCAGTTTTAAAACGGGCGAAGAGTTCGTCCCAGTAGTGTTCATCCATGGCCCAATACCTATCATGGCAATGGGCAAAAGACAAGGTCTCTTGACCTTTTTCGACCGACCCTTTAGCGTGATTCCATGATAGTCGTACTCAAAAAACAAATCAGCGAAAAGCAAAAAGACGCGATCCGAGAGTTCCTCGGCGATCGCGGATATACCGTTAAGGAGATCGTCGGCAGTGAAGAGACGGTCTTCGGTGCAGTTGGTCAGTCGAGTGTAGACCTCCGTGAGGTCCAAGTGCTTGATGGAGTGGCCAGCGTCATTCCTATCACCAAACCCTTTAAGTTTGCCAGTCGAGAGCTCAAAAAAGAGGACACGATTGTTTCAGTTGGTAAGGTAAAGATTGGCGGTGGCCGCATTGCAATTATCGCCGGACCTTGTGCCATTGAGAGCCGGGACCAAATCATGCAAGTCGCCGCCTCGGTTCGTGAAGCGGGGGCGGTCATCCTTCGTGGAGGGGCTTTCAAACCCCGTACCAGTCCCTACTCCTTCCAAGGCTTGGGCGAAGAGGGACTGCGCTACCTCAAGGAAGCAGGTGAGAAGTATGGTATGGCTACCACCAGTGAGGTGGTGAACCCCTCCGATGTCCCTTTGATGGAAAAGTACGTAGACATGCTGCAGATCGGAGCACGCAATATGCAGAACTTCGAGCTGTTGAAGGCAGCGGGTAAGACCGGTATGCCGGTTCTTCTTAAGCGCGGCCTCTGCGCCACTATTGAGGAGTGGCTTATGGCCGCCGAGTACCTAATGGCAAGCGGAACCGACCAAGTGGTTCTATGTGAGCGAGGAATCCGCACCTATGAGCGAGCGACCCGCAACACCTTGGATATCTCAGCGATTCCAGCGGTGCAGAAGATGACCCACTTGCCGGTCATCGGAGACCCAAGCCATGCAACCGGCCTGCGGGAGATGGTCAGCCCCATGAGTCTGGCCTTGGTTGCCAGCGGTGCTTCCGGCCTCATGGTCGAGGTGCACAACCAGCCTGAGAAGGCGTTCAGTGATGGGCCTCAGTCCCTCTATCCCTCCCAATTTGAGAAGCTGATGCGCGACCTACAAGCTCTCAGCCAAGTGGTCGGGAAATCCCTTGAGAGGATTCCTCGGATCACCCTTCCCTCCGAAAGTGGCAAGGAGCGAACAACCGCGCTTGCAAAAGACCAATTGGTCGTCTCCTTCCAAGGGGAGCGGGGTGCTTACAGTGAGCTGGCGATCCGCAGAGCGTTCGACGAAGAGACCGAAGTCCTGCCTTGCCGCAGCTTCTCCGATGCCTTTGACGCTGTACTTGAGGGGCGAGCTCGCTATGGGATGATTCCAGTAGAAAACACCCTCGGTGGCACGATTTTGGAGAATCTGGACCTTCTGGATCGCCATCGGGCCATTGAGGTCGTCGGTGAACAGCAGGTGAGGATCATCCATAACCTTATCGGACTCCCTGGCGCCTCGATCGATCAGATCAAAGAGGTCTACTCACACCCCCAGGGCCTGGCGCAGTGTACTGACTATCTGGACGGTCCTTTGGCACACGCCAAGGCAGTTCCCTTCTTCGATACTGCTGGTGCAGTTGCTTTTGTAAAGAATGAAGGCGATCCGACCAAAGCTGCGATTGCCGGAGTGCCTGCAGCGAAGGTCTATGAGCTTGAGATCCTTGATGAGGGCATCGAGTCCAATCCACGAAACTATACGCGCTTCTATATCATCAGCCGTGAGGAGAATGCGGCGGTTTACCGATCAGCATCTCCGATCAACCGCGCTTCATTGGTCTTTACCGTCGGTGACCGACCGGGCTCACTCTTTGAAGCCTTGCTTGTCTTGACCAAGCACGGGCTGAACATGAAGAAGTTGGAGAGCCGACCGATTGCTGGAAAACCATGGGAGTACTCCTTCTTCGTCGAGACCGAGCTCGGCGACAATGGCTCCTTCGAGGCAGCGCTCGAAGAGCTGGAGGGTATCTGTAAATCGATCAGGGTGCTGGGCACCTATACCTCAACGCTCTGAGATGGCTAAAACCCGGACCTTTGCTGCTAATCGGCTCATCATGGGAACTCTTAGCGTTGAATCATCCCTTCTTGATGAGCTGATTCCCCTCCTTGAGGAGCTCTTTGGTCCGGTGTATGAGCGCAGTGATGCTCATCTGTTTACCTACAGCGACTACTATCAGAAAGAGATGGGAGGCCAGGCGTGGCGCTCCTATCTCAGCTTCAAACCCTTGATCGATCCCTCGGCTTTGGCTTCGATCAAGATTCAGACCAATGAGCTGGAAGAGCGGTGGCTCAATGAGAATGGGGGGCGAAGGATCAACCTCGACCCTGGGCTCTTGAGCCTCAATAGCATCATTCTCGCTACCGCCAAAGGCCGGACTCATCGAGTCCCCCTCAGAGAAGGCATTTGGGCTGATTTGACTCTCATCTGGGATAAGGGACGCTTTGTAGCCCTTCCGTGGACCTATGCCGATTATCGTGATGAAGAGACCTGTTCTCTTTTCACCGCTTGGCGCGAGACACTGAAGCAAGAACTTTCTCCATCCTCCTAGAGGGGTGTGCGAAACATTCTTCCTCTCTTTCTCTTTGTATTATTTCTCTTCATGGGTTGTACAGCCAATCCTTTTGATGAGGTCACCCTTACCGTGGTCATCGATGAACCACACCCGTGGCAGGAGCTTACATACTCTTCATTGTGGAAGACCCTTGTGTACACCAAGGGAGACCGGATTGTACAGGAACATGTACCTGCGTCGGTACAGACAGTGAACGTTGTTGTTCCACGTGGCCGGACGAGTGTGTTCTGTGCATACCCATTAGGGTCTTTGATTCCCTGGGGAGGCTTCTACATCCCTGGCTCCTCTAAGACCGTCCACCTCACCCAACGTGAGGGTGTTTTGGCAGACCTGTTGGTAGAGAGTTGGGCCCTCAATCCTCAAGCGTTGGGCAGTGTCGATGCATCGGTGTTGGGTATGCTGGTAGGCGATGGGAGGTTGGTCGACCAGCACCACCTGGTGATGGGGCTTTTGGATGGGAGTCTCCAGTCACCAAAGTTTCTGAAACCGCTGTCGGTTACCTTCGGCGACCTTCCCGATGGAAGGTGGGTCAGTGAGTTAGTCGGAGGGTCTTCGTTCTACCTGCTCTGGGGTGAGGAGGTGACGGTGAGTGTAGGGGATGGGACAATGCGGTGGCTTAATAAAGAGCGAGGATTGTCTTTGACACTCATGGTAGATCTGACAGAGCGACGCAGTATAGCTACGGTGAACAACGCCCCACAATGGTGACATCTTCACTTTCCTTACAGAAACTTGTAAAGTCAGGCTATGGAATCAATTCGCGAACTTTACCGGATTGGGCACGGGCCTTCATCTAGTCACACGATGGGTCCTCGCAGTGCAGCAGAACATCTTTTACAACAAGCCCCCTCTTTTGATCGATATGAAGTCTCCCTCTACGGAAGTCTTGCCTCCACAGGAAAAGGCCACCTCACCGATACGGCAATTCGTGAAGTCTTTGCCGCCCAGCAGAAGGAGGTGGAGATCTTTTGGTACCCTGATGAGGAGGATCCGGCACATCCGAACACCTTGGTGATCAAGAGCCAGGACGGGAGTGTCAGCCAAGCGTACTATAGCGTCGGTGGGGGCAAAATTGTTATCGCAGGAGAAGAGGAGGACCCCTCCTCCCATCCGTACCCCAAAGAGTACACCAAGATGCGTCCGATTCTCGAATATTGTAGCCGTGAAGGAATCCAGCTCTGGGAGTTTGTCTTGGAGTTTGAGGGAGAAGAGATTCTCTCCTACATGGAAGAGGTGTGGACAGTTATGGAGGAGGCGGTTCAGCGAGGCCTTCACGCCGAGGGAGTGCTTCCCGGAGGCTTGAAGCTCGCCCGCAAGGCAAGTCGATACTACACCAAAGCAAAGAACATGGGTGAGGTTGCTTGGCCCCTGTGCTATGCGCTAGCAGTAAGCGAAGAGAATGCAGCGGGCAGTAAGATTGTTACCGCCCCTACCTGTGGGGCATCAGGGGTTCTTCCTGGAGTCCTCCATTATTTTGCCTCTCACGAAAAGATAGCTCGATCTAAAATTATCCGCGCTTTGATCACCGCCGGGCTCATCGGCACCCTGGTGAAGACCAATGGATCGATCAGTGGCGCTGAAGTGGGCTGTCAGGGAGAGGTTGGGGTCGCTTGCGCCATGGCAGGAGCTGCGGCCACCCAACTGTGGGGAGGGACGATCCATCAAATTGAATATGCTGCTGAGATGGGAATCGAGCACCACCTGGGCCTGACGTGTGACCCGATGCTCGGCTTGGTCCAGATTCCTTGTATTGAGAGAAATGCCTTGGCTGCTATGCGCAGCCTCGATCACGCAACATACGCCCTGTTGGGCGATGGGCGACATAAGGTAAGCTTTGACAGTGTCGTGGATGTCATGATGGAAACTGGCCAAGCGTTACCCTCTTTGTACCGAGAGACATCAAAGGGTGGCCTTGCGATGGTCAAGGAGTCTTGAATTCCTTAGAAGCCTTGGGTAGGGTTAAGGAGAGGAGCGGTGAAGACACCCCATGACTGGACGAGAGGCACAGGTATCTGTCTCGCCCTATAGGAGGTCAGTTGCGACCTTCTTCCTCCTGTGTTGTTGCCTCACTTTGCTTCCTGCAGCGATTGTCCTTCGTCCACTTCAATATGATGAGGCCATTATCATCAGTGAACCTGAAGAGGAGACCGACCTTTCTTCCACACGAATCCCAGCCTTTACGATGGCCTTCTCCATCAAGGCCCCGGGTTTTGGCCATGTCCTTTTGGATCATACCCCATTGATATCGGGGCTCAATCGCATAAACTACGAGCTTGTCTGTGATGAAGGCAATCCAATCAACTTCCGTAGCAGTGCCCTCATTCCCGAAGACGTGGTCTTTGGACACGTGTGGGCGATCCTCGATCGCCCACTGCATACCGATGATTATCTCTCCACCGTCTGGGTTCACCAGGTGGTGGAGCGTTGATGTTATTTCACGACGATATTGACGAGCTTGTCGGTAACGACAATCTCACGAACCACCGTCTTATCCTCAAGCCACTTCTGTACCCGCTCATCAGCCTTGGCCAGTTCGAGAGCCTCCTCTTTGCCGAGTCCCTTGGGAGCTTCGACCTTGGAGCGAACCTTACCGTTTACCTGGAAGACCAGGGTGACCATGTCATCGACAGTGAGAGCTGGATCATAAGCGGGCCAAGCAACTGTTGTGAGAGAGTGGTCATTGCCTAGGCGCTGCCATAGCTCTTCGGCCAGGTGTGGCACGTACGGGGCAAGCAGTTTGACCAGAGTTTCGGCAACCTCACGGGGGAAGGTCTTCTCCTTATAGAGTTCGTTGACCATGATCATCATCTGGGCGATGGCGGTGTTGAAGTCTAGGCTTGCCGTATCATCGTTGACCTTCTTGATCGTCTTGTGCAGAAGCTTCAAGAGGTCATTTGACGGAGCCTCTTCGCTGATGGTCCGCTCGTTGTACAGGCGCCAAATGCGGTCCAAGAAGCGATAGACACCCACCAATCCGGCAGTAGACCAGGGTTTGGAGACCTCAAGCGGGCCCATGAACATCTCATACATCCGCATAGAGTCAGCGCCATACTCATCGATGATCTCATCGGGATTGATGACATTCTTCAGACTCTTGCTCATCTTGGCGATGACACGCTCAAGCTCTTCTCCAGTCTCACGCTCGACAAAGTGATCGGGCTGTGGCTCGTCGACCATATCGGTGGGAACCAAACTCTTGTCCTTGCGTTGGAAGGCATACGAGGTGATCATGCCTTGATTGACCAGGCGAGTGAAGGGTTCACTGGTACTGACCTTGCCTAGGTCAAAGAGGACCTTGTGCCAGAACCTAGCATAGAGGAGGTGTAAGACTGCGTGCTCTGCGCCGCCGACATAGAGGTCGACCGGCATCCAGTAGCGCTCCTTGACGGGATCGACAAACTCCTTCTCATTGTGGGGATCGAGATAACGCAGGTAGTACCAGCACGACCCGGCCCACTGGGGCATTGTATTGGTCTCTCTTCGTGCAGGACCGCCGCAGGTTGGGCAAGTGGTGTTCACCCAACTGTCAATCTTGGCTAGCGGGCTCTCTCCGGTTCCGGAGGGCTCGTAGCTTTCGACCTTAGGAAGGACCAAGGGCAGCTGGTCGTCAGGAACGGCGACGGTACCACACTTCTCGCAGTGCACCAGAGGAATCGGTTCACCCCAGTAGCGCTGGCGACTGAAGATCCAGTCGCGAAGCTTGTAGTTGATCGCCATCTTACCAAGGCCTTTCTGTTCAAGCCATGCGATCATCTTCTCATTCGCATCGTCTTTGTTCAGACCGTCGAGGAACTCACTGTTTACGTGTACCCCATCAAAAGGCCATGCCTCCTCTTGGACATCGACCTCACTCTTGAGGACCTCGACGATGGGCAGGCCAAACTTCTTGGCAAACTCCCAGTCTCGTTCATCGTGGGCAGGAACGGCCATGATGGCACCGGTTCCGTAGCTGATCAGTACGTAGTCAGCGATCCAGATGGGGATGCGTTTGTTGTTGACTGGGTTGATCGCCCAACTGCCGCTAAAGACGCCGGTCTTCTCTTTGGCAAGGTCGGTACGTTCCAAATCACTCTTATGGGCGACCTCATCGAGGTACTCGGTTACCAAGGCGCGCTGCTCGTCTCCGGTAAGTTTGTCTACCAGAGGGTGTTCTGGGGAGATGACCATATACGTTGCCCCAAAGAGGGTGTCAGCACGGGTGGTGAAGACCTCAAGGCTCTCATCAAGGCCATCAATGGGAAAGAGCACCGATGCTCCTTCACTGCGCCCAATCCAGTTCTTCTGCATCAATTTGACTGACTCAGGCCAGTCTAGCTCATCCAGGTCCTCAAGGAGGCGGTCAGCATACTCGGTGATCTTGAGCACCCACTGACGGATGTTGCGTCTAACCACCGCTGTGCCACAGCGTTCACAACGTCCTTCCTTGACCTCTTCGTTTGCCAAGCCGGTTTTACAATTGTCGCACCAGTTGATCGGGGTATTGGACTCATAGGCCAACCCCTTCTTGAAGAGCTGGATGAAGATCCATTGCGTCCAGCGATAATAGTCACTGGTATGTGTCGAGACCTCGCGACTCCAATCGTAGGAGAAGCCCAGACTCTTGATCTGGCGGCGGAAGTTCTCGATGTTGTGCTCGGTGGTCGTCTTGGGGTGGGTGCCGGTTTGGATGGCGTAGTTCTCTGCTGGAAGGCCAAAGGAGTCAAAGCCCATCGGATGCAGGACATTGTATCCATTCATCCTAAGATATCGGCAATAGATGTCCGTGGCGGTGTAGCCTTCGGGGTGGCCGACATGTAGGCCGCTGCCCGATGGGTAGGGGAACATGTCCAACACGTAGACACGCTTCTCTTTTGGGATGGATTCATCTTCCGTTACGGCAAAGCTTTGGTGCTCTTCCCAATAGGCCTGCCACTTGCGTTCAATCTCGGAGAAGGGGTATTTGCTCATGGGGGTAATCATAGCGTTGGCATAGAGTTCCGTCAACGCTCAAAGGGTCAGCGGTCTTTGTCAGCAGGGCGGAACTCAACCGCTTCAACCCGGTTGCCAACCATGGCGACGATACGAAACGTTCCCAGAGGAGATTCGATAACCTCCCCCTCTTGGGGAATGGAGCCAGAGAGCTCCAGTAGGTAGGCTGCCAAAGTGGAGTTCTTCTCCCACCCAGCATCCAAGTCCAGGTCGTCGATCAGTTGTTGGAAGGGTGTGTCAGCCATCACCAGATAGACCCCTGGCTCTTCTTCATGTTCTACGATCCGGTCCGGGAAGCGCGGCTCGTGTTCATCGAAGAGCTCGCCAAAGAGCTGCTCGGCCACATCCTCCATCGTAACGACTCCTGAGAAGCCACCATACTCATCGAGGACCACCGCTTGCTGTAGCTTATCCTTCTTAAAGAGGTAGAAGACATCGTCGAGGTGCATCTGTTCAGGGATGAAGATGGGCTTACGAACAATTGAGGAGAGGGGGCGATTCATCTTGCCCTTTAGCTGGGCACGCAGGACGTCGCGGATCAACACGATACCGGTGATATTCTCCTCACTCTCATGATAGACCGGAATTCTGCTATAGCCTGACTTTACGATAGCCTCAAAGCTCTCGGCGAGGGAAAGCTCGTCGTTGAGGCGAAAGACATTGGTACGGTGGGTCATGATGGTGCGTACCTGGGTCTTGGAGAAGTAGATTGCTCGCTCAATGAGATCACTCTCGTACTGATCAACTAACCCAACATCCTCAGCAACGTCGACGAGGTGGCGCATTCCCTCATGGGTGACGGCCGGCTCTGCTTGGGGAGCAAAGAGGCGAGTGATAGCCACCGAGAAGAGGCGCAGCAGCCAAACCAAGGGAAAGAGAATGATGGTAAAAAAGTACATCGGGAAGGCTAAGGCAGTAGCGATCTTCATCGCATGGGCCATCGCTAGCTGCTTGGGAGTGATCTCGGAGAAGACGAGGAGCACCAACGTAAGGATACCGGTGGCATACCCGATGGCTGCATTGCCAAAGGTTTGAATGACGAAGGCGGTCACCAGAGCACTGGCGGTAATATTGACGATATTGTTGCCCACGAGAATTGAGGTCACCAAGAGGTCGCGCTTTTGGGTGAGCTTGTAGGCAAGTCGCCCGCTTCTACTTCGTCTCCCCTCCAAAGCTTTGAGCTGGAGGATGGAGAGCGAGGTATAGGCGGTCTCGGCAGCTGAGAAGAGGGCGCTGAGGATGAGCAGGGCGATGATGGCAATGAGATCAATACTCATAATTGCCTCGATGAAGGAGAGGGTACCATTTACCTGACAGAGGGTCTTCTTCCATAACGGACTTAGTATACCAACACTTGGATTGTACAGGCAAGCAAAACGAAGAGAGATACCAAGATACCAGTTTTGCCATGGCGGCGAAGCCGTGATGCGTTGAAGCCACAGAAGGGGTAGAAGCTGAAGAACGTGTCGAGAATCAGGAGGATGAAGGTGTACAGGTTTGGTAAGAAAAAGCACACCACCCCTAGCGAGAGGTTGGAAGTCATTGCCATCACCGAGAGGGTCCTGGCATCGGTACGCAGCGACCACCCCTCTTCGGCGATATAGCGATTTCCCGGAACCGGGAAGGGCAGGCCGGTCAGAAGTGGGACCAATAGGCCGGCAACGTAGGCGGTATCCCACCCATAATACGCGGTTTTCCTGCCCATTGCTCTACCGGTGAGAGCCATTGCACCATCGCGGGCAAGAAGGGTAAGAGGGATAGCAATCAATAGAAGTGGCGCTCTAGTGATAAGGGAGAGGCCAAATAACGCTGGAATATGGAGGTGTAAGAGGATCGGAAGGGCGATCAACAGGTTAGCGACGACGGTGAGGAGCAGCGCCTTGATGCCAGAGGGAATGGGTGGAACGGGCTGATCATCTAGGCGGCGATGGTAGAGAAAGTAGCCCATATCAAAGAAGCGTGAGGCGTGGCGCCATACCTTGGCGGTGCCAAACTTAAAGCGAGAGAGTTGACCTCGTAAGGAGAGGCGGCTGAAACCTACACCCTCCAGTTGGCGGAAGGAGGCGGGGTTATCCCCTTCGACACAGGCAGCCAAGTCTGTGCAGCCTAAGCGTTGAAGAAATGGGATTGCATGATCAAGAAGAAGACCGGCAAGGCCTTTACCGCGGTGTTCAGGGTGGGTATAGAGCCAGCCGATATAGCCCATCTTCACCTCTGCGTTCACATCGTAGAGATCGATGTTCAACCCGGCTACCACACGCTCTTGGTAGGTGACCACCAACGTTGTTTCAGGGTGGATGAAGAAGATCGGAGCCAGGGAAGCCCCGAAGCTTGCTTGCATCAGAGCCTGAACCTCCGCCTTTTGGCCCTTGGCCATCAAGCTGACGTGATACTCGCTCATAATACTCTTTCCATCTCGTACTGGGTGGTGAAGAGTTCAAAGCCTAGCGCTTCAAAAGCTTGTTGTAACTTGGTATCTTCTCCATCAACATTTATCATCCTCACCTCATTTCCTGAGAGATGGTGGGCAACTGTTATGATGGTCTCTTTCAGGTAATCGGTGGTGTGAAATGGTGGGTTGAGGACAATTTGGGCTATTGATCCAGTACTCTTGTTGTATGCTGCCGATCCAATGATAGTCCCATTATCTTTGATTGTTGCATGGGTATATGACCCTATGTTGATGGAGTCGTTGGCATTCTGCCAGCTAGGCTCAAAAGGGTTTATCGCATCAAAAGGTCTCTTCTCTTCGGCGAGGGTGAGAGAGGAGGAGTTCTGTCGTACATCAGAGCAACTGTGCTTATAGCAAAAAAGGGTACGTCGAACTTCAAAGCCATGGGCACGGTATAGTTTTATGGCTCGCTCGTTGGTTTTGAGTACCTCAAGGAGGAAGGAGGTGCAGCCCATCTTTTTGAGGTGGGCGATCGTCTCTTTTACCAGCGTGTGGGCGAGACCCCGGCCCCGATAGCTGGGGATGATGGCCGTCCCGCCGTCCCACGCATGCGTGCCTCTGCGGCCGACAAAAAGAAACCCTACCAACGTTCCCTCGTCAAAGAGGCCCATCGAGTCAGTTTTGCTGAAACTGACAGCGTCCATGTGGCTTTTCAATTGCTCCTCGGTCAAAGACAGGGGGATATCGTAGTCGCCAAACGCATGGTTGAAGACTTCGGTCAGCTCTGGCCAATCGGGATCTGATAGATGAGCACTTACCACCATTGTTTCTTCCTAAAGTAGAGGGCCAAGACCACCGACAGGATGGCCGAGGCGCCGAGAATAGCGTAGAAGCCCCACCAGATTGAACTGAAGGGGATATGGACGAAGTTCATTCCATAGAGGCCGGTAAGAAAGGTCAAGGGAATGAAGATAGTACTGATGATCGTCAAGACCTTCATGATGGCATTCATCTTTATGTCCAGACTGGAAAGATAAATTTCCATGATGCCGCTTACCGTCTCGCGCAGCATCTCAAGCTCCTCTGCAAGCCAGAGGGCGTGGTCCTGCACGTCTTTGAGGAGGTAGCGGGTATTGTGGTCCAAGAGACTGCTCTCACTGCGGATCAGGGAGGCGATGATCTCCCTGAGGGGACCGGTCATTCGCCTGAGACGAAGGACCTCTGCCTTGTGGTGGTGGATGGTGCTTGCGCTGCTGCTCTGTGGCTGGGTGATGACCACCCGTTCCAACTCTTCGGTGGCCAACTCCAGCTCGTCAGCCTGTAAGAGATACTGGTCGACCACTAAGTCGATGATTGAGTGGACGAGCATCCCGGCACTCCCTGCTTGCAGTTTGGTTGGTGCGGCGAGGCGCTCAAAGAGGGGGTCGAAGATTGGGCTTTTGCGCTCGGCGATAGAGATGACCCATCCCTCACCCAAAAAGAGCGTAATCTGCTGATCTTGTTCTTCGGTGATGCGCATGGTAACGGCGAGATAAGAGTCATACTCATCGAGTTTGAGGCGTTGGTTGGTGGAGAAGGCGTCCTCAAGACTGAGGTTGGAGATCGAGAAGTGCTTTGCTACCGTTGTGATTGCATCAAGATCCTCTAAGCCACAGATCTCTACATATCGGATGAGAGAGGGGTCTTTGGGTTCATGATAGCCATCGGTGCGCTGGTATGAACCTTTTGCGTACTGATGGGTGACAATGGTGGTCCTTTCGGCTTCAACGATACCACCATAGAGTAGCGAGCCTGGGGCAAGCCCCTCTTTTTTCTTATGGATATAGTGATTGATCCGTCTCTCAGCCATTGTATCACTCCTTGATTCATCATATCGATATATGCAGGCGAGCGTAAGAGGGGATTTATATCCGATAATCGCGGATTGTAAGAGAGACGTTCTTCCGCTATACTATACAAGTGATGACCTGCGTCGCTGTTTTTGTGAACCAAATATGTAACAAATTGTCTGAGAATGAGTTATATAGATAGGGAGCTTGGAAAGAGCGCAACCTGTGGAGGAGTTTGATGGGTTCAGTTGCTACAAACATCTATGATGAGACAAAGATACAAACGCTCAGTGCGCTGGAGCATATCCGTAAGCGCCCAGGCATGTACATCGGGAGGCTGGGAAACGGCACCCATATCGATGACGGTATCTACATCCTGCTCAAGGAGGTCATCGACAACTCAATCGACGAGTTCATCATGGGTTATGGCAATAAAATCACCATCCACCGCGCAGATGACGAGATTCGTGTCCGTGACTTTGGGCGAGGGATTCCACTCGGTAAAGTCGTCGAGTGTGTCTCGATTATCAATACCGGCGCTAAATACAACGATGACGTCTTTCAGTTCTCCGTTGGATTGAATGGGGTAGGGACCAAGGCAGTCAACGCCCTCTCAAGCCACTTCAAGGTCACCAGCTACCGAGATGGTCGGTACTTCAGTGCAACCTTTGCACAAGGGGTGCAGGTTGATGAGAAGAAGGGGAAAAGCTCGGAGAAGAATGGAACAGAGATCATCTTCACCCCGGACCCAGAGCGCTTTGGTGAGTACCGCTACAACGAAGAGTTCATCATCGCCCGCCTTTACAGCTATGCATACCTGAACCTCGGCCTTGCCTTGGAGTACAACGGACGTACCTATAAATCCACCAAAGGTCTGATGGACCTGCTTAATCGTGAAGTTGATGGTGAAGAACTCTATCCGATCATGCACCATAAGAGCGCGCAACTGGAGTTTGCCCTGACCCATGTCAAGGGCTCGTATGGGGAGAACTACTACTCCTACGTCAACGGGCAGCATACCACCGACGGTGGAACGCATCTCAGCGCCTTCAAGGAGGCGATCCTCAAAGGAATCAACGAACACTTCAAGAAGAGCTGGGCTCCGGTGGATGTGCGCGAAGGGGTCGTCGGGGCAATCGCGGTGAAGGTAAAAGAGCCGGTCTTTGAGTCGCAGACGAAGAACAAGCTCTCCAATACTGAGATCCGAACCGCCATCGTCAATGAGGTGAAGGACGCCATCGTCGACTACCTCTTGAAGAATCCTAAAGCCGCGGACAAGCTCAACCAGAAGATTATCAATAACGAAGCACTACGCAAGGAGCTCAACGAGGTCCGTAAGGGCGCTCGAGAGCAGGCACGCCGAGTCTCGATCAATATCCCCAAACTCAAGGACTGTAAGTACCACCTCAACCAAGGAGGGGCACACCAGGAGAAGGGAGAGCATTCGATGATCTTCCTCACCGAAGGAGACAGCGCCAGTGGAACGATCACCAAGACCCGTGATGTCATGACCCAGGCAGTCTTCAGCTTGCGGGGTAAGATCCTTAACGTTCACGGTAAGAAGAAGACCGAAATCTATAAAAATGCTGAACTCTACAATATGATGGTCGCTCTTGGAATCGAGGGCGGGGTGGGAGGACTGCGCTACGGTAAAGTCATCATCGCCACCGACGCCGATACCGATGGCTACCATATCCGTAACCTTCTGATGACCTACTTCCTCACCTACTTTGAGGACCTGGTCCTCGCCCAGCGCCTCTATATCCTAGAGACTCCGCTCTTTCGGGTCCGCAACCGCAAGCAGACCGTCTACTGCTACAACGAGGAGCAACGCGATGCTGCAGTGGCCCAGATCAAGGGCGCGGAGATTACCCGGTTTAAGGGCTTGGGAGAGATTGATCCGAAGGAGTTTGGCCAATTCATCGGCGACGATATGCGCTTGATCCCGGTCCATGTGACTGGCATGGGCGATATGCATAAGACCCTCACCTTCTACATGGGCAGCAATACTCCTGAGCGACGACAATTCATCATGGAGAACTTGGTCTGATGGGACAGGCACAATCTATCTTCAAGGAAAACTTCCTTGAATACGCGAGCTATGTAATCAAGGAGCGGGCAATTCCCGACCTTGTCGATGGATTCAAACCGGTACAGAGGCGTATCATCCACACGCTCTTTGAGATGGATGACGGCAAGTTCCATAAAGTCGCAAATGTGGTGGGATGGGCGATGCGTTACCATCCCCACGGTGACTCCTCAATTTATGAGGCGTTGGTCAATCTGGCCAACTTCGACCTCTTCATCGAACGCCAAGGTAACTTTGGTAACGCTCTTACTGGCGACAGCGCTGCTGCCGCTAGGTACATCGAGTGTCGCCTTCTGCCGTTTGCCAAACGAGTATTATACAATCCCGAGCTCACTGAATTCATTGACTCTTACGACGGAAGAAACAAAGAGCCGGTAGCATTTCCGGCAAAAATTCCGGTGGTCCTCATCCAGGGTGTCAGTGGTATTGCGGTGGGTATGCGCACCGATATCCTGCCCCATAACGCCATAGAGGTTCTCGATGCAATGAGTGCCGTATTGAAGGGTGAGACCTTCACGTTATACCCCGACTTCCCCGGAGGGGGCATCATTGATGTCGAAGACTACGATGATGGCCGCGGATCAGTTTCAGTGCGAGCTAAGCTGAACACCAAGGACCCGAAGCGGATTATCATCGAAGAGCTCCCCTTTGATGTGACCAGTGAGATGATGATCAACTCAATTGAGGATGCTGCCAAGAAGGGACGGCTGAAGATCAGCTCGATCAACGACTACACCGCTGAGAAGGTCAACATTGAGATCAATTTGGCGCGCAACACCTACTCCAAGGAGATTGTCGACGCCCTCTATGCCTACACACGCTGTGAGACCAAACTCAGTCTTGAACCCTTGGTCATTGCAGACAATACTCCCACCGTCATTGGCGTCAGCGATATTCTGAGGTGGCACGCCAAGCATTTAGTAGATGTGTTGAAAGCTGAACTTGAGCTTGAGCGAGGCCATCTGCTGGACCGCCTCCATGCCCGCACTCTGGAGCGAATCTTCATCGAAGAGCGGATCTATAAAAAGATTGAGAACAAGAAGAGCGCAGCCGATGTCACCAAGGCGGTGTATAGTGGACTTAAGCCATTTGTCGAGCACTTAATCAGAGCAGTCGACGATGACGATGTAGAGCGCCTCTTGAAAATCCCCATCAGACGGATCAGTCTCTTTGATATTGAGAAGAATAAAGAAGAGATCGAGGAGATCAACGCTAAGATCGCCGAGATCGATGCTAAGCTTGCCAATCTCGTCGGTTATGCTCTCTCCTATATCGATGAACTGAAGGGAATGCTCGGCGTTGAAGCTCGTAAACGCAAGTCAACGATCAAGACCTTTGAGCTTGTCGACGTAAAGGAAGTTGCCGAACGCAACCTTGCCGTCCGGTACGACTCCTCCAACGGGTATCTTGGATATGGTATCAAGACTGGGACTGTACAACTGGAGGCCAGTCAATTCGACCGGCTTCTGGTCATCCGCCGTGACGGCACCTACCAGATTATCGATGCACCAGAGCGGGAGTTCGTCGGTAAGGGTATGCTGTATTGTGGCTTTGCTGATAGAGAACTGCTTAAGGATGTTACCTTTACAGTTATCTATCAGGAGAAGACCTATAAGTACCTCTTCCTCAAGCGATGTCAGATTCTCAGTTGGCAGCTGAAGAAGGCCTATCCGCTACTACCGAAGGGCAACTTCAAGATGGTCAAACTCTCCACGCTTCCAAACGCCGAGTTGACAATCAACTACAAAAAGAAGCCTGGGCTACGCATCTTGGAGGAGAAGGTATACTTCTCCGACTACCTAACCAAGGGAGTGAAAGCCCAAGGAGTACGGCTCGCTGTTAAGGAAGTCTCCTCGCTACGCCTGCGTGCAGTGAAGGAAATCGTGCGTTCAGCCGATGAACAACCCTCTCTTTTCGAGGAAGAATAATGCAATTGAAAGATCGAATTCTCTATGAGGATAATCACCTCATCATCGTCAATAAACTTGTTGGAGAGCTCTCCCAAGGCGACCAAAGTGGGGATAAGACCCTCGTTGATACTATCAAAGAGTATCTGAAGAAGACCTACAACAAACCCGGCAATGTATTCCTTGGGGTAGTTCACCGCCTCGATCGCCCCACCAGTGGAGCCCTTGTCTACGCGAAGACTGATAAAGCCCTTTCACGCCTCAACGCACTCTTTCGAGACGACAAGGTAGATAAGACCTACTGGGCAGTTGTCGATGAGATGCCTCCCAACGAAGCCGGTACCCTTGAACATTACCTACTCAAAGATTCGAAGAAGAATAAAAGCCGGGCGGTCTCAGCCAAACGTAGCGGGGCAAAACTTGCCAAGCTCGACTATCGACTGATCAGTGCGTCACGTAATTACTTCCTGTTGGAAGTAGTCCTACATACCGGTCGCCATCACCAGATTCGCGCCCAACTTGAGGCTATTGGGCTCTCTATCAAAGGCGATCTCAAGTATGGCTCCAAGCGCTCTAACCCTGACGGGGGAATCTGCCTTCATGGGCGAACTCTCTCTTTCATCCATCCGGTCAGCCAAGAGCGAATTGCGGTGACTGCCCCTATTCCCACCGGTGGGGTGTGGCAAGCGTTCGTATAAAGAGGGTTGCAACCCCATACAACTAATTCGGTACTCGATGCTGCCGTGGATGTATTCATTACTTTAACATTCTCCTGATGTGCCCAGAATGGAACTCTTAGATCTCAGCTGGGATCTAGAGTTCTATCTCTGTATTACCCTTGAGGAACTCTTGGAGCACATTTTCTTTATTCCTTCGTCGTAGAGTCTGCAGATGAGCGACCTGATTAATGCGACATTTGAAGAACATCATCTCAATAATTTCCTGAATCACTCCGTCTTGTTAAAAAAAAGCTTGACAGATGGGAATTTGTGTCTCATGCTCATACGTATGATGTATGATGACATAGCATGAGGAGGTAATTCACATGGCTAAATATACTATTGCTGCAATCTACACGGGAGCTGCCCTCGTCAAACCACTCTCTGATTTACTCAAAGAAGCGATGGGTGATTGCAGAATCATGAATATTCTTGATGACAGCATGATTGCCGATATCATTGCAGCCGGAGAACTGACCAAAGAGGTTAAGCGTCGGCTCTATGGTTACTATGAAATAGCTGTTGCCAGTGGTGCTGACCTGATTCTCAATACCTGTTCATCTATCGGTGATGCTGTCTACGGAGCCCGTGAAATCTATTCTGTTCCCATTATTCGGATTGATGAGCCAATGGTAAAGAAAGCCATTATGCAGGGATCGTCGATAGGAGTACTAGCGACCCTTCCTACAACACTCGATCCTACTCTTCGTCTAATCGAGCGAGAAGCTGCCGAGCAAGGCAAGACAGTGAATGCAATATCAGCCTTAGCTGAAGGAGCCTTCCAGGCTTTGACTGCAGGGGACGGTGAGATGCACGACAAGCTTGTCGCCCAAGCTGCGGAACGTGTTGCTGATTCAGTTGACGTACTTCTCTTAGCCCAGGGGTCAATGGCTCGAATGGAAGAGCCGCTTTCTGTCTTAACAGGCAAACCTGTTTTTTCAAGTCCACGACTTGGTGCTGAGTATGTGAAAAGTATTCTGGGGGTTTAACTATGAGTACACTTGCTGAAATTTCCCGTGAATTGAGACGGGATGTGGTGGAGATGGTCTATCGGACCAAGGATGGCCACCCGAGCCCCAGTTTCTCAATCGCCGATATTGTTACTGCTCTCTACTTTGATGTGATGCAGGTCGACCCTACTAATCCTGAATGGGATGAGCGTGATCGATTTGTCCTTTCAAAAGGTCATGCATGCCCTATTCTGTATGCTGCCTTGGCGAAACGAGGATTCTATGATCGAGAGGAGCTTTTTACTCTTCGATACATTGACAGTAATCTTCAAGGTCACCCATATGCTCCTAAAACCCGTGGCTTGGATGCGACAACAGGATCGCTCGGCAATGGACTTTCAATCGGCTTAGGAATGGCACTCAGTGCGAAGATCCGTAAAAAGTCTTACCGCACATATGTCGTTGTCGGTGACGGAGAGCTGGGAGAAGGGATGATCTGGGAGGCTGCGATGGCAGCAAGTCACCACAAAGCTGCCAGTATCACATTGTTCGTTGACAACAATAACTACCAAAGTGGTGGAAGTGTTGAAGAAGTCAGCGGTCCGTATCCAATTGATGAGAAATGGCGTGCCTTTGGATGGAATGTATTGAGCGTGGATGGTCACGATATCGATGCGATTCTCTCTGCTGTAAAAACTGCTCATCAGGTGACAGACAAACCAACTGCAATTATTTGTAAGACGGTAAAAGGTAAGGGAGTTTCCTTCATGGAAGGCGAGAACTCTTGGCACAAACGAGTCTACACCGATGATGAGTACAGACAAGCGATTAAAGAGTTGGGAGGTGCCGTATGAGTGATACTAGCAGTACCCGAATAGGGTTCAGGGATGCCTGGCTTACCCTCGCCAAAGAACGTGAGAATGTCGTATTTGTCTCAACTGATAGTTTACTGGTCGTTCGGGGAGAACCATTTTTGCAGGAATTCCCAGAACGGATTGTCGAGCTTGGTATCAGTGAACAGAATGGAGTAGGTGTTGCCAGTGGTCTTGCCTCTAGTGGCTTGGTTCCATACATCTGCACATACGCTGGGTTTATGACCATGCGTGCTTGTGAACAGATGCGTACCTTTGTCTCCTACCCAAACCTGAAGGTTCGATTCGTAGGCGCCAACGGAGGTCTACATGGTGGAAACCGAGAGGGAGTAAGTCACCAATTTACCGAAGATGTTGGGATCGTACGAGGTATGCCGAATTTCACCGTCCTCTGTCCAGCAGATGGAGACCAGGTCTATGAAGCGATGTTGGCAAGTGCTGATATCGATGGACCTGTGTACATTCGAATTGGTAGTGGACGCGAAGAACGGGTGTTCCCTAAGGGGACTTCTTTCGAGATTGGAAAGATTCGTACGATGGTCGATGAGGGTGATGACGTTGCTCTTTTCGCTCATGGTTTTGTACTTAACCGTGTTCTTGAAGCAGCAAAGCGGTTGAAAGAAGAGGGTATTACAGCGAAAGTTGTCGAAGTAGCGACTATTAAGCCTTTGGACAGTGAAGGCATCGTCCACGTGTTGCAAAAGACCGGATGCGCAGTAACCATCGAGGATCATACGATTATCAATGGCTTAGGTAGCGCAATTGCAGAAGTCATTGCAGAGAAGCAACCAGCACATCTGGTTCGTCTTGGCCTGCAGGATGTCTATGGTGAGAGCGGACACCCCGAAGAGCTATTGGATGCCTACGGGATGTCAGTTACTGATATCGTCAATGCCGCAAAACGTGCGGTAGAGAACAAAATTAGGTAAAACGCCAGCGATGCTGGATTAATAAAAGGAGAGTATCAACATGCGTAAAAGTATCATTGTCTTGGTCGTGATGATTGCAATGGCAGGAGTGCTGTTCGGTGGTGGACAGAGTGAGGCGAGCGCTGCAAAGCCGTTGACCCTTCGCTATGCACACATGAACCCGGCAAACAGCCCTAACGGTCTTCAGGCCCAGTACTTTGCAGATAGGATTGCAGAGCGAACTGATGGAGCTATCAAGATTGAGGTCTATCCCAACAGTCAGCTTGGGTCGATCACTGAGATGGCCGAAGCAGTCTCGATGGGCTCGATTGCAATGCACCACAACACCTATGGTGGATTGCAGCCTCTGCTTGATGAACTTGGTCTCTTCGACACTCCGTATCTCTATCGGGATGTCGATCACTTGCTGAAGGCAACCGATCCTGAGACGAGCCCCGCACTTGCTGAGCTCAACGACAAGCTGATTGCTCAGCGTGGCGTCAGGGTCCTTTACTCCTTCTACTTCGGAACTCGTGAACTAACAGCTAACCATCCTGTCTACAGTCCAAAAGATTTGGCTGGAAAGAAGATTCGTGCGATTCCATCACCAATCTACTTGGCAGCCGTTGAAGGTATGGGCGCTGTTGCTGTTCCCATCGACTGGGCAGAGGTTCCCGTAGCCCTTTCCACCGGCGTTGCCGATGGACAGGAAAACCCGGTTTCCACGTTGGTCACCAGCAACATCAACGAAGTACAGAAGTATGCAATGATGACTGACCATATCATGGGTAGTGAGCCTGTGGTCATTAACGAGAAGGTCTGGAAGTCACTCTCAGATGCACAGCGCCAAATCTTCACCGAAGTGGCGCGCGAGACCCGTGACTGGGCTTCCAACTATGTCCTTGAGAGTGAGGCAACTGACGTACAGATTCTCAAGGATCGTGGAATGACGATCATCACTGCCGCTGATGGACTGCAGGTCGAAGAGTTCCGCAAGGCTGTTTCCAAAGTTGTCGATGAGCGCTTTGGCAAGGCCTGGGGTCGGTACTACGACATGATTGCTGCCATCGAGTAACAGGTTTTGGATGTGGGTGGGGTTGCTCCCACCCACGCTCCTGATTCATGGTTAAAGGAACAGCCCTATGGACAAGTTCTTGAAAAAAGTGACCAACGTGTACCGCTGGGGAGCCCTTGTCTTCCTGTTGGTACTCTTTCTGTCGGTCTTTATCCAAATCATCATGCGCAATATCTTCAACGCTGGCTCGATTCATCTTGAAGAGTTGGCACGACTGTCCTTGGTAAGTCTCGTGTTCTTGATGATTCCCGTACTTACTCATGAGAGAAAGCACATTATCGTCGATATTGTACTGATCTACCTCCCTGAAGCGGCCAAGCGATGGTTCGTCTTTGCAAGCGATCTTTTGGTCGGATTCTTCGGCATCTACGTATTGTGGGCAATTTCCACGATCATGGAGCGTAACTGGAATGTTCGCACTCCTGCGCTCGCCTTGCCCAACCTTGTTCTATATATCCCCATTACCCTTGGGATCCTAGCAATGACAATTCTTTCATTCATTGACGTCGTATTGAGATTTACTAAGAAGGAGGCAAGCGTATGAGTGGCACCATTATCATTGTGATGTTTCTTTTCCTGCTAGCCGCCGGTCTTCCCATTGCTGTAAGCATGGGTATCCCCTCAGCTCTCTACTTGTTGACTTCAAACATTCCTCCTAGTCAACTTATCCAACGAATGGTCACCAGCCTTAACTCATTTCCGATGCTCGCTGTCCCGCTCTTCATACTGGCTGCCGGTTTGATGAACAGTTCCGGCATCACCGAACGATTGTTTGAGTTTGCCAAGCTTTTAGTCGGTCGCCTCAAGGGTGGCCTTGCCCATGTGAACATCGTGGCAAGCCTTATCTTCAGTGGCATCAGCGGAGCTGCTCTTGCAGACGTCGGGGGCTTAGGAAATATTGAAATTGAGGCGATGGACAAGCAAAACTATCCAAAGGAACACTCGGCTGCTATCACGGCAGCATCGGCGGTCATTGGCCCAATCTTCCCTCCGTCTATACCACTAATTATCTATGGGGCTGCGGCAGAGACTTCTTCAATGCGGCTTTTGATAGCTGGTGTACTTCCTGCACTTGTCATCGCCGCTGCCTTGATGGTACAGGTAGCCTTCTTTAGCAGAAAATACAATTATCCAAAAGGTGTTGAAGGGAAATATACGAAAGAACAGATCCTCACGATCATCAAGAGAGGGCTACCTTCGATGTTAATGCCCGTCATCATGATGGGCGGTATGCTCAGCGGATGGTTCAGCCCAACTGAGGTTGCTGCCATTGCAGTTGCATATGCAACAATTCTTTCGATTGCATATAAGGAGATGAGCATCTCTTCCTTTAGCCGAGCATGTGTAGAGACTCTTCAATCGACCGCAAGTGTACTATTCATTGTTGCTAGTGCTGCTATCTTTGCGTGGGTACTTACTGTAGAACAAATGCCCCAACAGGTCTCAGCGATGATGCTCAATATTAGCGATAATCCGGTGGTGCTGTTGATGCTGGCCAACGTCATTCTGCTCATTGCTGGAATGTTCTTGGAATCCACAGCTGCAATTATGATTCTCACTCCAATTCTGTTGCCTCCTTTGATGGCCGCAGGGGTCAATCCTGTGCACTTTGGTCTGGTTATGGTCTTCAACCTGATGATTGGAATGATAACCCCTCCGGTTGGCATGAGTGTTTATATGCTCAGCCCAATCGTAGGTTTGCCAGTTGGAAAGGTCTTCCGCGCATGCTTGCCGTATCTGGCGAGTTTGTTGGTTGCCTTGATCGTCTTGACCTATATTCCACAAATTTCCTTGTGGTTGCCAACGTTGGTCTTTGGGTAAAAGAGGTGTTTACGAATGAGTAAGAGTTATTTTCATCGAGTTCAGAACGAGACTCCCACTCGTTTTTGGATTAATAATCCGACGGTAGAGCAGGCAAAGCTTGCTATAGAAGCTGGGGCTATTGGAGCTACAACCAACCCTGCGTACGTCTCAAAGCTTTTTGAAAGTGAAGAAGAATTGCAGGTAGTGCTCAAGACCATCGATGAATTGCTGCCTGTTGAGCCAGATGATTCAATAGTTGCAGCGAAGGTACAGCAGGCGATGGTCAAGCGCATTGCCCAGGTATTCCAGCCGCTCTGGGAAGAGAGTGATGGGCAAATTGGGTTGGTGACAATCCAAGGCGACCCACACCGTGAAACTGATGCCCAGCACATTATTGATGAAGGGTTGGAAAATATCGAAATTGCTCCAAATATCTGTATCAAGATTCCTGTAACCACCTGGGGTATCGAGGCAATCGTGAAAATGGTTGAGCATGATATTCCCACCATGGCTACGGAAGTAATGGGCTTGAGCCAAGCAATTTCGATTTGCGAAGCATACCAGGCAGCCAGTGAACGGACGGGTAAAACTCCACTTTTTTGGGTAACTCATATTACTGGGATTCTTGATGATCACTTCAAACGGGTAGTGAAACAACAAAATTTGGTAATTGATGAGCACCTTTTTGCCTATGCAGGACTATCGATTGCCAAGAAGCAGTATGCCTTGCTCAATGAGCGTAGGTATCCTGGAATCTTCATCGGAGGAGGAGCGCGCAAGCTTGAGGATTTCACTGAACTAGTGGGTGGTAAATTGGATATTACCATCAACTGGAAGG
>Ga0265293_10002507_pt1 | contig 36525 bp, 42 predicted proteins | sample Munlanlewell138R_FD_192505 | JGI IMG/M metagenome (GOLD analysis project Ga0265293, IMG submission 192505) | Leachate microbial communities from a municipal landfill in Southern Ontario, Canada - Leachate well 138R | ecosystem: Engineered > Solid waste > Landfill > Unclassified | place: Canada... | reverse complement strand
GCGGCCGCCTGAATAACTGCGGGTACGAGATTCACGTTAAAGAACTTTACCCGGACCTGTTCGAGCATTGGTCTACGCGCTTCAAGGCTGACCCCAGCAAAAACCCCCATGCAGCCGCAGATGCCTACCTGTCAATCGCCAGGGGCTTTGACCTTTCTATGATCCGGGGGTGCTACACCCAAGAATCTTTCTTTGACCCTGAAAAGCAGATCGGGTCGGCAACTGTACGCTTCCCGCTCGGGTCCACCTGGTGGGAACGCCTGATCGACCAGCCCGAACGCTTCGGTCGCATGAAGGCGCATATTCAGCGCGGTGGCACCTACCAGGGCCAATGGTGGCAACTGCCTGGCCAGAATCTGGCCGAGGCCGAAGAGGTCTGGGTCACCGAGGGCGTCTTTGATGCCGTCTCACTGGCACACCACGGCATTTCAGCGGTTTCAATCATCAGCTGCACCAACTACCCGGAGAAAGCCCTGAACGCCTTGCTTGAGGCGCGTAATGGCCAATACGGCCGCATCGTTTTTGCACTCGATGGCGACAAGGCCGGCCGGGACTACATGCGCAAGCATGTCAGGCGTGCTCGTGAGGCAGGCTGGGGCGCCAAGGCGGCATTCATCCCCCAGGGCCGGCGCAAACAGGACTGGAATGACCTGCACCTTCTGGACCGCGCTGAGCCTGATGTCAGCAAGCACCGCCTGAGCCCGGAAGGGCTCAAGGAATACCTTTATCACGGGGCTCTTCTGGTCGCTCAGACCGCGACAGAAAAAGCCATGCTCATGTACGAGCACAACCCCAAGCGCAGCGAGTTCGAGTTCGAATTCAGCAAGCGCCTGTATTGGTTCACGCTCGATGTCAGCGCGTACCACAAGGCTATGGACCGCATCGCTGAAGAGCGCACCGACCTGACTCAGGAGGAATTGCGCGACCAGGCCATGCAAGAGTCAGGCGGCATCCGTCAGATTGCCAACTGCTACCCGTACCCACTGTACTACCAGGCCAACCCGATCACCGATGAGTCCTGGTACTACTTTCGTGTTGAGTTCCCGCACGATGGCCAGGCCGTCAAGAACACGTTCACCAGCTCGCAGCTGTCGGGTGCCGGCGAGTTCAAGAAGCGGCTGCTGGCCATTGCGCCGGGCGCCATGTATTCGGGCACCAACCAGATGCTCGATCGTGCGCTCGAGCGTCAGCTCTACAACATCAAGCAGGTGCAAACGGTCGATTTCATCGGCTACAGCAAAGAGCACGGCTGCTATGTGTTCAGCGATGTCGCCGTGACCGGCGGCAAGGTCTATAAGATCAACGACGAAGACTATTTCGATATCGGCCGGGTGTCGATCAAGTCGCTGCTGCAGTCCATCGACATGGATATCAACACGGACACCACGGCCTACGACCGCAGCTGGGAGCGTCACCTGTGGAATGCGTTCGGCGTGAAGGGTCTGGCCGCGCTCACCTTCTGGATGGGCACGCTGTTTTCTGAGCAGATCCGCGCCGCGCAGTCGAGCTACCCGTTTCTGGAAATCGTCGGCGAGGCCGGCGCCGGCAAGACCGCGCTGATCGAGTTCATGTGGAAGCTGTTCGGGCGCGACGACGAAGGCTTCGACCCGGCCAAGGCCACACACGCCGGGCGCTCGCGTCGCTTCGCCCAACTGGCCGGCATGCCGGTGGTGTTGATCGAGTCTGATCGCGAGCAGTCGGGCGATGGCCAGCCGAAGGTCAAGTCGTTTGACTGGGACGAGCTCAAGACCGCCTACAACGGCCGCAGCGTACGTACGCGCGGCGTGGCATCCAGCGGCAACGACACCTACGACCCGCCGTTTCGCGGGGCCATTGTGATTTCGCAGAACAACCCGGTGGCGGCCTCTGACGCCATCATGACCCGCATCGTGCATCTGCACTTCGACAAGTCGGGCCATACCCGGGCCAGCCACGACGCGGTCAAGGCGCTCGAGCGTACGTCCATCCCGAGCATTTCGGGTTTTATCGTCGCCGCGACCACGCGTGAGGCGCAGATCATGGAACTGGTGGAAGAGAAGGCACCGCTGTACGCCCGAGAGTTGCTCAACCACCCTGATATTCGCACGGTACGTATTGCCCACTGCCACGGCCAAATGATGGCCCTAGCCGACGCGCTGCGCCTGCTGATGAACATTTCCGACGAACAGCACGCGGCACTGCATGATCAGTTCCGCCGTATGGCACTCGAGCGCGAGCAAGCGGTCGATGCCGACCATCCGATGGTGGCCGAGTTCTGGGACACCTACGAATACCTCAACGGCGACGACGACATGCCGCGCCTGAACCACGCACGCGCCGGCGACGAGATCGCCATCAACCTGAACCACTTCCTGCAAGTGGCCGTCGAGCACAAGCAGCAGGTGCCACCGCTGCGCGATCTCAAGGCCCTGCTCAAGTCCAGCAAGCGGCATCGCTACATGGGCCAGAGAGTGGTCAACAGCGGCATCAAACAACGAGACCTTCAAAACAGCAGCACCTCAGAGCGCTGCTGGATTTTCGAGCGCAACCCCGGCCACACCTAACCCGGCCAACATCACGGAGATAGCTATGCAACAAACAAAAATCGATACTCGCCTGCGCCAGCTGCTGGACGCCATGCTGCAGAACGTCGTCGAGGGCAATGAAAACTCATTGCTGACGATCAACCGCTACGAGGGTCAGCTCAGCGTCGAGTTCAACTGCACGGCGCCGTTGCCGGTCAGCGGTGCGATCGCGACCCGCGCCGACGTGTTCGGCGTGGCCATGGTGGTCGAGAATGACCGTGTCCGGTGGCAGCACATCGATATCGACGGCAATCCGATCGAGCAGCTACCGGCCGGAGCCCTTGATGCCAGCCCGATTTTTTCTCAGATCCAGCCCATCACGATCGATGGCCAGCACATGGTGCGCGTCCCGCGCTTTTACTACCGGGTCAGCGATATCACGATCGATGGCGCGCCGGCGGTGGCCTACCAGGTCAGCCACGCGGCGCTGCAGGGCTTTTCAATTCACCCGGCATTCAACAGCCGCGACCAGTTCTATGTCGGCGCGTACCAGGCGAGCATCCAGGACGAGAAGCTCTCGTCGGTGCCCGGTGTGATGCCGGCCACGTCGCGCAGCCTGCGCGACTTCGACGAGCTCGCATGGCGTCGAAACGCCGACGATCAGTCAGGGTGGATGCAATGGTCAGCCCTGCAGCTTGGCGCTATTCGGATGCTCTACCTGGTCGAGCATGCAACCATGGACTGCCAGGCCGCCACCGGCCGTGGGCGAGTCGCAGCTCAGGGCGTTGCGTCGGTCGACGCGCCCGACGTGCTGGAAGCGTCTTATCGGGGCATCACTGGCCTATGGGGCAACGTATGGCAGTGGCTGGGCGGTCTGAAAACGGTGGACGGCGAGATCCGCATTCAGCGCGACGACGGCACATGGATAGCCACCGGCCAGTGGGCAGCGACGGACGAGAACGTGTACCCGCTGCGCTTTGCGCGCGGTGTGCCAGGCGATGCGTCGGAGATCCTGTCCGGCCTGTTCCTGTCGGTCGAATCCGTCGACAGCGCGGACAAGGCCGCCTCGCCACAGCCGCAGTACTTCTATGACGATGGCGAGATTTTCCCGGTCGTGGGCGGCTATTGGGGCGGGTCTTCCGGTGCCGGGCTGTGGTACGTCGGTTGCAGCGGCGCGGCGTCGTACACGAACACGAGCCTCGGGGCCCGCCTGGCGAAGGTGTAAAGCGTCTTGATTTTTGTGTCTTGTGGCAACGGGCGGTAGCCCGTTGCTCGGTAAATTTTTGGAGAGCCCCGACATGAAAAACGCTGATCACCATGTCGCCCGACCGCTGGACCGCGATGCGTTCGAGCAGGCCCATCGCCAGGCAGGGCTGAGAGGATCACTCGACGAGGCCCTGGCCAACCCCACCATCGCGACGTGCCTGCGCAACATCGTGGCCTCCAACCAGGCGAACCCAAAGCGCTGGTACGACATTGCGACAGATGGGCAAACCGTTTTCATCAGTAACGTGCGCCGGCGTCAGCCTGGCGTTGATATTAAACGTCGCGCAAGCGGTGACGCAGACGAAGGGGGTCAAGCATGAACACAACAACCCACGGCCGTGAAGAAGGCGACATCGAGCGTGAGCTGCGGCTGGCACACCAGATCATAAAAAACGCGCTCAACATTATGACGCCGGCCCAAAAGTCGAAGTGGGCCAGCATGAACGAAAGAACCGGTTGCAACGGCGAGGGCATTACTCGCGCAAATGAGCGTGAGCGCCTGCTTTCAAACTCAGGAACGACCAGTCAATGAGCCCGCACTATGAACGTCATGGGCGGCTGCAGCCGCAAAGCAATCAAGTCGTGGGCGACTGCCCAAACCCATGAAAGAGAAACACGGTGTCTCAAGGCAACACCTGGCACACCCGAACCTGTCGCGTAAGCGGCAACAACACATAAGGAAAAACAATGGCAAGCGTTAACAAAGTCATCCCGGTCGGCAACCTGGGTCGGGACCCGGAAGTTAGATACAGCCCCGATGGCGCGGCGGTCTGCAATGTGTCCATCGCGACAACATCACAATGGAAAGACCGGAACACCGGCGAAAAGCGCGAGGAGACCGAGTGGCACCGCGTGGTGTTCTACAACCGCCTGGCTGAAATCGCTGGCGAATACCTTAAAAAGGGGCGGTCGGTCTATGTCGAGGGTCGCATCAAGACCCGTAAGTGGCAAGACAAACAGACAGGGCAGGACCGCTACTCGACTGAAATTGTTGGGGAGCAACTGCAAATGCTTGGCGGCAGGGAAGACGCCCAGTCCAACACAGCAGGCGCAGCCGGTGCCGCGAGCCGCCCGCCGGCCCCGTCGCCCACGCCGGCTCAAGGGGGCCATTCCCCAGCCAATACGCTGGCAGATATGGATGGCGACATGCCGTTCTAAGGGGGGGCTGATGAAGCGTGGATTCACAACGCGCCAGGCTCAGGAATACCTGGGCGTGTCGCGCCGATTCTTTGAAACACACATGATGCCTGTGTTGCGCGAAAAGGGCGTGCGCGCGGGCACTTCAATCATTTATGAGAGACAGGACCTGGACGATGCGTGGGAGCGTTATAAACTGTTGCAAGGTAGCGAACGTGTTCAGCCAAAAGGAGAAATGAAATGGCAACACGTTCACGAAAACAAAGCGGCATCACCCCGGACACTGCCGCCGGCGGCTGGAAGGTTGACGCCCAGCACCGAGGCCAGCGCATTCGCAAGCGTGGTTTCCCGGATTACAGGTCGGCAGAAGACTTCCTGATCAGGCAGAAACTTGCTATAGATCAGGCTGGCGAACAGGGCGCGGTGCTACAGGTGCGCCCTGTTTCCATGACGCTCGAGGAAGCCGCAACGAAGTATCTGGAGCAGAAGGAAGCGCGAGGTATGCCATCGGCTGAAACCGATGCGTACCTGCTCACCCCCATGGTCCAGATGCTTGGCTCTTTAACCCTTGAAGAAATCTGCAACGACAGCGTCGCGCCCTTTATCGCCGCCAGGCGAAACGAAGGCATAAAGAACAAGTCGATCAACAACGCGCTGTCATGCCTGAACCGTATCTGCACGCTGGCCCATACCAAGTGGCGCCACAAGGGGTCGGGTCAGCCTGTCCTGGTCGTACCGATGAGTGTCGATCTGCTGGATCTGAACGACCAGCGACCGCCCCGTCCGATCACCTGGTCAGAACAACGCACGCTGTTCGAACATCTGCCGGCGCATCTGGCCAGCATGGCGTTGTTCACGCTGAACACTGGGGTTAGAAAGAACGTGGTGTGCCAGTTGCGGTGGCAGTGGGAAGTGCCTGTAAAGATCCGGCCAGGTCAGTCTGTGTCGGTCTTTGTGGTGCCGCGCCAGTATGTCAAAGGCCGCAAACGGGAACGGGTACTGATCTGCAATTCGGTTGCGCAACAAGTTATCGATGAACAGCGCGGCCGCCATGCCGAGCGGGTGTTCACGTATTACAAACCGGTGAAGGCAAGCAGCGGGAATACGCCGAAGTATTTACCTGTTGGTGACATGAACAACACGGCCTGGCAGCGAGCACGGGAAGCGGCTGGGCTTGATGATCTGCATGTCCACGACCTGCGGCACACCGTGGGCATGCGCTTGCGGCACGCCGGCGTTCCGGAGCGCACCCAAGATGAGATCCTGTGGCATTCACGCAAGGATATGACGGCGCACTATGCGGTCGCGCAGATCTGCGAGGTATTTGATGCGCTCGAGCTGATCAAGGAAGAAGGCCTGGGTGGCGAAACGCTGAACCTGCTGGCCATCGTTCGTCGGGCGCAGATCGCTGCTGTCCCAACAAAACCCCCACAAAACCCCCACACGCAAAGAAAAACCGCCTAGGGAGTTGGCCCCTAGGCGGTCTAACCTGTTGAACTAACAGGGTAATTCTGGCGCGGCTGGCAGGATTCGAACCCACGACCCCTTGGTTCGTAGCTTAAAGCCTCGTTCAAACCTACTGATTTATATACGATTTTGAACTCGTTCGTTACCAATATAAAGATACTTGCGCTCAGTCGAGTGCAGTCCATCACTGTGCTTTAAGCAGATCCCCCACAAAACACCCGCATCACCAGGGCACGATCCCTGGCTTAAACACGCCTGTCACTGCCGTGCGCCGCGCTTAGTAATGCGTGCGGCGCAGGTGCATTCGTGCCAGGTGCATTCGTGCGTCATTATGAATCAGCAGCGCAGATCGATGGCCAGGCAGTTACATGAGTGATCGATGATCAGAAGCGCTTGTTTTCGCCCTTGTTCTCAGGGTCATGGGGGGTGTCGGGAAAACCGTAACTTCCGTAACCAGCATGGTCGAAACCCCCGCAAAGCTAGTGTTCATGCGGGTTTCAGCTAATTGTAAGAGTGTAACTTTTACCGTAACTTTACCGTAACCTGATTACACTTTTGAACTGTCACTTTTACGTAAAGTGGATCTCTTTTAAATCAATGACTTACGAAAAAATTACACTTTAGGTTACGGTAGATTACAGTCTGACCGTAACCACTTGACCTCTTTATAATCAAAGACTTACGTATTGTTTTCAGGTCTGATTACGGAAGTTACGGTTTTCCCGACACCCCCCGGCTACCTTTTACCCGGCCCGCTGTTTTATGCGTCCGCTGCAGCGCGTCGCATTGTGGGTGGTCGCTAAAGCCCGCGGGCGTGGAGGGCACCGCGAAACAGACGGTGCTCATGGCCAGTCGCCGGTCTGGCACGAGCCATGGGCGCAGGGCGAAAAAAAACCGCCCGAGGGCGGTGTGGCGGTGCTGTGTGGGGATTGGCTGGCCTACCCCTCGCTGGCAGGCAGAGCGTAGGGATCGAACCTGATCACCTCTTCCCCCATCCAGTCATTAAGCTCGCGCATCCTGGACTGAAGCGGCTCGAGCTCGTTCTGCACGAACACCTGTGCGGCCTTCGATATGTCGCCGAAGCCTCCGGCGTTATTGGGGACGATTCCCATGAGCTGCGGCGGCACCCTGTGGGCGGCCAGAAGGTCATCGCGGGTGACCGCCTTGATGTTGAAGAACTCATCCTTAGCCGCCACTTCGGAGAGCGGGATCACCTGCACGCCGTCTTTCTTTCCGCCTGGTGCATACATGAAAAGGTTCCGGAAGTTGCCCGGGCCCTTGCTGCTTTTCACTGCCTCGCGGATTGCGTTGATGTCTTCGCCGTTGTGGCTGGCGTCCGTCATGTACAGGATGTACCCGGCGTGCGAGCCGTTCCGGTAGTAGCGGCGTCTGAACAGGGTGGCGGATTCATTCAGCCAGGCAGAGTTCAGTGCGGCGATATATTCCGGGATTCCGTAGATCTCTTGGTTGATGTCCGGCTCCATTAGATGGAATACGGAGCCAGGCTCCATTTCGATTTCGTGCTGCCAATCCGGATTGAACCAGTACTTGGTCAGGTCGTCGCTTGAGCGCCTGGTGTACTTGGCCAGCACCGGGACCAACTTCAGCGGCCCTCGCAGCCGGTTGGTCCGCTTTTCGAGGTAGGCGTTGCCGAAAGTCAGGTAGTCCAGTGCCCACCGAGCGAAGTCTTGCCTGCCAAGCAGGCGGTGCGGTTTGAACGTGGTGGTCAGTACGTTGCGTTTTACATAGATAGCCGACGCGTGGTGAGGGCTGGCCCTGAACGACTTTGCCAGGCCGTCAAGGCTGATCGGGGGCTCGTACCATTTGCCCACGTTCATCGAGTGCATGTACTCGAGCAGATTCTTGTCCAGGACCGATTCGGGCTCGCCGAAAGAGAAGGTTTCAATATTTTCTAATGACATTAGCTCAGCTCCATGATGGATGTGTTTCTGGTGGTGGCCCCCTCGAGCGGCTCATGGGCCAGCGCATGCATGCAAGCCCATGCGAGGTCGGCGTGCCCCGTGTCTTCAGTTCTGCCCGAGTAGTAGGTCATCTGTTGTCCGCTGGGGGTGATCGTTTTCTTGATGGCCATGAAGCTCTGGGCGATATCGACGCACCCGGCATCAAACTCGAGGCGTCCATTGCCGATGACCGACTGAGCCTTTAAGACCATGCGGGTTTTCGACTCGACCGAGTAGGTCAGGCCTTCGGCTGCTGGATAGAACTGTTTCACCAGCTGGTAAACGCCCTGCCCGATGCCGGTACAGTCGATACCCATGTAGGTGACCAGGTACTTTTCCGTCAGTTTCTCGATCTCGCGGGCTTGCGCTTCGAAGTCCAGCTCGCGCCACTGGTGACGCTCCAATACCCTGAACTTCCCGCCCTTGACCTTCGGCGGTGCGATGACGATGCAACCTGCTGAGTCGCCGGTGTGTGATGGGTCATACCCGATCCAGACCTCATTATTGCCGTATGGCCTGGCAGCGTGCGGACGGATGTCAGTCCAGACCTCCCACGAGTCGATCATGCAGCGCTGCATCATTGACATCGAGAATACCGATTTGGTGTCGTCGACAAACTGGCACATCAGCAGGTTATCGAACTGATCCGGGCTGTACTCGAAGCGCAGTTCATCCATGTCGAACAGATCGCAGCCCCCAGACTGTGCGTCCTCGATGGTCACGATCTGGCGCCAGACTCGGTCAGCCCCTCGCTGCCCGTCGGCCAGCGCGGCATGACTGACATCGATGCGCACTTGCTGGTCTTTTTGCCGGCGCCTGTTGAACAAGTCTCCGGTCCAGAATGGGTACGCCTCGTGCGCCATGCTCGATGGGGTTGAGAAGTAGGTCTTTCGCCACTTTCTGTGTAGCGCCATTCCTGACGCTACTTTGTTCAGCTCGAGAAAGCCGTTCGTCCAGAAAAATTCGTCGAAGTAGAAGTTGCCGTGATAGCCCTGGGCCGTCCGAGCATTGCTGCCGAGAAAGTATAGGTGCGCACCGTTCCACAGAATGATTGGGTCGCCGGCCAGACGTACACCGGTCGCCCCAAAGACGAACTGGATGATGTATTGCTTGAATACATGTGCCTGCGCCTTGCTGGCCGACAGGAATATCTGATTGCGGCCCGTTCGCACTGCGTCGACCACCGCTTCTCGGGCAAAGTACCAGGTCGCTCCGATCTGTCGAGACTTCAGGATGACGCGCGTACGCTCGGTTCCGGCAGCGTGCCAGAGGGTCTGATAATCGAACAGACCATCACGGAATTCGGCAAAGAGCTTTTCCTGCATTTCCTCGGTCAGCTCGTTCTTCGCTGGCTTTCTGCCGGTGCCCTTCGGCCTGCTCGGGTTCAGGTCGAGCTCGTTGCCACCATCTTGATATCGCCTGACGCGTGCCAGTCGTTCGATCTGCCGCCCAAGCAGATCGATTTCTTTGAAGTCGGTACCAGTTTTTTTTTCCTTTCCGATCAGCTGCAAGAGCCGCGCCTCGAGAGTGGTTTCGACCCTAACGATAGCCTCAGCCGTGTCCCACTTGTCGCGGGTCTTCCAGCTCTGGATCGTCGTTCGCGGCTCGGAAAGGTAATCGGCGATGGACGTGACGGTCCAGCCCTGCCAGTAAAGGAAGCGGGCCATCCGTCGATTGTCGTGAGTTGATGGTGGCAGAAACATCGCTGCAGGATAGGTTTACCTATCCTGTTATGCATGCTCTGAAAATTTGTATCTGCGCAATATAAACGCCAACTCCTTTACGGCTCGCACCACGGTGGGCAACCATGACGCCACTTAAACCTCACATTGCGAGCATCAGACCGCCATGAAAACGAAATTCTTCCGTATTGCCACTGAAGGCGCTACCAGCGATGGTCGTGCCATCGATCGTTCCTTGCTCAAAGAAATGGCCCAGACTTACGACCCCAAAAAGTACGGGGCTCGGATCTGGGTAGAGCACTTGCGAAGCCTGAGCCCCAGCGGGGATTTTGGGGCCTACGGTGACGTCCTGGCGCTCGAGACCAGCGAGGTTGAGGATGGCAAGATGGCTCTTTTTGCCCAGATCGCACCATTGCCTGAACTTATCGAGCTGAGCCAGAAAAAACAGAAGATCTACACATCCATGGAAGTGGATCCGGATTTTGCCGACACAGGCAAAGCCTACCTGGTCGGTCTCGCCGTGACAGACTCGCCTGCATCACTTGGCACTGAGATTCTGGCTTTCTCTGCAAAGAACCCAAAGGCCTCACCCTTTGCGTCAAGAAAGCAGAAGCCGGCCAATGTTTTCACCGAAGCCACTCCGGCTGACATCGAGATCGAGGAAGAAAACCAAAGTCTTGTGGAGCGGGTGCGCAAATTCTTTGCCAAGCCCGCGCCAGCCACTCAGCCCCAGACTCAACCGAAAAAAACCAAAGATGACGGCGAAGACGTTCGCTCTGCCGTTGAGTTGGTGGCCGAGAAAGTCTCGGACATTGACCAGCGGTTCACTGGGCTTGAGCAAAATGTGGCAGAAATTGCCAGCATGAAAAAAGATATCGCCGACCTGACCACCGGGTTTTCTGAGCTCTTGAACAACCTTGAGAGCCAAGACAGCGATCCGCAAAGCCAGCGCAAACCAGCCGCCGGCGGTAACACCCAGGCGCTGACCGACTGCTAAGCATCAACACGAAACCCGGAGCCCCCGACAATGAAAAACGATACCCGAGTCAAATTCAACGGCTACATCAGCCGCCTTGCCACCCTGAACGGCGTCGCGGCTGACGCTGTTATCAGTAAATTCACGGCAACACCCAGCGTCCAACAAACGCTTGAAACGAAAATCCAGGAGTCCAGCCAGTTTCTTCAAACCGTAAACATGTACGGTGTTGATGAACAAGAGGGCGAAAAGATTGGCCTTGGAGTCACTGGGCCCGTTGCCAGTACGACAGACACAACTCTGGCTGATCGAGCCACTGCGGACGTGGCGACACTGGACGATCATAAATACCGCTGCGATCAAATTAACTATGACACTCACATCAGGTACGCCACCCTTGATGCCTGGGCGAAGTTCCCCGATTTTCAGCAGCGCCTGACCGCTGCAATCATTCAGCGTATCGCGCTGGATCGCATCATGGTCGGTTTCAATGGGGTATCGCGCGCCGACACGTCAAACCGTACGACCAGCCCCTTGCTGCAGGATGTGGCTGTTGGCTGGCTGCAGCAGATCCGCTCCAAAGCGCCAGGCCACGTCCTCGATGAGACCGTCGCGTCCTCAGGAAAGGTAACGGTCGGCGGTGCGAGCGACGAGTACAAGAACCTCGACGCATTGGTTTTCGATGTCGTCAACTCAATGCTCGAGCCCTGGTACCAGGAAGACCCGCAGCTGGTAGTCATCTGCGGCCGCGCGCTTCTGGCCGACAAGTATTTCCCGTTGGTCAATGGCGGCCTGGACCCCACCGAACGCTTGGCTGCTGACATGATCATCAGCCAGCGCCGCATCGGCAATCTGCCTGCTGTGCGAGTACCTTACTTCCCACCGAACGCTTTGCTGGTGACGCGCCTGGACAACCTGTCGACCTATTACCAGAACGGAACACAGCGCCGGGCGGTAATTGATAACCCGAAGCGCGATCGCATCGAGACTTATCAATCCTCGAACGATGGCTTTGTCATCGAAGATTATGGCTGCACCGCACTTGTTGAAAACATCGAGGTCTACAACGGCCCGGCAGCTCCTGAAGCCCCACCAGAGACACCCCCCGAGACACCGCCTGAGGGAACCTGAAAGGAGCCGTAGATGATAACGCCAGCACAACGGCGTGTCCTGCAAGTCAGGGCCGCGAAGGCGGCTTCTGAGGCAGGGCATGGCGAGACGCTCTCAGGCTCTGCTTACGAGCTCATGTTGGCCAAGCTGGCCACAGACAAGAGGCGGCTCAAAGAGATTCAGTCAATTGAGCGCAAGATCGATGTCAAGCGAGAAATTCTGCCTGAGTACGACGATTGGGTCGTTTCCGCTTTGGATGCCGGCCGAGGTGGTCAGGACGATGTGCTGACCACCGTAATGATCTGGTGCATCGATGTAGGCCAGTATGGGCCGGCGCTTGATATTGCAGAGTACGTCTTGGAGCATGGGCTTACCTTGCCTGACCAGTACGAGCGTGACGTTCAGACAGCGATTGTTGACGAGATCTCCGATGCCGCATTGGCCGGTCTGCGGGGTGGAGGCTTTGACGGTCTCGAGGTTTTGTTACGCCTCGAAAAATTAACCCAGAGCCTCGACATGCCAGACCCTGCCCGCGCAAAACTGCACAAAGCCATTGGGCTTTGCGCCAAAGCCGCGGGGCTTCTCCCTGAGGCGAAAGTGCACCTCGAGCGCGCCCTGCAGCTGCACGATGCGGCCGGATGCAAGCGTGATCTAGCCGAAATCGAGAGGCTTATCAAAAAACAAGAGGCGTAAGCCTAGTACCGGGCTCCCTCCGAGCCAAGGCGGCGCGGGCTGATGGGTGGCGATTTATAACGGATTGACCAACCCAGACGCCCGCCCACCGCCTCCATGGAGACGTCATGTCATTTGCAAGTTTCACCGAGGATCCGCAACCCTCGGCACCACCGTCAGACCAGGTCGAGGACGTGAAGATCGAGCAGGAGTGGTGGCCAGACATATCGCTCGCCGAGGCGCGGGAAACGGTAAGGATCCATGGCACCGTGTCCGATGCCCGTCTTTTGGACGCACTGTCGGCTGCTGCCATTTCAGTAAATATCGATCTGTCAAGTTGGCGCGCAAAGGTGGTCGCCTCAATGCCTGATGGCATGAGCCAGCAACAGGCGTTTCTGTACCGCCGTGCGGTGCATTTCCATGCCAAGGCCGAGCTGCTCGAGCGGTACCGCGATTTCGACAGCAGCGCAGAGCGCGACAGGCGATCAGAGGCGGATATCGACCTTGCTGAAGACGCGCGCCGGGTAGAGCGATGGTCAATCAGCGAGCTGATGGGTAAGCCTAGGCTTACCGTGGAGTTGATGTAATGGATGTTCGTACTGTTCAGAACGACACTCTCGACTCAGTCATGTGGCGTTATCTCGGAACAACCGAGAACATCGAGAGGGTCATTGAAATAAACCGGCATTTGCGTCACTACAGCCCTGTGCTGCCTGCTGGCGTTGTAATCACTCTTCCTGAGGCTGCCCCTGCGCCGCAAACAAAAAAAATGGTGAAGCTATGGGATTAAAAACCATGAAGCGGCGGCTGCATGCTGACTGGCCAATCCGTGTTTTTTACGGGCTGATCACGGTTTATCAGGGACTGTTTGGGCTATTCCTGCCTTCCAGCATTTTCCACCAGGCAATCGATTACCACCCCTGGGCAATTGTTTTTGTCGCCGGCCTATTGGTTTTCGGCGGCCTATTGGTGGTTGATGGTCTGCTGGCCATGGTCCGGTACTGCACCAGCGTACAGCGCTGCGTCATGGATAGCGCGATGCGGATTTTTCAGCGATGGAGACATCTATTGTTCTTGCCTCCCGCTTTTTTTTATTACGTGGTCCTGTTGGCTGGAGATAGCCCCGAACAGCCAGGATCGTCCCTGGTTTACGGTTATCACATCATGCTGGCCATGTTTGGCGTCGCTGCCTGCTTGCGTGACGGCATTGTTAGCAATCGCTGCGAGGCAGGTGCGTGCGCATGATCAGACTTCGAGAAATCATTTTTGTTGCAGCTTGCTATGGGGTTCACGCTTCGGTTTATGCATCTCAGCCGAACCTCTGGATTTCATTGCAGGACAACGCGGTTTTTATGGAGGCGGTCATCAACATGATGTCGGCAATCTGCGCATCGATGGCCAATACCGCATTCAGGCTCAAGCGCTCTGACGTTGTCGTTGAAAAAGTGCTTGTTGAGCTTGTTTCTGGCGTTGGGGTTGGATTTGTGGCTGGCTTGATCACATATTCCGTAACCGAGTCAATGTCGACAGACGTTTTTTTACAGCTTGCTTTGGTGACCCTGGCAGGGTGGGGCGGCTCCAAGGTAATCGAAACATACACCGAGAAATATTTTGGCGAGGGCAAGGCAAAATGATTTTGCGATCAGGATCCATCGGTGCCGCTGTGGGTGACCTGCAGCGTCGTCTTTTTACCGCAGGCTATGCGGTGGACCAGAACAACATTTATGACGAAAAGACAGAGCGAGCGGTCAGGCAGCTGCAGGCCCGTTCGCGCTTGGTCGTTGATGGGATTTATGGGCCAAAGAGTGACGCTGCTTTGCGGGGGCAAGAGACGGGTTACCTGTTGCGGCACTCGGACATCCTTGATGCCGCCTCTACGCTTGGGGTCGATGTGGCCAGCGTCTTGGCCGTCAATGAGGTCGAATCAGCTGGGAGCGGCTTTGTTAAGCCTGGGGCACCCCGCATCCTTTTTGAGCGGCACATTTTTTGGCGTCGGCTACGTGACCACGGCGTTGACCCATCCCCTTTGGCGAGAAAGTACCCAGGCGTTGTTTCTCAGACTCGTGGCGGCTACGCGGGGGGTGTTTCTGAGTACACCCGACTCTCGGTGGCCAGGCAGATTTGCGAGCCCGCAGCGTATGAATCTGCAAGCTGGGGGGCATTTCAAATAATGGGGCTTCACTGGCAGCGCCTTGGTTATCAAAATGTGCAAGAAATGGTTGCGGACGCTTCGCTTAGTGAAGGCGCTCAGCTTGGTCAGTTTGTCCGGTTCATCTTGGCCGACGAGGCGTTGCATAAGGCCTTGAAGGCGCGCAAGTGGGCATCCTTTGCGCGAATTTATAACGGTCCTGCTTACGCGGAAAACCTTTATGACGTGAAGCTTGCCAGGGCGCATGCTCGGCACGCTGGGTTTATCGAGGCTGCAGCGTGATGTGGGGCAGAATAGCCCCGTATGCCGTCATTGCGGTATTGCTGGGTGCGCTGTGGTTTTTGGCAGATCGCAATACGACAAAGGACGCTTTGTTAGACGCTCAGGTACAGATTAACCAGGGGCTGATCGATAATCTTGAGGTCTTGCACGATCTGCACGAGCGGCACGCTGAACAGATTGGGGCGCTCATGGACGAGCAGCGCCGGGTGGCTGCGACACATGCCAGCCAGTTTTCCAAGTTGACGAGGTTGCAGAATGATGTTGAAGAGATACGCGCTTGGGCTGATCAGCCTTTGCCTGATGATATTGTCCGGTTGCGCCAGCGGGGGAGAGGCACCGGTGCCGCCGCTTATGGTTCAGTCCTGCCCGAAGGTAAGGGCTTGTCATTTGACCGCAGTGAGTCCGAAAACTAACGGTGAATTGAACTTGGCTCTCGAGCAGGCCTACGCTGATTGGGCGCACTGCGCCGCGCAGATCGATATGGTTGTGGGGTGTCAGAATGCTGAAGCCCGCTGAGATCCGCAGAGTCATTACGGCCGCAAACGAGGACCTGAGGCGAGACCCTGACCGGCTGCTGGTGTTTATTGACGAAGGTCGCGTCGTTTGCAGAGGCGGGAAGAACCTTTCATTTGAGTATCAATACAAGCTCAATATCATCGTCACGGACTACCCGCACCACGCGGATCGAATAATTTTGCCGGTGCTCGCGTGGTTGCGCCGCCATCAACCCGACATTTTCGAGAATTTCGAAAAGAGCAATGAGGCGATACGCTTTCAGGTCGAGCTTTTAAACCAGCAGACAGCTGACATTTCTCTTGAAATTGACTTGTCCGAGCGCGTGACCGTCATTCACGACGGCGATAGACTTATTGCGCAGCATCAAATCTCAGATGAGCATCCAGAGCTACCGCGTGAAATGATCCAGGTCGAGGTTATCAACCGGCAGACGGGTGAGACCATCGGCACTTACAGTGTCGAAGCCTGGGACCCGAAACGGTTTGACTATGAGTGACTTTGCCCCGCTGGATGATTGGCTGCAATTATTGCTTTCACGCCTTTCGGCCGCCCAGCGCTTACGCGTTAATCGACTGGTTGCTCAACGCCTGCGTCAGATCCAGCGCGAAAGAATCGCAGCACAGAAGAACCCTGATGGAACAGCGTTTGCCCCTAGGGCGCCCGCTTTGCGCCAGCGTCGTGGAGCGATCGCACGTCGCGGTGCCATGTTCCAGAAGCTCAGAACCGCTCGACACATGAAAATAAGCGCTACCAGCGATGATTTATCAGTTGGTTTTTCTGGACGGTCAGGAGTCATCGCGGCCACTCACCACTATGGTGAAGACCGATCATCAGGAGGCGGTCGAAAATTTAGAACGCCTGCTCGCCGCCTACTTGGTTTGGCTGGGTCGGACCTGAGCGAGATCGCCGACATGTATCTCGAAGCGCTATCGACGCTCGAGTCAGGTTAAGTAAGTCGTGACCCAAACTTAGCCCCAGGGATATCCTTCTCGCATGCCGCCATTATTGCGGCATGAATCTCGACGACATCTACAGGCTTCTGCAAAACATCATCCGCCTGGGCACCGTGGCTGAAGTTCGCCATAAACGCCCAGCGCGTGTGCGCGTGCAGACCGGCGACCTTTTGACTGCGTGGCGGCCATGGGTCGAGTTACGCGCCGGCGACACAAACACATGGAACCCGCCCACCGTGGGAGAGCAGGTCGTTCTGTTGAGCCCGGGCGGCGACCTTGCATCGGCCATCGTCTTGACGGGCGTTGACCAGGACGCAATCCCTCATCCGTCTGAAAACAGCGACGAGACCGTGACGCTTTACCGCGACGGTGCCCGCGAGGCATATAACCATGCCACCGGTGCCCTGACGATCACAGGCATCAAGTCTCTGTACGTGGAAGCCGCCGACAGTGTGCATTTCAAGACCAAAAAGATCACGCTGGACGCACCGCAAAGCACGTCCACCGGCAAGCACACGGTCGAGGACCTGCTCAGCTACCTGGCTGGCATGGCCGGAAAGAACGGTAAAGGCAACAAAACCACGATCACGGGCGACATCACGCACGTCGGCGGAGATCTTTCATCGAACGGTGTAGTGGTGCATTTGCATGTACATACCGGCGTGCAGCCAGGAGGCAGCAATACCGGGGGGCCTGCTCAATGAGCGTTGGAATGCACACCAGCACAGGCCAGCGACTGAGCGACCTCGATCACATTCGTCAGTCCATTGGCAAGATCCTTTCCACACCGATTGGCACCCGCGTTATGCGCAGGTCCTTTGGCAGCATGCTGCCTGAGTTGCTCGACCACCCTCTGACGGAACAAACGGCTGTCCAGCTTTACGCTGCGACGGCCACCGCCTTGTGGTTGCACGAGCCAAGGTTTCGGCTAACCCGCGCCCGGCTGGATATCGACGCAAGCCATAAGGGCCACGCCACGCTTGAGGTCAGCGGCGTAGCCATCCTGCGTAACCGTCAGCAAACGGTCAATTTTTCAGTGCCGATTACAGGCACAGGATCCGCTTTATGAGCCAGACCATTGATCTTTCCCAGCTACCGAGCCCTCAGGTGGTTGAAAGCCTTGACTACGAGGCTTTGCTAGAGCAGAGAAAGCAGGCGTTTCTTGATCGCGTTCCGGCTGAACAGCGCGCGGATTTCGAGCAGACCCTATCGCTTGACTCGGAGCCCATCGCTATGCTGTTGCAGGAAAATGTCTACAGGGAAATCCTGTTGCGAAACCGCATCAACGAGGCCGCCCGCTCGGTGATGCTGGCTTATGCAGAGGACGCTGATCTTGACCAGTTTGCCGCAAATCTTGGGGTGCGACGCAAGCTTATTTCCCAAGAAGACCCGACCACCAGGCCCCCAACCCCGGCAGTGTACGAGTCCGATGAAAGCTTTCGGCGCGTGGCGCAGCTGGCGCTCGAGGCCACTACCGTTGCCGGATCACGCCAGGCGTATGTCTTTCACACCCTTAACGCGCACGCTGATGTGGCAGATGCGTTTATCGACCCTGACGCGGCTTCCGGAGATGTTCGCGTTGTGGTTCTTTCCCGTACCGGTGATGGCCAGCCTGCCGACAATGTGCTACTGGCCGTGCAATCGGCGCTGAGCGCAGATGACGTTCGACCCCTGAATGACACCGTAATTGTCGAAGCGGCATCAATAGTCCGGTTCAGCGTGAGCGCGAAGCTACACATCGCCATGGGCCCGAGCGCCGAGCAGGTTATTGCTGCGGCGCAATTGAGCCTTGAGAAGTACCTAAGCGATGAGAGGGGGATGGGCCGCAGCATTGCGCATTCCGGAATTTACGCAGCGCTGCATCAGCCTGGCGTGACGCGAGTGGAAATTCTGGAGCCTGCCGCCGATATTCTTTGTGAGCCAGACCAGGCCGGCTACTGCGTTTCCATTTCTCTGTCCAGAGCGGAGGCCGACTGGTGAGTCCCAGCATTCTCCCCCCGGGATCGAGTAGCACCGAACGCGCGCTTGCCGCTGTTGAGGCGCAGCGCGTTGAGGCCCTGGATGCCAGTGTCATTGGCGACCTGTGGAACCCTTACAAATGCCCCACGCACTTGCTACCTTGGCTGGCGTGGACGTTCTCTGTCGATATGTGGGATGACAGCTGGAGCGAAAGCAGGAAGCGCGAGATCGTGGCCGGTTCGCTGGCTTGGCACCGAAAGAAAGGAACGCCCTGGGCCGTGAGGCAGGCGTTGGCTGCAGTTGGCTATCCAGTCATCAACCTGATTGAGTATCGAACTTATTACCAAGAGTGGGTCGAAGCCGGTGGCAGGACGCTGGATGGCTCATGGACGTTGGGCGAAGAGATCAAGCTTGATCCGCCTGTGGGTGCGCACGCTGACATCCGAAGGATGGCGCTGTCGCACTGGGCTGAGTATGCGATCAAGATCAACACTGTCGATTCCCCGTGGGGTCGTGCCGCTCAGCGACTGATCAGGAACACTGCTCAAGAGTATGCGCCAGCACGAAGCCGGTTGCGGTCAATCATTATCACCGGCGCTGCGTCGTTCGACAGCCGCATCAGCCTGGCCGAAGTTAGCCAGCGCGGCCGCATTCGTTTCGACAAGTGCAAGCGCTCGCCCGCCCACCGCTGGCGAACGCTCGACGGCTGTTGGGCTTTGTCTTCGGCGTACGTTCCTCGCCTTCTCGATGGCAGCTGGAATCTTGACGAAGACGTAAAGCTGACCGGCCAGCGTCCAGAGGGCCTACCGCTCGATTCCGCTTTCTCCACGATCAAATCGAAGAGCCGGGCAGTGTTTCCCGTTCAGGCCGCCGGCGGCGACCGCCTGAAGGATCCAGGGCCGCTGTCGCCGCCCACCCGGCTGGACGGCACCCACACGCTTTCCGGTCATGCGCTGTCCGGGCACTGGAAGTTAGATGGAACCTGGGCACTTGATTACCCGACGCTGGCTACCTTTGGCCTGCGCCGACTTGATGGCACCTGGAGTCTCGGCCGAATTGAAGGTCGTCCAGGTGTCTGGTTCACAGGAGTCGCCACCACCCGACGCGGTGGCGTTGTCACCAGAGAGGTTATTTGATGTCGATCAACACAATTGCAGCAACGATCGCGTACCGAAGCGCTGTGGCTTTGGCTGTAGCTGGCGTAGCACCGCAACCGACAGCGGCTTACGTCGCCTTTGGTTCGGGCAATCGCCCTTACTCACCCGACACCGACGTAGACCTTGAGGCTGAGTTCTACCGAGTCATAGCCGAGGCCATCCCAAGCGGTCCGACGCTTACGGTGCGCGGCACCCTTGCCGGCACTGCTGCCGGCGATAACGTGCTGCGTGAGGTGGGCGTTTTTGCCAGCGACGGAACGCTAATGGGCCGTCGTGTTGTTGCGCCAAAAGAGTTCGAACCCGAAACCGAGTTCGAAGTTGATTTGGTATTCGAATATTGATTTCATAGGAGCTACCACATGGCAACCAAACTTACGCCAAGCGCAAACCCGAAGTTCACCCCGGAGGTGCCGGCGCTGACCACATCGAGTGTCGCGCACCCAGACTCATGGAACCCGATCAACCAAACCCTGCTGAACAACGACGCAGCTCTCGACGCTCGACAGACGCAACTTGCGGTCCAGATTGACGACCTGGCGGATCGCGTTGGTGAGATTGAACAGACAAGTTCAACGTCGGTCCAGCGGGCTGTAACGCTGGATTGGCTGTACCGTGACAACCGTATCGCGCACGAACTTTGGGCACCAGGCTTTACGCTGATTGACACAATCGACACCCCGATCATCGAGGGCGTGGTCGGTGACGACTCGGTGGACGTGCAAAGCACGGCCCAGCTGCGCACGGGCGAATACTACGTTTTGGCGCAAGACGTAGAAGGCGGCATCGAGGGCGAAACGGTCCGCGTCACTGAACTGATCCAGTGCGTTGCGATCCTTTCTGAAAACCGGATTCGTCTGGCCAGCAACCTGACACGCGGTTTCACGGGCGGTGTGCTGACACGTTGCTCGCTAAACCAGATTGGCGCAGCATACGCAGAAGGCAACGTCGGTGACATCTGGCTGTCCAAGCCGATCAACATCGGCAATGATGTCGAGGGTGGCGCGGTTGTTATCCGCCGCAGTTTGAGCGCTGCCGAAGTTCGCTTGTATTTCCGCGACAACACCCATACCAACTGGACAGAACGCGTCTGGTCCACACGTCGCCAGGGTGGCGATATACCCGCTGGCTTTGCCGACTACGAATACGTTCTACCCATGCGCGGCGACGGTAGCCTGCGCGTCGATGTCGATGGTGAGCCCGCAGCAATCCGCCACATTGTGGCTTTGTCTGCAACCACCGGCCTGGGCGGTTTTGTAAACCCCGCCATGCGGCCAGACGCGCCCGCCATCACAGCCCCCGCAGACGAATCCACAGGCGTTACCGAACGCCCCACGCTGGCTATCGCCGGGTACAACAGCCCGGGCAATACCCCCCAGGGCGGCGTACAGTTCCAGGTCGCCACCAGCACCAGCTTTGCCACGCTGCACCACGATTCCGGCGAACTGCCCGCCGGTCTGTCGTATCAAATGCCAGCGTCGGTGCTGGTGGCTAACTCCACCTACTACCTGCGTTCGCGCGTGAAAGATACGTCGGGCCTGTGGTCGGATTGGAGCGCTACGGTATCGTTTGCGACCGACACGGCGTTCATCTATGTGACAGCACCAACAGTCGTTTCGCCCGCCAATAACGCCACTGACGTCGGCGAAACCCCAACGCTGCAAACGGGCGCGTTTGCCACTATCGGAGGTGCCGATACGCACGCAGCGACGCAGTACCAGGTACGTGCCTCGACAGACACCTGGACAACCACCGCCTGGGACTCGGGCGAAGATGCTGTAAACCTGCTATCGACCATCATGCCGGCAGGGATTCTGTTGGCCGGCTCGACAACCTACTACATCCGCGCACGTCATAAAGGCGCATCACGCGGCTGGTCGGAATGGTCCAGCGAGGTGAAGTTCACCACCAAACAGGCGTTCGCCAACGTAGCAGGTGTCGCGCTTATCGCCACAGGCGGCGACGGCGGCACCTGGGCCTACATTGACGACGATGGCAATACTGTGGCCGACCCCGGCGCGGCCTACTTCAACGCACACCCGGTTTGGGGTGGCATGCAGAGCGTCACGATCGACGGCCAGGCCATGGTCAAGGTGCCAAAGTTTTATGCCAAGCGCGCGATCATTGCTTCTGGCGCCAACGCTGGCAAGGAAGGGCGCTGGATTTCCGACCAACCATTGCCCGGCTACAAACTGCATCCAGCGTTCATGAATGCTGGAAACGAGATCGACCAGTTCTGGTATGGAAAGTATCAAGCGAGCCAAGAGAGCTCGAAGTTAGCATCCAAACCCGGCGTACTCCCGGTGGTGAATATTTCGCTGACCGCTGCGATCGCTGCTGCCCAGGCCCGAAACGTCGGCGGTGTGGCTGGCTTCATGGAGCTGTCCTACTACCAGCTATCGGCAGTGCAGTGGCTGTACCTGGTTGAAAACGCAACGATGAACAGCCAGGCCAAGACAGGGCAAGGTCGTGTGTCGCAATCGAGCGCGGCCAACGTCGACGCCAGCGACGTGGCCCAGGCCACCTATCGCGGCATCGTGGGCCTGTGGGGCAACGTGTACCAGTGGGTGGACGGCCTGAAAACCTCGGGTGGTTCGATCCACTTGTGGGACCGCGACGGGAATAAGACCTGGGTTAACACCACAAAACGCCGCACGGCACCGGTCGGGGCAATCTACCCGACCACGTTCATGGCCCACTCGGCGGCTACGTACGATTTTGCAGACGTGTTTATCGGCGACACAGGCCCGACAAGCAACACCAGCGCAACCGCGCCCGACTACCAATACTTCAACGAGGACACCGAGTATTTCCCGGGCGTGGGCGGCTATTGGGGCGGATCTTCCAATGCCGGGCTGTGGTACGTCTCTTGCAGCGTCGCGGCGTCGAGCGCGTACACGAACATCGGGGCCCGCCTGGCGAAGGTATGAGTCAAGTGTCAGGAACCAAGCGTCAGGCACCGGCGAGCGGTCGCTCGCCGGGAGTCTCCCCATACGCAGAGCTGCAGGCCAAGCTTGAAGAGCTCGAGGACTACACCCACACGGCGCTCGTCCAGTTCCCCAAACTGGAGCGCCATCTGTTGTGTGCGGACATTCGAACCTCTTTGGCCGTGGTGCAGCGGCTCACCGTTGTGGCCTGGAAGCGGTACCACAAGAAGACCACGCTGCAGGATCTCGACGTCGAGATCGAGGTCCTGCGTGGGTGGATCCGCAAGAGCTTGCGACGCGGCTATATCAACCCCCATCGGTACGAGACCTGGGCACGCCACATCAATGATGTGGGGCGCATGGTCGGGGGCGGGATCAAGTCGATGCAGCAGGCATAGGGGAAGACATGGGCAGTCGCCTATTAACGCGAGTATTTCCCGATCGTGGGCGGCAATTGGAACGAATCTTCCAATGCCGGGCTGTGGTACGTCAATTGCAACAACGCGGCGTCGAACACGAACACGAACATCGGGGCCCGCCTGGCGAACGATATAACCGGCCAGAAGGTGGATGCTCATGGGTATCCATCCAGTGCCCATCCTTCGGGGTGGCTGTCCAGACGCGCCAGCAGTGGCGCGACAAAGATAAATCGCTGCCGGCGGCTAGTCCCGGCGCTTGGCCAGAAACGTGGCCGGCAGCACCCGTTTCATCAGCAGAAGAAAGAAGCACAGTGGCAAAAACCGTAGGAAATCTGTACGACCAGATCATCGACTTTGACAACCTCTGGAAGGCTTATCTGTCAGCCCGAAAGGGTAAGCGGTACCGACGCGAGTCGCTGCGGTTCTCGGAGAACCTGGAAGAGAACCTGATCAACATTCACAACCACCTGATATGGGAATCCTGGGAGCCCGGTCGCGCGCGCGAGTTTCGGGTTTATGAGCCAAAGTGGCGCGACATCCAGGCACCCCCTTTCGCCGATCGCATCGTCCATCACGCCCTGGTGCGCGTAGTCGAGCCGCTATTCGAGCGCCGGTTCATTCACCACAGCTACGCCTGCAGGAAGGGAAAGGGCGCGCAGCGTGCCGTCAATGCTGTGCAGGCCTTGCTGCGCCAGGCGCACGCCCGCCACGCAACGCCGTACGTGGTCAAGGGTGACGTCAGTAAGTACTTCGCCAGCATCAACCATGCTGTGCTGTTCCGGGCAATTTCGCGCACGGTGTCTTGTCAGCGCACGCTGCGGCTTTGGCTGCGCATCACGCGCGCCTATGGTCACGAAAACGGCCTCGGTGTGCCGGTCGGCGCACTGACGAGCCAGCTCGACGGCAACATCGTCATGGACCAGTTCGACCATGCCATGGTGGATCACGCCGGTGTGGGCGCCTACGTGCGGTACATGGACGACTTCGTGATCGTCGCGCCATGCAAGGCTGCTGCGCAGGCAATTCTTATTGCCGCCGAGGACGAACTGGCCGCCCTCGAGCTGCGGCTGAATCCGAAGTCTGACTATTTCCCCGCGATACGAGGCGTTGACTTCGCCGGGTACCGCACCTGGGCGACTCACCGACTGCCCCGCAAGCGCAACATCCGCAAGGCGCACAAGTCTTTCCGGCGCATGGCGGCAGACTATGCCGCCGGCACCATCGGGCTGGATTACATACAGCCGCGCATCAACAGTTTTCTCGCCTACGCTAAGCACTGCCAGGCGCACCAGACGGTGGAAGGCGTGCTTTCTGACTTCATCCTGCAACGGAGCACAGCACCATGAACATCACCATTGAAAATCACCGCCTGAATGTTAACGGCGAGTACCTGCAAGAACTGCCAAGGCTTTCACGCCCGGCAACCGTGACAATCTGGTCGGTACCGACTGACTACATGGAAAACGGTCTTTATGTTGACGTTACCCCCCACGGCGAGCCGCAATCCGTGCCCGCATGCGACAGCCTGCAAACGGTGCTTCTTGACGTCCTCGAGCTTGAGGCAGACGAAGGCGCAATCGCAGACGAAGCAAAGGCTGAGCGTCTTGAGCAGGCAAAGACGGAGGCCAACGAGTTACTGTCTCAGCTGGACTCCGAATACCCTGACCGCGAAGTGCTGACATGGGACCAGCAGGTGAAGGAGGCAGAAGCACGCCAGGCCGATGCCGATGCGGTTGTGCCTCTGCTGTCCGCTCTGGCTCAGTTCCGTGAAATTGACGTTGACCTTCTTGCGCTGAAGGCTCTCGAAAAGTCCACCCTTTACAAAGTTGCCAGCGGTCAGATCATGGGGGCTCGTCAGTGGGTCGAGCAGGCGCTTGAGTCTGCGCAAACGCACGAGGAGGTTCTGCAGGTGCCGACAGTCACAGAGCGCTATCTTGCCGTTCAATCGGGAGGTTGATATGCGATTCCTTACTTGGTGCCTGGTGTGGCTCCTTTGCCTGGCAGTAGCCTTTTGGACGCTGGTCGGCCTGCCGATTAACGCGCTATTCGGATCCGGCGCTCGTGCCTGGAAGATCGCGGTGGGGTACGACCAGCTCGGTAATGCCGCAGGAGGAGGAAGCGAAGACGAGACCTTTTCTTCGCGGTGCTGGCGCAACCGTGAAAGACCGTACTACAAGTTTTTCGTGAGCGTTATCGACTACGCATTTCTGCGGCTTAAAGGTGAAGAGAACCATTGCCAAAAAGCCTACGAATCAGAGAAATCTGCCCGTGAGAATCATGCCTTTCAAAGTTAGCAAAGGGTAAATCCCCACCCGGTCCAGGTGAACCTGCCTGGGTGGGCCGCCACCATATCGTCTGTAAGTTTATTTAATCCGCATACCAACCCTGCAGAGGTAGACATGGCAACCGATTACCACCATGGCGTACGGGTCACCGAGATTGAATCCGGTACCCGGCCGCTACGCACCATCAACACCGGCATCATCGGCATGGTCGCCGTTGCTGATGACGCGGACGCCGATCTTTTCCCGTTGGACCGTCCCGTTCTTTTAACCGACGTCCGATCAAAGCTGGGCCGCGCTGGCGACACCGGGACCCTGGCCACCAGCCTTCAGGCCATCGCCTCCCAGGCATCGCCTTTCACCGTTGTTGTGCGAGTGGCTGAGGGCGAGACAGAAGCTGAAACTGCCGCCAATGTTATCGGTGGCTCAGACTCTTCAGGCCGATATACCGGTATGAACGCGCTGCTCGCTGCGCAGAATTCAGGCCCTCGAGTGAAGCCTCGCATCATCGGTGCGCCCGGCCTCGAAAACGCAGCGGTCACGGCAGAGATGGCCACCATTGCACAAAAGCTTCGAGGTTTTGCGTATGCCTCAGACCTGGGCAGCGAAACAAAAGAAGAGGCCGCGACATTCCGCGAGACGTTCGGGCAGCGCGAGCTCATGATGATCTGGCCGCAGTTCGAGCGTTTCAACACATCGACAGCCACGTACCAGGACAGCCCTGCATCAGCTTACGCGTTGGGCCTGCGCGCCAAGCTGGATGAAGAGGTGGGTTGGCACAAGACCCTGTCGAACATGGTCGTCAACGGCGTCACTGGCATCAGCAAGGATGTGTTCTGGGATCTGCAGGACCCTGCGACTGACGCCGGGTATCTGAACGAAAAGGACATTACCACCCTGATCAACCGTACCGGGTTCCGCTTCTGGGGCTCTCGCACTTGCGCTGGCCCGCAAAGCCTGTACCCGTTCGAGAACTACACCCGCACCGCCCAGGTTCTGGCCGACACGATTGCTGAAGGACACATGTGGGCCGTGGACAAGCCAATGCACCCATCGTTGATCAAAGACATCATCGACGGCATCAATGCCAAATTCCGCGAGCTGCGCGCCCTGGGCTACATCATCGACGGCGAAGCCTGGTTCGACCCTGAACCCAACACTCCTGAAGTGCTTAAAAGCGGCAAGTGCTACATCGACTACGACTACACGCCGGTGCCGCCACTGGAAAACCTCAATTTTCTGCAGCGCATCACTGACCGCTATCTGGCCGACTTCGCGACACGCGTCGCGCAAGCCACCTGATGAACCGGCCGGGCGGCATCGCCGCCTGGCCAGCCCACCACAGAACTACGGAGTAAAGCCATGTCTTTGCCACGCAAACTCAAGAACTACAACCTCTTCAACGAAGGCGAGAGCTACCTCGGTCGCGTTGGTGAAATCGTCCTCCCCAAGCTCACGGCCAAAATGGAAGAGTGGCGCGGCGGCGGTATGGATGCGCCCGTCGATATCGACATGGGCATGGAAAAGCTGTCGATGGAATGGACCTGCGGCGGCTATGAGCGCCAGGTGCTCGAGCAGTTCGGCGCGCTGCGCCATGATGCGGTCGGCCTACGCTTCGCCGGCGGCCTACAGGGCGAAGACAGCGACACCGTTCATGCGGTCGAGGCCGTCGTGCGCGGACGCCACAGCGAGATTGATTTCGGCACGGCCAAAGCCGGCGACGACACCGCCAAGAAAATTGTGTCAACACTGACCTACTACCGCCTGTCGATCGATGGCGAAGTTCTGGTCGAGATCGACGTCATCGGCATGCGCAAGGTGATTGGTGGCGTTGATCGCATGGAAGGTCTGCGCACAGCGCTGGGCCTGTAATCAAACGGAAGGGAGCCACACATGAATGAAGCACAAAACGAACTCGACCAGGTCGAACAGGAAGTCAGCGCACGGGCAGACGTTCGCGAGATCGAGCTCGAGAGCCCGATCGAACGCGGCACCGCTGCGCCCATCACCCGCTTAACGCTTCGTCGCCCGGACGCCGGCGCTCTGCGCGGGCTGTCCCTTATGGATCTGGCCCAGCTCGATGTCACGGCCCTGCAACGGCTGTTGCCGCGCATTTCGTCGCCGATGATCACTGCGGCCGACGCACGAAAACTTGACCCCGCCGATCTGTTCTCTATCGGTGCGGAGGTCGCCGGTTTTTTGCTCAAGAAAAAGGACCTGCAGGACTTCCAAGGTCGGTAGAAGAAGCTATGGCCGACGTGGCGGTTGTCTTTCACTGGCCGCCGTCGGCCATGGATGATATGTCGGTCTCAGAGCTGATGCAGTGGCGCGAACGCGCTCGGGTTCGAGTCGAGCCCAATGACGATTAAGGCGTGAACGTGGACAAGTCGTTACAACTGAAAATCGTGGCCAGGTTGCAAGACCAGCTCACCGGGCCATTGCGCAAAATTCGTGGTGTAAGTGGCGACGCTGGCAGCGGCGTTAAGGCATTGCGCGACGAGCTGCGCAACCTGCAGGCCTCACAGAAACAAATCGGCGAGTTTCGCGAGTTGAAACAGGGCTTGGCCTCGACGCGTGCTGCGCTTGGCCAGGCGCAAGACCGGGTGCAACAGCTGTCCCGTGAGATGAGTGCCACCGCAGCACCAACAGCACAGATGCGGCGAGAGTTCAACGCCGCCGTGCGCACGGCTCAGAGCTTGGCCAGCCAGCACGACCAGCAGCGTGAAAAGCTGCACCACGTCCGAACGGCGTTGAACGGTGCCGGGATCTCCACGCGTAACCTATCGCAGTCTGAGCGCAATCTGCGGTCAGATATTTCGGCTACGAATACGCAGTTGGACCAGCAGAAAGAGCGCCTGTCGCGCGTAGCAGAGCAAACGCGCAAGCTCGCGCAGGCCCGCAGCAAAATGGAAGGAACCCAGGCGCTTGCCGGCAGGGCCGCAGCCAGCGGAGCAGCCAGTGCGGCCGTAGGCTATGGGATCCTTGGCGGTGGGGCTAACTTGCTGGGCGAGGGCGCTGAATTTGATACGACAATGAGCAAGGTCCAGGCCCTCACTCGTCTGGATGGTGCCAGCGAAGAACTGGCCGCTTTACGTGAACAAGCCAGGAAGCTGGGCGCAGAGACAATGTTTAGTGCGACCGAGGCGGCCAGCGGCCAGGCGTTTCTGGCGATGGCAGGCTTCACGCCTAAAGCGATCCAGGACGCAATGCCCGGCATGCTGAATGTGGCGAAAGCGGGTGGGCTTGAGCTGGCGCAGGCCGCTGACGTTGCCTCAAACATCCTGACCGGTTTTGGTATGGATGCCAGCGAAATGGGTCGTGTCGGTGACGTGCTGGCCGGAGCCTTTACGCGGTCTAACACGTCGCTGGAAATGCTGGGCGAGACCATGAAGTATGTTGGTCCGAATGCATCGGCATACGGTCAGAGTATCGAAGTCATGGCCGCTGCCGCAGGTAAGCTGGGCGATGCGGGCATTCAAGGCTCTATGGCGGGTACCGCCATGCGGGCCATCCTGAGCCGACTGGCCGCGCCACCCAAGGCTGCGGCCGACGCGCTGGCAGATCTGGGCATCACAGTGGAAGACGCCCAGGGAAACATGCGCCCATTCCCTGATCTGCTCACAGAGATCTACGAAAAAACGAAGGACCTGGGCAATGCGACCCGTGGCGGGCTGTTAAAAGACATCGCGGGCGAAGAGGCGGGCAGTGCGCTGACGGTGCTGGTTGGCCAGGCCGGTACCGGGGCGTTGCAAGAATTTGTCGAGACGCTGAAAGACGCCGAGGGTGAAGCCGCCAAAACCGCCAAAACCATGGGCGACAACCTCACCGGTGACCTTGATGAGTTATCGAGTGCCTGGTCAGATATCAAGATTACGCTCATGGATGTCACCCGGGGCCCGTTGCGCGAACTGACGCAGATGCTGACGGAAGTGACTGGCAAGGTGGGCGCATGGGCGCAGCGCAACCCTGAGCTTGTCGCCACGCTGGCAAAGGTGCTGGCTGTAGTTGGTGTACTGGCAGCTGCATTCGGTGCCATTGCGATGTCGGTTGCGGCTGTGCTCGGCCCCTTCGCGATGGCACGCTATGCGATGACGGCGCTTAGCATCAGCGGCGGCGGATTCATCACGACGCTGATGGGGTTGGCCAAGTCAGCGATCCCGGCGGTTGGCGCCGCATTGGCCACAATCGGCAAAGTCTTATTAGCCAACCCGATCATCCTGGTAGCGGCAGCTATCGCAGCGGCCGCTGTAGCGATCTATGCCAATTGGGACACTTTGGGGCCTATGTTCCAGCGGCTCTGGGATGCCATCGCTGCACGCACCGCGCAGGCATGGGAGAGCGTAAAGGGCTTTTTCAGCAGTGCCTGGGAAGAAATCAAAGCTGGCTTTAGCGGTGGCATTGCCAGCATCGGAGCCACGATTCTGAACTGGTCGCCGATTGGTTTGTTTTACCAGGCGTTTGCCCAGGTCCTCACTTACCTTGGTGTCGATCTGCCGGGTCGGTTTACCGAGTTCGGCTCGATGATCATGCAGGGCCTGATCAATGGCATCACCGGAATGCTCGACGGGGTAAAGGGTGCTGTTGTCGGAGTGGCCGACAGCACGGTGGGCTGGTTCAAGGAAAAGCTGGGCATTCAATCCCCCAGTCGTGTTTTCATGGGCATGGGCGAGAACGTATCCGAGGGCGCTGCCATCGGCATCGAGCGAGGTAGGGCGTTGGCAGAAAAGGCGGCGGGCGGCCTGGCTGCATTGATGACGGCCGCAGGGATGGCTGGACAGCCAGCGTTCTCGATGCCCGCCCTCAGCTTTGACACCCGGGCGCCATTGGGGGCAGCCCAGGGCATCGGGGCCGCGATGAGCGCCCAGGCTGGCGCAATGACAAGCGGCATGACCGTGCAAGGCGACACCATCAATATCACCATCCAGGTGGGGGCAGACCAGCAGCCGCAAGATATTGCGCGCGCGATCAGCGCCGAACTGGACCGGCGTGATCGTCAAAAAGCCGCGCGCATGCGCTCTTCGTTAACTGACTACGGCATGTGAGGGACGCACCATGATGATGGCTTTGGGTCTTTTTGTTTTTTCCATCCAGACAACGGCATACCAGTCGCTGGAACGACAGACCTCATGGCGCCATGCCACAAACTCTCGTGTCGGTGCGCGGGCGCATTCACAGTACGTGGGGCCGGGCGAGGACACCATCAGCCTGGAGGGCTGGATCGCGCCTATGGAAGTGGGAAGCGAGGCATCGCTAATGTTGCTTCGGGACATGGCGGACACAGGGAAAGCCTGGACGCTGGTCGATGGGCGCGGTTTCTTTCACGGGATCTACACCATCAACTCGATGCGCGAAGGTCGCAGCGTGTTCACGCAAAGCGGTGCCGCACGCAAGATTGAGTTCTCGCTTTCCTTGAACCGTGTTGACGATAACCTGGTCGACAAACTGCTCGGCGACCTCAGTCTGCCCACCCCAGGATCGTTGATGGGGGGCTTGTGATGCAGTATGACCGCCCTGTGTACCGTATCACGCTCGATGGCCAGGATTTGTCGGCGGGCATTGCGCCGCGTTTCATGTCGTTGTCACTGCAAGAGCACCGAGGCGAAGAGGCCGACCAGCTTGATCTTGAGCTTTCTGATGCAGACGGCCTTCTGGCTGTGCCTACGCCTGGCGCGGTGTTGACACTGGCGCTGGGTTGGGCCGGTGGGCCGCTGATTGAAAAAGGCACCTACAAGGTCGATGAGGCTGGGCACCGAGGGGCCCCCGATGTGATCAACCTGAGGGCCCGCAGCGCCGACCTGACCGGTGCGCTACGCCGGCGCGCAGAGCGTAGCTTTCACGACACGACGCTGGGTAATATTATTCGCGATATCGCCGGTGCCAACGGGCTTGAAGCCGTGGTGGGCGATACGCTTGATGCTGAATCGGTCGAGCACATCGACCAAACGAATGAGTCCGACCTGAACTTTTTGACCCGTTTGGGTAAGCGATACGATGCGGTTGCAACGGTAAAGGAAGGTCGGCTACTGTTTTTGCTCGCCCATGGGGGCAAGACGGCCGGGGGTGCCGATATGCCTCGCCACATTATTTACCGAAGGGATGGTGACAGCCACGACTACAACCACTCGTCACGCGATGCTTACACTGGAGTGCAAGCCAGCTGGCAGGATCCTCGCGGCGGCAAGAAAAGAGAGGCCATCGCCGGTACCGATGAAAACCCGAAGAAGCTCCGGGACACTTACGCCAGCGAACGTGATGCGCTGGCAGCGGCTCAATCGGAATGGCAGCGCATCCAAAGGGGATACGCCACCATGAAGTTTGTAATGGCTCGAGCCATGCCAGAACTATCACCGCAACAAAAGATCGTTTTTGCGGATATGAAACCGCCCATGAGCGGCGTGGAATGGCTGATAAAGACGGCGAACCATTCGCTAAGTGAGAGCGGGTTTACAACATCGCTTGATCTGGAACTGACGGAGATGTCGGATTAGACTATCCGTTAGTTGCATTTTCTTTTTAGTGTTTTTTTATATCGGTACCAGCCGATTCCGTTGACCAGGAATGCCTTGCAATGAGGCAGGCCACCTCGGCCAAATGGTCAACTGTCACACTTTCACCAAAAACCGAGCGTCTGTAAGCGGCAAGGTCAATCACATTGTCCGTCGGACAAGTCATTCTGTCTCCCTACTGTTATGAAAAGGAAACCGTAGTTTCGATCGTGTGACAACGTGTGTCAATGTTTAATTTTCTGATTCAATGTCTCATGCTTAAGCCGCTCTGATCACAAGATCGGCCAGCATCTGCGTGTCACCTTTGCCAGCCTTGACCGCTTCAAAAAGCAGGTCTGCCGCACGGCGCTTTTTATCTGGCGCGAGGTTGCGCTGATAGCGCTGCAGTGCGCTGTCCAGAGCCTCCCAGGCATCACCATACAGCGTCACATCATCAACGCTTGGTCGTCGCTCGCCGGTCACCACATACAAGACATCAACGCCGGCGGCAGCGACCAATGCCAGATAGGCGGCATCGGGAACCCGATCGTCGCGCTCATAGTTGCTTTGCGCCGTGCGCTGCACGCCGCCACGCTGCGCCATGTCGCCCTGGTTCATCCCTAAACGGGTGCGCTCTTCACGCAATCTTTCGCCAATTGAGTTCATATTATTTTTATCCTGTTGACTTTGCACTCGATTGAGTGCAAAATTCACCAATCACACACTACAACTCTTTATAACACCATGCAAAAAGAATCGAAAGTAACCAAACGAATGCATCGCGAGCCAACAACACACGCGGTTGGGCTTCGCTTGACAGAAGACGAATTCGCGATTGCGAAAAGCATTGCGGTTGCTGAGCATCGGTCACTGTCGTCGCTGGCAAGGGTTCTGGTTATTCAGGGTCTGGCACAAATGAAAGCGGCCCAAGAAAGCGCGAGCTGACGATGTCCAAGCTGCTTGGTATGCCATGTCCGCATTGCCGTCAGCGGGCACAGGTTCGCACCGTAAAAGACCTGTCGCCGACCATGCGCTGGGTGTATTTCCTGTGCACCAACTTGACATGCGGTCACTCGTGGGTGGCCACTCTTGAAGCTGACCGAACCATTTCCCCCTCCGGGTTACCCGACCCCAGCGTCGTGCTGCCCATCATGCCAAGGCGAGAAGTTGAAGCGATCCATGCCGCCCTGGAACAAACAAAGCAGAGGAGCATTTTCGATGAAGACCCAAACTTATGAAAACCTGCAGGGCGTCTATGCCATCAGTGACGCGTTGCATATCAAAGCCCTTGCCTGGTTGAACCGTAACCACGGCAATTACCTCGACAGCACTGAGTTGTTCAAACAGTGTGCCGGCCATCTGCGTGACTACGCAGACGTTTCTGACCACACCGCAGAGCGTATCGCCGGGCGCGCCGTGGCCGAATTTGAGTCGCGCGGCCTGACGTATTACATCGACATCAACGAAAGCACCTCGACCCAGATCGCATTGCGCGATTCGCGCTCTGGCGTTGTCCACTTCCTGAGCCTTCGCAAACTGGCTGCACTGACCGGCCTGTTGCCTGACCGCACGGCCCACTAGACCAAGCCACTCCCCCCAGTTAATTCAAACTCAGGCCGACCGAAAGGGACGGCCAGGGATTACTTACGCCAATCGCTATGACTATTTACATTTCAGGCCCCATGACGGGCTATCCGGAACTGAATTTCCCGCTGTTCGCTGACGTTGCGCTGGCCTTGCGCATGGGCGGCTTTGATGTCATCAACCCGGCAGAATTGCCTCAGAAGGAGGACCCCAGCTGGGCCGACTGCATGCGTGTCGATATCGCCGCGCTGATTGAGTGCGAAAGCATTGTGATGCTGCCGGGCTGGCAAAGAAGCCGGGGCGCACGCCTGGAATTGCACATCGCCCGCGAACTGGGGCTGCGCGTCTATGGCCCGCACACCCTGCTGGCCGAACTGCCGCCATCCATTCCGCGCGGCCTTGCCGCCACACAGATCCGCCGCCACACCGCCACCACCGCCGTGGCCACCACCCAAGGAGAGCACGCATGAGCACCCGTAAAACCACAATCGTTACCGTCCTGGAGTTCCACGGCATCAACCTGCCGCTATTGAAGTATGAGGACGTAGAGTATGTGCCCCTGAAGCCCCTGTCAGATGCGGCGTGTCTGAATTGGAGAACGACCCGAGACACGGCTTTTAGCCCAGAAAACGTGCGCCAATTCGGCACCAAAACCATCCCATGGCCGGTCATCGCACTGCTTTGCGAGCAAAAAAACCCGCCCCCAACGGAAATTAGTCGCCTTAAGGCGACTAAATCAGGCGTAGAAACCAGAGATACCGACCTGCTCTGCATCCGCAAAGACCAGTCCCGCGCCTGGATGATGAGCATCAACACCGCCCGCATGCGCAGTATGGGCAAGGAAGACGCAGCCGATCACTGGCTGGCGCTCAAAATCGAGTGGGGCAAGGTGCTTGATGCTTACGAGTCCCGGGGCTTTGCCGCCAAGCCCGGTGCCATCCGAGACCTTGCTCAGCTGATCAACGCCAGCAAATCCCTTTCCCTTATCGCATGTCAGCGTAAGCGTGCCGCTGCCAGCCAGGCGCTTGACCTGATGTTCGAGCAGCTGGGCATCACCGTACCGCCCGAGCCCCAGTCGGAACTGCCGCTGGAAGGAGAGCACGCATGAGCGCCACAGCACAAATCGTTGACATCGTCCGCATTCACGAACTCACGTTGCCTGTTATTCGTTTCAATGGCGTGGATTACGTCGAAGCGAAGAGGGTGTCTGACTTCGCCGGCACCGACTGGCGCAGCGCGAAACGGGCGCTTCAAGACCCGGATTACGTCAATCTTTATGCCGTTTGTTCGCTGAAAGTGCCCGAAATGGTTGTGCCGGGGGGTGCTAGCACCCCCCGGGAGGTCATTTGCATACGCCTGAATCGGGTAGCAATCTACCTTTGCCGCATCAACATCCGTCACATGCGCGCCCAAGGCAACGGCACAGCAGCCGATCGTCTGGTCGTCAAGATCAAGGAATGGGCCGACGCCCTGCACGACTACGAAACCAAGGGTGCCGCTGTCAAAAAATCAACGCTGCATGATCTGCTGGCGCTGGGCAAGATGCGCAACAGCACCAGGTGCGCCGCAGAGCGGGCATCGTTGACGACGCTGATACACCAAATCTACGAAGAAATGGGCGTGCCCGTGGCGCCGTCTGGCCAGTCGGAACTGCCGCTGGAGGCCTGACCCGTGCATCAATCCCTTCACCAACCCCTTCATCCGGGCTATACTCCCACCCAGTGCCGCACCAACGGCACACGGGCTTGGTCGCTCGGAAGAACACAGGCGCACGGCCGCAGCGCGGCTATTTTTGTGCGCAACGCTTGTGCGTGCCTCCTATGGGCGGGCCGGGCGGGGACGCCTTCGGGCGTGCCGGGTTTCTGTGTCCCGGTCGACCAACCTCGTTCGGTTCCGCCCACCCTCTTGGTCGGGGGTGAGCGGGTCTCAACCCGCAAAACACAGGAGGCAGCAATGCCCAAACACGTCACGCGTATCGGCGCCATGCCGACCGCTGCACAGGCTATCGAACACGCCGAGCAGCAGCTTTACACCCTTTCTCACGAACTTCGTCTGATGGCTGATCTGGCCGGTACCGGCGCGGGTGCCAATGGTTCAGCCTTGTCGGTTGAAACGCTGGCTGTTGCGCTGGCCAGCTACGCTGACCGGCTGACGCATGTGCACACCCATGTCCAACAGGTCCAGCGACAGCTGGCACCGGCAGGGGCCGATCATGAACGCTGATCTGTTGCATGATGTCCGCAAGCGGCTGGATGAGTTCGATTTCAAGCGCGAGGTGGCCGGGTGGCTGCGCCAGGGCGTCTGCCCTTCGTGCAAAAAGCGCGAGCTCTACACGCATGCTGACTCACCCTGGGTGATCAAGTGCGGCCGCCTGAATAACTGCGGGTACGAGATTCACGTTAAAGAACTTTACCCGGACCTGTTCGAGCATTGGTCTACGCGCTTCAAGGCTGACCCCAGCAAAAACCCCCATGCGGCTGCAGACGCTTACTTGTCAATCGCCAGGGGCTTTGACCTTTCTATGATCCGGGGGTGCTACACCCAAGAATCGTTCTTTGACCCTGAAAAGCAGATCGGGTCGGCAACTGTACGCTTCCCGCTCGGGTCCACCTGGTGGGAACGCTTGATCGACCAGCCCGAACGCTTCGGGCGCATGAAGGCGCATATTCAGCGCGGTGGCACCTACCAGGGCCAATGGTGGCAGATGCCCGGCCAGGATCTGGCCGAGGCCGAGGAGGTCTGGATCACCGAGGGCATTTTCGATGCCGTCTCGCTGGCCCACCATGGCATTTCAGCCGTTTCAATCATCAGCTGCACGAACTACCCTGAAAAAGCCCTTGCCGCGCTGCTCGAGGCGCGTAATGGCCAATACGGCCGCATCGTTTTTGCACTCGATGGCGACAAGGCAGGGCGTGACTACATGCGCAAGCATGTCAGGCGTGCTCGTGAGGCAGGCTGGGGCGCCAAGGCGGCATTCATCCCCCAGGGCCGGCGCAAACAGGACTGGAATGACCTGCACCTTCTGGACCGCGCTGAGCCT